>Ga0209697_10004142_pt1 | contig 19136 bp, 13 predicted proteins | sample AliMusrvi5mmetaG_FD_184115 | JGI IMG/M metagenome (GOLD analysis project Ga0209697, IMG submission 184115) | Freshwater lake bacterial and archeal communities from Alinen Mustajarvi, Finland, to study Microbial Dark Matter (Phase II) - Alinen... | ecosystem: Environmental > Aquatic > Freshwater...
GTAAACTACTACAACACCGTGAAACCGCATAAAGGCATTGAAAACATGACACCTCTGGAAAAACTGATACAATACTTCTATCCAGAGAATCTATGAGAAACTGTAAACAACGCTCTAGAATCTAACATGTAATAATGTAACGGAAGAACGCTATGGGAAAGATCATCATCGGGCTTTCGGGCGAGATCGCGTCGGGAAAGGATACCGCGGCACACTATCTCTCGAGTCGGTATGGGGCTAAGATATTCCTGTTTTCGGACCCGCTTCGGGATATCCTGAACCGACTGCATATCCCTCAGAACCGGGAAAACCTGACAAAGATATCCGGAGCGATCCGGAGCTCGTTCGGCGGAAACATCCTTTCGCGCAGCATCGCGAACGACGCGGTACTGGACCCGTCGCCGCTCGTGGTGATCGACGGTGTCCGCCGACATTCGGATATCGAGGTGGCGAAGGGCCTTTCGGAATTCGCGCTCGTCTATGTGGAAGTAGACATGAAGACGCGGCATGAGCGGATCGTGAAACGGCACCAGAACGCCGACGATGAGTCCAAGACTTTCGAGGATTTCAAGAAGGATCATCTTCTCGAGACGGAGATCGGTATCCCGGCCCTGAAGGCCGACGCCCGGTTCGTCATCGACAACAGCGGAACGCTCGAGGATCTGTACGCGCAGGTGGACGCCGTCGTCGCGGAGCTTCGAAAGGAATCCGCGGAACGGAACGTGTGAAGTCATACGGGTCGTATATGAAATCGGAAACGGCATGAAGAAGCGGAAAGGAAAACTCATCGTGATCGACGGATCGGACGGTTCCGGCAAGGCGACGCAAGCCGCGTTGCTTTTGAAGCGGTTGAAAAAGGAAGGGTATCGTTCCAGGACACTTGATTTTCCGCGATACGAGGCGAATCTGTTTGGTGAACTCATCGGCGAATGTCTGGCCGGTGAGCATGGAGATTTCGCCGATCTCGATCCGCGAATCGCATCCGTTCTTTATGCCGCCGATCGGTTCGAGTCGAAGGGGATGATCGAAAAGTGGCTTGGCGAAGGGTATGTCGTCGTGCTTGACCGATATGTGAGTTCGAACCAGATCCATCAGGGCGGGAAGATTCATGATGCGAAGCGTCGACGATCATTCCTCGAGTGGCTTGACCGGATGGAGTTCGGTGTGTTCGGACTTCCCAGACCCGACGCTGTCATTCATCTGCATGTTCCGACCGAGATGTCGCGACGATTGCTCCAAGAAAAGGGCGCGACCGAAAAGAAGTCCTATCTCAGGGATGGATCGAAAAAGGATGTTGTCGAGTCGAACGGGAAATATCTCGAAGACAGCAGGGAGAGTGCGCTCCGTCTCGTCCGGAAACGGAATGATTGGCGACAGGTGGAATGTGCGAAGAAAGGATCAATGTTGACGCGTGAGGAGATCGCTGAACTGGTGTTCGGAATCGTAAGCCAGATGCTATGAATATCGACGTGAAAAAACTTGATCCGGAGGCCGGACTCCCGGTGCGGGCCCATGAAGGCGATGCGGGGCTGGATCTGCACGCACTTTCCGGATGTGTCATCGCACCGGGCGAGCGGAAGTCCGTCGGGACCGGTATCGCGATCGCGGTTCCCGACGGGCACGTCGGACTGATCCTGGACCGTTCCGGTCTTGCCACGAAACACGGAATCACCACGCTCGGCGGGGTCATCGATTCGGCGTATCGCGGGGAGTGGATCGTCATCATGTTGAACACGTCCGACAAGCCGTACGAAGTCGTGGCGGGTGAGCGGATCGCACAGATCCTCGTCGTCCCGATCGCGTTGCCGGACGTTTGCGAAGTGCCCGAGCTCGATGCTACCATACGGGGAGAGGGTCGGTTCGGGAGCACAGGGAGGACATAGGGAGAACGTACAACTTACAACTTACAACTTACAACGTACAACGAAGAATGAATTTCATAGTAGGAAACAATGATCGATTTTGTTTCACGACTTTCAAACGGGGGATGGAAATTGTTTGATAATCGGGTTTTGTAGCAATGTGGCAATGAAACGATAGAACAATGAACCTATGAAACTTATTCCGGTCATCGGTATGGAAGTGCACGTGGAGCTCAAGACGGCGTCCAAGATGTTCTGCGCGTGCGCGAACGGTCTCGGCCAGGAATCCGAACCGAATATTCATATCTGTCCCGTCTGCACGGCGCAACCGGGGGCATTGCCGACGCCGAACCGGAAGGCGATCGAATCCGTCCAGCGTTCCGGACTCGCGCTCGGCTGTACGCTTGCGACGCATTCGAAGTTCGACCGCAAGAACTATTTCTATCCCGACCTGCCGAAGGGGTACCAGATTTCCCAGTATGACGAGCCGTTCTGCGGTAAGGGCGAACTCGAGATCCGCGAGGGGAAGACGGTCGGCATCACCCGCATCCATATGGAGGAGGATACCGGCAAACTGACCCATCCGGCAGGGGCGAAGCATACGTTGGTCGACTTGAACCGGGCCGGCGTGCCGCTGATGGAACTCGTGACGGAACCGGATATCGAATCGTCTTCCGACGCGCGGCTGTTCTGTCAGAAGCTGCGGCAGATTTTCCGATACCTCGATATTTCCGATGCCGACATGGAAAAGGGACAGATGCGATGCGAGGTGAATATTTCCCTGCATGAGGAAGGTGCGGAAAAACTTTCCGGGACCAAGGTGGAAGTCAAGAACATCAATTCGTTCAAGGCGGTCGAGAAGTCGATCGAGTACGAGATCCGCCGGCAGACCGGGGACCTTGAGGCGGGGAAGAACATCGCGCAGGAGACGCGCGGGTGGGACGAGAACCGGCAGGCGACCGTCTCGCAGCGCAAGAAGGAAAGCGCGCATGACTATCGGTATTTCCCGGAGCCGGATATCCCGCCGTTCTCGTTCACGGAGGCGGACTTCGAGGCGCTTCGGCAGACCATTCCCGAACTGCCCGCGGTCAAGGAAAAACGGTTCACCGAACAGTACGGGCTTTCCGCCGAGGCGGTCTCGGTGATCACCGCCGAGAAGCCGACGGCGGATTATTTCGAGGCGGTCATAAGCGAGATCGGTGCCAAGAAACAATCGTCCGAGATGGACGGGGACGCCGAAAAGGCGATCCGACTCGCGGCCAACTATCTGGTCACCGAACTGCGCAAGCGGCTCGCGGATATCGGGAAGACCGTCGACACGTCCGGCATCACGCCCGAGAATTACGCCGAGTTCATAACGATACTTGCCGACGGGAAGATCAACTCGAGCGCGGCGCAGACGGTGCTCGCCGAGATGCTTTTGGGCGGGGATAATGACCCGTCGCACATCATCGAACGGCTCAACCTCGGCCAGATGAACGATACCGGCGAGCTCGGGAATATCGTCGATTCGGTTCTTGCGGCCAACGAAAAATCCGTTGAGGACTTCCGTGCCGGCAAGCAGAACGCGCTCCAGTTCCTTATGGGCCAGACGATGGCCGCGACGAAGGGAAAGGCGAATCCCACGGTCGTGACCGAAATCCTGAAGAAAAAACTGATGTGATACCGAATCGATCCGATTCCAAAAAAGACGTCCCGCCAGAGCGTTTTTTTCCTGGATAGCATCCGAATTTCGGTCGGGCGTCAGGGGGAACAAGAACATTCATCCGGCTCCCTCCGATTTCGAGCCAGTATGGGAATCCTGCCCACTCATCAGGCGGTCTGAATTCTGAAATCCCGTTCCCATTCCTGAACTTGAAAACGGACCGGAAAAAGGGCCTGATAGAAGGATATTTTTCGGTCGAAATCGGAAATTCGGAACGGGGATGAAAAAACCGACCCTGTGTAGGGTCGGTTTTTCGGTCCGTTGTGGCACTTATTCCATCCCCGGGGACGGCGGGACGTAGTAGACGAAGATGGAATCGCCAGCGCGCCAGGCCATGGGGTAGCCGCCATCGATAATCCACCGGTAGGTCAGCTTGCCGGTCGGATTCGGTCGGTATAGGCTCTCCTGCCAGAAGGTGGCCGAGATCGCGTGCCAGCCGGATCGGCGTCCCCAGTCGGCATACCATTCCACGTACTTGTCGCCGAGATAGTATTTCGGATCGGCGCCACCGAAGTAGGCCATGCGGAGCCGGTCGATCGGCGGATCCTGCATGATATCCGCGAACGGCGCGCAGAAGTCCGGATCCGTCGCGCCGAACTTGCAATCGTTGAACCCGTTGACGAAATCGCTGAGGCGCTTCATGTCCTGCCCCCAGTCGTAGTTGGAATCGGTGACGTACCGGTACCCGTTTTCGGGTCCGCCTGCCGCTTCGTTGAAGTAGGAGAGGTAGGAGGGATAGGCGAGGACGGGGATCGCGAGGATCCAAAAGGCGAGGGCTGTGAGCGCGACGCGGGAGGCGTGCTCGCCCTGGAATCCGCGGCGACGGATGAAGTCGAAGACGGTCTTGGCGACGAGGACTATGAGGAGCGGAATGATGGGGAAGAGGTGACGGAAGCCGATATTGAGGTTTCCGGTGATGCTCACGAACGCATACAAGACGACGAAACCGAACATCGTGTACTGAGTGACGTGGCTCTGGACGGAGTGTGCGACGACGGTATGCCACGTACGCGCGGACTTTCCGGCGAAGGCCTTGACTATCCGGACGACGGTGTAGATGCCACCGAAGACGAGGAGGAAAAGGAACGGGAGCGTTTCCTTGAGCGTGAAGACGACGGGGAAATACCACGGGCTGGCGTCGGCGGTGACATCGCCGAGGAAGAAGTGGGTATTGCCTCCCTCGAAGCGTGAGAAGACCTTGAAGAACCCCAGGAAATACTGGGCGAACGGCTTGGTCATGGCGGAGCCGGAAAGCGTCGTGACGGTGTCGATGGCGAAGTGCGCGGGCAGATTGTCCTGTCGGAAGAAATCCTTCGCGGTCTCGACCATCTTGATGCCGGGTTCGTTTACGGTGTTGAAAAGATAGACGACCCAGATGATTGCGAAACAGATGACGAGCGCGCCGATATACTTGAGCGCATAGGAGAAAAGTTGCCTGAGAGAGAAGAGGAACTTCGGGTCACGGACCGTGTCGGCCTTGGGTCGGGTGAGGGCGTAGGCGAGGATGACGAGGGCATAGTATGGAAAGAGGAGGATCGCCGAGAACTTGGCGAGCTCGGCGAGCGCGAGGAAGACGCCGAAGAGGACCGTATTCGTCGTGTCAGGTTTTCGGAGGAACCGGATGAAAAAGATGATGGAGATGAAGATGAAGGCCGCGATGCCGAGGTCGGTCGTGACATAGTGCCCGTGGGCGATGATATTCGGATCGGATACGTAGAGGAGGAGCGCGAAGAGCCCAGCGACCGTTCCGGCGAATCCCTTGGTGAACCGGTAGAGGACGAACCCGAACAGAATCGTGAGGAGGATGATCGGGAACCGGGCCCAGAACATGACCCATGTCGCATCGTTCTGATGGATGAACAGGTCGCCGACCGTCCACTGCTCGTTCACGCCGCTTTGCCACTGCGCCGAGTCGGTCGGAAAGGAGAGACGCATGAACTGGAGCGGGATGCCGGCGAGGTCCTTGATGAGTGGCGGGTGCTCGGGATTAAGCCGCATGTCGCCGAAATGGACGGATGAATACGCGGCCGGAACGTGAGCCCGTTCGTCGAAGGTCGTCGATTCCTGCCAGGCAAGCGACAGCGACAGGAGGAAGAGCGCTCCGAGCATGAGGGCGACCATGAGCCGGGCATGTTTCTTGATGTGGTCCATAGATTTAAGTCAAAAGTCAGAAAACGACTAACCACTCGCCGCTAACCACCCACTACTCACTACCGACTATTCGCCATTTACTCCTTCCGTCTTTGCGAGGAGTCTTCGACGAAGCAATCCCGGAAAGTACATGAAGTCTGAAAGTCAAAAGTCCGTTTTGTTTTTGTCGATAGTCGGCTGTTTGATGCTATCCGTTCTTTACGGTACGATGATGGCCGTGAAGTCGGAACCGAAGCTAGGATGGAGATCGACGTGCTCCTCGTGCGCCTCGGGTATGATCTTCCGGATGTTCTCGAGCACCCGCGAATCGTAGCTCTGCATGACGATGACGGCCGGGGCGCGGATCACGGTGTCCTTGGTGACGTATTCGATATTGTCCGTCCGTCCGTCCGTCAGGAAAATGATCGGCTGGACGGCGACGAAGGAAGCGGGGACGACGTATTTCTTGGTTTCCCTGGGAAGCGAGACGAGGTATTCCACCATGTTTCGGTAGTTCTCGTTGAACGAGGCGTGCTGTTCCGGCCGGTTCCGCCAGAAGACGAAGTACTTGACGATATTCCAGGATGCGGAGACCCCGAGGATGAGCGCGAGCGTGATGACGATCGCGACTTTGGTGCCACCCTTGGAACGGGAGGCCTTGCGGAACAGGAACAGGAGTGGGATGGTCGCGAAGAGGAAGGCGGCCGGTTGCGTGCCGATGGAGCGGAGCGCGTGCGGGAGGCCTTCGTTCGTCAGGAATTCCGGCGCGAGCATGGAAACGAAGGCCGCGAAAAGAAAGGCATGCACCGCGAGTTCGGTGTCGGGGCGCTTGGTGCGCAGGCGTGTCCGCAGGATCCGGACGAACATGCCGAGGGAGAAGAGGAGGCCGCCGAGGAAACAGGTGCCGACGATCGGGTCGAGTATCGGATACGGTGGATAGTTGTGTCGCCAGTTCTGGTCGCCGACGAAGTTGTATTTGATGAGCGAGAGGCCGATGGTCTTTCCGAGCGTTCCCCAAAGGTCCTTGTGATTGTGTGTGAAGACCGAGACATTGTCCGCCCGCGAGAGGAACAGCTCGGGATGGACGGCGAACGTATAGAACATCGGGGACGCGGTAAGTGCCGCGAAGAGGATGAATACAAGGGCGTGTTTCCAGAACCGCTTGAAGAAGGAACCGTACGAGAGGAATAGGGACGGCAGGAGGAGGATCAGGATGAACGGGGCGAGGCGGAAGGCGGTATAGGTATTGAGTCCCGCACCGAAAAAGAGACCCGAGAATATGAATGGGAGAAAACGCTCCTTTCTAAGTCCTCGGAAAAAGAAAAAGAAGGAGAACGAGAGGATGAACGGTACCATGATCGCCCGGAAGCCGATGCGCGAAAAATTGATCGCCCAGTACGAGGTGGCCACGAGAAAGGCCGCGATGAGCGCCGCGTACCGGCTTCGGAAGAGCTCCCAGGCGAGGAGTCCGATGCCTAAGATGGCGAGCGCGCCGAAAATCGCGGAGGGGAGTTTGAGCGCGGTCATGTTCGAGCCGAAGGCCTTGATCGAGAGCGCCTGGATGTTGATGAAGAGTCCCTCGCGACCCTGGTTGTCGGGATAGAATATCTGATAGTTGCCGGTGCGGTTCGCGTCGAGCGCATTCGTGCCGTTCATCGCCTCGTCGGGATAGAGCCCGGACGGGAGCGATTCGATGTCGTAGAAGCGGAGACCGAACCCGGCGATAACGATGAGGGCGAAAACCGACCAGAAGGCGACGCGCGACCGAAGGATGTTTCCCTTCATATTTTTTCTTTCAGGTTTGTTGTGGTAAGATTATAGCATAAAAAAGATCGGTATGCCGAACGTTCGGAAAAGACTTTCGGAACTGTCGGTTTTGAACACTGTCCGGTTACCCGTATGACGTCAGAAGAAAAGAATACTCCGAAAAAGGATTGGCAGGATTCTTTGGAAACATTGAAAGCCGACCTCGAGGCATCGGAGCGACCTCGACAGGGGATCGAATCTTCCGCCGCTTCGGGTATTTCCGAAGAGGGACGGACCAGGCCTGTTTCTTCGGGCGACCGAGGGAGCGATTCGCGGAAAGAACTGAAGACGGGAAAATCGTTTCTGTTTCGAAAGAAGGAATGGGGTGTTCGGGAGTTATCGGATGAATTTTTCCGACTGAAAGGACGGATGATCGAATTGCAAGATGAGAGGAATAAGAGTCGTTTATCCGATAAGGAGTGGCAGGAACTTAGGAATATACAGGATGAATTGGAATACATCGGTCCGGAAGTGGAGTGGCGGGACAAGGATGCTAGGAAAGCGAGGGCGAGAAGAGCTTCCTTACTGAGGAGGGAAAGGCCGGTCTCTTCGGTGGCTAATGTGCCTGTGCAGGCCGATGACGCCGTATTTTCTCTGGGGCAGATAGGGAAAGAAATTATCGATATGCTCCCGAAAGAGGGGAAGAAAACGTTTCTTGACGACGATACCGTCAAATCGGTCGCTGAGTTGGCAAAAATCAAATCAGCCATACACAATAATCAGGAGGAGATCAGGAAAGCGAAAAAAACCAGAAAACCAACGGATGTCGGAAAATTGATCTCATTGCAAAACAGACGGGATGCGATCGTCGAAACCCTGAAAGCCGTGCGTGTGGGGTTGAATGACGCGCTTTCCGGGACGGATTCGGATGGGAATACGACGATGGAATCGTCCGAACGGGGGCGGGAGGAACGGCGGTTGGTGCGGAAAAAGTTTCAGCTTTCCCATGCCGCGGAAGAGCTGGGTTTTGTCATAGGCGAGGCGGAGAGAGGAAGGAAAAGCGACGTGAAAGAAAACGGGATTTCTTCATTACCCGATATCGCGATCGACGAAAAGAACCTGTCGGGTGCGGAATCGAACCCGGACTTGGAGCCGGCCATCGACCAAAAAACGTCGGAAGACATTCCTTCCTTGGAGAGTGATGCGGAGCGCTTGATCCGTCGTGCCGAGGCTCTCCGGTCCGAGTCAGAGTCGCACGATTCGTATCTGCGTACTTTGGAAGCGGAACGGATCGAAGTCTCGAAGGCTTTTGAGGCATCGCTTTCGAAATGGTCGGAGCAGATGAAAAAAATCGAAGAGATCAGGAGTGTGCTGACCGGATTGAAGTCTGGTGGCGATATCACCGCGAAGATGGAGGCGGAAAAACCGGTGACTACGGATGACTTGCGGAAGATCGACGAGGAAATGACGCGGATAGAGAAAGCGAAGAAAAAAACGAGGGAGGAATTGGCCACGGTCACCGCGGAGCTTGAGTCGCTTACGAAGGCACCGGACGCCGTGCCTGATGCGGTACCGATCGCTTCGGAACCGGTGACGGGTTCGCCGGAAATCGAAGTGTCGGAAGGGCAAGCGGAACAAGAACAGGATGATCAGGAACCGGAAACGGAAGCGCCCCTTGTGAAGCCGCTCCCGTCGGAGCCGGATTCCGAACCGACGAGCCCGGATGAGTCGGAAGTTCCAGAGGAGAAGGGGATTTCCGATGCTGTACAGGAGAAATTCAAGGGCCTCGGCATCACGCGGGCCGATTTGCTGACGCTTGAGGGGTTTTCCGAAGATCTGACCGAAGGACAACAGTTGTTCGTCGCGGAAAGTCTGTCGCAGGTGGCGGCACGGAATATCGAGGATACCGCGCGGGATACGGCTAAAGGAGGTATTTTCAAGAGCTATTATCTTGCCAAGGCACGGAAGGAGATCGCGGAGAAGGTGTTGCACGGAGGAATAGATGAATATCGCAAAGAGCTTGGACAGCTGATAGAAGGAGTGAAGATGAGCGGGCTGGACGTGGAGGAAAAGAACGACGGGACATTCGATATCAGATTCCTGTCCGATGTTCCGGCATTGGAGGGGGATGAATCCGCCAAGGCGGAGTGGGACGCGTTCAACGGGGCGGCAAATGCATTCTCGAAGATCCCACAGGAATGGTCTCTTCCGGAGGCGTCGAAAAACGATCGCCGGAAATACGACGAGGCAAAACGGATTTATGACGTGGCACAGGACCGATTGAGCGGATTCATCGATCGGGAACGGACGGACCCGAACGGATATGAGGCGGTGCGGGATGAATACGTCGCCTTGCGGGTGGCCGACAACCGGGTCCGGCTCGTCCAGCATCTGCAGGCGCATCCGGAAATCGGGAAACATCTTGAGAAACTCGAACGGCAGAATCTTTTTGCAGCCGCCCTGGCAACGGCCGGTACGGAACGCGCGGCCTATTTCGCTGGTGGCGCGGCGGGCCGGCTCGCTCTTATGGGTGCCGGGGTGGCCTCGCTGGCGGCAGCTCCGATCGTCGCTTCCATCCTGGGCGGTGTGACGGGGTATCGGCGGGCGAAGGAAACGCTTGCCGAACAGGATCGGAAGGCTCGACGGGGTATCGAATCGCCGGCCGCGACAAAGGGATCGGAGAATGGCGGTTGGTTGAAGAAACTGGTCGGAAAGCCCGAAGAGATTTCCCAAGAAAAACTGGAGGCAGGCAAACGGTCGATGGTACATGCGGCCGCTCCGGAGAAGGACGATGATGGGCGAAAGCGTGGGCTTGCCGAACGACTCGATATCATCAACGAGCGGGTGGCGAAATTGCCGGCCGATGATACGGAGGGGATGAAACAGGAATTGAAGAATCTCGTCGCACGCGTCGATTATGTCAAGAAGAAGCTCGATGATGATCAGGTGGTTTTCGGTGACGGAACGGAAGGGATACGGAGTCGGATATATCTCTTGGAGGCGTTGTCGCGGGCGGAGACGACCGTGGGGATATTTACGGATGTCGACGGTGATAAGGAACGAAGCGTCTCATACCGTTTTGAGAGGATGTTCGGGGAAAGGCAGGGGCAGGAGGAAGAGCGCGTGAAATCGGCTCGGAGCGATTATCGGTGGTTCGAGACGAAGAAAGGTGCGGTCATGTCGGGAACCATCGCACTTTTAGGTGCCGGGGTCGCTCAGGGCGCGCATGCGGTGGCGGATTGGCTTCACTATGCGCAAAGCGGTGTTCCAACTCCGGTCGGGTCGGGTGCCGGCACCTCCTCGCATGAGGTGGCGGACAAGGCCGCCAAAGCCGTGGCGAAAATCAAGGGAGGCGTCGCTTCCGATTCGACTATTCCGCACGGCGCGCCTATCCAGCTCGGAGTGAAAAGTATGGCTCCGGCAGGTGCGTTGAAAGAGGAGATCGAACACCAGGCGACCGGGAAAGTCGCGAACGTTGCCCCGAACGTTTTCACGGAGACGGCGAAGCCGGGTGACGGTATGACGCACCTGGCACGCCGGGCGCTTGCGGAGTACGTGAAGGAACATGTCCAGTCGGGTACCCCGTTGTCGGCGGAGCAGAAAGTGTATATCGAGGACTATCTTCAGAAGAAAATCGCGCATGCCGGTACACTTCAGATCGGATCGAAAGTGGAATTTTCCAAGGACCTGATGGACGAGGCGATCGGTAGGACAAGGGGGTTGAACGAATCGCAGCTACGGAACCTGAAACAGTTCGCGGATCAGGTGCATGAGTTCCGTACCAAAACGGTGCCGGTTGCGGAAGCGCCTGTGGCTGGACCGGCCAATGCTGTAGCCGAGGCCGTGGCGCCCGCTCCCGCTCCGGCCGTCCCGACCGAAGCGCTTGATATCCCGACGCCGAAAGGACCGGTGGCGCCGGATACCGCGAATGCCGTGCCCGGGCCGAAAGTGCCACAGATTCCGGATCCCAATCTTCCGGATACCGCGCCGGCCCCGAAGGCGTTTCCGAACCTACCGGCGGATGCCGAGGTGTACGGACCGATACCGCCAAAGGGAGACCGACCGTTTTTCTGGAGCCCGAAAGAAAACAGACAGGTCTTTCGGGAAATCGGTCGGATACCGGCGAGGGACGTTCCAAAGATAATCATCCGTGCGGCGAGGAAACCGTTCTGGGACGGGACCGGTATGGATCCGCGAAGGGCGAGGTATATCGGAGATCTCTTCCTCGAGGCGCGTCGGGAAGGAATCATTCCCGGGAAAAAACCGTTTCATGAATTCCTCGATCAGGTAGCGCGTTCCCATCATGATCCGGAGCGCATGAAGGTGTTCGCCGATTCGGCCGATATCGCCAGGAGATATGGGGTGCCGGACAAGATGAATAATGAGTAAAAAACCGTATGCCACAGACTATCAATATACCGGAAGGACGGCCGCTCGGGGCGGGGAGCTCGCCGGAGGCCGGACCGCAGTCACCGGGAGCCGCTTCGGTTGAGCGTCCGGTAGAGGCGTCCGTCGAAGCGTCGAGGGAGCGTGCTGGGGAAAAATTCTCGGAGATCCTTTCGAAGGTGCCGGCATCGACAACGCCGGTCGTACCGATTGTCGCGGAAGTCGAACTCGACGCGAAATCGGTGTACGATGAGACGGACGAGGAGACGCGCGTCACGAAACTGCTGTCGCTTGTCGAGACGAAGGGAGTGGAGTACGCGGTCAAAGTTGCCCAACACCTCAACGACTACTACGTCCTCGACCGGATGCATGACGAGCTCGCCTCGCGGTTCTACGAGGCGCTCGTGGCCAAAGGCGTGATCCGCGACGAATAGGCATCGGGGCACGCGAAGAAAAAAATAAAGACGAAGAACAACAAAACACTATGGGCGTCACGTTCGCGTTCAATCTCAATGTCATTCTCCTACCGGTCCTGCTCGTATCGGGGCTGTTCGCCCTGATAACGGGCGGGCTCCTCGTGGTACGGAGCTTTTTCCGGTTCCGTGCGCAGGTGAACCAGTCGATCGCGATGGACGTTGAGCTCGTCCGCGTGACGAAGAAAGCGGAACGGCCCGGTGAACAGAAACAGGCCGAGGCCTGGAAGGAAGAGGTGCTCGTCATGGAGAAGCTCCTCGAAGCCATGGCGTCGTTCAAGCGCACCACGAATCCGATCAGACGGTTCTTCTACGAGGCGCCGACCATCGTGTTCGAGATATCGAACCCGGCGGGTAGCGAGGAGATCCTCTTTTTCATTTCCATGCCCAAGCGGTTCCGCGACGGGATCGAGAAACAGGTGCACAGCTTCTTTCCGGATGCGGTCATCGAGAAGGCGTCCGACTATACGATCTTCACGCCGGGCTCCGCGACGGCGATCTCAGTGCTCGAGCTCAAGAAGACGTTCGCGCTGCCACTGCGGACCTACAAGGCGATGGGGACCGATTCGCTCGACGAGATCGCGACGGCGATGAGCAAGATGGATACGGAAGACGAGGGGGCGGTGATCCAGCTCGTGCTCGCGCCGGCCGGCGGGAACGAATGGCGCAAGCAGGGAAAAGAGATCGCCCAACGGATGCAGCAGGGGAAGCAGCTGAAACAGGCGATCGAGAACCCGCTTTCCTCGCATGCGGCATTCGCCAAAAGCGTGGCCAAGGCCGTCGTGAAGGAAACGTCGTCGCAGGCGACGTCGGGACTGTCTTCCGTATCGGACCCAAACCGGCAGAAACCCGAGGACAAGACCGTGTCGCTCACGCCCGAGGAACAGGAACTCGTGAAGGCGATCGAGAACAAATCCAACCTACCCGCGTTCCGGGCGAATATCCGGTTGCTCGCCTCGGCGAAGACCGGATCCCGGGCGGAAGAGATCCTGTCGCACATGGAGAACGCGTTCACGCAGTTCGAATACACCGGGGTGAATTCACTTCGCGTGAAGAAGCGCAAGAAGGGCAGGCAGGCGGCGTTCGACTATATCTTCCGGAATTTCGATGCCGATCACGCCGTTCTCCTGTCCGCCGAGGAGGTGGCGACCATCTTTCACTTTCCGATCTCGGTGACCGAGACCCCGAAGATCAAATGGCTTAAAGCGGGTGCTGCCGCGCCACCGATCAACATCCCGAAGGTAGGGATTCCCATGGGATACAACGACTATCGCGGCACGCGGACCGAGATCCGGCTTACCGATGATGACCGGCGACGTCATCTGTATGTGATCGGTCAGACGGGTGTCGGAAAATCGTACTTCATCGAGGGACTCGCGAAGTGGGACGCGAAACAGGGGCACGGATTCTGTTTCATCGATCCGCACGGCGAAGCGATCGAAAACATCCTCGCCTCTATCCCGCGCGAGCGCGCGGACGATGTGATCGTTTTCGATCCGTCCGACGTCGGACGGCCGATAGGGCTCAACATGCTCGAATACGACCCGAAGCATCCGGAACAGAAGACCTTCGTCATAAACGAGATGATCGGCATCTTCGACCAGCTGTACGACCTCAAGTCGACGGGCGGTCCGATGTTCGAGCAGTACATGCGAAACGCGATGCTCCTCATCATGGAACATCCGGAGAGCGGATCGACCCTGATGGAGATTTCCCGCGTGCTGGCCGACGAGGAATTCCGGAAGATGAAATTGTCGCACTGCACGAACCCGATCGTCCGGGACTTCTGGACCAAGGAGGCCGAGAAGGCCGGAGGTGACGCGGCGCTCGCGAACATGGTGCCGTACATCACGTCGAAGCTGACCACGTTCATCTCCAACGACATCATGCGGCCGATCATCGCCCAGCAGCATTCGAGCATCGATTTCCGGGGCATCATGGACGAAGGGAAGATCCTCCTGGTGAACCTGTCGAAGGGGAAGATCGGCGAGATCAACGCGCGGCTCCTCGGTATGGTCATCGTCGGCAAGCTTCTGATGGCGGCACTCTCCCGCGCCGACATACCGGAAAGCGAACGGAGGGATTTCTATCTCTACATGGACGAGTTCCAGAACGTGACGACGGATTCCATCGCACAGATCCTGTCCGAGGCGCGCAAGTACCGGCTCGACCTCATCATCGCGCATCAGTTCATCGCCCAGCTCAAGGAGGAGATATCGAAGGCGGTATTCGGCAACGTCGGTTCCATGGTCGCGCTGCGCGTAGGTCCCGAGGACGCCGAATTCCTCGAGAAGCAGTTCACGCCGGTCTTCACCGCGAACGACCTCATGAACGTGGACAACCAGCAGGGGTTTGCCCGGCTCCTGATCAACGGGGAACAGACGAAACCGTTCAATATGAAGACGCTCCCATCGCCCCAAGGGGACCGGCAGGTGGCCGAGGCGCTCAAGGAGCTTTCCCGGCTGCGGTACGGACGCGATGCGGCCATCGTGAACCGCGAGATTCTCGAGCGCGTGAACGATTTCATGCGGGTCGCCCGAACGTTCGGGGAGTGACTGCGGGAAGCGTCCTCGTATGAAGGAAAAAAGAAGAAAGCCCCGCGTTGCGGGGCTTTCTTCGTAATGATAGAAAGAACGGTAGGTATGCCTGTCTCGGTTCCACCCTCTTCTATTTTCGGAATGCCGAAACGCGGGCGGAATATTTCTTCAGGTTCTGGAGTTGTCGGTCGTTCAGCTGCTTGGACGCGTCGATGGCCTGCTTGATGAGGTCCTTCGAGAATTCCACGCTGGTTCCGGTCCTGACGCCTCCCTGGTGTCCGACCTTCTTACGAAGGTAGTCCTCGATATAGATCCGATGTTCGTTCGTCAGTGACGAGTCGGCATTCTTGTCGAGATAATCGGTCGTCGCCTGTCGGGCGAGATTGGTGAGTCCGTTTCCGCTTTCCGCGACCTCGATGAACGAGGTTTCCGTCTCGCGACTGGTCTCCGCCGGCTTTGCTGCCGTCTTCGTATCCGTAGTCGCCTGTCCGGAGGCCTTGTCCGCGGCCTGCTCCGAAGTGACGGCACCCGACGAGTCCTCCTTCGAGGTATCGGACGACGCTATCTTTTTCAGGTCCGTTTCGTTTCCTGGTATAGTCCGGTCGGAATACGAATAGATCCCGAACGCGATGACCGCGACGATGAAGACGCTCGTGACGATACGGAGGTTCTCCTGGACCCAGGCCTTCACCTTCTCGGACAGTCCCTCCTCATAACTCATATCCTTGTCTTCTTCCATGTGATTCACCTTCCTTTCTAGTTGATGGATTGTAAAATGAACCGCTTGCGTTGAAGTTCGGTCCCCGATGCCGTTCCCGGTTTTCGGCCGGTAACGGGTCGACCCTCTGCGAATCCATGGTACGTTCCGTCGGCATGCGCGTCAACTTTACAAAATTGCCATTTTTTGCCCTGATGAGGCGTTTTTATACCATTTCTAAGAAACTGCTCCTCTTTCCGTCTCCGCAAGTCCCGCCCCTATGTCCGTCTTTGCGAGGGTGAGTCTTCGAGCCCGTGGCAATCTATGCCTTGAGATCCTGGATTGCTTCGTCGAAGACTCCTCGCAAAGACGGAGTAGGCGGGGTTTGCAAAGAAAAAAGGTTGCAAAGACGGAGTGGGTGGGACTGGCGCCCGCCTGCAACGAGAGCATTTCGGACAGGGAGACGGAGAGAAGTGGTTTCTTGGAAACGGTATCGTTCGGAAAAAAAATGACGTGGAAAAACATGGGGCGGAAAACATGAGACGTGACGCTCGCGTATCCGGTGATGAATTTTTTATGACGATCCGTGTCCGGTCATAAGTCTCTCTCAAATCTCATGTCCGGACTCGAGGGACTCGGAAATATTTTTTGATGCGTCAGCGCGTCGGAACGTCGCGCTATCGGCATCGTCACGATCGGCGCGCGTGGCGATGCGGATGACTTTTCATTTCTTTTTTCCACTCGTCGATTTTTTCAGACCATTGACACGAATTTATTTTCTTTGATTTTTTTCAAAAAATATATATACTGTAATCACGCGGGAAAAAATTTCCCCGCGAAATAAAAAAAGCACGGAAGGAACGGTGCAACGATTCATTCGCTCCATCGTGCAAAACAAAATCCGCTTCGGCGGAATTCGAAAGGAGGTGAACACTATGGCAGCAAAAAAGAAGGTCGCGAAGAAGGCGGTAAAGAAAGTCGCGAAGAAGGCGGTGAAGAAGGTCGCGAAGAAGGTCGCCAAGAAGGCGGTAAAGAAAGTCGCGAAGAAGGCGGTAAAGAAAGTCGCGAAGAAGGCGGTAAAGAAAGTCGCGAAGAAGAAGTAATTTCCTTTCTTTCCGATTTTTTTGGTTCTTCAAGCAAACATCCCGCCCTATGGCGGGATTTTTGCTTGCGGAAGGCATTTTATTGACAGCGTTTTCCCCGTGATGCTAGCATGAGGCGTCATTGAAATTGTCGTTCACTTAACAAGCAGACATGCACGGGAGGAGTCATGATTAGAGTAAGAATAGTCGACCGTTGTCTCATCCATCCGCTCGCGAAGGCGGAGTATGCCGCGAAACTCTGTTATCAGGGCACGGTTCCGGAAATGAAATCGGGAGCGGACGCATCGACCGTGAAGTTCGTCGATGAAAAACTGTATCGAACGGGGCATCACACGACACTGCAGCATTCCTTCTTTTCGTTTCAGATCGAAGGTATCGCGGTGGGCGATGTCACGTTCGGACCACATCTGACGAGCCCGTTCTACGATTCAGATCAACGGAGCGGCCGGTTCTGTTCGGAGATGTTCCTCGATCCGGACTATCCGCGTATCGAATCGTACCTTCGATCCTATTGGATGGATGAGGGTGCGGAGAGGATCGGAAAGGTGATGACGTATATCCGAAACGGCATACGCCTGTATCGGGAGAACCTTGACCGGGCGACTCTTCTCGCCGAAGAATTTCTTCGAGAGGAGCGACCGTTCGCGAGCCGGAACGTTCTCAGGGGTTCCGGAAAGATCGCCCAGGAACAATTGCGTAATTTTATCCCGGTCGTATTCCCGACGGCACTGGTGTACACCGTGAACATATCCGCGCTCGTCGCCTTATGGGAATCGGCTTGGTCGCCGGTCATGAGAAACGTAACGGACCTGATGAGGGACCGGATACTGTTGGAATATCCGGAGGCGGAATTCCTTTTCGACGAAAAACGGCGCCGGACTTCCGACTGGAGCCCGGAAATATCGATTAGTACGGGATGCCGGAACGAGCCGATTTCGGTACTTGAGAGCATTTCGGGTGGACATTTGTTCTCGTATCCGGATCCGGGCGATATGCATCCCGTCGACACGATCCGGTTCCGTCCGGAGCTGATGGATAATTCCATGGGCGATATTTCCACGACTATCAGTATTTCAGTCGCGACGATGGGGCAGGATCAGCGACACAGGACGATATATCGAGGCATCCCGTATTTTACCGGGTCCTTCTACTGTCCTCCTCTCATGGAAGCGCTTGGATTGGAGGCTGCCGCGGAAGGACTTCTCGACGAGTGGAAAGGGTTGGATGTTAGTCCGACGCTCAAAACGGTCGTAGCTCCTTACGGGGCCGTTGTCTCGTACCAGAAGCGGGGGTCGTTCAATGCCATCGCCCATGAACAGGCGAAGCGGTCGTGCTGGTGTGCGCAGGAAGAGATCTATGAATTGAGCCGGCAGCTCCGGGAAGGCATCGACGGTACGGATGCGGAAAGCGGATTGCTTCGGATGTTCGAGCCGCCGTGTTATCGGACGGGCAAGTGCGCCGAAGGGGACCGGTACTGCGGTCGCGATATGTCGATTCGAAAAACGGGAGGCTATTTCCCGAAAAGAAAGGTGTGATTTCGAAGATTGACAGCTGCCCGAATACGTTCGGGCAGCTTTTTCTCTATGATTATCGAATGTGGAAGCGGAAGATACATTATCGTTCATATCTTTCCCTTCGAAAAAGGATAGCCGTATCGAAAGATGAATAATCTATCCGTGCCGGATCGCTTTTTGACGCGGCGCATCACCGGTGCTATGATGAGACGTTCGCGGTTCATTTACAGCTGGATAATATCTAACGTATCACGGCCACGGCCGTCGGAGGAGAAACCTATCATGAAAGAAAGACTGATACAGACCGAGGTTCTCGGACTGCTTGAGGGTGCGGAGAAATACTATGGCGATCTCTATGCCGAATATGAGGAGCTCGAGACGCTTCGCGGGGAACCGGTTGGAAATATCCTGACAAGAAGGTTCCATCGGAAGATGACCAAAAAGAAGATGTCAGAAATCTGGAAGCGATGCACTCAGGCAACTATCGATTTTCATAATGGCGATATGGAGAAGGTTCTCGTGTTTTTTCGGTATCTCCTCGAGCTTCCCAGGCCGTTTAAGCCTGGTTTCGTATTGAGTCGCGTGAGTTCTCTCCGGATACCGGTTCGTATGCTTGACGAGATCTCGACGCGGGTCGGCTTACGTTTGGGAATCGATCGCCTTACCGTTGCTCTACGTTGAATGAAACGGGAAAAATATGATACGACGGGTAATCGCCCGTCGTTTTTTTGTCTCCGACAAGGCGGGCGTGCTCGGGGCGACCGGAATCGGAAAATGCGGGTGCGGCCGGAAAGGTCGTGGAGGAAGGTAGCGAAGAAAGAAAATAGGAAAATCGAGAAAATGAAAGAAGCTAAGATGTTAGATTCTAGAGCGTTGTTTACAGTTTCTCATAGATTCTCTGGATAGAAGTATTGTATCAGTTTTTCCAGAGGTGTCATGTTTTCAATGCCTTTATGCGGTTTCACGGTGTTGTAGTAGTTTAC
>Ga0209697_10004143_pt1 | contig 19134 bp, 7 predicted proteins | sample AliMusrvi5mmetaG_FD_184115 | JGI IMG/M metagenome (GOLD analysis project Ga0209697, IMG submission 184115) | Freshwater lake bacterial and archeal communities from Alinen Mustajarvi, Finland, to study Microbial Dark Matter (Phase II) - Alinen... | ecosystem: Environmental > Aquatic > Freshwater...
CCGTTGACGCCGCAGTTCAGGGTCATCCAGTTGGGCTTCTTGCTCAGGAAATGGTTTTTACCGGGCCTTATCGTCCGATGGTTTCCCGCAGGGCCTCCGGATTCACCCCGCGCTTGACCAGCCTGATGGTTTCGCCCTTTTGGGTTTTGATAGTCATGAGGGTCTGTGCGGTCACGGTATAGTCGGTGGCTTCCACGCCGTTGCGGAAAAGGCTGGCCTTGCCGTCCGGCCACGGGTTTCTAATTCGGCATGTGCCGCCCAACTGGGAAACGATCCCGACATAACTAACAGCCCCGTTCCTGGCCGCGGCCGACACCAAAAACCCGCCCTTGGCTAACAACCTGAAAGATGCCGGTTTGGCAACGTCCCAGGCCGGGAAAACGTGGATCACGGGCTCGCCGCCGGCATCCGGCGCGATGCTCTGCAAGAGTCCCTTCTGCAAGCCGGCGCTGAGCATGCCGAAGCCCTGCAGCATGTCATAATAACACTCCTGATGAAAGCGGTTGGCGACGGTCCCTAACACCTGGTTGATGTCGTGGTCCAGACTGGCCATGATGGCGGGGTATTCGGGGCGTGCGAGGGCGGCGGCATTCAACACATACTTGCCGCCCTGATAGCCATAGGTGTCTTTCGACGGATTGCCTTTCCAGTCCAGGCCCTTGAGGTTGAGCAGATATCCCGGATGTTTCTCGAAGGTATTGTTCGCAAGATTCCAATCCGCAACCACTTTCAACGCCTTCTTGTCAGCCGGCTGGGTCTTGAGGGCCTCCCTAGCCTGCGCCACGGTTTCAAGCGTCAGAATGTCGAAGTTCTCCAACATCCGCAACCGCGGGCTCTCCGCCCCCCAGACGCCGTCACCGGGGCCGTTGATCGCCGGGCGCCGGGCTTGCGCCCAGGTAGGTTTGTCCGGCGTGTTCGCCAGCGCGCCGAGAGCCTCGAGATCGCTGCTGAGCACGTAGGGCGTCAGCTTGTCGATGATGTTCTGCCACTCCGGACGCAGCGGCGCATCCACATTCAACAATTGGGACGCCTTGATCGCCGCGGTCAGCGAGCCGCGGATGAAGGCGATGTCGTCAACCGCGTCCTTCGCGCCATAGATGTGTTCGTGGATGTTGCTCTTGTAATGGTGATAGAAACCATCGGCCTCGAGTTTCAGGTGCGGGGTATTCCGATAGAACTCGGCCGCGCCCTTGATCATTTTGTAGGACTCCTTGAGGAATTTGAGATCCAGGGTGTAAAGGTAGCGGTCCCAATAGTGCTCGGCTTTCTCCGCCCCGTTGATGGTGGTCAAACCGGTCCAACCCGAAGGCAACTGCCACCGGGAATCATGATAATGGCGGAGGATCGCAAACAGCGTCAGCGCGGGGGTCATCGGCCCGGCACCATCCGGCGTGGTGCAAGCGAGCAAATCCTTGGAAATGCTGTCCGGAACTTTCTCCGGGCCATTCCACGGCCGGGTCTCCTCGATGAAGATCGCCTCGGTGTCCTTGCCGATCCACTGCTGTCGGGCCAGGGTTTTGTAACTCTCATAGTTCTTCAGATTCATGCGCAAGGTGGCATCCTGCAGCTCGCCATGATTGGCGCCTTCATACGAATGCTGCATCGGTTCCTCGTTGAATCCCCAGAACATCGAGCCCCAGCCGAAGTTGTTGCCGTTGATGTTCCAGATGTTGCCGCCAAACCTCGCGGGGTATTGCCCGCGCGTGCTGCTGGCCATCAAATACAAGTAATAATACCATTTGTTCTGGATCGAACGGCTGACCTCATCCGCAGGCAGGCACACATAGGATTTTCCCCAAAACTCCCGCCACCAGGCCTGGTTCGAAGCAAACATCTTGTCATAGCCTTTGGCTTTGGCCGCCTTCGCGCGATCCTTGGCCTTGGCGAGCACCTGGGCCACGCTGACTTTCTTGTCCAGGGTGGCGGCACTGGCGATACAGACCAACACCTCGCCCGCTCCCGCCTTCAGGGTGAGGCTAACCGTCTCGGGATTCGCTTGGGATGCCGTGGCGTTGCGGCCTGTGACATCGATGACCACGCTCGACCCGCTGTAGTGATCGAGCTCGCGGAATTCGGTGGCGGCCTCCTGTTCAAACTTCTGGGTCAGCCAGATTTGCGAGCCCTCCGAGCCGTTGGCCAGAGTCGAGAAGTGCAGCTTGATAGCCCCCTTGGCCAGCAGCGACTCGACGGTCTCGTTCTGTTGGGCCAACACCTTCAAGCCGTCCGGGCTGATGGATGGCGGGCGCTTGGTGACGCCGGCCTTTTGCAGCAGCGTCAGGTCCACCCGGATGTCTTGCGGCGTGCTGCGGCTATCCTTGATGCGCATGACAAACGCATCCGCATCCACGCCGGCAATGATCTCGGCGCTCACGCCTTCGCCCGCAATGGCCAGCTTGCCGTCATAGAGCGAGAGGTGATGTTTGGTGGCGGGGCCGAATGGGGTGCCGCCAAAATCCACGGTCACAAACCCGCAGCCATAGCCAAAATCGGACACCACCTTGGTCACATCCTCATCATTGGGCACGTCGCCGTTCACCGCGGTGACGGCGTTGTTGCAACCAAACACATCCGTGCGGTTGATCTGGAATTTCAAGGCGCTGCTGCCGCTGTTCCATACCAGGCTGCCCATCTCACCGGTACCAATCGGCATCCCGTGATAGGCTTTGGGTGTCGGCCCGGTGAAATCAATGTCCGCTGTGGACACGAGCTTTTGGTAATCCGCGGTGACGAGGGGCGCCACCGGCGCGGCGGAGCTTGCGCTGGCAATGCCGATGGCGGCAACGATGGGTATGTATGTTAGTTTGTGCATGGTGTGGGGTCTCATCTGGTTAGATTTTCCGGCAGCACGGTCGGGCCTTGGCCTTCAGGCTGCCGACCGGTCAGGACGGCCAACGCCGCCTTGGCCAACTCGCCGGCGCCGTCGTTATTCGGGTGGACGTGGTCGGGCAGCATCTGCAACTTGTCGGCAAGCGCCGCATGCATGTCGATGACGCCGAGTTTCATTTCCGCGGCGAGCGCATTGATGCGCTTGATCAGCTCGATCACCCCGGCTTCGTTGATATCGCCCGTTCCCGCTGGGCAGGGGCGGCACACATAGATCCGCGGCTTGCTGGCGAGTGCCTGGAACGATTTCACGAACTCCCGGTAGTCGGCTGCAAACTCCGCCTCGTGCTTCCAGTTCTGCGGCTTGGTGTCGTTGGTGCCAAGCATGATGATGACCACGTCCGGATTGGATTTGAGCGCATCCTGATAGATCGACTCCTTCCAGTAGGGCGCATCGCCCTTTTTCAGCAGCGTGCGGCCGCCCAGACCGAAATTCATAACCTGCCAGGACTTGCCCAGCAGGCCCTGGAGCTGCGCCGGCCACGACTTGCCATCGTCCGCCCCCGCCCCCTGGGTGATGCTATCGCCAATGCAGGCGACGCGCACCGGGGCCTTGCAGGCGGCCGGATCAATCGGCGCCATCGGATCGGCGGCCAGGCAGCGTAAAGCGGTGACAGCCGTCAGCAGGGCTGCCGTGGTAATTATTAGTATTGATTTTCGCATGTTACGGGCAGCCTTGTAGCGGCGCTCTATGAGAGCCGTTGGCGATGAGGAGTCCCCCCGGATGGTGAAGAATTGTCATCGACCACGCCTTGGCATCGACGGTCATAGACCGCCGCTACAGGGCCGCTCTGGGAAAGCCGGTGGGAAACGATTTTGCACGCAGGCATTTTGGTTACCTTACGGGGTGATTCATGGTGCGCTTGCAGGCAACACCTGCAACTCCGCGATGCTGGTGTTAGAGCCGCCATCATAAGTCACCGGGGTGACCGCCCAGACCAGCCAGCGGTAGCGGCCTAACGGCTTTCCCGCGCTCTGGCGGATGCTGGTGGCGGCGCAATCAAACTCGTCGGTTTCCCTGGCGACCAGGTCGATGATCGGGGTGAACTGGCTGGCGTCCTGCACATTCCAGCCCGGATCGGTGGCGGCGGCGCTGCCATAGAGCACGAAGTTCTGGCGGGCGCGGATGTGATTATTGCCACCAGAGAAGGTATTGACCTGGCCGATGGTTTGCACGGAACCGAGATCCATTTTGTAGGCGCCCTTGGTGAAACCGTCGCCGAAGGCATGGCCGGCGTCACGCGTCAATTGGCAGTCGGTGAGCATGGCGAGCGGGTCATTGCTGGAACCCGGCGGGATGGTTAGAGCCTTGACGGGCAGAACAGTCGCGGCGGGTGCCAGCGGGACCCGTTTGAAGTCAGGCGTCTTCTGGTATTCCGTGACCCCATACGCATAGTTTTCAAGCGCGACGGTCAGCGCCTTCTGCTTGCGGATGACCGAGAGGGTGATCTTGTTGCCGGCAGCCTGGTCGCGCAATGCCAGCAAATCCTTGACCGTGCGGACCGCCTGGTCGTTGCAGGCGAGGATCACATCGTCCTTCTGGAGCCCGGCGGTGGCGGCCGGACTGGCGGCCGGAACATGCACTAACAGAACACCCGACTCATCGGGCAGGCCATAGGCCGAACGCTCGCCGAGGCCGGTGATGTCACGAACCGCCGCTTGCCAGGCGTAATTGACCGGCTTGACGAACTGCACTTTGGTGGTGGGTTGATCGGGTTTGCTGAGTTTGGGAATGTTAGGTGTGCGGGCAAGCGCCTTCAACCCGGGCTTGGTCACCCCGAACTGGTCCATCGGGAAATTCACAAATCCCAGCTTGAGTGCCGGCGAGCCGTCCTTAACGCGGAAATCGCCCTTGTCCGGATCGACGAACATCGCGTCGGCGAGGATCGAATGGGTGTCGCGCTTGGATTGGTCGGCAAGGTTCAAGGCCGGAGTCGGTTCCACCAAGCCCGGGTAGTGAACGAGGTTGTAATCCATTTCCTTGCCCCACGGGGTCGTTGGATTGAGCGACGAGCCATAGCGCTCGGAGCAGAAGATATTGCGGCGCACCACATCGCCGCTGTGTTTGTACCAAACATGCACGTGGAAGCTATAGGATGTGTTGTGCATGATGTTGTTTTCCACCACCCGGTCAAATCCCTCACGGTTCTTGATGCCACCGTTGAGGCAGAGGTTGTTATAAATAGAAATAGAGGACGTTGGTCTTCGCATTGAGAAACCACTCGCCGGGGGCGTCGAGTTCCTCGAAGATATTTTCCACAAACCGCCGTTCGGCGTGCATGTCCATCGGCCGGTTGTTCTGCCAGCCGCCTTCATAGGTGAGCTTGTTGTCGGCACCCTTGCCGGTGATCCGATAGTGCATGCCACCCCAACCCGCACCGTGCAGCGCATGAATGAAACCACCAGCCGGGTCCTGCCATTTGGCCACCCGTTGCGGGCTGATGGCATCGGCCGCGCTGCCGTGGTAGTATTTCGCCTTGGGGTCGAAGTTCGGATAGCGCGCCAGCGGTTGGAGTTGGCCATTGCAGAACAACTGGTCGGTGGTGAAACCCGCCGGCAGCTTGGCCTGCACGATCCCATCCTTGTAGGGTGTCCACTTGAGATTCCTCATCAGAACACCGCCGCTGAGCACCGGCCGTTCGTTCTGATAGGCCTGATAGACCACCGGCGCAGCCTTGCTGCCGGAATCCGCCGCGGTGATCACCAGTGGCTCGGGCAGATAGTAGCTGCCCTCGCGGATGATGACGGTCACCGCTTCACGCCCGGCCGCCTTGCGCACGGCCAACTGCGCCCGCTGCAAGGTCGCAAGCGGTTTGGCCAGGGTGCCGGGGTTGGCATCATTGCCATTCGGGGCCACAAACACCTTGGTCCCCGGCATCTCCGCCGAGGCCAAATAGCAGCCATACATGAACACTGCGCTCGTTAGAATCATTTTCATAGTCTTTGCTTGTTCAGGTTTACGGTACTTGCACCCCCACCCGGTAAAAGAGCCTTTCGCCGGTTGGCGCCGGATCGGTAAGCGAATCCACGCCACCGCTGCCGGCAATATGGGTTTGGCTCGGCACCGGCACCCACGCGCCGGACGTCAGGTCGGCTGCGGCATACAGGGTGTAGCTGCGGCTGGCGGAGGACTGGAAGTAAACGCTGAATCCGGCGGCCTTGCTAACGCTTTGGATGTGGAAATAGGAAAGCGCGGCTGTCGGGGTCGTGGCTGCTAGATATTCGTGCAGGTTGTCGACGCCGTCATGATCAGGATCGGCCGTGGCTGCGGAATCGGTGGTGACCGTGCTGCCGTCGCCGCCGAAATACTGCGCCCGCCACCAATCGGGAATGCCGTCGCCCACGCTGTCGCCGGTCGCAAAGGCCGTTCGTACCAGGCGCACATAGTTGTAGATGCGGATGGCATCGCCCTGAGGGCCGTGCCCTTGGGGATAATCCGCCGGATTGCCCACCTTGGGGTCGCTGCGCTGGGCACCGGCACCGTGGACATCCAGCCATCCCGCTACGCTTGGATCCCCCCCAGTCATGTAGCCCATGGCCCGCCCAAAGGCGACGTAGACGGCGTAACCGCCACTGAAGGCGCTTGCGTCAGTTCCAGCGACACTCATGTGAGTGGTGCTGGTCCAGTAGAAGGGAAAGTCCGCCTTGCCTGCCTCATTGGTGATGCCGGTGCAAGTGAAGAGTGGGTCGATGGCCGGGGAGGAGGTGGTGTCCGGAGAGCGGGTGTAGTCCACGATGCTCTGCAGTTCCTTGGCGTTGGGCAGGCGCCAGTCACCGTGCCCCAGGTAGTTCGCGGCGTTCTTCGTCTGGGCCCAGGCCAGCGCCTCCTGCCAGTTCAATCCCATGGCGCTGTCACCCTTGGTCCACATCAGTCCGGTGGTGCGGTCGGTGATGGTGGCATCTCCGTTCTCAACGAAGTCATTGGCTCCATAGACGGCACCTCGGACGAGTTGCACGGGAAACGCGGAAGCTCCCGGTCCTGACCATGACATATCCAGTGAATAGCCTTTGATTCGCCCGTCAGCGAAATTGACCCCGAACTGAGCCGGGCTGCTCGCCATGGTATGGTAAACATACGCGGTGCTGCTGGCGTAGTTCATATCAATAATCCGCCCGCCATTGGCGGTCGAGCCGTATGCAAAATTAAAGTAGGTTTGATTGATGAAGGGAGTGAGCACGGAGGTGTCCGTGCCCGTGTAGGCGCTGGGATCGATCCCGGCAAAGGTAATCAGGGAGTAGAGTTCCTTGATCGTGGGCAACCGCCAATCACTGTAACCGCCGTAGTTGGCCGCGTTCAGGGCTGTGATATTCGTCTGGGCTTGCGTCAATGTCATCTTGTTCACAGATCCGTCACTATTCGTGGCAAAGCTCTTCTGCCAGGTCAGGCCAGTGACGTTGTCTTTCACGGTGAGTCCGTCGCTACTCTTGGTGTAGCTGGGCTGGGTGCCGGCGAACTGGGCATCCTGACTGTAGAACGCCTGGCCGCTGGTCGGGGCGGTGATCAGCGTGGTATTGTCAAAACAATGGGTCTGGCCGGTATCCACGATGCGATAGCCGCCGGGAGTGGGCGTGGTGGTGACGGTGACATAACTGGTGCGGGTTAGTGTGTTAGATCCGGCCGCGCCGGTGACAGTCAGAGTCACGGTGAAGCCGCCGGTGTGGGTGTAGGTGTGGGATGGACTGTTTGCCGTGCTGGTGGTGCCGTCACCGAAATTCCACAACCGGCTGGTAATCGTGCCGGTCGAGGCATCGGTGAAGCTCACCGCGAGGGGGGCCGTCCCGCTGGTGGGCGTGGCGGTAAACCCGGCGGCCACGCTGGAACCCGCGGTGACTTGGAAGACCGCGGTCCCGTTGTATGTTCCGGGCGGAGTGGGGAACACAATCGTGGCGTTCTTGGAGCCGACGGTTTCCGAGGCGGAAATGTTGAACACGGCGGTGACCGTGTATTGACCTGTGCGTGCCAACGCGCTGCCAGTGTTCGTGCCAATCGTGACGCTGGTGGGCAAGGTGGCAAGCTGCGGCGGCGGCGGGTTGCTGCCCAGTGTAAAGGTCACGAGCACATTGGTCGCACCCTGCGCCGCGGAGGTTGGGCTGACGCTTGTGATTGTCTGGCCAAACGCCGATGGCGCCGCCAGTAGCAGGCAAAGGGCCATGCGCGCGGCCGTTAGTGCTTCTTGTAAATGATGCATTGGGTGCCTTAGTTAGATTGACCTCTTTGAGGCGGGCTATTTGACGAAATGGATGGCGACGTTATCTATCAGGTCCATGCTGTCCCCGGCGCCGGCGGTGAAGGCCAGCGTGTGGGTGCCTGCGGTGAGCGGAATGAGCGGCGTGGTGAAACCGCCCCAGGCCTCGCTGAGCTTGGCCGCCTCAAGGGTGAATACCGCTTTGCCGTCGATGGTCACCGTCAACGGGATGGCGGCGCTGGTGTAGCCGGTCCGTTTGACCGCATCGAAACTCACCGTGTAACTCCCCGCATCGAATTGAATCACCTGCGAAATGCCGCTACCCTCGCCACGGAGGAACGCGGTGTGGCGCGAGCCATCCGGGGCGGGCGGCGCATGGATCGGGCCGGTCAACAGGTTGATGCCGGCCTCCTGGTCTTTGCCCTGACGGAAACTCCAACTCGCACCGGACGGGTTTTTTCCCAGCGTTTCGTCATATTCATTGAGGAAATCGAATTGCTCGAAGCTGTGGTTGGCGACCCCAACCGCGCCCAAGGTGGGCACCACGGTCACAACGTAGGTCTTGGTCGAACCGTCCGCGGCGGTGATGGTGTAGGATAACGGCTTGCTGAAGTCATTGATGGAACCGGACGCCGGCTTGCCCGTGACCGTAGGCGATCCGGTTTGATAGATCGGCGCGAGCTTGGTCAGATCGGTGGCACGGGGGACTTGCACCTCAATCTTGCTGCCGCGGATCGTCGCTTCGGGCATGCCCGGGATCACGAAATCCAGGATGGTCGCGATCGGTCCGCCTAGCAGTTCGACGGCGATCACCACGGGGTTTCCGCCGAAGGCCACCGGCGTGGATTCCGGCACCACCAGGGTTTGGATGCCCTTGTCAGTGGTCGTGACCGTCAGTGGCACCTGTTTCGTGTCCGCTAGAAAGTAGGCCCGCGCGATCTTTGTTGTCAGGTCGGGCAGGGTCAGCTTGCGGTCGGCCGGCAGTTGATTGACGCAAAGATAGAGCGAGTTGCCCTTGCGGGTCACGCCACCCCACGGCAGGCTGTGCGGGAACGGGCTGGCTTCGGAGCCGTAGATGGCCGCGCCGTTGACTTTCATCCATTCGCTGACCTGTTGCAGACGTTCGAGTGAAGCGGCGGGGATTTCGCCCAACTCATTGGGGCCGACATTGAGCAGATAGTTGCCACCCTTGCTGGCCGGATCCCAGTCGTTGAGCGCACCACCCGGATGGTGCCAGTCGTAATTCTGCGAGTAATAGAACCCGAGTTTCAGCCCGTGTTTGCGGCAGGCGGCGGCCAGTTCCTTGAGCGGATCGCGGTGAAACGGGGTGGCATCCACGATGTTGAACGGGCTGGCGGCGCTCTTGAACATGGTAAAACCTTCATGGTGTTTGGCGGTGATCACCAGATACTTCATGCCGGCATTCCTGGCGGCCAACACCCACTTCTCCGCGTCGTAGTTGACGGGGTTGAAGTCCTTGGCCAGGGCCGCGTATTCGGCGATCGGGATCTTGCAGTGGAACATGGCCCACTCCTTGTAGCTGCCGGGTGAATCCTTGCCTTTCCAAACGCCGCCGGCCTGGGCATACAGCCCCCAATGCACAAACATGCCGAACTTGGCCTCGCGCCACCAGGCCATTCGCGCGTCGTGTTGTGCCGCCGTCTCGTTGCGGTCCTGGAGCCAGATCTTGAGCCCGCCATCCGGTTCGAGGGTCAGGGTGCCGCCCTCGCACACCACTGCCGTCATGGTGTCGTCCTTGAGTTGTTTGGGAATACGCAGTTGTTCGGGCGTCGGGATCTGGCCGGAATCGTAATAGTGGATGGGAAAGGCCTTGCCGGCAAACTGGCCGCCCTTGACCTGATAGGTGACGGTGGACTGGCACGGGTTGGCGTGGAAAAACTTGCCGGCGGGTTCCGGGCACGCGGTCTTGACCGAGACCGGGCTGAGCAATTCGTCGTAGGCAAAGAAGATCACATCCAGCAGGTGACAACCCCAATCGCCGAGGCCGTTGGAGCCGAAGTCCCACCACGAGCGCCACTTGACCGGCGCCAGGTTCTCGTAATAGGGCATTTTGGCACACGGGCCGAGCCACAGGTCGTAGTCGAGGTTGCCCGGCGGGGTCGGGTTTTCCTTGAGGATTTTCTCATAATTGAAATACGAGCCCGGGCTGGGCGAGCCGACCCAGGCATAGGCTTCGATGGCCTTGCCGAGTTTCCCCTGGCGCAGGATCTCAACGGCGGCGCGGCGGCCGGTATTAGCCATGCGTTGGTTGCCAAGCTGGGTGACGAGCTTCGGCCTGGCCTTGAGTGCGCGTTCCACCATCACCAGCTCCTCCAACTGATGGACCAGCGGTTTCTGGCCATAGACGTGTTTGCCGTGGGCCATCGCGGTCAGCAGGATCGGCGCGTGCGAGTGATCGGGCACCGACACAATCACCGCGTCAAACTGGTCGCCGTGCTTGGCAAACGCCTCGCGGTAGTCGCGGCAGGTGAACGCCTTGGGATGGTCGTTGGCGGCATCTGCGAGGTAGTTGGAATCGACGTCACACAGCCCGGCGATCTCCACATCGGGGTGGCTGGCGACCTGCGTGCGGTCCGTCTTGCCAATCGTGCCGACCACGCCGATGGACAGGACGCGGAGTTTGCCGTTAGGCGAGGCGGCGCGGGCCCGCCCGAGCCCGAGGGCACTCAGGCCGAGGCCCGCGGCGGCGGATGTGCGGAGGAAATGGCGGCGATTTAGTGATGATGTCATGTGATCTAACTTTTTTTGTGGGTGAGGGTGACGGCCGGGGCGCTGGCCAATGATGCGAGCATACGGGTTGGCGGGATCGGAAATCGGGTAGGGTGGACCGGCCCCGGTCCGCCGACTTGTCCGCCCGCATGGGCGGTGCCATGGCACGCAACATCAACCGGGCATGAGATGTCTCACCCGCAGGGGCAAGTGGGACCAGCGGGCCGCTGGTCCCTACCGCCCGCCGGCCCCTACCGGATGGATGCGTCGTCCTCATCGTGCCTGGACCCTTACAAACAGTTTGCCGTTGAGCGCCGGGTTGCTGATCGTGACGGTCACCGTCTGAACTCCATTGGAATCCGCGGCACCGACCGACTCGCTCACGGTGGCCGGATTCCAGCTTGATAGATCAGTGCTGTATTCGACGGTGTAGCTGAGGCCGGAATTGGCGCGTTTGGTATAACTGAACTGAGTGCCGCGCAAGGGGGCGCACGGGTTGACCGACGAACCCTTGGTGGGATCCAGCCCGAAGGCGAATTTGTGGAAATTGCTCAGGCCGTCGTGGTCGGCATCGGCGGCCGGGTTGCTCAGGTCGAAACCGGCATAGGCCGGATTGGCGGCCCAGGTGGCGTAGGCCGTGGCCGGCGGCGCGGTGCTTGGCTGGCCGAGCACATCGATCTCCTTGATGGCCGTGCCGTTGAAATTTCCGCCGCTGGCATTGCCGGGATCCACATAGGTCAGGCGGATTCCCCTGACGTTGCTGGCCACATAGGTCCCGCTATTGAGCGCACCGCCACCGGCATTGCTCAATCCGACTTGTGCCACCAGATTGCCCGTCTCGGTTGGAGATGTGTAGGGCTTGTAGGTGTAGGATCCCAGGTTGAGCCACGTCGAGCCGTCCTTGGTGATTTCAACCTGGAAGACCTGGTTGGCGCACCAGTCCTTGTTCCATAAGTAGCCGCAGGTGGAGGTGACGCCGGTGATATCGTAACCGTTGGGGTTGAGTGTGGTATTGAGCGCAAAGGTATAGGTGACCGGGAGCAACGCGTTCGCGGGAGTCCCCGACCCGGCAAATTGGGTGGACGGGTAATACTCCACGTTCTTCCCCCAAGGCCCCGTGCTGAAACCACCGATCTGTCCGTCATTGGCGTAAGGGACGTTGGTCCCCACGTTGTTAGGATCGTAACCCCCGAAATCACCCGCCTGGCCGTGCAATGGAACGTGGCTTCGCGTGGCCGTACTCAGGGTGGCTTGGCCTTGGTTGACCAGATCGGTGGCGCTGACGATAAAGCCACCCATCGCTCCGGTGGAGTTGGCTTGGATGATCGAACTGGTCGCCTGTGCAATAAAGGTCACGCTGGCCGTTTGCGTGATCCCGATGCTGTCGCTGGCATCGGTGGCGGTGAAGACATCGGTGCCGGCGGTGGTGGATTTGACCGTGAAGGTGGCGATGCCCGAGCTATCTGTCGTGCCGGCGATGGTGGTGATGACCGGGCTGCCCGGACCGGAGGTCTTGGCCAAGGTCACGGTTTTGCCCGCGACAACATTATTGTTAGTATCCTTGAGGGTCACGGTGAGGGTGGAGGTGGTAGACCCATCGGCCAACACAGAGCTGGGCGCGGCCACCAGCGTCGAATTGGCAGCGCTAACGATCGGCCCCACCGCGGTAAAGGTCACGCTGGCCGTTTGGTTCACAGTGATCCCATCACTGGCATCGGTGGCGGTGAAGTCAGCGGTGCCGGCAGTGGTGGATTTGACCGTGAAGGTGGCGATGCCGGAGCTATCGGTGGTTCCGGCGATGGTGGTGATGACCGGGCTGCCCGCACCGGAGGTCCTGGCCAGCGTCACGGTTTTGCCCGCGACGGGATTGTTGCCGGCATCTTTGAGAGTCACGGTGAGGGTGGCGGTGGTGGAACCATCGGCCAACACCGAAGCAGGCGCGGCCACCACCGACGAGGTGGCGGCGCTAACAGCCGTCCCCGCCGCGGTGAATGTCACGCTGGCCGTTTGCGTGATGACCACGCCGTCAGTGCCGTCGGTGGCGGTGAAGACATCGGTGCCGGCAGTGGTGGATTTGACCGTGAAGGTCGCGAGGCCGGAGCTATTGGTCGGGCCGGCGATGGTGGTGATGACCGGACTGCCAGGGCCGGAGGTCTTAGCCAGCGTCACGCTCTTGCCCGCGACGGGACTGTTGCTGGAATCCTTCAAGGTGACGCTGATGGTGGTGGTGGCGAGGCCGTTGGCCGTGACGCTCGAAGGCTGGGCCGCCACAGTGGAGGTGGTGGCATCGGCGACTTGCAAGGTGGCGGTGATGTCATGCAGCGCATAGCCGCAGAAGTGCATATTGTCGTTGAGCATGCTCACATTGAGCGTGGCATCGCCGGCGATCCATTGTGCGGCGAGAACAACCGGGTTGGCGTTGTCGCCACCGCTGAGGGTATAAGTGTTGCCTTCCACGCTGACCTGTCCGTTGCGAGGATTGTTGCTGATGAGTTGCAACCGATAGGTGTGGCCGACGGTCAGGCTCCCGATCGCGATGGTCGAAGTGGAGGAGGCCATGGTCATGGAGTTGAGCAATTGGCGGTAAGCAGGATCGGTGATTGAGTTCAAGCTCCAGTTTCCGCTCCAGCCAGCAAAACCGGCCACCCAGTTACCCCCCATGGCCGTGTCCGTGAAGTTGCCTGCCTCGCCGCCCTTGGTGAAGAGCACGCCGTGAACGGTGATGTCGGTGATGACACTGGCGCTGCCAAAGTGATAGGCCCGCACCAGCGTGCCGTCATTGCGAATCTCCGTGCCGGTGGGATTGGTCAGCAGATTCATGTTCAGGTTGGTTTCGGTAAAGGTCACCAGCGAGGCACCCGCCACGGGCGTCACGCTCAGTTCGCTGGAGTTATTCCCTTCACCACCGGTGCCGGTGGCCGAGACCACATAGTAGTAGGGCGTGCCGTTGACCAACCCGCTATCGAGATAACTGGCGGTCGTGACGTTGCTGGCGACCGTCGTGTAGGGGCCGCCGGCCACCAGCGAGCGCTTGATGTTGTAGCTGGTGGCGCGGCCCAGCGCGTCCCACGCCAGCGAGACCACCGAGTTGCCCGGCAGGCCCGCCAGATGGGTCGGGGCGGGTGGACTGGAATCGCCGACCCAGTGGACAAACGAACTGGCCGTGATCGGAGCCGCGCCATAACACTCCACGCTGAAGCGCCGGTCACCGTAACTCTGGACGTATTCGACGCGGATCCCGTGATAGCCCGGCGTCAGATGCACCGGCGCGCTGTATCCCGACTGCGGGAAGGTCTGCTGGATCACCAACGCCTCATCCACATACACCCTGCTGCCGTCGTCGGCGCTGCTGCTGAACCCATAGTCGCCGCCGACGGCAATGTTGATATAGGCCAGGTGCCGCGAGGAAAAGTTCCCGGCGTAATTGGCCGGGAAATCGCTATACTGGATGTTTAGCAGCGTGTCGATCCGGGTGTCGTTGGGCAGCAGGTTGGCCATGTCGGGCCAGGGATTCAAATTCGGCGGTTGTTGGAAAAACTCGGAGTAAATTCCGGGCGCAACCGCGCCGACACTCAGATAGACCGTGGCGATGTTGGCGGAATCCACCGTGCCGTCATTGACCTTGAAGGTGAAGTTGTCGGTCGAGTTATAGCCGGCCGCGGGCGTGTAGCTGAGGTTGGGCGCGGTGCCTGTTAGGGTGCCGTGCGCGGGTTGGCTCAGCACGGTGTAGGTGAGAGGGTCGTTGTCCACATCGGTGGCGTCGAGCACAATGGCGGTGGCGGTGTTGAGGGTGACGGGCAGACTGCGGTTGAGCGCCACGGGGGCCTGGTTGACCGGGGTGACGGTGATGCTAACAGTCGCTGCGGACGAGACCACGCCCTCGCTGTCGGTGACGGTGAAACTCAGGCTGTCGCCGCCATTGTAGTAGGTGGTGGGCGTGTAGGTCAGGTTGGGGGCGGTGCCGGTTAGGGTGCCGTGGCCGGGGGTGCCGCTGACTTGATAGGTGATGGCGTAGCCCTCCAGGTCGCTGCCGGCCAGGGTGATGGCCAGGGCGGTGCTTTCCGGCGTGCTGAGGCTTTGGGCGCTGGCCACCGGCGGCTGATTCACCCAGGTGACGTTGATGACCACCGTCGCAAGGCCCGAGGTGGCCGTGCCATCATTGACCGTGAAGGTGAAACTATCCGTGCCGTTGTAGTTGGCGGCCGGGGTGTACGTGCGGCTCGCCCCGGTGCCGGTGAGCGTGCCGTGCACGGGTTGGGTCACAATGTTGTATGTCAGGGTGTTGCCGGAATCGGCATCCGTGCCTGTTAGGGTGATCGCCTTGGCGGCGTTCTCGGTAGTTGTTAGAAACTGGTTCTGAGCCACCGGGGTGGTGTTGGTGCTGGTACCCACGGTGATGGTGACCGTGGCGATGCTGGAGTCCAGGGTGCCATCGTTGGCCTTGTAGGTGAAGCTGGTGGTGCCACTGAAACCGGCGGCCGGCGTGTAGGTTAGATTGGGTGCCGTGCCACTGAGCGTGCCGCTGGCCGGATTGGTGACCACGCTGTAACTCAGAGGGTTGCCATCGGCATCGCTGGCGGCCAGGGTGATGGCCTTGGCGGTGTTGACCGACGTGGTGACGTTCTGGTTGGCGGCCACCGGCGGCCGGTTGGGATCGGCCAGCACCGTGACGGTGAGGTCCCGGGTGACCGGACCGTATTGGTTAGGGTCGAACACGCCATCGGTCACGCCCAGCCGGATGACATAGGTGCCCGGGGTGTTGAAGGTGGCTTGGGTGTTAGAGCTAACGGTGGTGCCGTTGGCGCTGAAAGTCACGCCACCAGCGCCGCGGACCTTGCTCCAGGAATAGACCAGCGCGGCGCTGTGGCCATCGATATCGGAGGCGGTGGCGCTGAGGGTGGTGCTGCCGGCGGGCAGGTTCACGGTGGTGGAACTCGCGCTGCACGTGTTGATGGTCTTGAAGTTGAGCAGCGTGTGGCTGGCCGTGTCATTTTCAATGGCGGCGATGGTGGCCGAGAACGCCCCGGGGGCCATGCCGACTTTGCTTTGGCTATCAGGATTGGTGTTCCAATAATAGAGCGTCGGCAGGGTGGCGGCAGCTTTTGACCCATACTTTTGAAGGGCGTTGAGGCTGTCGGTGCAGCCATAGGCAAACCACGAGCGACCGTTCTCCTGGTTGGCGAAAATCATCGCCGCCGGGATACCCTCGTCCACGTTGTATTTCGTCAGCGTGCGGATGCATGACTTGGCCAGCCACTCGTCGCAGATGTTGCGATCGTCGATGATCGCGGTTGTAATGACCGGGGCCAGCGCCTGGACATCGGCGGCCGACAACGCATTCTCGAAGGTATTCATCAGGGTGGTGCGGCCGATCTCCTGGGCCATGGCGGTGATGGCCGGATAGAGCAGGCTGGTGGACACCCCCGCGACGGAATTGCCCAGTTGTGCCTCGAAGGCGGCGCTGCCCAGATAGGTCTGCGCGACCTGAACAGGATCGGTCCATTGGATCGGCTCGATGGGCAGGTGGTTGGCGACGATGGTGGTGAGCATGTCGTTGAGCACCGGCTGGGCCGTGGCTCCCATGCTCTTCAGGGCGTCCGCCGCGTAGTAGCGCACATGATAGTCGCTGTCGGTGAGCCGGTCGCGCAACACGCTCACGGCCGCGGCGGGCTTGAGCTGGCCCAGCGCCTGGCAGGCACCCTTGCGCGCGTTCAGGTTCGTTAGATCCGCCGCCATGGTTAGAAGCGTTGCCACCTTGGTGGCGGCGTCGGCGCGGTTGGCCAGTGCCGCGGCGGCCCAACTGCGTTTTTGGGCCGACCAACTGCTGAGGAAGCCGACCAATTGGTCGCTGGTGGTGGTGGTCAGGTTGTTGAGATCGGTGCGCAGCGAGGACACCCCGTCGGTGATGGCTTCGGTGATGTCGTCGGCGGTGATATAGTTAGATGCACTCTGGCCTTTGCCCGTGATATAGATTTGCCGCATGCCGGTGGCGAAGGTCAGCAGGAAGCAGGCGGTGTCCGTGTCGGTGCCCAGGGGTGCGCCCGGCGTGGCTCCGGTGGACGAGTGATAGGCCAACGAGCCATCCCAGCGGCGCACCAAATCCACTTCCCACTGGATGGCCTTGAAGTAGGCGGCCATCGCGGTGGGACCGCCGACGTTGACACCTAACGGTTGCCACAGGTGGGCGTAGAACGGCCCGGCGTGGCCCATCTCGCGCAATGAATAGGCCGCCGTGCACGACTTGGCGAAAAATCGCGCCTGGGAGCTCATGTCCTCCTGCGTCTGCATCGCCATGAGCAGGGCGGCCAGGCCGTTCTTGCCGTTGTCGTCGTGCAAATCCTCGGGCGGCGAATGGCCGTAGGGCACCGCACCCTTGCCGGCGAAGTAGCCGAAATACTTGCGCCCGCGGGTGATCGCCGGGTCGATTTCCGCATTCACCGTGGCGTCGCCGGCCTCAGCGATGGCCTTGCGGCCTAACATGATACCGAGGTTAACGGTTTCGCCGGCCTGGTTGACCGCGCCATATTGCGGCACATAGCCGTGGGTGGACGAGCCATCCGCCTTGGGCCAGGCCATGCCGTGGCCGTAGGTGCCCATCAGGCTTTGGCCTTTGGCGCAGGTGGCGGTGAGTTCGCGGATGGCCGGCAGCACCGCCGTATCGTGGGTGGCGAGGTAATACTCGCTCAAAAACACGTTCTGATAGCCCCGCGACCAGGACACCATGCCATCCAGGGGATTCGTCAGATGTTCGTTCGACGCGGCGATCGCGTGGGCATAGGTCTGCAGCTTGCCCTGGGTCGTGGCGTAGGTCGGATCGGTAGGTGCCACGCTGGCCAGCAGGGCCAGGCCGATGATGGCATCGCCTTCGTTCAACGTGCTGTTGATCGGATGGAACTCAAGGAACGCACAGGCTTTTTGGATGATGGCGGTGGACTTCGGGCAAGCATACGGCGCGGTCGCACTGTAGCTTCCCATGACTTGCAGCGTCAGTTGGACAGTGAGAGTGGAACCACCGCGCCAGACTAACAATTTCAGCGCTCCCGCGTTGGCGGCTTTTTCCGCCTCGCCGATGGCCAGGCCGTAGGTCTTGCGGGCATCGCTGGTGAAGGCCACCGGCGCGGCGGCCGTACCGCTGGCACCCAGGATCACGTCGTTGACCTGCAGAATCCCATCGGCCGGCGAGCCCGTCTCGATCTGGGTCACCTTGATCTGGCGGCTCTCGGTGGTCAGCCCCTCGGGGGCAAACGTCCACTCGTTGCCGGTGCTGTAAATCCAACCGCGGGCCCCGGTCGGGCCGAGGTTGTAGGTATAAGTGGTGTCGATGTAGGCGGTGGTCGCGTCCGGCGGCGTGGCGTGAATGTTAGATAGCAGGGTGCAAAGGCTCCCGAGCAGGGCAAGGGCAACGCGGCGGGTGGATGGGTGGTTCATGGGTCGTGTGAAAAGTGGGAAGAAGTAATCAGTAAGCAGTAATTCGGCGGATCGGTCAGACAAGTCAGACTCGTCCGACCGGTCTGACGAAGCTCTCAACTCATGGCTTTCCCGCTTTCTCAGGCAAGTTGCGGGGCCGCCGGTGCGCACCGGCGGCCCCGCAGGGATCCGGAGAAAAAACCATTAACTCCGGAAAGGGATGGCTCGCAGGCGAGCCGATTTTGAATTTTGAATGATGGATTTTGGATGATGGATGAAAGACAACAAGGCATCGCTAAGCCACTCTTCAATTGCCTCCGGCTATGCCATTCAGGGCTTCGCCGGGGTCTTCCAAGCTCGCTAACGCTCGCTCCGCGTTCAAAATCCCAAATCTAACATCTTCTCACTTCTGCGTCACGACCAGGCGGGCGAAGAGTTTACCGCCGGGGTCGGAAGGCAGGGTGTAGGAGATGGTGTAGGGGCTGGAAGTGGATTCCACAACACCGGTGGCGGGGTGCCAGGCGTCAGAGACACCAAGGTCAGCGGAGATGTCGATGCTGTAGGTGACATCGTTGTTGGTCACCGCGTCGTCGCGCTTGATGAAGCTGATCTGGTTTCCTGTTAGAGTGCCGGGTGAGCCATTGGTGCCGTCCGTCTTGAGGTTGAGGGCATAGACGAGCAAGTTCGTGAGTCCATCGGAACCCACATGGTTCGGATTCGTGGGGTCGGTCAACCCATGGGAACCCGCCCACGAGGCGTAGTTCGAGGTGGTGCCACCCGTAACCGCGCTCAATCGAACATTGTCGAACTCAGTCTGCACGCCACTACCACCCAGCACGATCTTGAGGGCCTGGCCGGAGGTGACGGATGACGATGTGGTGTAGGTCGCCACGGCGGTGGTCCAACCCGCCGGAAACGAGTTGCCTGC
>Ga0209697_10004144_pt1 | contig 19131 bp, 15 predicted proteins | sample AliMusrvi5mmetaG_FD_184115 | JGI IMG/M metagenome (GOLD analysis project Ga0209697, IMG submission 184115) | Freshwater lake bacterial and archeal communities from Alinen Mustajarvi, Finland, to study Microbial Dark Matter (Phase II) - Alinen... | ecosystem: Environmental > Aquatic > Freshwater...
GACAGCCAGCGCGCTTTGCATCCTCTTGCCGTCGGCGCCCGCGAAGGGTCGGTGCGCAATGCCTCGGCGGAGCTCGCGGCCGTCGGGTACCTGGCGCTGATCGCCGCCGACGAAGGCGAGTGGGAGGCAGCCGGGGAGCACGAAGCGCGCGCCGCCGCGAGGTTCGTGGAGCTCGGCTTCGGCACGTCCCGCCGTTGCCTGCCGATGATGCTCGCCCGCGTGCGCCTGCTCGCGCGTTCTCCCGAGCACGGCATCGACGCCGCCGTGGCCGCCGTGGACGACCTCATGACCCACATGGTGCCGCATCCCTGGATGGAGCTGCTCACCTCGGTCGTGCTCGGAGAGGCGGCGGTGGAAGTGGGCGACGCGGCCGCCGCGAAGCGGCGCGCAGCCTCCGCCGCGGCGCAGCTCGCGCGCTACCCCGACGCCGGCATCCTCACGCGGCGCGCCGAGCACCTGCGCGCCGCCGTGGAGCTCACGCACGTGTCCGAGGCCCTCACCCCGGCGGAGCGCCGCGTGCTGGAGTTGTTGCCGACGCATTTCACGGAGCAGGAGATCGCCGAGCGGCTGTTCGTCTCGCACAACACCGTCAAGACCCACCTCAAGTGCGTCTATCGCAAGCTCGGCGCCTCGTCGCGCTCGGAGGCGGTGCGGCTGGCGCACGACGCCGGGCTCCTGTCGCTGCCCTGAGCCGGCGAGCTGCCCTCATGGCGACGCACAACGGTGGCACAGGCTCCGGCACCACTCAGGGAAGCCTACAATCGCACTGATGACGGAGATGTGATGGGGGTCACGGTTGCCTGACTGCCCACAGTGTGGCGGCGAGAGCCCGGAGGGGTCGCGGTTCTGCCCGGGCTGCGCCGCGCCGCTCGCGGCGCCCCTCGCGCAGCCCGAGGAGCGCAGGGTCGTCACGACCCTCTTCTGCGACCTGGTGGGCTTCACGGCGATGAGCGAAGCCGCCGACCCGGAGGACGTGGACGCGCTGCTGCGCGCCTACGGCGCCGCCGTCCGCAAGGTGATCGAGATCCACGGCGGCACCGTGGAGAAGTACGTCGGAGATGCGGTGCTCGCCGTGTTCGGCGTGCCGCACGCGCACGAGGACGATCCCGAGCGCGCCGTGCGCGCCGGCCTCCGCGTCGTCCAGGCCATCGACGGCACGGCCCACCCCGACGGGACGCCGCTGCAGGTCCGCGTCGGCGTCAACACCGGCGAGGCCCTCGTGCACCTCGGCGTCGAGCCCGGCTCCGGGCAAGGCATCCTCGTGGGCGACGCCGTCAACACGGCGTCGCGCCTGCAGCGCGCGGCGCCGCCGATGGGCGTGGTCGTCGGCGGCCCCACCCACGCTCTCACCGAGGGCGTGTTCGAGTACGAGCCGCTGGCGGCGCTCGCGCTCAAGGGCAAGGCCGCCCCGGAGGCCGTGTGGCTGGCCAAGGCCCCGCGCTCGCGCATGGGCGTCCGCGGGCTCGGCTCCTCGCTGATGCCCATGGTCGGGCGCGACGGCGAGGCGGCGTATCTGGACAGCCTCTGCGAGAAGGCTCTGGGCGCGAGGTCGCCGCAGTGCGTGCTCGTCCTCGGCGACCCGGGCATCGGCAAGTCGCGGCTCGTCGCCGACCTCTTCGATCGCGTCGACGCGCGTGCGCAGCTGATCCGCTGGCGCCAGGGCCGCTGCCTGCCCTACGGGGAGGGACGCACCTTCTGGGCGCTGGGGGAGATCGTGAAGGCACACGCCGGCATCCGCGAGACGGACGATGCCGGGATGGTCGCCGGGAAGCTGATGCGCGTCGTCCCGGACGGCCCGGGGCGAGACTGGATATGCGACCGCCTGCGTCCGCTCGTCGGGCTCGACGCGCCGCACGTCGAGCGCGAACAGAACTTCGCCGCCTGGCTGGCCTTCTTCGAAGGCCTCGCGGCGGCCCTGCCGCTGGTCCTCGTGGTCGAGGACCTCCACTGGGCCGAGGACGCGCTGCTCGCCTTCTTCGAATACGTGAGCGTGCACGCCGGCGCGAGCCCCCTGATGATGGTCGGCACCGCCCGCCCGGAGGTCTTCGAGACGAGCCCGGCCTTCGCTTCGTCCGCCGGGCGCATCGCCCGCATCTGGCTCGACCGGCTGTCCGACGGGGACATGGGCCGGCTGGTCGCGGCGCTTCCCGAAGCGGCGGCGTTCGACCGGAGCGTGCTCGCCGCCATCGTGCGGCGCGCCGAGGGCAACCCCTTCTACGCCGAAGAGCTGGCGCGCCTGTCGTCCGACACGGCGCTGCGCGACGACCCGCCCGGCGCGGCCGGAGCGCCCTCGCTGCCCGGCGCGGTCGGCGGGGCCTCGCTGCCCAGGTCGGTGCGCGCCGTGATCGCGTCGCGCATCGACGCGCTCTCGGCGGCCGGCAAGGCCGGGCTGGCCGACGCGGCGGTCGTCGGGCAGACCTTCTGGTCCGGGGCGCTGCTGGCGCTCGAGGGGGGCGACGACTTGCTCGTCGAGCAGGCGCTGCGCGAGCTGCTCGCACGGCAACTGGTGCGCCACGTGCGCTACTCGTCGATGGAGGGCGAGGAGGAGTTCACGTTCTGCCACGGCCTGGTACGGGACGTCGTCTATCGTCAGCTGCCGCGTGACGCGCGCGCCGCCAGGCACGCCGCCGCCGCGCGATGGACCGAGACGAAGGCCGGCGCCAGACCCGACGACCACGCCGGCGTCCTCGCGCGCCACTACGCGGCGGCGGTCGAGCTGGCGCGCGCCGCCGGCGACGAGGCTGCGGCGGAGCCGCTGCTCGAGCCGGCGATCCGCTACCTGTCGGTCGCCGGCGACCGCGCCGCTCACCTCGACGCCGCGGTGGCGCAGCGGCACTACGGGCGCGCCCTCAGCCTCGTGAAGGCAGGCGACGCCCGCCGGTCGTCACTCCTCGCGCGCTCGGCCGAGGTGCTCTTTCGGGACGGCAGGTTCCGGGAGGCGGCAGGGGCGCTGCGCGAGGCGGCCGACGAGCTCCTCGCCGCCGGCGACCGCCCGGCGGCGGCGCTCACGCTGGCGCGCCTCGCCGACGTCCTGTACGCGATCGGCGACTCCGGCGTCTGCGGCCTGCTCGAGAGAGCCTTCGAGCTGCTCGAGCGCGACCGCCCATCGCCCGAGCTGGCCACGGTCCTCGGCAGGTGGGGCAAGGCCCTGTGGCTCTCGGGCGACCCCCACGCGGGGCTCGCGATGATCGACCAGGCGCTCAGGATGTCCGCGGGCCTGGAGCTGCCCGAGCCTGTGCTGCTCCTCGGATATCGCGGCGGGATCCGCTGCATCCTCGGCGACGTCGGAGGGCTCGACGACTACCTGCGCGCCCTGAGCGCGGCCGCCGCGCCGGGGTTCGGCCGCGAGTCGGCGCTGCTGACGTTCAACTACGCCGACGCCTTGCTCTCGCACAAGGGTCCGGCGGCGGCTGCGGCCGCGCTACGGGACGGCCTCGAGACCGCGCGGCTCCGCCGCCGGGAGGAGCTCGCGGCCTCGCCGGCGGACGCCGCCGCCGGCGCGACCGGCGCGACCGGCGCGATGGGGGAGTGGGACGCGGAGACGGCACGTCGCCTCAGCGTCAATCTCGTAGAGTCGCTGGGCCTCGAGGGGCAGTGGGACGAGGCCCTCGCCAAAGCCGGGGAGCTCACCCCGGACCTCGAGCGCAGCGAGGCCGGGTCGGACCTCGTCATCGTGCGTTCGCAGCTCGCGGTCCTGCGCGTCGGGCGTGGAGAGGCCGAGCTCGCCGAGCCGTTCGTGGAGTGGCTGGAGCGTCGGGGGATGACGAGCGAGATCCCCTGGATCACCGCCTGCGCCCTGCTGACCGCGGCCGCGGTGCGTCTGCGGCTCGGTGAGGCGGAGCGGGCTCTCTGGGTCCTCGCCGAGTGGGCGAGCCGGCCGCGGCCCGGCAGCGGTCCCAACTACGTGGTGTACCTGCCGGAGGCGGTGCGCACGGCAGTCGCCGCCGGCGACGACGCGCTCGCGGCGCGCCTTGTGGAGGGAGTGGACGCGCTGCTGCCGGTCCAGCGCCACGTGCTCGCGAGCACGCACGGGCTGCTGGCCGAGCGGCGCGGCGAGCACCTGGCGGCGGTGGAGAGCTACGCCGCCGCGGCCTCCGGCTGGCAGGAGTTCGACGTGCCCTACGAAGAGGCCTGCGCCCGGCTGGGGCTGGCGCGCTGCCTCGCGGCGATGGGTGACGAGCGCCAGGCAGCCGGTCCGGCCGCCGCGGCCCGCGAGATCTTCTCGCGCCTGGGCGCGTGGCCGGCCGTGGCCGAGACGCAGGAGCTTCTGGCGCACACCGCGACCCGCCGCGCGTCCTGACTTCAGAGTCCGCGCACGCCCTTGATCGCGAGGTAGGCGGCGATCACGAAGCACACCACGGCGATGATCTTCTGGCCGTGCTTGGTGAGGACCCGGCGCAGGGGATCGAGCACGCGGTCGGCCGTCTTGGGAGCCGCGTAGCTCAGCGTCACCGGGACGATCAGGGGCGCGAGCATGATCGCGAGAAACACCACCAGCGCCGCCCACACGTCGGCGCTGCCGAGCCCCGAGATCATCATCTCCTTGAGTGCCACGAGGTACGGGATGATGGACGAGAAGTCGCTCACCGCGAGCCCGATGCCGGCGGCGAAGCCGGCGGCGGTCCCGAGCGTCCGCTTCTTCTCGCGCTCGGGCTTCGGCTTCTTGCGCAGGGCGCGCACCCCGAGGTAGGCGATCAGGACGGCGGCGACCAGGTCGATGATCGCCGAGGCGGCCGACGGCTTGAGCTGCAGCCGCAGACCGAGCGCGAGCACCACGGCTCCGAAGCCGACGAACGTGGCGCAGAAGCCGACGCAGTAGGCGAGGCCGGTGCGCCGCGACGTCGCCATCAGTGCCACGAGCACGAGGATGCCGGTCGGGTTGATGGCGGCGGCGATGGCCAGCGGGATGATCTTGGCGAGGAGTTCGGACACGTACTTCAGTTCGGGCGCGGAGGGCGCTCTCCTGCGGCGCCGCCGGCAGCGCCCGGGGGCCGCCGGCGGCGCGCCGCGGCCGCCGGGCAGCGGGCGCGCCGCGCGCCCGCCGGGCCGCCGGGTCGTACACCCGGCCGGATGTTCCTCCATCTTGTCGAATCGGCGGGCTTGCCCCGCCCGCCCGCCGGTGTAGGATGACCGTGCTGCATCCATAGCCGCAGTAGAGCGCCGTCTCCGCTCGCTGCCCGCAGGTCATGGACCCCCAGCCAACGCTTCGGCGTCCCCTGGGGGTCTTCGCACGTTCAGGGGCGAATCACCGGTTCCTAAGGAGGGAGCTGCATGGACTTTCGCTACACGACCGAGCAGGAGATGTACCGCCAGGCCATCCGCGAGTGGCTGGTCAAGAACCTGGAGCCGCGCGCCCGAGGCATCGATGAAGCCGAGGACGGCATCCCGGACGACATCACCGCGGGCATGGCCGAGATGGGCATGTTCGGCACCACCATCCCCGAGGAGTTCGGCGGCATGCCGCTCCCCGACGACGAGCGGCTCATCTACGCGATGATCACGATCCACGAGATCGCGCGTGCCGACCTCAGCATGAGCACGCCGGTGTACACGCTGCTCACCATCGGCTGGTCGTACATGATCAACCGCTACGGCACCGAAGAGCTGAAGCAGGAAGTGCTCCCGGCCGTGGCCGCCGGCAAGGCGTTCGCCGGCATCAACACGACCGAGCCCGGCGGCGGTTCGGACCTCAGCGCCATCAAGACGATCGCGCCGTGGAACGAGGAGAAGCAGGCCTTCGTCATGAACGGTGAGAAGGCCTACGTCAGCGGCCCCAAGGAGTGCGAGAAGTGGGGCGCCCCGAGCGGCCACTGCACCCTGGTCAAGACCGACCCCGCCCAGGGTCACAAGGGCATGACCTTCATCTGGGTCCCGGCACACCTCGACGGCATCAGCTACACCACCTACAAGGACATGGGCCGCATGGGCCTCAGCACCGGCGGCTGGATCTACAAGGACGTCGAGCTGCCGCGCAAGTACATCCTCGGCGAAGAGGGCAAGGGCTTCTACGTGAACATGGACGGCTTCAACGCCGCCCGCGTGCTCGTGGCCGCCGCCTGCCTCGGCGGCGCCGAGAAGGGCCTCGAGATCAGCGGCGAGTACACCGCCCAGCGCAAGACCTTCGGCAAGCCTCTGGGCAAGAACGAAGGCATCTCCTTCGAGATGGCCGACGACTGGATGCAGCTCGACATGCTCAAGCTCAACCTGCTGCGCGGCGCGTGGATGATCGGCCAGGAGCACACCAACCCCGGCCAGTTCAGCCGCAAGGACATCAACAAGGTCATCAGCACGGTCAAGTGCCTGAGCCCGACCCTGTGCCACGACATCGCCCGCCACGGGATGATGTACCACGGCGCCTTCGGCTACACGAAGGAGACCCCGCTCGAGATGCTGCTCCGCGGCGTCATGAGCTACGAGGTCGGCGCCGAGGGCGGCCTGATGATCATGCGCGGCATCATCGCCCGCGACGTGTGGGGCGACACGCACAACCCGTTCAAAGACTGACTGACTGATCTGCGGCGAGGGGCGGCGCGGCGGCCCGCAACGGCCCGGCGCCGCGCCGCCCCACCCGTCTATCGCCCGGAGAGGTGACATGGAACAAGTCGAATGCATCGTGGTGGGCGGCGGCCTCGCCGGATTGTCGGCGGCCTACGGCCTCGCGAGCGCCGGCGCCGAGGTGATGGTCCTGGAGCGCGGGGACTACTCCGGCGCCAAGAACGTCACCGGCGGACGCCTGTACGTGAAGCCCATCCGCCGGTTCTATCCGGAGCTCTGGGACGAGGCGCCTTACGAGCGCCCCGTGGCGCGCGAGCTGGTCACGATGATGGCGGGCGGCGCCCACACCACCGTGGAGATCGCGTCGGACCGCTTCACCGCCGGGCAGCCGCAGAGCTACACCGTGCTGCGCGCCAGGCTCGACCAGTGGCTGGCCGAGAAGGTCGGCGAGAAGGGCGCGATGGTGGTGCCCAACATGAAGGTCGACGAGCTGCTGCGCAAGGACGGCAAGGTGACCGGCATCCGCGCCGGCGAGGACGAGATCGGCGCCCAGGTCGTGATCGTGGCCGAGGGCGTGCTGCGCCTGCTGAGCAGCAAGGCCGGCCTCACGTCCGAGCCGCAGGCCAGGCACCACGCCATCGGCTACAAGGAAGTCATCGAGCTGCCGGCCGGCGTGATCGAGGACCGCTGGCGCCTCAACCCCGGCGAAGGCGCGGCGCACCTGTTCATGGGCGACTGCACCAAAGGCATGATGGGCGGCGCCTTCCTCTACACCAACAAGGAGAGCATCTCGCTCGGCATGGTGGTGGGCATGGATGACATGCGTCGCCGGCGTGACGGCAGCGAGAGCTGGCAGCTCCTGGACGAGTTCAAGGAGCTGCCCCAGATCAAGCCGCTGGTCGCCGGCGGGACGGTGGCCGAGTACTCGGCGCACAGCATCCCCGAGGGCGGCATCAGCCAGGTGCCCAAGCTCGCCGGCGACGGCTACGTGGTCGCCGGCGACACCGCCGGCCTCAGCCTCAACGCGCTCGTCACGGTGCGCGGCATGGACTTCGCCATCGCCAGCGGCTACTTCGCGGCGCAGGCGGTGCTCAAGGCGAAGGAGGCCGGGGACTTCTCGGCCGCCGGCCTCGCCTCCTACGAAGCTTCGCTGCGCGACAGCTTCGTGCTCAGGGACCTGGAGACGGCCCGCTCGATCCCGAATGTCATGGAGAACCCGCGCCTCTTCACCCACTACCCCCAGGCCATCGGCCGCCTGCTGGAGAGCGTCTACACCATCGACGACCAGCCGCAGGCGGGCATCGTCAAGAAGGCCTGGCGCGGCGTCCGGCGCGACTTCATGAGTGTGGCGACCGTCAAGGACGCCTGGTCGATGCGGAAGATCTGAGGGAGGAGCCATGCCGATGAAGATCGACGCCAAGCTTGGCCTCGACGTCTTCAAGCTCGACAAGGAGCCGCACATCGTCATCGACAACGACGTGTGCAAGGCGGTGTGCACCGACGAGGCCTGCCTCTACGTGTGCCCGGCCGACCTGTACGAGCGCGACGACCAGGGCCGCATGACGGTCAATTGGGAGGGCTGCCTGGAGTGCGGCACCTGCCTGATCTGCTGCGACGCCAAGGCCCTCACGTGGACGTACCCGCGCGGCCAGTTCGGCGTGCAGTACCGGATGAGTTGAGCGGGCGACCGCGACGAAAGGGGATGACGCTGTGGACATCGTCGTCTGTGTGAAGACCAACCCGGACCTGCAGATGGTCCGCGTCAAGGATCGCGTGGCGGTCACCGAGGCCGTGCCGTACAAGATCGGCGACCTCGAGAAGAACGCCCTGCAGGCGGCCGTCGACCTGCGCGCCGCCGCCGGCGGCAAGGTGACGGCCTTGTGCCTGGCCGAAGGCAACCGCAAGGCCGCCGAGGACGTCAAGGTCGCGCTCGCGATGGGCGCCGACGAAGCCGTCGTCATCGACGACCCGGCGCTGGCGGCGCCGGACCAGGCGGCGGTGGCCACAGCTCTCGCCGCCGCCGTCAAGAAGATCGGGGCCTGCGACCTGCTCCTGTTCGGCGAAGGTTCGACGGACAACTACAGCGGGCAGGTCGGCGCCCGCGTCGCCGAGATCCTGGGCCTGCCGCAGATCGGCTACGCGCGCAAGGTCGAGGCCGTGGGCGGCGCCGTGCGCTGCGAGCGCAGCATGGACGACATGCTCGAGACGCTCGAGGCCCCGCTGCCGGCGGTCGTCACCGTCGTGAGCGAGATCAACGAGCCCACGATCCCGGGCCTCATGCAGATCATGAAAGCCAAGAGCAAGCCGCTGCAGGTGTGGTCGCTCGCCGACCTCGGCCTCGACGCGGCGCAGCTCGCGCCCACGCGCGAGATCGTCAGCAACCTCGCGGAGGAGCAGGACCGCAAGCACATCCTGTTCGACGGGAGCGCGGCCGAGCAGGCCGACGCCTTCGTCAATGCCCTCATCAAAGAAGGCGTCCTGGGGAGGTAACGATGGCCGCAGTGCTTGTCTACAGCGAGAAGGTCGAGACCGCCCGCGAGCTGGTCGCTGGTGGTAAAGAGCTTGGTGCGGCCCTCGGCCTCGGCGTGAGCGCCGTGGCCCTGGGGCCTGGCGCCGGAGCCGCGGCGAGCGAGCTCGCCGCCGCCGGCGCCGACACCGTGTACGTGAGCGAAGACGCCGCGTTCGAGGGCTGGCCGGCCGACGCAGTGGCCGCCGGCCTGGCGCAGATCGCCGAGCTGGCCGGCGCGAGCATCGTGCTCGTCGGCTCCACGCGGCGCGGCAAGGAGACGGCGCCGCGCCTGGCGCAGAAGCTCGGCGCCGGCTGCGTCAGCGATGTCAACAGCCTCGTCGCCGAGGGCGGCGATCTAGTCGCCGGGCGCTACGCCTTCGGCGGCGCCACGGTGGCGCGCGAGAAGCTGGGCACGGCGGTCAAGGTCTTCGCCGTGATGCCCAAGACGTTCAGCGCCGAGGGCGCGAGCGCCGGGGCCGGCGCCGTGGAGACGCCGACTCTCGACGTCAGCTCGAGCGTCAAGGTCGTCGACCGCCGGGCGAAGGAAGGCGAGCACGTCAACCTCGACGCGGCGCCGCGCATCGTCGGCGTCGGCCGCGGCTTCAACGCGCGCGAGGACCTGGCTCTGGGCGACCAGCTGGCTGCGGCCCTCGAGGCCGTCGTCGGCTGCACCAAGAGCCTCGCCGACTTCGAGTGGCTGGGCGAGGACCGCATCATCGGCCTCTCCGGTGCCAAGACGGCCCCCGACCTGTATCTGAGCGTCGGGGTCAGCGGCCAGATCCAGCACACCGTCGGCGTGGCCGGCGCCAAGCTGATCGCCGCCGTCAACAAGGACAAAGAGGCGCCGATCTTCGCGATGGCCGACTACGGCATCGTCGGCGACCTCTACGAGGTGGTGCCGGCGCTCGTGGAGCGCCTCAAGAGCGTCTGACGCGCCGCTGGTTGGCCGGCCTCCGGGCCGCCGCGCACGTCGCGTTCGAGTTGCTCCGGGGGAGAGAGACGGCTCCGCCGGAGCGCACCGGGCCGGGCCGCACTTGCGGCCCGGCCCTCCACATCCGGTATCCTCTCACGGTCGGGACCGACGACGGGAGGCTGGATTCGGATGACCGTGCGCACACAGAATGGGTCGACGACCTTGCCGGTCGCCTGCAATCGCGACTGTGGCGGCGGCTGCCCGCTGCTGGCCACAGTCGAGGGCGGCCGCGTCATGCGCATCGCCGACAACCCCGCCGGCGGCCCGCACCTCAAGGGCTGCGTGCGCGGCCACCGCGCCTGGATGCAGCAGCAGGCGCCCGAGCGGCTCACGACGCCGCTCGTGCGCACCGGCCCCCGCGGCTCCGGCCGGTTCCGCGAGGCGAGCTGGACGGAGGCCGTGCGGCTGGTCGCCGACGGCCTCGGCGCCGTGCGCGAGAAGCACGGCGACGGCGCCATCATCTCTCTGGGAGGCTCGGGCTCGTGCCGCGGCGTCGTGCACGACACCGTGGACCTGCCGGCGCGCTTCCTCAATCTCATCGGCGGGCACGTCGAGCAGACCGACAGCTACAGCTCGGCTACGTCGAGGTACACGCAGCCGGTGGTCCTGGGCACGCAACAGGCCGGCATCGACCCGGCCACGTTGCGGGACTCGGGGATGATCGTCCTCTGGGGAGCCAACCTCGTCGACTGCATCATGGGCTGCGAGTGGCGGGCGCGCGTGCGCGAGGCCAAGCGGCGCGGCGTGCCCGTCGTCGTGATCGACCCGCGCCGCACCACGACGGCGAGGCTGCTCGGCACCGAGTGGCTGCCGGTGTGGCCGGGCACCGACAGCGCCCTCATGCTGGCGCTGCTGCACGTGTTCATCACCGAGGGCACGGTCGACGAGAAGTCCGTCGCCGCGCACGCGTCGGGGTACGCGGCCCTCAGGCGCCGGGTGCTGGGCCTGGACGACGCCGGCTCCGGCGCCGGCGGGGAGCCGGCCACGCCGGAGTGGGCCGAGCGCATCTGCGGCGTGCCGGCGGCGCGCATCGTCGCGCTGGCGCACGAGTGGGCGCGCCACCGGCCCGTCGCGCTCGTGCCGGGCCTTTCGATCCAGCGGACCGTCGGCGGGGAGGAGGCGGTCCGCCTCGCCATCGCCCTGCAGACGGTGACCGGCGACCTCGGCCGCCTGGGAGGGTCGAGCGGCGGGCGCACGTGGGGCGGCCTGCCGCAGCCCCGGATCGCGAAGATCCCCGTGCCTCCGGCGCCCGCTTCCAGCGGCGTCCCGGCCAACGACTGGGCGGACGCCGTGCTCCGCGGGCGCGCGGGCGGCTACCCCGCCGACATCCGCGCCGCCTACAACGTCGGCGGCAACTACGTCGTGCAGGGCGCGGACGTGGCCGCGAGCATCCGCGCCATGCAGGCGCTGGAGTTCTCCGTCTGCCACGACCTCTTCCTCACGACGACCGCCAGCTACTGCGATGTGGTGCTGCCGGCCACGCACTGGCTCGAGCGCGACGACGTCGTCTTCACGCTGGCCAACTACCTGCTCTTCTCCCACCGCGTGACGGCGCCTCCGGGGCAGGCGCGCGACGACTACGCCATCTTCGCCGACCTCGCCGAGGCCATGGGCTGTGGCCACGCCTACACGGACGGCAGGGACGCCGACGCATGGCTGCGCGCCTGCGTGGCCGACTCGGAGATCAGCGACGCCGAGGAGTTCCGGCGCAGCGGCATCTACTGGGGGGCCGACCAGGAGCGGGTCGGTTTGGCCGCGTTCGCGGCGGACCCCGCGGGCGCGCCGCTCGCCACGCCGTCTGGCAAGGTCGAGTTGAGCGGCTCTGGCTGCGTCGCGGCGGGTCTCACGGCCACGCCCACGGCCCGAGTCCTCGCGGCGGATGAGGCGTTTCCCCTGCGCCTCGTGACTCCAAAGTCCCGCTTCCGCGTCCACACGCAGCTGGCCGAGATCCCCTGGTTCCGCGCTCGCGACGACCGCGCCTTGTGGGTGAGCCCGGGCGATGCCGCCGCGCGTGGCCTGGCCGACGGCGACGAGGTGATCGTCACGAGCGCGCAGGGCACGATGCGCCTTCCGTGTCGCGTGACGGCCCAGGTGATGGCCGGCGTCGTCTCGCTGATGGCCGGAGTGGAGCCGCGCTTCGACTCTCACGGCGTCGATACGGCGGGCTCCGCGAACGTCCTCACGACCGCCGTCCCGACCCTGCCGAGCCGCGGCGCACGGCTCCACTCGACGCTCGTCGAGGTCAGGTCGGCCGGGTAGCGCGGTCCCGGCGTCAGGGCGACTCGCGCTCCGCCGCGGCGTTCGCTGCGGCCGGCCGACCAGGTCTCGATTCGCCTCGCCGCCGGCTCAGCCCGGCGGATCCCCCGGCGGCGACGTCCCGATCATCGGCTCGTGCGGCGCGCCGCCGTGGCGCTCCTTGCGCAGGGCGATCAGGTCGCGCCCCAGCACCCAGCCGGCGGAAGCCAGCGGGATCGCCAGCAGCACGCCGACGATGCCGAGCAGCGAGGCGCCGACCAGCGCTGCGATGAACACCACGAGCGGCGACAGCGACACCGTGCGCGAGTACACCATGTTCTGCAGCACGTTGTTCTCGAACTGCTGGTACAGGACGAAGAAGACGACCAGCACTATGCCGGTCACGAAGCCGCTCCAGTGGCCGCCGGCGGCGAAGCCGACGATGCAGACGATCACGGCGCCGATGGTCGCTCCGACCAGCGGCACGATGTCGAGGATCGCAACCAGCACGGCGAGTGTCTCGGCATACGGCACCCCGAGGATCTTGAGCACGATGTAGGAGGCGATGCCGGCGACGAGGCTGATGGCGAGGTTGCCGCGCACGTAGCCGCCGGTGGCGCGCAGGAAGTTCTGGCCGATGCGCTCCGCCCAGCCGCGCTCGTTCTCGACCAGCGACTCCAGGAGAGAACCCCACGCGCGCGGGCCCTCGATGAGCATCATCACCATGATCGTGAGGATGGTGACGACCGCCGCCACCAGGGTAGCCGCCGCGGTCACGGCGCCGATGATCGTCTGCTGGTTGCCCATCAGGACCTTGACGACCTGCGACGGCGTGATGGCGCGCAGGTGCTCGAGCACGTGCAGCCGCACTTCGACGAAGTTCAGCTGGCCGCCGCGCACGAAGAGCGAGTGCACGAGCTGCGGCAGGGCGCGGATGAAGTCGCCGGACTGGGAGAAGACGGGCGCGGCGATGGCGAACAGCACGGCGACGATGACGCCCAAGGCGATGAATGATACGAGCAGCGCCGCGAGCACGCGGTTGAAGTGGTGGCGCACGAGCCAGTCCACCGCCGGCTTGAGCGCGATCGCGAGGATGATGCCGATCAGCACCCAGAGCAGGATGCTGCGCACCTTCACGAGCAGGAGGACGAGCGCGAGGATGCCGAGGATCGTGAACGTGATGATCGCCGTGCGGCGCACGAGCTCGGAGGCCCGCATGACCTGGTCCTGTGCCGGCGGCTCGCTCACCGTGTCGCCCCTCCCCGCGTCCGTGCATTGCCCGTCGCGCAGAGCGTATCATTGGGGCGCTCCGCGAGGCTGTTCCTCGCCTTCGCGGGGCCGGCCGGTCTTTGCGACGCGGCCGGCCGGTCTGCTGGCACGCGTGGGCCTATAGCTCAGTTGGTTAGAGCAGGCGACTCATAATCGTCCGGTCGCAGGTTCGAGTCCTGCTGGGCCCACCAAAACCATCATCCTTCACTCTCAGCAGGCCATCGGGCGGCCTGCTCGCCCAGCTCGAACGCGAGGCTCTTCACGACCCTGCCGGCGGGGCTCTCGACCTTGATCGTCACCGTCGCCGTGCCCGCCGGGGCCGCGTCGCGCGCTTCCTCCCCAGCGGACGGGGTCGGGAGCCGCGAGCCGCGTCCCTCTGGGCTCGCTCGCAGCACCCATTCGCGACCTGCTCCGGCGGCGGGCACGCGCAGCTCCCGCGACCAGCCGAGCGCGTCGAGGGCGGCGAGTTGACGGGCGTCGTCGCTCGCCGCCGTCCACCACAGCTCGGAGAGGGCCCAGGCCGGGCCGGTGAGCCAGGCGAGCACGACTCGGAGGAGGTCGACGTCGGTCTCAGGGTCGTCGCTGCGGATCCACCCGCGAGCGCACGGAACCGCGCCGCCTGGCCAGACCGGCCCCTCCGGCGGCTCAACGCCCCGCGTGCGCAGCATGTCGCCGAGCGGCCGCACGTAGATGCAGCCGCGCACGCGGCGCTCTTGCGCGTCCAGCACGCTGTAGGTGAACGCCACGCGCGCCTCGTGCTCCTCGTCGTGCCAGCGGAGCTCAGCGGCGTTCTCGGCGACGGAGAAGCCGTCTTCCGGCCATGGGCTGTCCGACCAGGTGCGCAGGTACTCGGCACTCGCCCGGAGCGCCGCGTGGTCGCGCTCCGCGTGAGCCTGCGTGAGCCGGGCGAGCACGAAGCCGCGCTCGGCGTGCCTGCCTGGCACGGGGCCGGCGTACCAACTCCCTGGTTCCCTGCCTCCGCGCGGCGGTGGGGCTGGGTCGGGCATCGGGTTCGTCACGCGGGACCTCCGGCCTGGAAGACGGATGTTGCCCCGGCGGTGTGGCTGCGCCGCCGCCGGCAGTCATCCTACCAGCAGACTCGACAGGTGCGCCGGGGCGTGAGAGGTTGCGGGGATCGGATGTGCCTGCGAGGCGGAGGAGGTCGACGAGGATGAGCCAGGACCACGGCGTGAGGTGCGTGCTGGTGGCGTACCGGACGCTGTACGCCGCCCGCGACGTCTCGCGTCTGGACGAGGTGATGGCGCTCTTCGCCCCCGGAGACGAGCCGGAGATGGTGGGCACCGAGGCGACCACCCGGGGTGATGCGGATTGGGCGGTGGGCGCCGAGGCCGTGCGCGCGCTCACGGAATGGGATTGGCGCTGGTGGTGGGATGTGGACCTGGACGTCGATGCCGCCCGAATCAGCGTGAGCGGCGACGTCGCCTGGGCCTCTGTTCCGGGCAGCCTTGTGGTGTCGGAGCCCGCGCTCCGCGGCGTCGAGGAGTTCGCGGCCACGACCACCGTTCCGCGCATGAGAGACCTGCTGGACGCGGCCGGCGGTGACTCGCTCGGGCGGCGCCTCGACGAGGTCTCCCGCCTCGCCGCCGCCAGGGCGCGTGAGCTGCGCGCACCCGCCGGCGAGCGACGAGGCATGACGTTGACGGTGGTCCTCGTGCGGCGCGACGATCGCTGGCTCCTGCACACCACCCACTGGGCGATCGCAGCGGAGTGAGGCTCGCCGCCGACTGCGGAGCCACAGGAGCGTGACGACCGATCTCACAGACAAGGCAGTGCTCGTCACGGGCGCGAGCATCGGGATCGGACGCGAGACCGCGCTGCGGTTCGCCGCGGCCGGGGAGTAGCGGAGCTGTCCGAGGATTCGCGTAGCAGGAGACCCTGGCATGCACTGAATGACGTCTCGCCTCGGTCTACTGGGACTCGAGTAGTCGCCGGAGTTCCGACCGCAGGTTCGAAAGCTGTCCACCTGTGTCCACCACCGTTGTCATGGCGACGACGCTGCTCCCTGCGAGACGCTACCCTGTGGCAGCCCGGTCGCCCGCCCGGTCCCTCGTTCTGACGTGGGTCGCTTGGTTCCCGGCACTTGCGATGCAGCGGTGCGCGTTGGCGGCGGACAAGCGCGGCCGACTGCAGGTCATATTGACGTTATGTCCAAGATAGACGATACTTCTTCTCATGCATTCCGCCGATCACCTCGCCCCAGTCATGGCAAAGGAGGACCGCGTGAGGCCGACCAAGCAGCCCGCATGGTTGGCGGCATACGCGCCCGTGTGTGAGGCGATCGCCGCACTGCTGCATCCCTACGGTGAGGTCGCGGTGCATGACATCGCCAGCGACCGCATAGTGGCCATCTGGAACCCGTACTCCCGTCGCCGGCCGGGGGATCCGTCGCTGCTCGATGAACTTGGCGATCTCGAGACCGTCAACGGCATGATCGGGCCCTACGAGAAGGTCGGGGAGCAGGGCCAACGGCTGACGTCGGTGAGCGCGCTCCTCGTCGACGCCGAGGGTCAGGCTCGGGGACTGCTGTGCGTGAACTTCGATCGTTCGCCGTTCGACGGCGTTGCGAAGCTCGTCACGGAGTTCGCCGCCGTGATGACAGAGCGTCCGCCTGAGCTGTTCAGCCGCGACTGGAGAGAGGAGATCTCCCTGCTCGTCGATGAGCAGTGCCGGCGACGGGGCCTGCGCCGCGACAGCCTGACGCGGGCGGACCGCCTGGCGCTCGTCGGAGCCCTCGATGAGAGGGGACTCTTCGCCACGCGCAACGCCGTGACCCATGCCGCGCACACACTGGCTGTGTCGCGCGCGACCGTCTACAAGCTTCTCAAGGAGGCACGATCGTGATTCCGCCGCGAGACTTTGCCCTGGAGGTCTACTTCAGCCGCTGGGAGTTCAGCGCCCGCTACCATCTCACCGCCTCAGACGCTCAGACGATGACGATCGGCGAACTCTTCGATCTGGCCGGTGAGGGCAGCAGGAGCGAGTTCGAGAGCCTCCCTCTCGGCTACACGAGCACGTGGGGCACGGATCCTCTCAGGGAGGCCGTGGCGACGACCTACGAGCGCGTCGGCCCCGAAAAAGTGCTCTGCTTCACCGGTGCCCAGGAGCCGCTCTACTGGGCCATGCAGGAGTTCCTGGGGAGCGGCGATCACGCGATCGTGACCGTCCCCAACTACCAGTCGATGGAGACGATCCCCCTCGGTACCGGTGCCGAGGTGACCGGTCTACTCCTCGACGAGCACAATGGCTGGGCACTCGATCTAGACCTGCTGCGCCGTGCGATCCGGCCGACCACGCGCCTCATCGGGGTCAACTTCCCCAACAATCCGACCGGCTACGTGCCGGACGCAGCGACGTTCCGCGAGCTGGTCGAGTTGTGCGACGAGCGCGGCATCCAGCTGTTCTGCGATGAGGTCTACCGGGGGCTGGAGCTCGACCCGGAGCGCACGCTGCCCCAGGCCGCCGATCTCTCCGAGCGAGCGATCTCGCTCAACGTCATGTCGAAGGCCTACGGGCTCGCCGGCCTGCGCATCGGCTGGCTCGCGTGCCGCGAGCGGAGCACGCTCGAGCGCCTGGAGCGGCGCAAGCACTACACCTCCATCTGCAACTCCGCACCGTCCGAGTACCTGGCCACCATCGCCTTGCGCAGCGCAGTGGCGATCAAGGGGCGCAACCGCGCGATCATCAAGGCGAACCTGCCGGCGTTCAGCGACTTCTTCGCGCGCTGGCCGGACCTCTTCGACTGGGAGCCGCCCGCGGGCGGCTGCGTCTGCTTCCCGCGCTACAAGGGAGCAGACGGTGTGGAGAGCTTCTGCCAGGAGCTGGTCGAGCAGGCAGGCGTCCTCCTCCTGCCGTCGAGCATCTACCGGTCCGACCTTGTCGAGGTGCCCCGCGATCACTTCCGCGTCGGCGTCGGCAGGAGCGATCCAGCTCCCGCCCTCGAGGCCTTCGATCGTTTTCTGGAAAGCAGGTGATGGAAGCATGGCCCCGACGCTGCTGAGCGAACGGGAGATCCGCGACCTGATAGGTCCGGCCGAGGCGCTCGACGCGGTGAGAGAGGCGTTCGCGGCGCTGGCGCGCGAGCACGCAGTTTCGCCGGACGTGATCATCATCGAGATCCCCGAGAGCCGCGGCGAGGTGCACGTCAAGGGCGCGCAGCTCAGCGGCAGTCCCTACTACGCCGTGAAGTTCGCCTCCGTGTTCGAGGACAACCCCGCCATGGGGCTGCCGGTTGCTGGCGGGCTCGTGCTGGCCTTCGATGCGAAGACAGGCTGCCTGGCAGGCGTGCTGCTTGAGAACGGGTTCCTGACCGATCTACGGACCGGGGCTGCGGGCGCCTTGGCGGCAGACCTCCTGGCGAGGCGGGACATCGAACAGGTGGGGATCATCGGCACGGGCGCCCAAGGTCGCTACCAGCTTGAGGCACTGCTGGGCGTGCGCAGGCCGCAGCGGGTCCTAGCCTACAGTCGCTCGGCCGAAGCCGCGGCCGCCTATGCCGTGGAGATGCAGGCTCGCCACGGCCTTTCCGTGTCGGGTGTGGACAGTGCCCAGGCCGCCGTGGAGCACTCGGACGTCGTGATCTGCAGCACACCGTCTCGCGAGGCCTACCTGCGGCCCGAGTGGCTGTCGGCCGGAACGCACGTCACGGCCATGGGCTCGGACAATCCCGCGAAACAGGAACTGTTCCCGGAGGTCCTCGGGTTGGCCGACAAGGTCGTCGTCGACAGCCTGGACCAGTGCCTGTCGAAGGGCGAGCTCCATCACGCCGTCGAGCACGGTGTCATGGTCCCGGCGCAGGTCTACGCGGAGCTCGGCGAGATCGCGGCGGGGCTCAAACCCGGGCGCACCTCCGAGAGTGAGATCACCGTCGCCGATTTGACGGGCATCGGAGCTCAGGACACGGCCGTGGCCAGCCGCGTCCTTCGTCTGGCGCTGGCTGCCGGCATGGGGACGGACCTGCTGTGGTCCTAGGACGTCGACGTCCAGGTGACTTCTCGAGACGATCGGCGCCCGGCGGCACGCGCGTGGCGCGCAGGCGCCAAGGCCGAGCGTCTCGGGGTTGCCGTCGTGTCCGACGCACCCACCACGTCGGCGCGCCTTGGCATGAGGGCGGGCATCTACTTCGCGGAGATCGCCGACGCACCCACCGACCACCTCTGCGTCGGCCTCGGCCGGCTCGGTCTGAAGCCCGGCGTCTACTCGCCCGCGCGCCGCTCCCGCTCGCGAGCCCGGCGCGCTGCGCGCTCCTCGACGGCGCAGACCAGCCCGACGCTCCCCTCGGGCGGGTCGAAGCACCCATTGTCTGAGATGCAGCGGGCCGGCGCCGTGTCGCCCGCCTGCCAGCGCGCGACGAGGCGAGGCTCGCGGATGAGGGGGCGCGACAGGGAGACGTAGTCCGTCGCGCCCTGCGCCACAAGCCGCTCCGCGGTCTCAAGCGAGCGGATGCCGCCGCAGAGCATGAGCGGCAGGCCGATCTCGCCCTTGAACCGCCTGGCGGCGAGTTCGTAGTAGGCCTCGGGCTCCCCCGGTGCGGGCCGCCCGACTCGCGAGAAGCTGAGGCCCTGCTCGAGGCCGGTGCCGCCGCTGAGCTCTACGGCGTCGATCCCTTCGGCCTCGAGCAGGGCCTCAGCTT
>Ga0209697_10004148_pt1 | contig 19112 bp, 13 predicted proteins | sample AliMusrvi5mmetaG_FD_184115 | JGI IMG/M metagenome (GOLD analysis project Ga0209697, IMG submission 184115) | Freshwater lake bacterial and archeal communities from Alinen Mustajarvi, Finland, to study Microbial Dark Matter (Phase II) - Alinen... | ecosystem: Environmental > Aquatic > Freshwater...
ATGCCATACTCGTTGCCTCGATGTGGTGCTAAGTTGAGTAAGACTATGGCCGTTAAACTTCTTGAGTTACGAGCAATCTCCTTCTATACTTAGAAAAAAGAGCAAGATGTGTATAAGAGTAAGGGCAATGCCCTGGGCTGATGTATTTCAGCCCTTCAGGCTGATTTCGTGAAGCCCTTGGAGCTGATTCGGTATCAATCAACAATCCTGATTCATCCTAAAACCATCCTGCCCATCCTGAAAACTATCCTGCCCATCCTGTGAATAATAAAAAACTACTTCGCCCCCTTGATCTTCCGCACCAGCACGGTGCCCAGCATGAAATAGACGAACGCGAGGACGTAGATGACGGTATAGCCGAGGTTGGCGAAGTTGTGGGCGTGGCCGACGCGTTGGAAGTTATCCAAAAGGACCCCGGCGATGGGGGCGGCGGTGACCTGGGGCAGGGTGACGGCGATGTGCCAGAGGCCCATGTCTTTGGCGTGGTCTTCGGCGCTGGGCAGCACGTCGGTGACCAGCGCCCAATCGACGGCCTGATAGGCGCCGTAGCCAAGCCCGAAGATCAGCCCCAGCAGCACGACGGCGGTGAAGTTGCCGGTGAGCAGGAAGCAGATGGCCACCGCGCCTTGCAAGGCGCCACTAAGGTAGACCATGCGCTTGCGGCCATAGCGGTCGGAGAGCACGCCTGCATAAAACGAGGTGACGATGGCCCCGATCAGCAGCATCAGCACGAAATAGGAGGTGGCGCCTTGCGGGGTATCGGCGACCACTTTGCCGAAGAGATGAAAGTGAAACGGCTCCTGCCCGCCGGCGACGATATCCTTCATGTAGTATTGCAGAAATTCCTGCACGGTGAAGATGCCCAGCATCACCAGGAAACGGGTGAGGAAGACCCAGCGGAAGTCGGACGCCTGGAACGGGGTGATCAATCCACGCCCGAACGCGCGCAGGTCGAAGGGGGGCACGGGCGGCGGGGTGGGCTCGTTGACGAAGAGCACCGTGCCCAGCATCCCCAGCAGCATCAGTCCGGCCAGCAGATAATACACGCCGGAGATACCGCCGATGACCCCCAACGCCAGCCCGCAGATGCCACCGGCGAAGTTGCCCAGCATGAACATCAGCCCCATCCACCCACTCGCTGACCCCCGCTGATCGGCCGGCACCACGTCGGGAATCAGCGCGGAATAGGGGGCGGAGGCGACATTACTAAGCAATTCGATCCAGATGAAGACCAGGATATAAGGGACCAGCGCGGATGGCACGGCGGGGATGTTGGCCATCAGCACCAATCCCAGCACGTTGCCGAGGGTGCCATAGACGATGCACGGTTTCCGCCGTCCCCAGCGCGTGCGAATGCGATCGCTCCACGCGCCGAAAAACGGCGCGGCGACCATCGAGACCAGCGCGCCGGCCAGCACAATCTGTCCCAACGTGGTGCCTTTGAGCGCCGGCCCGCCGATCAACTCGGCCTGCTTGGGCAGCAGAATCAGCAGCAACGCTGTCCATTGCGCCTGGGTGGAAAACCAGTACAGACTCAAGGCCGCCTGCCGCCAGGGAGAAAGCCGCGGTTGCCCGCTTGCCGGCGGTGTGTCCGCGCTGGTAGTGATCGTCGAAGTATCTGCAACGTCAGCCATTGGTTATCCTTCGTGGATTGCAATGTAACATTATAGCATAACGAGCGTTGTTGGGGAGTGTGGGCGTATGGGAGTATGGGAGTATGGGAGTATGGGGGTGTGGGAGTGTGGGAGTGCCAACTCCCAGTACCGGAACTTAACGATGTCTCTTCTACTCCCACACTCCGATACTCCGATACTCCGATACTCCCACACGCCCACACTCCCCCGTCCACCCTTGCCCAAAGCCGCTGGAGCGTGTATAGTGCGCGATGGCGGTGTGTGTCTTGCTGCCACGAGGAGAGCATGGAACGTTTTGGTTTTTTGATCCATCCGATCTCGGTGCGAAAGGATGTCGCGCGGAAATATCCGATTGCGCGTTATCTGCCCGAGAGTTGGGTGGAAGCGGCCATGACGGTGATGCCTCCCAAAACGGTGTCCCACATTACCGGCGTGCGTTCGGCGACCGGCGCGGAAGCGGAGGGCTGGTTTGTCGGTTGCCCACTGACCCCGCGACAATTCCTCGAACTGGATGAACGCTTCGTCACCCGCAAGATCATTCGCGCCGCGCAAATCGCCCAAGCGGAAGGGGCAAAGATCGTCGGCTTGGGCGCCTACACCTCCATTGCCGGCGACGGCGGGATCACGGTGGCTGAGCATGTCGATATCGCCATCACCACCGGCAACAGCTACACCTGCGCCACCGCCATCGAAGGCGCGCGTCAGGGAGCGGAATTGATGGGGATCGACCCGCGGCGCGCCTGCGTGGCTATCGTCGGCGCGACCGGCTCCATTGGCCGCGTCTGCGCGCACCTGCTGGCGGCGGACGGCGTGGGCGAGATGATCCTGATCGGGCGCGACCAGACGCGCTTGCGCCAGGTGGCGGAAGAATTGCCCGCCGGCACCTCCTGCCGCATCGCCACCGATCTGGAGCGCGAACTGCCGCACGCGGAGATCATCGTCACCGTCACCTCGGCGGTGGAAGCGGTGATTGAGCCGCGCCACCTGCGTCCCGGCGCGGTGGTGTGCGATGTCGCCCGCCCGCGCGACGTATCCGTGCGCGCAGCGAAAGAGCGCGACGACGTGCTGATCATCGAAGGCGGCGTGGTCGCCGTCCCCGGTGAGGTGGAATTCAACTTCAATTTCGGCTTCCCCCCGCGCACCAGCTACGCCTGCATGGCGGAGACGATCATTCTGGCGCTGGAAGGCCGCTACGAATCGTTCAGCCTGGGCAAAGACCTCTCCCTCGACCGCGTCCGCGAAATTGGCCGCCTCGCCACCAAACACGGCTTCAAACTCGCCGGCTTCCGCAGCTTCGAAAAAGCCGTCACCCCCGAGCAGATCGCCAAAGTCCGAGAGCGGGCGGAAGCGAAGATCAAGAGCCGGGCGTAGAAGGGCAAGCCTGACCCAATGGGCCGCCGGCTTCCAGCCGGCCCGTTGGTGGCTTACCAACAGGTGTCGATGAGAGAGGAAAACGTTTGGCGTTGCTGGCGCGCGAGCGTCCTCGCGAGCATGTCGGGTAACCGTTGATGCTCGTGCGGCCCGGGGTGAGAGAAGAACGGGCCGGCTGGAAGCCGGCGGCCCATAGGGTTGACGATGCCTTTGCCAGGCGGTCAGGAACTACCGCCATCCCCGAGCGCCGCGAATCCCTGGATTGGTATCTCATGTTCGGCCAAATAGTTCCGCCAGCGGGCGGCGGTCAGGGCGGCGAGTTCTTGCTCGCGGGCTTCGCGATAGCTTCCCGGCAGTTCGGGTGACAGGTAGCCGGGATGGGTCATGACTTCGAGGAGACCGTCGGGGGTGGCGGCGACCAGTTGGATAAGCGTCTCGACGGTGGCCTGTCCCCCGTAGAAAGTCATCGAGAAGTGGTCGGGGGTGGCGATGCCGGCGGCTGACAGCGCGGTGCGATCCGCGGGATCGATGGCCCGCGCCGGCAAGCGATACGCGTGCGCCAGTTCGATCAGCACTGCCTGCACTTCCGCGTAGCGCTGCACGTGGTGATGGGAATCCAGGTGCGACGGGTGCCAGCCCAACTCGGTGACGCGGCGCAGTTGGCCGGTCAATTCCCGCCGTATCTGCTCTACCGGGAGCGGAAAGCACCATTGCGTATGGCGCAGGAAGACGCCCGCGGGGGAGACCAGCGCGGGGATGTCCGCCGGATCGCTCAACGGGCGCCCGAAAGTCAGGTTGAGGTGGACGCCTACCGGCAGCCCGAGTTGGGCAGCCTGTTGCAGCAGTTCGGGCAAATCGGGCGCGTTGGCGAAAACGCTGCTGTCGCCGACAGCACCCAGCGTCCAGGCGGCAAAGATTCCCCGGCTGACCGACGGACACAATCCCAGGTCGTCCGCGTTGATAATGACGCTCCGCGCGGGCATCAGCGCGACTCCAGCCGGCGATGCAGCTCGATCATTTCGGCAATCAACCCGCGTTCCGCGATGGCGGTCATCAGTTGATCCTGCGCATGCACCAGCAGCAGGCTCGGAATCATGCCGACTCCCTGCGCTTCCCCGGCCAGCAGACGCGTCTGCGTTTTATGCGCCTGCCCCAATTCGCGCTCGGACTCCGCCAATCGCTCCGCGGCCAGCGCAAAATCCCCCGCCTTCGCCGCCTCCAGCGCCGCAAACGCCAGCGCCCGCCCGTTGCCGGCGCTGACAATTAACTCCAGACACAGCGTTTCCTGTTGCTGATCCATGGTCACTCACTTTTCGTTGCTCGATAGCGATTCTACTCGGTTATGTGTTTTCAACGCAGAGGCGCTGAGAGGCAGAGATTTTCGCCGAGAACAATTATGATAACCGTTCCGGCATCGCTGGCGCGCGAGCGTCCTCGCGAGCAGGTCGATATCTTCGGTGCTCGCGAGGACGCTCGCGCGCCAGAATGCCGGAACGGTTATCTATATTGTTCTCTGCGGCTCCGCGTTAAAATATGAATATAACGAAGGGCGCCCGCACTCCCCACGGCTTAATTTCCCATGCCGTAGCTGATGCCGTCGGTGATGGGGAAGCCGTATTCATCGCCCAGACGGAAGTAGAAATTCCAGCCTTCCCAGCCGTGAGCGAGTTTGACCAGCACGGTGTTTTCGCCTTTCTTCAACATGATAGGCGTTTTATCCTGGTCTTTCAATGCGGCGCGGTAGTTCGGGTTCGACAGCACTTTGACGCCATTCAGCCAGACGGACATATATTCGTCGCTGCCGGTGTAGAGGGTGACGGCGCGATCGCGGTCGGCGGTGATGCGCGTGAAGACGAAGGCGCAGACGCCTTTGTTCGGCGTGACATAGTTGAGCAGATTCACCGGCGTGCCGGCCAGCGCCGGTTGTCCGGCGGTGAGCAGGCGCTTCCAGCCTACCTGCCGCAGGGTTTCCTTATTGTCAGCCGACATGCTGCTGGTGTAGGTGGCGTTGAGATCCACTTGACCGGGCTTCAACTCGGGATCATACACATTTCGCTTGAAGCCTTTGCCGAGGAAGTCATTGTAGAACGGACCGGCAAGATACCAGTCCTGCACGAAGATCGGCTTCTCCTCGCGCGTGCTCAACATGGCGAAGAGCTTTTCCGCGCGGTGAAAACGATCTGCCAGGCCGTCCAACAGCTTCGCGGCCGGCGCATCCGCCAGCGGGATGACGTAGGCGGTTTGCCCGTCGATGGTCACGCTGTCCGGCTTCGCGGCCTGTTTTGTCCCGTTGTATTCGACCGCCGGCGCGCGCTTCAGCCCGAATACCAGCAGCGCGGTGGCCATGTCTGGGGTGTGCTGGCTGTCTTTCAGCGCGTAATCGACACTCACCGTATTCGCGTTCGGCTGCACAGTCACGCGCATTAAGCCGACGCGCCCATCCGCTTTCACGCTGATGTTGTTCGGCAAGGTCATCTGCCAAAGCGTCGGATCGGGCAGCGGATTGAAGCCGGCGAAGGTACCGGTGATCGGCTCGGTTTGCAGGTAGGCCATCACGCCCGGTTCGCAGGTGATCGCGGCGCCGTTTTTCTCCAACTTGCCGGTGGTGCCCATCAGCGTCAGGTTGCTGTCACGGTCGATCCCTTTTGCGAGATAGGGCCAGAGGCCGTTGACGCGGCGATAGGTGAAACACTCGGTCGAGAGGTGATCACCGCCGGCGAAATCGGTCTTCACGCCCATTTCCAGGGTATCGGCGCCGCTGGTATATTTCACCTGCGCGACCGTCGTCTCGGCGTCATAGCGCACGTCCAGTTTGGCGTCGGCCAGGTGGCGTTGGAAGGCGGCAAAGTCGTGATATTCCGCGACATCGCCGAATTCCACCACGTAACCGCCGTACGCGCGGTCGATCGGCGTCCAATCGGCATCCTTCGGCAGCGGCGTGGCGCGCTGCAGGTTGTAGGCATTGATAAGCAGCGCGGGTTTGGTGGCATGCCCGTCGTAGGTCTGCTCCACGCCCTCGCCGATGGTCACTTCGTCGGTGCGGCCCAGGTTGGTCGCCGGCAGCGGAATGATGCCCAGGTAGGTGACGCCGTCTTTGATGGTGATGCGGCTGGTCATTTTGGCCTTCACCGGCAACTGCGTCACCCGCTGGCCGTCGAGATAAATCTCCCAGCTCGGTTGCGGCGTCTGAAAGTTGTAGAGGGCGATGCTGCTCTGCAGGCTCTTTACGCCTTCGCGCTTGCTCATATTGTAGGGGCTGGTGACCACCACCAGTTTGTTTTTGTGGTGCAGGATGGCTTGCGCCTGCTGCGCTTCCATCCACCCCGGCGCGGCGTTGACGAACGGCGTGTCATTGATGCCCGGACGGATCACCATGGTGCCGAGTTCCTGGATGGTGGAGACTTGCTTCTCTTCGCGCCGCCATTGCCCCATCGCCTGCACGATGCCGCCGTTGATATCGGTGCTCGCCACGCCGTAGTTTTTGCCCAGGTAGGTGCGCCGCCAGAGCGGATTCAGCACGTGCGTGCCCCATTGTTTGAAGGTGGCGGTCATTTCGAACGGCAACGGCTTCTCATCGACGTAATTGGCCATCCATTCCGGCGCCCAGGGCCCGGCGGTCGACGCGAGCGCCGCCTGGCGCAGATCGCCGGCCAGCACTGGAAAATGGCTCGGAATGTCTTTATTGTTCAGATCGTGCAGCGTCCCGCTATGCGACAGCGTATGCAGGATATATTGCAGCCCTTCCTGGGTGGCCAGCAGATATTCCGGCACGCAGGTGCGCCCGGAGGGGCCGATGAAATGGCGCAACGCGGGATGATAGGCGGAACACATTTCGTCGATGGATTTCGACAGCGCGCTGCGGCCCATCATGCGGTCGAGTTGGGTGGGGCCGAAATCGGCGAACATCTTCTGATCGCCCAGCGTGATGGCGTAATAGTAATGATCGATGGCTTCCTGCGCGGTGCCGTCGTACCAGGTCCACAGCCGCAGCGGGAAGTACTCCAACCCATGCCGCCCATCGGCCATCGCGCGCTCGGAGCCGGCGATCTCACCGCCCAGCAGCGCGCCCAACGCCGCGGTGTGGTTGAAGTTCATCGTGCTGATGACGTTGCAATAGCCGTCGCGGTAGAAGCTGGTATTGCCGCGCCAGTCGCCGGTCTCGTCGTAATATTTGTTCTTATTGCCATACCAGAGTTGCATCGCTTGCGGATGGTCCAACTCTTCGGTTTTGCGATCGGGCATCGACCAGGCGATCCAGGCATTCCGCAGGTGCTCCTGCACCGGCGCGGGCATGGCGTCTTTATACATATTCCAGAACAGCGTGTCGCCGGAGGCGGAAAAGCCGTCCCACCCACGATAGGCTTTGCTGAGGATATAATCGAGCCAGATCGGATACACCTCTTCCGGTTTGTTGCCGAGACGGCGCGCGTAGGACGGCACGTAGGCATTCCAGAACGGCGCATCCGGCGCTTCCTGCGCGAAGGCGTTATTCAGTTCCTGCACGTGCTTCCACTGCCATTCCGCCATCCACTCGGGTTTGCGGAATTGATGGCGGGCGGCGATGGCTTTGATCTCCTCCGTGGTGGGCATCACCGCGGTGGGCTTGCCTCCCGTATGTTTTGCCTGCAGTTCGGCGGCCAGCGCGGCGATATCGGCAGCGGGCGCCAGTTTGCCCACGGTCGTCTTTTTCGTCGACGCCAGCGTCACCAGCAGGCGCGGAGTCTTGATGCGCAGCCCATGCCCGCCGGTGGCGGTGGCCCACTCGTAGGCGCCGGCGTAGTAGCGATAATCGTAGGTTTCCTCTTTGCGCAGCATCAAACCGCAATCGGTAAAGCGTCGCAGGCGCTCAGCCAGCGTCTTGCCGTAGAGTGGATCGACCAGCAGCGCGGTGACGTCGAGCCGTCCTTCCGGTGATTTGGCGGAGACTTCCGCCGGACCGAAGCGCTGCGGGAAGCGATCCTGCGCGGTATCCTGCGCGCCGAATTTGGCCCAGTAGCCGGCGCCGTTGATATAGGCATTGAAGGTCGGGCCGGTGTGCGCATCAGCCGACCACGGCTTGCGCAGCGCCCACGCCACCGCGTGCCAGTTCGGATCGACGGCTTTGTAGGCCTCCATCACCCCCCAGTTCACGCGAAACATATAGCCTTCCGCCGGCGGACGATTGCTCATCGCCGACTGGCCTTCCGGCATTAACTCGTTATCCAGGAAGGGCAGCGCCACTTCCACCTTCTGCACGGTATAACCCTGTTGCACCTGGGCGGCGATTCCTTCCGCCGCGCCGGGAAAGCGCACCAGCAGACTGCGATGGATGGCATCCATCACCAGTCCGCCCGGCTTCGCGCCGCCATCACGTTTCGACGGCGACCACGGCGCCACCAACCGCCGGTCCTTGAACCCATCTTCCGGCACCAGTGTCACGCCGTTCTCGGCGGTAAGCACCGGCGTGTCCCACATCGTGCGATACCCGCACATCCCCGCCGTCTGCGGAGCATCGAACGTCAACGTCACCGGCTCCGCCGCCCACACCGGCAGCACGAGCAACAGACAAAACAACGCGAGGGCACAGGTAAATCGATACATGGGTGGCAACCTTTCCGGAAGATAGGGATGGCGTGCCATTAGGAACGCTCCAAGAAGAATTCGCGGGATGAGGGAATTATCCCTGCTCGGAGGTGGGGAATTAACGCGCAATCATCTGTGTCAAATCGGTCTGATCAGACTGATCGGTCAGATCGGACCTATCGAAAGCATTGCGGATCACGGTCGATAAACGGATCGCCACCATGACCGTAGGTGACGGCCATGCAGCCGCGGCAGTGGGCGCGCAGGGGGCAGCGACGGCAGGCGCGCGGGCCCTGGCGATAGCGTTGGGCCAGCGGGGAGTGGTAAATCTCCGCCAGCGATTGCTCCGGCAGGCGTCCCAGCGGGGAGGGGAATTTCCGGCAGGCGTGCACTTCACCGTCGGGAAGCACGGCGACGAAGTTGAAGGCGGCGCCGCAGCCGTGGCCGGTGCAGCCGGCAAAGTGCGGGTCGCGACGTTGGTGGCGGAGGATGTTCAGCAGATTATCCTTGAGGCCGAAGACCGGGTGCGCGCCGGCGGCGTCCAGGTAGGCGCGCAGAAAGTCGGCGTAATCCGCCGGTGATGGGATAGCAACATCGTGCGCTTCACCGACCTGGGCCAAGCGGTTGAAGGTAAATTTCCGCGTGAGTGAAGCCAATTGTATACCCAGCGGGATCACTTCGGCCAGATTCGCCTGCTGCAGGGTGAGCATGACGTGGGTGGTCAGGCGCTGCGCTTTAGCGAGGCGCAGGAAGTCGAGCGTGCGCGCGAAATGCCCCGCGCCGCGGATGGCATCGTTGGTGGCCGGCAATCCTTCCAGGCTCACCTGATAGTAAGCGGGACGCGCGATGGCCAGCAGGCGCTCCAAGGTGGGCGCATCCAGCGGATTGCCGAGAAGGGAAACGGGCACCTTTGTCCCGGCAATGGCGGTATACAGTTCCCAGAACCCGGGATGCAACAACGGATTGCCGCCGGAGAGGCTGATTTGCCCGCGTATGTCATGTTGACGGCAAAACGCCAGGAAATCATCCAGCAGGCGCAAGCAGGTTGTGGTGGGCAGCGCGCTGATATCCGCGCGGTCGTAGCAATGCGCGCAATAGCCTTCACAGGCATTGGTCAAATGCCATTGCAGGGTAAAAACCGCCGTCTTCCGGCCCCAGATTGGGTGTTCTCGCAGCATGTTGTTTGATAAGCTATTGGCTATTGGCTGTTAGCCTTTGGCCTTGTTGGGTGACGGCTCAGCTAATGAGTCTCGATTGGTATCTGTTTTTCGCTAGTCTCGCTCCGCTCCCTCTTTAGCGGCTGGAATCAGGATTACTGGCCTGCTGATTGGTCGTAAAAGGAGCTCCGTTCCGGCAGCGCTGGCGCGCGAGTGTTCCCACAAGCAGCTTGGGTATCCTCTCGGTGCTCGCGAGGACGCTCGCGCGCCAGACCGGTGCTAGCGTGGACGCTCGCGCGCCAGAGATAAATTTGTTTGAAAAATTTTCAGCAAGTGGCCATTTTGTTGTTTACAATATAACTATATGGTTATATAATATCTGCTGGCAGGCGTTTACGCTGCCGATTTTTCCAGTGGAGGGATTCCAATGCCGCTATTTGAATTCGGGTGCGAGCAGTGCACCGCAACCTTTGAAGAGTTAGTGCCGTCCGAGAAAGCTGCCGGCGCGGTGACGTGCCCGCAATGCGGGAGCGCTTCGGTCCGGAAACGTATTTCCACTTTCGCCAGCCGCATGGGTCAGTCCGCCCGGCGCGCGGAGTCGGCTCCCTCGCCGTGCGCGACGGGAAGCTGCTGCCTGAATGGCAATTGCGGTCGCTAAGCACTGTTATCCTGGAGGTAAATTACGATGCCAATGAGTGTAAATGTGGCGCGCTGCCCGCAGAACCATCCCTGTCCGATGGTGCGTGTCTGCCCGACGGAAGCCATTCTACAGCAAGGCGTGAACGCCCCGACAATCGACGCGGATAAGTGTATCGATTGCGGCGCCTGTAGCAAAGGTTGCCCGATGGGCGCGTTTGTGCAACAGCAATAGGTCGGTGTGTCTGGTGAGATGGGAGAGTCTGTTATGAGACTGGTACAGAAAAGACTGATATGGATCGGAATGCCGATTATCGCGGCGGTGGTGATTGCCATCGCACTGGTGGGATCGCGGCGCGGCACTGCCGAGAGTATCCCTGCCGCCGCTGCCGTCGCGGTGCCGGCGACCATTGCCACGCTGCATCGCCAGCCGGCGGCGATCACGGAAGAGGCGCCGGGTACGGTGGTCGCCGTGCAACACGCGGAGTTGGCTGCCAAAGTGATGGGACGCATCGCGGCGGTCTACGTTCACGAGGGCGATCACGTGGCGGCCGGGCAATTGCTCGTTCGGTTGGAAGGCCAGGACCTGGCCGCCAATGTGCAGCAGGCCCATGCCGGCGTGCTGAATACGGAAGCCGTTTATCAGCAGGCGAAAACCGGCTACGCCATGCAGCAGACCCAATCTTCGACGGCGATACAGCAAGCACAATCGGCGCTGGCCGCCGCGCAGGCACAACTCGCCAAGGCCAGGCAGGGTCCGCGCCCGGAACAGGTGCTGCAGGCGGATGAAGCGGAAAGCCGTGCTAGAGCGGGCTATGAACAAGCGGTGGCGAATCTGGCGCTGGTGAAGGACGGGGCACGCGCCCAGCAAAAGCTCCAGGCGGATCAGAGCATCCTCGCCGCGCAACAACAGGTGTTGCAGGCAGAAGCCGGCCTGGCGACGGCCAGAGCGATGCTGGCCAACGCGGAAGCCGATTATCGCCGGATGAATGCCCTCTACGTGCAGGATATCATCCCCAAGCAACGGTTGGATGCCGTCACCACCCACCTGGAAGCCGCGCAGCAGGCCGTTCAGCAAGCGAACGCGACAGTCAATCAGGCGAAGGCCGGGGTAGAGATCGTCAAAGCGCAGGCCAGTCTGGTGCATGAAGGCGCGCGCCGCGAAGAAATCACCTCCGCCGAAAAGCAGGTCGAGCAAGCCCATGCCGCCTATGCGCAAGCCAAACAAGAAGCGATCATGGCGCACCAGGGAGGACGCTGGGAAGATATCAAGGCCGCCCAAGAAGGCGTGCGGCAGGCGGAAGCCGGCGTGCGGGCCGCGAAGGCCGCCCAGTCCAGAGATCAAGTCAGCGAAAAAGAGATCGTGCGCGCATCGGCCGGCATTGCCCAGGCGAAGGCCGGCTTGTCCGGCGCGCAAACCATGCTCGGGTATACGGCGATTTACGCGCCGTTCAGCGGGGTCATCACCGCGCGGAAAGCCGATCCGGGCAATATGGCGATGCCGCAAATGCCGTTGCTGGCGATGGATGATGATTCGCGCTATCAACTGGTCAGCCAAGTGCCGGAACGGCTGGCCACGCAACTGGCGCGCAACACGCCGGTGACGGTGCAACTCGATGCGACCGAAAAATCGCTGCCCGCCGTCATCGCCGAAATCGCACCCAGCGCGGACCCGGCCAGCCGCACGCTGACGGTGAAAGCAAATCTTCCCCGTGCTGCCGGCGTGCAATCGGGACTCTTTGGACGCCTGCGGGTCACCGCCGGCACGGAAATGCAACTCTTCCTACCGATCGGGGCTATCGTGGAACGCAAGGGACTCACCGGCGTCTACCTGGTCGATGCGACGGATACCGCGCAATTCACCCTGGTCACCCTCGGCAAACGCGGAGAGGATCGCGCGCAGGTATTGAGCGGGCTGCAGGATGGCCAGCGGGTGGTCGCGGCGCAACCGGAGCGCATCGCCAGCGGTCAGCGCATCAGCGCAGAGGGAGGCCGACGATGAATGCCCCTCGCCTTGGACTGGCCGGATCGCTGGCCGCGAAATTCATCAACAGCAAAATCACCCCGCTGATCATCGTCGCCGCCTTGATTGCCGGCGTGATGGGGATGCTGGCGTTGCCGCGCGAAGAAGAGCCGCAGATCGTGGTGCCGATGGTCGACATCATGGTGGCCTATCCGGGCGCCTCGCCGAGTGAGGTGGAATCCCGGGTGGTCAAGCCGGTCGAGAAGCTGCTCAACGAAGTCAAAGGCGTGGAGTATATCTACAGCACCTCCATGCCCGGGCAGGCGATGTTCATCGTGCGCTTCCTGGTAAATGAAAACGAAGAAGCGAGCCTGGTGAAGCTCTACCACAAGCTGTCGTCGCATCCGGAGGCATTGCCGGCAGGGGCCACGCCGCCGTTGATCAAGCTGCGCTCGATTTACGATGTGCCGATGATGGCGCTGACGGTGTGGAGCGAAAAATATTCCCCGATGGAACTCAAGCGCATCGTCAATCAGACGCTGGCCGACGAAATCAAATCAGTGAAGGAAGTGTCGGAAGTCACCGTTATCGGCGGCGCCCAGCGACAGATTCGCGTCGATCTCGACCCGACGGCGCTGGCGGGCTATCATCTCTCGCCCGGGGCGGTGGCGCACGGCATCGAAGGCGCCAACCAGCAACTGCAGGCGGGCATGGTGGCCAATGACAATACCGCCATCGCCGTGCAAACCGGCAATTTCCTCACCAGCGCGGAGGATGTGGGCGGTCTGGTGATGGGAACATTTGCCGGGCATCCCGTCTATCTGCGCGAGGTGGCGAAGGTCGTCGATGGCGCGGAAGATCCGGCGCAATATGTCACGCTGGGGGTCGGCCCGCAGGGAAAACTCTCCGGCATCGATACGGCGAAATACGCGCCGCGCACCGAGTATAACGCGGTCACCATGGCCATTGCCAAGCAGAAAGGTGCGAACGCGATCAACGTCGCGCACGCCATCGAGGCCAAGCTGCGGGAGATTGAGCGCACCAGCCTGCCGGCAGACGTGCATATCACCCTTACCCGCAATTATGGCGATTCGGCGACGGAAAAATCGAACGAGCTGCTTTTCCACATGCTGCTGGCGGTCATCTCGGTGGTGATCCTCATCGCCTTCGCGCTGGGCATGCGGGAATCCATTGTGGTCGGACTGGCGGTGCCGGTGACGCTGGCGCTGACGATGCTGGTGTTCTATCTCTTCCACTACACGTTGAATCGGGTGACACTGTTCGCGCTGGTCTTCTCCATCGGCATTCTGGTCGATGACGCCATCGTCATCGTGGAGAATATCTCGCGGCATTATCGCCTGCCCGAAAATGACGGGAAGCCGCTGCTCCAGGTCGCGGTGGCGGCGGTGGATGAAGTGGGGAATCCGACGATTCTCGCCACCGTCGCCGTCATCGCTTCCATCATGCCGATGGCCTTCGTGCAGGGATTGATGGGGCCGTATATGAGCCCGATCCCGGTGGGCGCAACGGCGGCGATGATCTTCTCCATGTTCGTGGCGTTCATGATTTCCCCGTGGGCGGCTTTTCATCTGTTGAAAAAGCACCAGGGGAAAAGTAAACACGGCGGCGCGGACGAGCATGCCTACACCCAGGGTCCCGCGCGGCGGCTGTATGAACGGGCCACGCGCCCGCTGCTGGAAAAGCCGCGCCATGGGATGCTGTTTATCGCCGGCCTGGCGGTGGCGCTGGTGCTGGTGGTGCTGATGTTCCCCAGCAAGCAGGTGATCATGAAGATTCTCCCCTTCGACAACAAGGGGGAGTTTCAGGTGATCGTCAACGCGCCGGAAGGCACCACGCTGGAAACCACCCGCGCAGCGGCGGAAGAAATGGCGGCCTATCTGGCGACCATTCCGGAAGTCACCGACTACCAGGTATATGCCGGCACCTCCGCGCCGTTCAACTTCAACGGACTGGTGCGCCACTACTACCTGCGCAGCGGCGCCAATGTGGCGGATATCCAGGTGAATATCGGCGATAAGAATACCCGCCGGCGGCAGAGTCACCAGATTGCCAAAGCCGTCCGTCCGATCTTAAAGCAGATCGCCGATCGACGCGGCGTGGTGGTGCAGGTGGCGGAAGTGCCGCCCGGCCCGCCGGTGCTGGCAACGATCGTCGCGGAGATCTACGGCAGCAATTACACGCGGCAGCAGGCCATTGGCCGGCAAGTCCAGGCTATCCTGGCGAAGACGGACGGCGTGGTCGATGTGGATTCCTACATCGGCACACCGCTGCCGGAATATCGCATTACCGTGGACAAGGAGAAGGCAGCGTTGAGCGGCATCGATACCGCGCAGATTAACCAGACGCTGGCGATGGCGGTGCATGGCTATACCGTCGGACTGGCGCATCTGCCCGGCGAGCACGATCCGGTCGGCATCACCCTGCGCGTGCCGCTGGCGGAACGATCTACGCTGGAAGGATTACGTGGCATCCAGGTGCAGACGGCGGATGGCCGGCTGGTACCGTTGTCGGAGATCACGAAAGTGGAGCGCACCACGCAGGAAGGCAATATCTACCACAAGAACCTGAAACCGGTCGTCTACATCACCAGCGACGCGGCCGGACGCGAGGAAAGCCCGGTCTACGACATCCTGAAAGCGCGCAAAGCCATCGAGGCGTTGCAACTGCCGGAAGGCTATGCGCTGGCGCAGTATTGGGTCGATCAGCCCTTTTCCACCGCGAAATACAGCATGAAGTGGGACGGGGAATGGCAGATCACCTACGAAGTCTTCCGCGATCTGGGCGTTGCCTTCGCGGTGGTGCTGCTGCTCATTTACGCGCTGGTCACCGGGTGGTTTTCCTCCTTCAAAACGCCGATTGCCATTATGGCGGTGATCCCGCTCTCGATGATCGGCATTATCCTTGCGCATTGGGCGATGGGGGCGTTCTTCACCGCGACTTCGATGATCGGCTTCATCGCCGGCGCGGGAATCGTCGTGCGCAACTCGATCATCCTCATCGATTACGTCGAACTGCGGCGCCGGGAAGGACTGGCCTTGATCGACGCCTGCATCGACGCGGGAGCAACGCGGTTCCGTCCCATCGTGCTGACGGCGCTCGCGGTGGTGGTGGCCGGGGTGGTGATCCTCTTCGATCCCATCTTCCAGGGCATGGCGCTGGCGTTGATGGCCGGCGAGTTGGCGGCGGTGATCCTCACCCCGGTGGCCGTGCCGGTGATCTACTACTTACTCAACCGGAACGAGCAGGCGGCGCCGGCGGTCCCAACCGCCATCACCGCTCAAGGAGGCCAACGATGAAACGTATTTCCCTTCTCGCAGCCACGCTCATGGTGTCGCTATCACTCGGGTTAACCCAGGGGCAGCCCGCGCCAACGGCATACGACTTGCCGGCAGTCATTATCCGCGCGCTGGCCGCCAACCCGACCATTCACGCGTCGCGGCAAGCGGTGACCACCGCGCAGGCAAAGGTGGAGGAAGCGCGCGCCGGGCAACGCCCGACGGTGCGCGGCGAAGCCGGCTATCTGCAACTGGCCGGGGATCCCGCGTTCACCGTGGCCCCGCTGGGCACGCTGATCTTCGGAAAAACGGATAATCCCTGGGCCAATGTCTCGCTGGATTGGCCTATCTACAGCGGTGGACTGATCGAAGCGATGATCGCCGCTTCCCGGCAGGGCGTCGATGCCGCCTGGCAGGGGTACGCGCGCACCCGGCAGGAAACCGTCGCCGAAGCCGCCACCGCTTATTACCAGGTGCAGAGCGCCCAGCGCATGGTGGAGGTGATGAATGCGCAGGTGACCACGCTGCAGGAAGCCGTGCGGGTGGCGACCGGATTGCACGAGCAAGGCCTCGTTGCCAAGCTGGACGTGCTGCGCCCCACCTCTGACCTGGCCAGCGCGCAAAGTGCGTTGACGCAGGCGGAAAATGGCTACCAACTCGCGCTGGCCAATTTGAAGCGGTTGCTGAATCTGCCGCAGGCGACCGCCATTGGCATTACGCCCACTACGACGGCGGTCTTCTCGCCACCGGCGGCCTTGCCGACCGTCACCGAAACCGCGTTGGCAAACCGCCCGGAGATGCAGCAATTGCACGTGTATTTCCGCGCAAACGACGCGCAGCACGCGATGGTCCGCGCCGACAGCAAACCGCAACTTGGTTTGCACGCGCAATACGACTTCGAACGCCCCACCACCTACCCCGACACCGGAAGCTGGTCGCTGGCCGTCGTGCTGCGTCAACCGCTCTATGACGGCGGCGCCGCCAAAGCAAAACTGGCGGAGGCGAACTCCCAGCGCGACGAACTGCGCGACCGCGAGGAGGAGCTCCGGCAAGGCATCATCATGCAAGTCACCAGTGCGGTGCTGAATCTGCAAGCGGCCGAGAAAAAAGTCCTGTCGGCCACGCAGGCGAAAGCGAGTGCCGAGGAAGCCTACCACGCCGCGGTCGTCAGCTACAAAAACCAGGTGGTGCCGATGATCGATGTGCTGGGCGCGCAGACCGCGCTGACCAACGCCTGCACGCAACTGTCACTCGCCGAATTCGACCGACAAACCGCGCTCATCCAGTATCACCTGGCGCTGGGCGATATGCCGGACCAGACTCCGGAGCACACACTAACCGAAAGGAAAAACCCATGACCATCGAACGCGCATTACGCTTGATTACCGGCAGCCTGCTGCTGGTCAGCGTGCTGCTGGCGCACTATGTGAGCCCGTACTGGTTGCTCTTCACCGCCTTCATCGGGCTGAACCTGCTGCAATCCGGCCTGACCGACTGGTGCCCGATGATGACCATCCTGCGCAAAGCCGGCCTGAAAGGGAGTTGCTGCGGGAAGTAATGCCCAACCACCACCCCGTTCGTAGTAGATCACCAGCGCAGCGGAGTGGTGGTCGCCCGTCAGTTGTCTGAACCTTGATTTGAAGGATTCAAAAATTTGCTTGATTTTGCGTTCTCGATGGCAGCAACAGCAGAATCAAGTTAATCCTTCCATCCTTCAAATCAAGGTTCAGACATTCCGACGCCCTTCCACGACGCTCCGTAGTTCACGACAAGGCAACCAGTCGTGTTGCGGAGTGGTGGGCGTCCGTCAGTTGTCTGAACCATGATGTAGAAGGATGAAAGGATTCGCCTGATTTCGCTATCATGGTCATCTTTCCATCCTTCAGATCAAGGTTCAGACAATCCGACGCCCTTCCACGACGCTCCGTGGTTCACGACAAGGCAACCAGTCGTGTTCATGTGAGATGGGGATGAAAGGGCGGGAGTCGATCAATGGGTAAGGGAGCTGTCTTCCTACGCATCGGTCACATGAATCATCATTCCAGACTAAAAAACAAGCGGTTCCGGCCAGTCTCTTCATCTCTTCAAGCGGTGATTCAATTAACGGTAGGTTTCGGTGGGGTCAGCACCGGCACGGTGAGGTCGGCGTTTTCCGCCGGATTGAAGCCGCTCTTGCGGCCATTGGCGATGGAGAAGGAGAAGACGTAGGCGTAGGTTTTGCCGGCGCTGTCGACGGCGGTGGCGGAGATGGTGTGGCTGCCGTCATCCAGCGGGAGTGTGTCGATCTCGTAGGTATGCGGGCCATTCGTCTTATATGCGCGCAACTCGTCGTTATCCAGCAGCAGGCGAATGGCGGTGATCGGCCCGTAGCCGGTGAGCACGATGCGGAGATTGCCGCAGAAGGGCGGCAACTTGGCCCCCTGGATCATCGGGCCCGGTTCGGATAACTCGACGCTGTTGAGCGACAGTTGTAGATCGGCCGACACTAACGGCGGGGGCGCATCAACGTGTTCGGCGACGACGATCGGTTTATGGGTGTCCTGCCAATCTTCCGGGGAGCGTACCAGCGCAATAGCGATTGCCGAGGGGAAATCGGTGCGGCGCACCGTTTCGTCGATAAGTTTCGCCATCGCCAGGATGATCTGCGCCGCGGTCAGCCGATAGTTCGTCTCGAACGTCATCGCTTTGGGCAGCTTGTGCCCGGGCGCTTCCGCCATTTGCAACCAGTAGGGCGCGTATGCACCGATATCCACCGTGGGCACGGCGATGATCAAGCCGGCGCGTTTCGGTTCATACTGCGGGTCCGGCGTCGGGCCGGCAAGGTCGAGCAACTGCAGCGTGATCGTGGTGGGAAATGCTTTGCTGGTCTTCCAGCCGATAATCGCGCGCGTCAACAATTCGAACGCATTGGGAGCCGTGACGATCATGGTATGCCCGTTGGTCATCGTCATCTGGTACGCGGGGGGGAGTTGCTCCGAGTGGCTCGTTTCCGCGGTGATCGTCTTGGCGAGTTGGATGATATCCCGTCCGGAAAAGGCGATGTCCTGCGTCGCGCCCATTCGTGGAAGGAGCACGGCCAGCAAAACACCAAGTGCCAGCATGACGGTGTTACGCATCATTCATCATATACCCTACCGCGTGGGCGTTCACTCCACGTCTAAAGCTAATTGTAAGCGGCAGACCCTTAAATGTCAATTCAAAGACTGTTGCGAAAGCGATCAAGTCCGTGACCGGACCGCCGGCATCCCTGCCCAATACCTTTCAGGGTGCGATGGGGACAGTTTCCTTACGCTACATGGCGGGAAGTCAACTGCTGCGGCTATCGGGCCATGGAGTAAGCTTGGCACGGTTTGGAAGCCGACGCCAGTCGCGGTGTGCCAGGCAAAGCCTGGCGTGTCTTGTCGGTGCAAGTCCGACCTGGGTAAGGTCTAGCCAACCGCCCAGCACCGAGCCCGCCTTTCGTCTGGTAACAGCCGGAAGTGTGCCGGGGGAG
>Ga0209697_10004150_pt1 | contig 19106 bp, 10 predicted proteins | sample AliMusrvi5mmetaG_FD_184115 | JGI IMG/M metagenome (GOLD analysis project Ga0209697, IMG submission 184115) | Freshwater lake bacterial and archeal communities from Alinen Mustajarvi, Finland, to study Microbial Dark Matter (Phase II) - Alinen... | ecosystem: Environmental > Aquatic > Freshwater...
GGTTCCTTTCGCGGGTACGTCAATGGCATAGTCGGCCCAGCAACTATTCTGTTGCTGCGCGAAATAGACCTGCTTGCCGCCGGCGGGAGAATCCATCCGCATGACCCCCTTCTGTGTACTGAACTGGGCCTGGCCGTCCGTTTCCGTAAAGCTCGCGGCCTCGACGTGCAACACGCCGTTGACCGCCTTCACAGGCCCCGCCTTGACAGGTTCCACGGGCTTGGCGGTTCCCGTCGCATTCGGCTGTCCGGCTTTTGTCGCTTCGACGCCGGGATCCGCGTTCGCCTCGTCGGGCTTGAGCGACGCGTTCAGATCGACCGCCACTGCCGGTACTGCCCGCGCAACCTTCTGGGCAACTCCCAGGACCGCACTCGCCTGTCCGTGGGAGGCGGTGGCGGATGCCAGCCAGCGCAGGTGCTCCACCTGCGAGAACTGGGCCACGCGCGACCGCGCCAGGCTCCCCTCGACGAAATCAGGACCCGTTAGCCCATCGAGCCTCGAAGCCGCCCATCCACGGCCATAGCCCACCCGCCAGACACCGTCGACCCCGCGCCAGGCGACGCAGGCATGCGCCGGCTGCCCCACACCGATGGCCGGGATGCCGAACGCGTGATTGATGAAGACGGCAAACGACGAGCGCGGGCCGCATTTCCCGCCGCCTTGAAGCACCGTTTTCATATTGGTATAGGGAACCGTCGAGTTTCTGCGCCACACTAGACCGGTCATATCCACCACCATCTCCGTGGCGCGAAGATCCGGGCGAAAGCTGTTGACCATCTCCCGCCCCCAGGTAAGATCCGCGTCGGATGCGCCGGAAGAAACGATCTTGGTGTAGTCCCAAACCGTGAGCTTGTCGAAACTGGGGACCAATTCCTTGTTCTGGTGCGCGGTTTTGTAGTACTTATAGCGGACCAGCGGATCCGCGGGCGTACGTGAACCGCCGGCTCCGATGTTGACTGTGCCGGGCGGGGCAAGGGCCGTGGCGATGGCCAACTTCAGATAGAGACCTTGCCTTGAATCCATGTCGGCATAATAGAGCTTCTTCCAAAGCTCCAGCGAGGCAACCGAGATCGCCCAACTGTTCGCCTCCCTGGCCTTGATTCCCGTCGGAGTTGCGGCCTCCAAATAAAGGTCCATGGCCTGCGTGTTCCGCAGAAGCCAGGTCAAGAATGCCTTATTTTCCTTGTCCGCCCTGGCAAACGCCCCTACATTCGCCGCGCCCACCTTCAAAAGCAACTGCCTCTGGCTCAACGTGTTGGCAAAGGCGGGATCCTTCAGCAGCGACTGCATGGCCGCCTCGGAGATGCTCGCCGAATCGGAGGGCATTTTCTCGCTCAGCCAGGTCGAGATGTTCGTAAAGTAGCCGGTGAAATCGCCCGCGTTGATGGCGGCGTCCAAAGCATTGTGGTTCGGCTTCACTTCAAAATGATGCGGCTTCGGCTGGCAGGCGGCGGTGATCTGCGCCTCGAAATCGTCGATCTGCTTCTGTAGTCCGGGCCTTTCCTTCTTCCTCCAAGCACGCAGTTTGGCTTCCCACAGCGTTTGACCAACCAGATTTTTCTTGAAAATAAGCGACAGGACTTCCTGGGCCTGCCGGGTAATCGGCCCGGCTACGGTTGCCAGGTTCAAACCTTTGGCCAATTCTTCCTTGGTGATGGTCGCGGCAACTTCGCCATCGATCAGAACGTCATAAAGATCCTCTTTCAGGCCGGCAACCCTCAACTCATAGCGGTTCACGTCGTCCAGCACCGGGGCCAGTTTCAAGGAAGCCATTGCCCGTTGGTCAATGGGCATGGGCAGGCAATCATCGGCACGGTCGAAGCTGAGCGTGCCCTTCTCGAATATGACGTTCGACACGGCGCATCGCGTTGCGCCGCTGACCTTGCCCTGCTGGTCCTCGGACACGGCGAGTTCTGCGCTCGAGACCAGCGCGGGGGCCTTCAGTTGTTTGAGGATGATCGCGGCCATCAGCGTGTGGCCCGCGGGCGCGGGATGGACTTCGTCACCCCCGCCGATTCTGGTATCGACCTTGATCGCGTGTTCGCGACGCACGATCGCCATGTAGGGATCGAACTGATCGACGAAGGTTGTCCCCTCCTTGGCAGCCACCTCCTTCAGTCCGTCGGCGAACTTGCGAATGGCCTTGTTGCGAGCATCCGCGGAAGGATCGCCGCTGAGATTCTCAATCGGCTGCGGCGTCATCAACACCACCCGCGCGCCATTCTTCTTGAGCACCTTGACGATCTCCGACTGGCTGCGAACGTAGGCATTGAAAATGTCCTCGCGGAAAGGCTCGTAATTGTGGTCGTTCATGCCGAAGTTGACCGTCACCATCGTCGGCTTGAGCGACACCACGTCGCGGTTGAGCGGCCCGTCCACCGACGCCTCGACGAGTTTCTGCTGCGCATCCCCTTCGGCGGCGAAGAGGGCCTTTTCGTCGGGGAAGGATCGCATCCGCAGCCAGGCGGTGTCGCCGCCCCAGCCGGAGTTCCAGAAGTGGAACGTCTGCTTCGGAAACCGGGTGACCGTGTAGGCCTCGATGTACGTGGTATAGAGTTTCTGCTCGGTGATGCTGTCGCCAAGAAAGACGACGCGGTCGCCATCGTGCAGGACAAACTCCGCATCGGCCGCCAAAGCGTTGGACGTTAGAACTGCCCAGACAAAACAAGCTGTCAGAAATCTCATCATTCACAAATCTCTTTTCTATAATTAAGTAACTCAGGTTTCTGTCCCGAAGGGACTTATGATAATAGCTCAGCAGTGTACTGCTGGGTTTGGGATAACGCAGGCATTTTCGGAGTCCCGTCGGGACGGCTGAACTGCACTTCGTCATCCTTTTGCTCAATCGTCCCTACGGGACATTCGGTCTCGTTTGCCTTCTTCCCAGCGATAAATCGCTGGGCTATTCTCAGGTGCCCCTCCAGGGCAAAATCGCATTTCACGACGAACTCTGGTAATCCGTTAATTCACCGCGAAAGACCGCAAAGTGCGCAATAGAAAGAATGCCTGTTCTTATGCGTTCCCTGCGTTTTTTTGCGGATAATTCATTTCGCTTGATATCTGGCTATTCTCAATCCTCCCTTCTCCCCTTACTGAACCACCACCCGAAAACCATCGCGGTTGAAAGCCCGCCCCCCCGCCGCTTGGAAGCGGCGGGCAGAGCGACAAGCTTCCGGAGATTTGCTCCAATCCCCGCCGCGCACCGCATACTTGCCGCCCGTTGCCGGTCCCGTGGGGTCGGTCTGGCGATCAGCCGAGTAGGCGGCGTAGAAGTCCGAACACCATTCCAGCACGTTGCCGTGCATGTCGTACAAGCCAAAGCCGTTGGGCTTGCATGAGCCGACCGGGGCGAACAAGGGCGATTTGCTGGCCGCGGCGTCCCATCCGTCCCCCGAGTGATGCCCGTAAGCGGCGAGATCCTCGGCATCGTCCCCAAAAGAGAAAGCCGTGCTCGTGCCGGCTCGGCAGGCGTACTCCCACTGCGCCTCGGTAGGCAGGCTTACCGTCTTGCCCACCTTCTTGGACAACCATTGGCAGAATGCCTTGGCATCCGCCACGGTTGTGCCGGTCGCGGGGTGGTCGCCTCTGTGGGGAAAAGCGTAAACGGGCTTCTCCCAAACATAACCGGAGTCCTTCACAAACTGGTCGAACTGTTCCACGGTCACCTCATACACGCCCATGTAGAACGGCTTGCTGATGGTCACCTCGTGCTGCGGGCCTTCGTCGCTCCGCCGCCCCTCCTCGTCCTGTGGGCTGCCCATCAGAAACTTGCCGGCTGGAATCTTCAGCAGCTTCATCGTCACCTTGTTGCCAAGGTCGAGGGCCAGTTCCTCGAGTTTGACCACGACGGGCGGCGGCGCCTTCGGGCCGGACGGTTTTTTCATTTTTTTCGGAGTGGGATCCGTGGCATTGGCCGGTGCCTTCGGGCCGCCCAGCAACTCGACCATCGCCTTCCCCATGCCCTCGCCGATCAGGTAGTAGGTCTCGGCGTTGCAGTTCCAATGGTATCCAAAACCGGTGGGGGAGAGTTCCCGTGGCCGGAAGAACGGCCGGGTTTCGACATAGAACACGTTCCCCTTAAATTCCTTGCGCTCCGCGGCGGCCTTCTGGGCGGCCGAAATCTTGAGCCGGCGTATATTCGCCTGCTGCCAACCGCCAAACCCGCTGCCGCCGATCACGAACGGCAGATTCGGCACACCAAGGTCTTTGCGGATATCCTTAATGAAATTGACCATGTTCTTCTCGTACTCATTGGCCATGGCGTCGACGCATCCGTCCTGCCACCCCTGGTGCCAACCGAAGCCGGCAATCTCGTACCCTTTGCCGTCGTAGTCGGGAAAATCGGCCTTGAGGGTCTTTGGCAGGTTTTTCACGGTATCGAGCACCGCCTTATAGAGCCATCCGACCTCACCGCCGGAACTTGGCGGACGCCAGTTCTGGGCGAGGCTCGTGCCGCCCACCGCGACTTTGATCAGCAGCACCTGGTTGTCGAGATAATCGCCGACGATCCAGCCGAAGCCGAGTTCCGGGCCGATCGCGCCTGCCCCGGCAAAGCCGCCCACCGTCAGTTTGCCCTTGTTGCCGTAGGAGCACCACACGTCATCGCGCACCACCCATTTTCCATCTTTGGCGACAAGGTGTATATAACGCGCCGCCGATGCCGGATCTTTGACCAAGGTCTCCAGCGTCCCCTTTTGCGTGCCGTCGATAGCGCCCTGCCCCTCCATATTTGACTGGCCCGCAAGGATGAAGACCTTCACCGGGCCTTTTTTGGGCTGGCCGGCCATAGCGGGGCAGGTCAGCAACAACGCGGCCATTGCCGCAGTCAGCGCATAACGGCAGACAGATTTCTTCTCGACGTTCATGGAGATCTTTCTTGGTGGGGTTGTTGGTAGGCTTCGTAGCACGGAATTCATTCCGTACCTTGTTGTGGCCGGTCTCCTGACCGAGCCACACTGCTGACCGCAGGTCTCCCATTCACCGGGAGACCTGCGGTCAAGCGTTTCGGCGGGGTCGGATACCCCGCGCGGGGTCGGATACCCCGCGCCGAACTCTTGTCCTCAATCTTCAATTTGCAATTTGCAATTCTCAATTTGCAATCTATCTCTTCTCCAATCCCTAATCCCCAATTCCTAATCCCTTCATCCTCCACCACGCGCCCAGCCCAACCAACAAGCCGGCCATCAACAAGGCCAGCGCATTCGGCTCAGGAACGGGCGAAGCCCCAAGCGACTGACCAAAGACGATCGGTGAGCCACTGAAGGAAGGATCGAAGATCAACGTCCCGCCGGCCTCGACGGTCAAGCTCTGATTGTCGGGCAGGGCGGAGCTGGAAGTTACGGCCAGAATGCCGGCGCTCACGACCGTGCCGCCGCTATAGAGGCCGGTGCCGCTCAGAACCAGCGTGCCGCCGATGCCGCTCATGGTCAACGGGCCTACTCCGGAGATGCTGCTGCTGAAGGTCAGCTTCCCGCTGCCGCTGATCACGAGGCCGTGGGTCAGATCGACCGTCGCTTCCATAACATGCGTGCCGTTCTCTACCGTGATCGTGGCGGCACTCGTGGAATTGTCCAAAGTCAGTGTGTTTGCGCCAGTGCCGCTCAGCGTGTAGCCCGTGGTGGTGTCACCCGAATTACCCAGGACCAGGGCGCTGATCGTCTGGGGAGCGTCCAATGTGACCGTCAACGAGTTGGCGGTCGAGGCGCTGATCACGGCCGTATCGCCGGCGCTATGGGGGAATGCAGGGTTCGTCGTCCACTTGCTCCCATCGCTCCAGTTTCCACTTTGAGCCAAGGCCCAGACGCCGTTGATCGTGGTGGCGGTTGGTCCCACGGAGACGAGAAGCTCACCATTACCCGTGATGAATGGACTTGTGTGCGCCACGCCGCTACCCTCAGCACCCCAGAGTCCCGCCGCCTGTTGAACGCCGTTGATGTAGAGCGAGTTGATGGTGTCCACTGCACCGGTGTTCAAATTGAGGTTGCCGCCCATACTGGAGATGTCGAGCTTAACATTCGACGCATCGGCCAGACACGCGTTGTCAATGCGCAACGTACCGGCTTGGACCATCGTGTCGCCACTGTAGGTGTTGTTCGTTCCGGAGAGAATCACGGTCCCCACTCCTCCCGTGGCGTTGACAATCAAGCCGCCCGTGCCCGTGCTGGAGAGGTCTCTGGATAAAGTAATATCGAAGCTGTTGGGATCGAAGGTGACGTTGCCGCCATCGCCGGTGAGGACCAGCGGCAATTGAGAGGACCAGCTCGCGCTGGCCTTGACGGTGCCGCCGCCGAGGCTGATCGTGCCGGTCCAACTGAGATAACCCTGGCTCACTGGATCCGGGACAAATCCGTAGGCGCCGAGATTGAGCATCCCGCTGGTGAGCGTTAGGGCGCCTTTGTTACGCCATGATGCGCGTAGACCAAGCAGGTTGGCCGTGCCGCCGGAAATGGCAAGTGTGCCACAGTCGTCCGAGCCAAGGGATGCGACGCCGGCGGTAGCCGTTAATACGCCTCCCGAGAGGGTATAGAATTTTTGGTACGGGGCGTTCCACCCGCCCAAGTTCAACCGGTTCCTATCGCCGTTACCGGTTTCCGTCCCTGTGACCGTCACGGATCCGCCCGATTGGTTGACGGTGCCCCCGTCACCGTCGCCATTATAAAGCGTCCTGGTGGTAATCGTGACTCCGTCCACGATATTGAGCGTACCCTGCCCTGAAGACCCCTCTGGGGAAATTGTCACCGAGTCGTAGTTGTAATTGCCACCCGGCAAGGTCATGGGGCTGTTGTTGCCTTGCACATTGAGATTCGCCGCCTGAGCAGCGATCTCCGACATGATTAGCGTCACCACCACCAGGAAGCCACTTGCCAGTTTGTTTCTTGTCTTGATTGCAATTTGACGACACGGCGTGCCAGCCAACTCGCTTGCCTTACGAACGCCATGAACAAAATACAGATTGCAAAACATAAAAAAACCTTTCGGAAAAAGAAAAACGGTTGAAAAAAAGTTGTCAGTTCTCAGTTGTCGGCGGGGTCGGGAGACCATCGCCGAACAGGGTTGTCGGCCCTCACCCAAAGGGCGAGGGAGGTTTTTGGCCCCGTTGGGACGATGGAGATTCCAATCTCGGAAAAGCATCTTCATCGCCCCGCGGGGGAAGGTTTCAGATTTAGTGCATAGTTCTCAGTTCTCAGTACTCAGTTGTGGCCGGTCTCCTGACCGAGCCACTCCGCCGACCGCAGGTCTCCCATTCGCCAAGAGACCTGCGGGCGGGCGTTTCGGCGGGGTCGGGAGACCGAGCCACTCCGGATAACCTTTTTGATTTGTTAATTCACCGCGAAAGACCACGAAGTGCGCAACAGAAAGATGCTTGTTCTTTTGCATTCCCTGCGTTCTTTCGCGGATAATCCATTTTTCTTAATGCTCCACTATTCTCACTCGTCCCTACGGGACTTTCGGTTTTATTGTCACTTTCCCAGCGATAAATCGCTGGACTATTCTCAGGTGCCCCTCCAGGGCAAAGCCATCCTTCTTCCGGCAATTCTCAATTTGCAATTCTCAATTTGCAATTTATTTTCTAGTTTCTACTTCCCTTCCGCCATCAAGAGCTTGCCGCTTTTGGTGGCGGCGAAAAGCTTTCCATCGCCCCCAGCCAAGACCGTAACGTCGGGTGCATCGCCGATCGGTTGCCATTTAACGTCGGGATTGGTCGGATCGCCGACAAAGAGCTTGTCTTCCTGGGTGGCGACATAGAACTTTCCGCCTACTGCCGTCATCGCAAGGGAGCCTATCGGCGGATGGCGATCTACGCTCGCGGCGGTCCATGGGAGGCCTTCCATGCCCCTTGGCGCGGGCGGCAGTTTAGCCAGCTGTTCCGGCGTGGCAACGGCTTCACGCGCCATGATGGTCGGTTCGGTGCCCGGTTCCTTGGTATCCACGAGGGCGTAAATCTTCCCAGACATTGCCGCCATTCCCACCAGGCACCAAGCATGACCGTCATCATGCCAATCGGCGCTGGTTTCCACAGCGTCGCGCTTCAAGAGTCGGCCACCTGCCCTTGCATTGAGCGAGACACAGAGCTTCCCCTCGGCCACGCCCATCGCAACGACCGGGCCAGGGGCGTTGCCGATCGTTTTCCACCGGACCGTCGCAGCGGCCGAGTCGCAGACCTGAAGTTTATTGTTCGCCGTGCAGGCATAGAGCTTCCCGCCAACCGCCGCCATCCCGACGACGCCGGGGGCTTCGCCAATTTCTTTCCAAACGATGTTCGCCGCTTGAGATGCCTTTGCTTCCGCCTCGGCCACCTTAGCGGCCATCTGTCCCGTGCAGACGAACTGCGTCGCGTCAGCAGCGATCCGCTCGATAGGTTTGCCGGGGCTGGGGATGCGGAGGGCTTGGCCGGCGGTGAGGAGGATCGTGGGGCGTGAGGAAGGGAGGGATTGGGGATTGGAATTCTTCTCGCGCTCCACGCTCCACGCTCCACGCTCCACGCTTTCTTCCGCTTCCACCTTGCCGCGGAGAACATGGACTTCCTGCTCGCCGTTTGCCGCGACGTGTACGCCGAACTCCGTGCCGAGGTCGGTGAACTTCATGCGGGGGGTGCAAATCTCGAAGCCGCGGGCCAAGGGGGTTTCAACCGTGACGGTACACCTGCCGTGCTGGAGATAGGCAGCCGAGCGGGAACCGATCTCAAGCGTCGCCGGGCCTTGCAGCACGGAGTGCGCACCGTTTTGGAAAATGATCTCAACGAGGCCGGATTCCAGCGCCAGCTTTCGGCCGGGCGATAGGCCGTCACCCGGTTTCGGGGCGTTGCTGTTTTCAGCCCAGCGGCAGTTGGCCGTGCGGGTCAAGTGGGCGACGGAGAAAAGAGAGGGATTGGGGATTGGGGATTGGGGATTGGAAACACCCTCCCTGCTCGTTGCCACTTCCGGTCCATCGACATGGACGTGCGTACTGCGCAGCGCCAGAAAGATGCTGACAAAGAGCGTCAGCACCGCGCCGACACATAAGGTCGTGAAGATGAGCATCGCCGCATTGACGGCAGGCGTGTCGCCGCCGATATGCAAGAGGCCGTCGAGAAAGCCGAGGACGGGGGAGCGGCCTGCACGGCGCGACGCCGTTGTCGCTTGTCCCCCGACCGTGGAAAGTGGAGCAGGTTTGACCACCTCTGCGATGTGGGCCATAGCCTGCTGGTTCACGCGGCTGGCAGTCATCAGCATTCGTAAATCGACTTGCAGGCTGACCATGTCGCGATACCAGCGGAGTGCCTCTCGATCGGCGTGCAACAAGGTTTCCAGTTGGCTGACTTGTAGATCGTCGATCTGGCCGCTCAACGCCAAGGCGGTCAACTGCTCCAAATCGTGGCTGGGACGAAACCGGTCGGACATCACATACCCTCCTTGATGAGCGTGACCTCGATGCAGTTCAAGAGTGCGCGGCGGATGCGGCCCATGGCATCGTAGATCGACTTGGCCGGACGGCTCAGCCGCTCGGCGATCATGTGCAGCGGCTGGTTGCTCCCTAAGCACAGTTCAACCAACTGCCGGTCGTTCGCCGGCAGCTTTTCCACGCAGTGGCGCAGGGCCTGACGGCGGGCTTCCCAAGTCTCCGCTTCAACTTCCTCCCAGACCGCAGCCAACTCGCCCTGAAACGCCTCGCTGAACATCGCTTTCCGGTGTTTACGCTCGCGGAGCAAATTCATCGCTTGGTAGCCGGCCACACTCTTTGCCCAGTGAAAGAAGCTGGTTCCTTCGCGGAAGCCATCAAACTTCTGCCACAGGATCAGGCAGGTTTTTTGATAGAGGTCTTCCGCGTCGTGGATATCGTGCGCCAGCGCATAGAGATAGCCGAATAACTGCGTGTGGCAAGTCTGCAGCAGTTCCGTGAATCGATCGTAGGACGAGGGGTTTTCCATAGACTTTCCAGGTAAGCAGCCATCAAAAGGCAAAGTCCGCCTATAAGCTAAATGTGTCGTAACCGTTAAATTGCGAGGTGAAAATTGCCAGGAATTTTCAGTTTAGCCCGTAAGTTATTTTCTGAAAAGGCTTTAGGACGACAAGAAAAACTTGCGCGGGGATGGTGACTAGAACCTACATCTATCGTTTTCGCAGTGTAGGTTATACGCTGCGAACACTCTATTCAATCAACGCTCGCCACTTTTGCAGCAGCTTGAGAAACTCCGCCACGCCAACCGTGTAAGCACGATTCTGGTTCGCTCCGAAAAGCGGGCGAAGGCAGACCATGGAACCCTCGACCGCCACGGCGAACAAATTGCCGCTCGTTCTCCATGGCATGCCGTGACCGTGATGATGCTTCTCGGCTTCAGCGCGCAGGCGGTCGCAATAGGCCCTGGCCGTCACGACGTCGTTTTCACCGCCGGGCGAGGTCTGCATTGATTTCCAGGTCGCACAGTATTCTGCTGAGTCCACCCAACATATCACACAACATATTTACGGCGAGTTTTCTTCGCCAAATCCTCTTCTCGCCGCCCCCGCCTCCCGCCTTCCCTCCCGAGTTCCCACGGGGTTCAATCAAGGGCTTTACGAATCGTCCCGGCCCCGCCTGCGGCTCTACGCTCAGGCCGGTCGTGGTCAACCTTGAACCCGGCCACGAAATGGCCTATCCTCCCGCCTCGTAAGACGCTTTAGGAAGGGCAAGAATTTTCGATACTAGCGGCCGAGCACTAAATGGAAGAATTCGTGTCGAGCGGCTACTTCGGCATCTCCGGTGTCTGCTTGCCATGACCTTGGCAATCGATGCACCCGTTCAATTTCATGGTAGTGTGCGTGTCGCCGCCGGTTTGCAGATAGAACCGGTCATTCACTGTCCCGGCGTCGATCGTGTCCTTGGCCTCCCATGACGCACCTGAGGCCGTGAAGCGGGCCTTATCCAGCGGAGTCCATGCTCCGTTGGCATCGCCGACCCAACCGTTGCCGAAGAGAGCCCGGCGAGCCTCGTTAGCACTCTGGCCGTCGCGGCGAAAATCCTCGATGAAGGAATACAACGACTCCAGCCGGGCACCGCCGGTGATGGTGCGGAAGGTGGCCAGGTGCTTCCAGGTCTTCTTTTCCGGCAAGTAGAAATAACCGGCGAAAGAGGTTTTGTTCTCGGCGGTCGTGGCTCTCACCAGAAAGCGATAGGTCGTGTCGACCTTCCAGGGGTACTCGAAAATGCTCTGGCCGCCGGTCCCCTCACCGCCGAAACGCTGGGCGACAACATCGTTGGCATGATAGAGCACCTCGACGCGATCTTTTTCCGGCACCTGATTGGCATTATCGCCATTGCCCAGATCCCAAACCGAAAAAAGCACGACCTTCCGCCCCTGGCTCTGCTCCTGAATGCCGAAGTAGCCGCGACTGAACCCGCAGGCCATGAAGTAACTTCCGGGAGCGGACTTCTCGACCGTCACTTCGTTATAGAATAGGTCGGCCTTTGCCGCGGCGAAGCCCAGATGGACCGAGCGGGCCGCGCGGAGCGGCGACTTTTCCTCGGCCCCAACGGCAACGGACAGCCACGGCATTAAGATAACCGTGTAGGCGGTTATTTTGAACAGCTTCATTTTTCGCCTCTGCTTTCAGGAAGATCTGGACGGTGTTTAATCCGGAAATCGATCGGCTCAATGGAACCGGTTCCCGCTCCTCAACTAACAATGCCCAGCGGCTTCGTAGTTCTCCAGCGTCCGCGCGTGAAGTCGGGCACATCGATCGACTGGCTGCGGTTGGCGATCGATTTTTCGCTCATCGGCCCGATCGACGACCATGCGGCGGCGTCATAAACATCCTGATCCAAAGTTTCTCCGTTATGGAGGCAGTCAACCATCCGCCAGAGCATGAGCCAGTCCATGCCCCCGTGCCCCCCGCTCTTGGCGGCCATTTCCCCCATCTTCTTCCAGAGCGGATGCTCGTACTTTTGCATAATGGGTTCGAGCTTGTTCCCTTCCGTCCATTCGTGCGTGGCAGGAGTTACGCCTTCCAAAGCCAACCGCAGCGGATAGCCCGCGAAGGTACCCTTGGTTCCCTGGATGAGATTCAGACGCGAATAAGGTCGCGGCGAGGTTTCGTCCCACTGGACCATGATGCTGCGGCCCAAGGCGGTCTTGACAATCGTGGTGACCATGTCGCCGCAGTTCCATTTGGAAATCTTATTCCACTTGTGGTCCGGTGGAAAATGCGACTTGGCAAACGCCGGGCGGCCCAAGGAAGGAGATGCGACAGACGAGAGGTAATCGAAACGATCGCTGCGGTTGATGCCCATGTATTGCGCCACAGGCCCCAAGCCATGCGTCGGATAGAGATTGCCATTGCGCCTGGCATAGTGCAAGGTGCGCCAGGATCCGGTGCCGTGCTCGACCTCGTTCATCTGGCCGCGCAACTCGTGAATATAAGCCGCTTCCCCATGCAACAGATCGCCAAAAAGCCCCAGCCGACAGAGATTCAGACAAAACAGTTCCTCGCGTCCGTAGCAGCAGTTTTCCATCATCATGCAGTGCTTCTGCGTCTTTTCAGAAGTTTCCACCAACTGCCAGCATTCGTCGAGAGTGACGGCGGCGGGCACTTCGGTAAAGGCATGCTTGCCGGCCTGCATGGCATCGACGCACATCCGAGCATGCCATTCCCACGGCGTGGCGATGATGACGATGTCGATGTCGTTGCGCTCGAGCATCCGCTTGTAATCCTCATCGCCGTTGCCATAGGCGACGGGAGGTTTGCCACCGCTCTTGGCCGCATTGGCACAAACGCTTTTGAGCGTCGGCTCGTGATTGTCGGCAATCGCAACGACCTCGACACCCGCGAAGGTTTTCATCTGGGCGACATGACCCGACCCACGCGCACCTACGCCGATAAACCCAACCCTTATGGTCTTCAGCGGTTTTCCGCTCAAACGCTCGGCCACAGGCGGATCGCCGGCGGCCCATATTTCACTTGCTACCGCGAGCGTAGCGCCGGCGCCGGCCAAAACCCTGAGAAAGTCACGTCGGGACGGTTCGGGATGGTTCATCGATATAAACTCCGAAAAAAACGGATTGAATTCAGCATACCTGAGAGTCTGAGCGATCGCCAATCATCATGCAAAGACGGTAAAGTGTGACTTCAGGGCAACCTTGACATATCTTATCAAAGCTAATAATCTGAGCAAGTACCGTTGCAGGGAAAATCAGGAAAGGATGCGCCGATGAGCCAGTCCACTACGTTTTGACCGTCGGGATCTGACTCTCCGTGGAGATCCGCGATGCCCAAGAAAAAAATCAGAATCGGCATTCATGGCGACACGCCGGACGAACTCGTCGAGCGGCCCTTGGCGGGGCTGCTCGAATTCGCCGCCCAGCGGCGGAACATGATGCTCTGCGATTGCCGCATGTCGTTGGAGGAGTACGATTTCCGCACGAACGACCCGCCCTGGAAAGGCCGGGTGGATGGCGTGGTGCTGACGATCGGATTGCAGCGGCCCGCGACAGCCAACGATATCGCCCGCTGGATCGCCCGCGGCGGCGTGCCCGTGGTGAGCACGTCCTCCGACATCATCCACCCGCGAATTCCCTTGGTCTGCATGGATGTCGCCTCCCTTGCGCAACTGGCAACCGATCACCTGGTGCAGTGCGGCTGCCGGAGTTTTCTGTATGCGGGTTATGCCTTGTCGATGGGGTCTCGCCGCCGCGCCGTTGCCTTCCGCCGCGTGCTGGCCGAGCGGGGTTTCAAGCTCGTCACGTTTGACTTCACGAGCAAGTGTGAGAACGGAACCGAGAGCGCCCTCCAGGCCGACGACGCCCGCAAGCTGGCCCCGCTGCTTGAAGCAGCGGCGAAGCCGCTGGGCGTCCTTGCGCTGGGCGATCCGTTCGCGCGCGGAGTGCTGCGGATCTGCGATTCGCTGGGGCTGCAAGTGCCCCGGCAGGTGGCGATTGTCGGCGCGAACAACACGCCCCTGGCTTACGCCCAGCGGCCCACGCTGACCAGCATCTGCTACCCCGGCGAAGTGGTGGGCCATCGGGCCGCGACCCTCCTCTTGGAACTGATCGCCGGCGCCCCGCCGCCGCGGCGTCCGATCGAGATTCCCGCCCCCGGGTTCGTGGTCCGCGAGTCGACCTCCGGCTCGGTCGAGGAGGGGGACGAAATGGCCAAGGCTCTGGAGATGATCCGCCGCCAGGCGTGTACCGGGCTGAAGGTGAATGACCTCGTCGAGTCGCTCTCCCAATCGAAACGCTGGCTGGAACTGGCCTTCCGCAAAAACCTGGAACGGTCGCCCCGCCAGGAGATTCAGCGCGTGCAACTGCTGCAAGCAAGGCGGTTGCTCGAGTTGACCGACCTGACGATGACGCAGATTGCCGGAATGGTCGGCTTCGCGGAGACCTCGGGGCTGACCCACTTCTTCCGGAAACATACGGGTTACTCACCGACCGAGTATCGCGAATGGGCGCATGGCGTGCGAGGCGTGCCATGAAACTTCATCATTTCAACAGGGCCACGAACCCGGCCTGCTCAAAATGCTTGTCCCCCGTCAGAGCTTCGGCGATGCCTTCCTTTTGCATCACAACGAAAGAAAGGCAGTCGGTCAGTGACCAGTATTTGTCGGGACGCTGCCGAAAAAGGTTGATGCCGGCCTCAAGTAACTCATCGCCGCATCCAATCACCGTGATGTTTGGGTCGGCCCGTAGGGTATCCAAAGTTGCCAGAAAGGCGGGCCGATTCGCGAGGTTTGCCAGACCATCCCCCAATTCGATCAAGATCCAGCCGGTCGTCACCATCCGCCCACGGTAGGATTGAGGGAAAGCCACCGCTCTCTCATGGGCCAGGTCGCGATCGTTAAGCAGTGCGAAGAAGTAAAAAGAATCGGCAAAAACCGTCCTCATCGCTTTGGTGTCCCGTGGATGTAATGATCGTGTTGTGCCGCGAAATCCTCGGGAAGATCCCCCGCGATCCCGGCCAGCTTCAGCAGACCCAAGAGCGTCGGCCTCGCTTCAACCTTCGCGGACTCCGCCACAACCTTCACCCGAGTACCCTCAGGTAACACGGCCCCTTGTTCCAGAACAATAGTGCCGTTTTGTACAATGCCATCGAGTGTCATGGTATCTTCTCCGATTGTCCGTCTATTATATCATGTCGGAGTTGCCCGGTGGCTCACTCTCTGCTAGACGAAATCTTTTTCGTTACCCATTGTCCCGCGATCCCCCCTTGCGACTGGCAAAGTCCGATCTCTTGCGTATTAGCGAGACCCGGGGTAAACGGATTAGATTATCAACGACCTCTCGAAGGGGTCGCAGCCGGGCCGCGTTGTGACCCCTCCGAGGTCGGAATACGCGTCGTGCCTTGAAACCGGTGGTGGCGTCGCCGACCATGATGCGCATGGTACCCGCCCCGCAACCACAGGCTAATCGCTGGCATCCCTCGGCATGTGGGAAAGGTTCGTCTCTAATCCATGAACAGCCGCGGATTGAACTTGAACTGCTCGCACAACTTTCGCAAGTGCTCCACGGTCAGCGACCGTTCGCCCCGAAGAATCTTTGACCCCAGGGTAGCCACTGCGCTGCCAACCCTGGACTAGAGGATATAACGCCGATGGCTAGGGAACAAACAAAGAATTGCGCGTTGGAGCAAGACATGCCTGCGCGTTTCGGGTACAATCGAAAAAATAGGCCGGGGGTCGGGCAAGCGTAAACTGAAAAAATGGCAAACGAAATATTTTGCGCGTTGGAGCAAGACGTGGCTGCGCATTTCGGGTATAACCAGAGTAGCGTAGCCCGCATGCTGTGAGCGGGATGACGATGCGGGTTCGGCACGCGGGGTGAGATCAATACGCGTTGCGGAACCGAGGAAGCCGTGGCATTTTATGGGACCGGGTGTTTCCGGCCGACCGAGGTTTCCAAACCTTGTCTTTGCCCTCATGGCAGAAAGATAATAAGAAGGGTTTCTACAATGAGAACAAAGAATCTGAGTTTGCTTGGTTTGGCGGCCCTTTCGGCCGCGTGTCTGCTGGCCGTTTCTGGCGAGGGCCGCGCGGCGCAGACTACCCGATGGTGGTACCCGTCAGGCGTCGCAACTTGGGCAGATAACAGTGGTACTGGTGACGGTCTTCTTACTGTTACCGATGAAATTGTCATCGGGTCCAGTTCTTACGGACCAGGCACGCTCAATCAGACGGGTGGTATCATCACCGCATTGACTGCTAATACTGGGATGGGGCAGGGTGCCACGGGTGCATGGAATATGTCGGGGACTGCTAGCCTTATTGCGAAAGACGTGGTTCTTGGTCGATGGGGTAGTGACAGCACGTTGAGCCTGACCGATAACGCTAACGCAGCCCTGACTGGTTCTCTGATTTGCGGGCAAAATGCAAATAATGAACTCCTCCTTTCAGGGGCTGCCTCATTTAGCGCGGCTGGCCTTGGCAGCTTCAGCTACCCCGACGAATACATTAGCTTTGCCAGCGGTTCCGCGGCCCAGCTTGCGATTACCGGTAAGGACCAGGCGTACTATGCAGGCTTGGTCAGCGGCGGCTATATCCGCGTCGATGGAGCGGTGCAAACCAACTTCGACAATTTCCTGGTTTCGGGCAACGTGTTGTCGCTCAAGCCCTCTTTCATTTGGAGCGGCACGAACAGTGCTCTTTGGTCCGATGGAAGCAACTGGAGTTCCTCGCCAGCGCCGGGCACGGGCCAGGGCGCGATGTTCAACAACTCCGGCGGCAGCACGAACGTGGATCTCGGGACGGGCGTCACCGTAAAGACTATCATCTTCAACACGGCGGATGCGGCACCTTACACGATCGGTCTGGCGGGAAGCCAGACGCTCACCTTGAATCCCGGCGGCGCGATCGGGGTGAATTCGACCGTAACCAACAGCCAGACGATCAACGCCAGCGTCGTCCTGGGCGACTCCAGCGGGGCCAGTGCGTACACCTTCACCAACGACAGCACCGCGCCCGGCCAACTCCTGACCTTTGCCGGTTCGGTGAGCAGCGCAACGACCGGGACGAAAACGCTGACGGTCAGCGGTTCCGGCAACACGACGATCAACGGCACTATCGGCGACGGTTCGGGCGGAGGCGCGGTTGCCTTGACCAAGGCCGGCAACGGCACGCTGACGCTCTCCGCAAACAACACGTATAGCGGGCCGACCGCGATCAACGCCGGTACGCTGTCGGTGGGCCATTCGCTCGCCCTCCAGCAGACCACCGTGAACGTGAGCGGCACGGGAACCCTCGATTTGAACGGCCTCTCCGTCACGCTGGGCGGGATCACAGGCAGCGGGAACGTGACTATTCCCGCGAGCACGACCCTCTCGGTCGGCAACAACAACGCCTCGACGACCTACTCCGGTTCCTTCGGCAGCAACGCCAACGCCAACCTGAACAAGACGGGCACCGGAACACTTACGATCTCGGCAAGCCAAGGTTATGGCGGCAGCACCACCATCAGCGGCGGCGGCTCGCTGAAGTTGCAGGGAAGCGCATACCGTTATTACGAGTTTGTTCCAGTCCTGACTAAGAATGGTGATCTCCTCGGCAGCGGAGGCCAAATACAACTCGACGAGTTTCAACTCTTCTCGAACGGCACCTGGATCTCGGGAGGAACCGCAACCAGCCCCGGTACCGGTGGATGGGGTGACGGCGCTCCGAGCCACGCGAACGACAACGACCTTGGCACCAAGTGGGGAGGTAACGGCATCCACCCCTTGATTTACGACTTCGGCACGCCGCAGGCGTCCAATATGTACAACTGGGCCACCGGGAATGATTCCATTGGCCGAGACCCGGTGAGATGGATGATCGAAGCGAGTAACGATGGCAGCAGTTGGACGGTCCTTGATGACAAGTCGGGTTCTACCCAATCCGTTACCGATAGTCGCAATACCTGGGTGGCCTCCGGCGCGAGTCGGTATTCCGGCTGGACGTTGGGATCCAATGGCGGTGGCAGCGATCTCCTGCCGATCGGCACGACCCTCTCGATCGGAGTGGGTTCCTCCCTCGACCTCAACGGCGTCAGCCAGCAGCTTGGCTCGCTGGCAGGCTCCGGCACGGTAACGAACACCGGCGGGGCCGCCACGCTGACTGTCAACGGCGGCACGAGCACGATTTTCAGCGGAGTCGTCAGCGACGGGGGGCCGACCAACAAGACCGCCCTCACCGTCTCCGGCGGCACGCTGACGCTCTCCGGCGCGAGCACCTACTCGGGTTCCACTTCCATCACCACCGGGATGCTCCGCGGCGGGGCCGCCTTAGCCTTCTCGGCCAGTTCCACCGTGACCGTAAGCGGCGGCACGCTCGACACCGGGGCCTACGACCAAACCGTCCAATCCTTGACGATCGGGTCGTCGGGAACACTGGATCTTTATGTCGGGAATATTTTGACGAGCAATGGCATCCCCAACTTCGACGGTACGCTCAATATTTCCGGTTTCAAAACCAGCCTTGCGTTCCCGCTGAAACTCCTGGACGGCTATAGCGGCTATTCTTCGAGCAATGGTACGTTCGGCACGGTCCACGGCCTCACTGCCGGATATACCTTGCAGTACAACTCCGGTGAACTCGACATCGTCGGCAGTGCGGTTTCATCCGTCTGGACGGGCGCCGACGGCCCGATCTGGAGCCATACGGGCAGTTGGACGGGCAATGTGCCCGATCGCCCATCCGCACAGGCCGTAATCACTCAGTCCACCAGCAGCGATTTGACGATCACGCTGGACGGCGCGAAGACCGTCGGCACGCTGGAATTGGGTTCCGGCACGGCGACCGCGGGCTACAAGCTGAGCGGCGGCAGCGCGGACATCTTGACCTTCGACAATGACGGCCTCAGCACGATCGCGGTGAACGACGGCAAACATTCCATCGATGCCCCGGTCCATCTGACCCACGGCCTCGCGGTCAGCGGCAGCGGGATGCTGGCCCTCAGCGGCAGCATGACGGGAGTCGGCCCGTTGACCATGAGCGGCGCCAACGGCACGCTGGTCCTCAGCGGCACCGGCCTTTATAGCGGCGGCACGATCGTGAATGCCGGTATCCTGGCCGTGAAATCCAGCACCGCCCTGCCCGACGGGCAGAGCTTGACCGTCGGTGCGGGCGGAACGCTCATCTTCGATCCCTCGTTCGCTGCCTCCTCGATCCAATCGGCCGCGCCCCTGATG
>Ga0209697_10004153_pt1 | contig 19104 bp, 17 predicted proteins | sample AliMusrvi5mmetaG_FD_184115 | JGI IMG/M metagenome (GOLD analysis project Ga0209697, IMG submission 184115) | Freshwater lake bacterial and archeal communities from Alinen Mustajarvi, Finland, to study Microbial Dark Matter (Phase II) - Alinen... | ecosystem: Environmental > Aquatic > Freshwater...
GGCCTGCAATAAGAGAACCCTTCTAATCCTGTAAGGTCTCACTTCGCAACACTTGCAGAATCAAGTGTTTCATAATTACACATCTGTAAAATGAGATCCATTACTAACGTGTTGAACCAAAACGAATAATAAAGCTTCAGCAACATCATAACCCTCATTAATCAGTTGGCTGTACAGGGCTTTCAGGTAGGGCCATGCGTCTGGTATATAAGGCAACCCACTCGACTCAGTAAGATCTGATATATTGACTGATTCAATCTCAAGCGTGTCATAATTATAGAATTCCATGAGTCCTTTAATAAATTTTTAGTATTTCGAATCTATATACTTCAATTACTATGCCAAATAGAAGACTCAACTGGGAAACCGGGCATACCTCAGCATATTCATTGAAAATCCATGAGTAACCCAAAGTCACTTATCAACAAAAATTTTATAACCACGAGGATTCACAGAGGCGGTACGTCAATCTTGCAGAATAGAGCTGAAATGACAAAGCCCCAGACTCCAAGGCAGGAGTGCGGGGCATAATCGAAAGCGGATACCAGCCGGTATCGCTTTATAAAAAGGGAAACGCCAAGGGGAATCTATTTGACGAAGATCTCCAGTATCTCAAAATGCAGCTCACCTTTAGGTACCAGGATCGAAACTTTCTCTCCGACACCTTTTCCTATCAGTGCCCTTCCGACTGGAGAACGGACAGAAATTTTACCTAAATCGGTATCTGCCTCTTCGGAAGAGACAAGCGTATACTCTATAATTTCATTAGGATCATCAAGATTGCGCAGCTTTACAGAGGTCAGTATATAGACCTTATCGGTCTTGATGTGCTTAGGGTCAAGAATCGTTGCTGCTGCAAGCTTATTTTCAAGATCGGCAATGCGAGCTTCTGTATGAGACTGTTCCTCTCGTGCCGCATCGTATTCAGCATTTTCGCTCAGATCACCATGGGCTCTTGCTTCTGCAATCTTTTCCAGAACTTCCCTTCTGGTTTCATGAACCAGCACATACAGCTCCTCTTTCAGCCGGTTATACCCATCATTGGTCAGGTAAATTCTGTCAGTCATCTCTTGTACTTTTTTTATTTAATAATAAGGACATAACCACAAATAGCGTGACTTTTTCGACAATCGGAGAGGATAGAATACAAAAAAAGTAAAGTCAGCTCGGCGCTGCTGACTTTACTTCAAAGTAATGTACAACTCTTAATCCGTCAGGCAAAAAAAACTTTACACATTAAACGCTAAATAGATTTTGCTCCCTTCCCTGTCAATAAGCAGGAACAAAAGGTCTCCGCTTTTGACAGTGCTGACAAGGGTGCTGTACTGCGCAAACGAGGTGACACTCTGCCTGTTCACAGAAAGAATGATATCGCCACGTCTTACGCCAGCCTGGTAAGCATTTGAAGATTGCGAAATAGAGGTAACGATCACTTTACCGGCACCAGGCTTCCGGTTCAGCTTCTGAGCTGTCTCGGCAGTAAGCTCTTCAGCCTTGAAACCAAGCGCGGACGTTACTTTTTCTTCACCCTTTGAGCGAGATGAGACCTCCTTACCGGTCTGTTCTTCAAGACGTATGCTGAAAAGCCTTATAGCGCCATCCCTCTGCACCCTGATCTTCACTGTTGCTCCTGGTGACTGGCTGGCAATGGTATTACGAAGCGCAACGCTGCTCGTGACCTTTGCCCCATTAAAATCGAGGATGATGTCACCGGTTTTCACCCCGGCTTTGGCTGCAGGACTGCCGTCAACAACCGTTCCGACCAGCACGCCTTCAACCACCTTCAGATGCATGGCTTTTGCAAGATTATCATCAATATCCTGAATGCTGACACCGAGATAGCCACGGGAAACCTTGCCGGTAGTAATGAGTGAAGTGAGAACCTTTTTGGCCATATTTGAAGGAACGGCAAAACCAATGCCCTCAAATCCGCCGGTCCGGCTTGCTATAGCAGTATTGATGCCGACCAGCTCACCATTGATATTGACGAGGGCACCTCCGGAATTACCGGGATTGATAGCCGCATCGGTCTGTATAAAATCCTCATAGTCCGCAAGTCCTACATTTGCACGGCCTTTGGCGCTGACGATACCCTGCGTGACTGTTCGGGCAAAATTTTCACCAAGGGGGCTTCCTATGGCTATAACCCATTCAGCAACCCTGAGCTTGTCGCTGTCGCCGATGATAATAGGTTTAAGACCTTTGGCGTTAACCTTTATAACTGCAAGATCGGTTTTCGGATCCTTGCCGATAACCTTTGCATCAATTTTGCGGTTGTCAAAGGTGCGTATATAGACCACATCGGCATCATCAACGACATGATTATTGGTGAGAATATAACCATCATCTGTGACGATAACCCCTGACCCGAGGCCACGCTGAACCTGTGATCGACCATTGCGGGAACCGCTCTCCGGTTTGTCGAAAAAGTCATCGAAGCCATGCCCGAAAAAACCGTCAAAAGAATGACCAAAAAAGTCCATCGGACTGATCCCTCTTTCGGCCACTTTCTTTTCGGTAAAAATCGTCACTACTGATGGAGTTGCAGACTCAGCGATCTGCACAAAAGCGTCGTTAAAGCTTTTGAGCGATTGTATAGGATAATTTTCAAACGTGTTCTTTGCTGTAGCAAAATTCGGCCTGCCGGAGATAGTCGGGCCATTGACAGAAAGGTTGAACTCAACGTTGGAGAACACAAGCGCCCCAACAGCTATGCCTGCAAAAACAAGAAGCAGGTATTTCAGTAACTTGTTATTCTTGCTCATCGGATCTATAAGGATTTATTACTGTTACGATAAAGCCTCAATATTTTCAACGGCGGTTAACCCCGCCTTCATTTTATTCATGGTTTCCTGATACTCCGCCTCGGGTGTTGAATCAGCGACAATACCTCCCGCAGCCTGGAAGTAAATAGTAGCATCTTCAATAACCATGGTGCGGATGGCAATAGCGGTCTTGAGATTTCCTTTGAAATCAAGAAATCCTACAGCTCCGCCATACAATCCCCGTTTCTCTTTTTCAAGCTCGTAAATGATCTCCATGGCTCGAACCTTTGGGGCACCGGTAAGTGTGCCGGCAGGGAAACATGACCAGAAGGCATCCATAGTGCCAAGATCATCACGAAGTTCACCGCGCACATTACTGACAATATGCATCACATGCGAATATTTTTCAACAATCATCATCTCATTGGTTTCGACCGTACCGATTTTAGCAATTCTGCCAATATCGTTCCGGCTTAGATCAATAAGCATGAGGTGCTCGGCCAGCTCCTTTTCGTCTGTGAGCAGCTCTTGAGCAATGCGTTCATCCTCTTCAAAACTGCTGCCGCGATGGCGTGTACCGGCAATGGGGCGGGTATCTACAATACGCCGTCCGGAAGTGTCGCGTTCAACCTTTACGAGAAGTTCCGGAGAGGAACCGACAATTTCAAACTCCTTCAAGTCGAAATAGTAGAGATAAGGCGACGGGTTGATGGTTCGCAGCATCCTGTAGACATCAAACGCCCGGGTATTCAAGGGACGCCGGAGGCGCTGTGAAATCTGTACCTGAAAAATATCTCCGGCGAGAATATGCTCTTTAGCCGTTCTGACTTTCTGCAGGTACTCCTCTTTCGGAGTATTGGAAACCACCTCTTCAGGACGTTCAGGCTGGAACATAATCTCCTCACGCTCGAGAGGCCGGAACATCTGTTCGGCTATAAGATCTATTTTCTTTAAAGCATCCGGCTTGTCGGTATCATCAAGGTAATTGGTGACGATGAAGACCTTGCGGAGAATATTATCGAAGATGACCAGCGTATCACAGAAGAGAAGAAAAATGTCGGGCATCCCTGCCGGATCAGGAAGTTCCGGTTTTGGAATCCTTTCGACGAGATGCATTGAATCGTAACCGAAATAACCGAAAACACCCGATGTAATCATCTGGGGTGCGCCGTTCTTCTTCCTTGGTATCTCTTCAGTGTCAAATGCGGCAAGACAAAGGTCAATCTTTAAACGGAGATTTTTTTCCTCTCCTGCAATTTTTCCAAGATCCTGGAATTTTTCATCCAGAATTTCGATATCTCCGGGTCCGTCAACTGTTCCTCTAAGGATGGCAACCGGGTCGATGGCTATATAAGAAAACCTGGCAAGAAGCTCCTCTCCCTCAACCGATTCGAGCAGGCATGAAAAAGGACGCTTCAGTTTGAGATATACTGAAACCGGCGTTTCTGTATCAGCATGAACCTCCTTGAAAAGCGGCTTTAGAGTATAGGGCGCATGCCGTTGTTGTACTGGCATAAAAAGTGGAAACTGAATTGGTTATTGTTACAGCGTAATTAAAAAATATTTTGTATAGTAAAAAAGTAAACCGCAGTTACTCGCCGGAAACAGCCCGAAAGCAATCAGTAAGAATGCCCCTTTTAAGGTTCAGAAAAAAATTTGTTTTACACTGGCTTATGGCCTTTATGCTTTCCCCCGGCGTACTGTTTCCTGCCGCATATCTGTTTCTTTATCTCTCTACCAATATCTATCTGAATGCCGATTTCAAAACCAACCTTTCCAAATCGGTCGAGAGAGCAACCGGCAATACCTGGCAGACAAACATCTCGTCAATCAAACCCGGCTGGGGTTTTGATTCCATGACCCTCAATCATGTTGAACTCACAAAAGCAACAAACCGAGGAATCAGATCGAACGATGAGAACCGGACAATTACCATCAACAACCTCGAGATTCCAGTTCCCGATATTCAAAAGCTGCTTTTCAGCAACACCGATCGTATAGCGTCAACGAATGCCCTTTGCAAAATAATTATCGCAGAGAAGGGGCTCGATCAATGAACTATCAACCCTGTACGCTGCAACCGGATTGAACTGATTTTGCTCACAAGATCGGTAAAAATTGACAAATCAGGATTCCATGACCAGTAGACCATGAGTGCCTGACCAACAATATCTTTTTCCGGCAAAAAGCCCCAGAATCGGCTGTCAAGACTGTTATCGCGATTGTCGCCCATTGCGAAATAGTAGTTTGACTGAACGGTATAGTTCTGAACCGGAGAGCCATCTATAAAAACCGTTCTTCCCTGCAGGCTCACATCATGCCCTTCATCGGCAATAAGCGAACTGTAAAGAGGGTATGTTCCGGGGGTTAATCTTACGACATCTCCTTTGCGGGGAATGCGGAGAGGGCCGTAGTTATCCTTGTTGTAATCTGAATACTGGGGGAAAATCATGTAATCCCCATCTCTGGCAGCCATACGGCTTCCAATAAACTGGGCATGCGGCGGCAGAGGTGAGGGTTTTTTATTGATAGAGAGCTGTTGGCCATGAATTTCGAGGGTATCTCCAGGAACGGCAACACAGCGCTTGATATAGTTCAGAGAGCGATCTTTCGGAAACTTGAACACAATAATATCCCCACGGTCAACCGTTTTAACCCCTGGTAACCGAATATCGGTAAAGGGTATTTTTGGACCATAAACGTATTTATTTACAAAAAGAAAATCGCCAGCAAGCAGAGTGCTTTCCATCGAACCGGTTGGAATACGGTACGATTCAACGACAAAAACACGAAGAAGGGTTGCAAAGATGGCTGCAATAATAAGGGCTTCAAACCACTCCCTTGAATGTTTTTTTTCCGGTTTGCCTTGCTGAGTATTCAATGGTGTAGACTTTTGATTCGTTTAATAAAATTAATACCCGTATGGAATCATAACGGGTTGGACGTCTTTCTTGGGCAATTCCTGCGCTATTCGTCAATATTCAACAGTGCCAGGAAGGCTTCCTGCGGAACCTCGACCCTGCCAACCTGTTTCATCCTTTTTTTACCCTCTTTCTGTTTTTCAAGCAGCTTGCGCTTTCTGGAGATATCGCCGCCATAGCATTTTGCAAGGACGTTTTTTCTCATCGCCGATATGGTTTCGCGCGAAATAATCTTGCTGCCGATAGCTGCCTGAATAGCGACTTCATACATCTGCTTGGGAATAATGCCTTTTAACTTCAGGCAAAGCTTTTTACCCCAGTCATAGGCTTTCGAGTGGTGAACAACTATTGAGAGTGCATCGACCGGATCGCCGTTCAACAGTACATCGAGTTTCACCAGATCGGATTCACGGTATCCGATGTACTCGTAATCCATCGAGGCATAGCCTTTTGAAATGGATTTGAGCCTGTCATGGAAATCAAAGACGATCTCTGCCAGTGGAAAATCAAAATGCATGATCACCCTTGTGGTATCGAGATAATCAGTAGTTTTGTAATCACCGCGCCGCTCCATGCCAAGCTTCATGATATTGCCGATATAGTCGGCCAGGGTAATAATCTGCATGCTTACGTAGGGCTCTTCAACAAGATTTATCCTTGTCGTATTGGGCATCTTGGAAGGGTTGTCGACAATAACCACTTCAGAGTTTGTCATGACAACACGATACTCCACGTTGGGAACCGTGGTAATGATATTAACCCCGTATTCACGCTCCAGACGCTCCTGAACAATTTCCATATGGAGAAGTCCGAGGAATCCGCATCTGAACCCGAAACCGAGAGCAACTGATGTTTCAGGAGTATAGACAAGGGAGGCGTCATTCAGGGTAAGCTTTTCAAGCGATTCGCGAAGGTCCTCAAATTCATTCGAATTAATCGGATAGAGTCCACTGAAAACCATTGGCTTGACCTCCTTGTAACCCATGAGTCGCTCTTTGGCCGGCGCATCGACAAGCGTAACCGTGTCGCCGACCTTGGCATCCTTGACATCCTTGATGGAACAGATCAGGTAGCCGACATCGCCTGATTCCAGAAGATTTTTGGGCTGACGCTTCATACCCATGACCCCTATTTCGTCAGCAAGAAAAACCTTGTCGCTGGCAAAAAAGCGGACCTTGTCGCCCTTTTTAAGCGATCCCTCAACAATACGAAGGTAGACCACCACACCTCGATAGGAATCGAAGACCGAATCAAAAATCAGGGCCCTCAGAGGAAGGTGATTGTTGTCGGCAGGAGCAGGAACCCGGGCAATGATGGCGTCCATGAGTTCAGTAATCCCAAGACCCGCCTTAGCCGATACCTGAAGAATATCTTCACGTTTATTGCCGACAAGATCCATGATCTGGCGTGCCACACCCTCCACATCCGATGATGGAAGATCAATTTTATTGATGACCGGTATAATTTCAAGACCGGCTTCTATAGCAAGATAGAGATTGGCAATGGTCTGAGCCTCAACACCCTGGGTGGCATCAACGATAAGAAGCGCTCCTTCGCATGCAGCCAGGGAGCGGGAGACTTCATAGCTGAAGTCAACGTGACCGGGAGTATCGATGAGGTTTAAGGTATAATCTATACCATCAGCAGCTTTGTACTTCATCTGGATTGCATGGCTCTTGATGGTAATACCACGCTCACGTTCGAGGTCCATATCATCAAGGACCTGTGCGGAAGCCATCTGGGTACGGTCAAGGGTATGCGTTACTTCCAGCAGGCGGTCGGCCAGTGTGGATTTTCCATGATCAATATGTGCGATTATGCAGAAGTTCCTGAGGCGGCTGACTTCTGTACTGGACAATGCCATAAAATAAGCGTTAGATTCTGTTAAAAATTCAAGGTGAGGAATATAAGCAATTAATAGGATTGTGACATGGCAGAGTCGCTATACAAAGAGCTGCTGATGGCTGTCATGACGAAAGCCCCTGAGAAAATCAGCTGCTTCCATAGGTTTGCGGCCTTCAAGCTGAAGCGAGAGCAGTTCAAGCCAGCCGTCGGAACATGATGCATAGAGCTTACCGCTGTCGACAAAAACCGTTCCAGGAGAGGCTGGCGATTTGTCAGGAAAGGGTGCGCCGTGAGAAGCCTTGAATATCTTCATGGTTTTACCGTTGAAGGTTGTCCATGCCGTTGGCTTCGTGGCAAGACCCCTGATAAAATCATTGACCTTCCTGACCGGTTGCGACCATGTAATGCGGGTATTGTCGCGGGTAAGCTTGGGAGCTTTTGAAACGAGCGCTTCATCCTGAGCCGAGACAACCACCTGGCGGGAAGCAATCAAATGAAGGGTATCGGTAACAACGCAAGCACCAAGCACTGACAGACGAGAGGCAAGATCTGTGGCATTTTCAGCAGGATCAATGAGCATGTTCTCCTGAAGTATGATATTGCCGGTATCAACACGCTTCTGGAGAAAGAATGTCGTCACACCTGTTTCCCTGTCTCCGTTGATAATGGACCAATTAATCGGGGCTGCCCCACGGTATGCAGGAAGAAGTGATGCATGAAGGTTAAAGGCGCCAAGGGCTGCAAGCTCAAACACTGCAGGCGGCAGAATACGGAAAGCCGCCACAACAATGACATCAGCTCTCTCGGCCGCTACAATTTCAGCAAATTCAAGACTGTTGACATCATCAGTTTCATAGACTGAAAGCCCGAGAGAGATCGCCGCCTGTTTGACAGGAGAGGGTTCAGCCTCGGCATGTTTACGTCTGCGGGGTTTATCGGATCCGGTAACGACAAGGACAAGCTCAAACTTATTATCGGCAGCAATAGCTTTCAACGAGGGAACAGCAAACTCCGGCGTTCCCATAAAAATAATGCGCATGGCACTCAAGAATATTAAGCTGTAAGAGGTTCACGCGCAATCGGGTACGCAGCATTCACATTGCCTGTAGAAAACGCATCAAGCTCTTTCTGGATTTTTCTACGGTCGCGTTTCTCCATCCGGTCAACAAAGAGAGTTCCGTTGAGGTGATCTATTTCATGCTGAAGAACTCTTGCATACATACCGGAAAAATCGCCGGTGATCTCTTCAAAATGTTCGTTGCGGAATTTTAAGGTAATCGCGGCCGGACGTTCCACATCACCATGAACACCGGGAAGGCTTAAACATCCCTCTTCCATTTCGTTGTATCCCCTGACGGAAAGAATATGAGGGTTGATCACCACCATCGGCGCTGCATCGGCATAACTCTTCAGACCGGAAATATCCATCACAAGGAGCCGAAGCGAATGGCCGACCTGAGGAGCGGCCAGTCCGATGCCCGAAGCATTGTGCATGGTATCAAACATAAAGGCTATAAGATCTTCAACTCCACTGTCTATACCTTTCAGTGGCTTGGCTTTCTTTCGAAGTATATCGTCGCTATAGATATTGATCGGTAATATCATAAATCACACTACGTTTATTTAATGTGTCTTGAACCTTTCTAACTGGCTAAAAGTTGCCCGGCCAATGCCAGGGGAGCTTCACTTGATGAGCAAATAATATGAAGCCCTTCGAAATTTCCAAAGATCTAAATAGAAAATGATGGTCAGTCAGGACTCACTGGAAGAGTCGGGTTTCTTTTTTTTGTACATTTTTTCAAGAAGCTTTCCAACGCCCTCAAACCGTAATAAGGTTTTTTTGACCGTCGAAACAGGTAAATTTTCAATGCTATCATCGTCTGTCCCTATCTGAACCGGATAGACAAGAATAAAACTGTTTTTCTGGAAATACCTGTTAAGATACAGTGGCATTTTAGCCATTTTACTATGATAGGAAAGGTTATTTTTCCTGCTCATCACCACAATGAGGTTATCATCATTTTTCAGTTCCCTCGATAGAACAAGAAAATCATCCCAGTCCTTGAAAACCTTATACTCTGCATTAAAAATGCTTTTGGTATAGACCTCCTTCAGATAAGCAAGGGTTTGTTTTGTTGCATAAAAAACAAGTGTTGATCCGGTATTTTTTATGACATTGATAATCTTCTGCATCCAATGGACAAACCCTATTTCATTTTCAGCTCCGGCCGGGATAACCACAATGGTCCGCTTGATGGTTGCAAGGGGCTGAACCGGTCTATAAATAAAGGTCGTGATGTTGCACCGGCCAAGAATGTTTGCGGATGCACTGCCGAGCAGAGTGTCAGTAAGGATGCTGTTCTGATGCAATCCTAAAATAAGGTCCGTGATTTTATGTTCTCTGATGACTCCGGTAATACCGTTAACCACATCGCTGTCATAACGAATCAACCGTGTCAAATTGAAGTCTATAGACGATGCTGCTACCGCCGCTTTTTCAAGAAGTTTGCCTGCATGCTTTTCGGCAGCATCGTCACTTGTGGTATTGTCAGCTACATGAAGGGCATAAATCCCATTCTTATCCTTATTCGATTTTACGGTTACGCTGAGATTGACCAGCTCGTCAACCGTGCTGATGTCGTTCATGGGAATCAGTATCCGTTCTTCAGTTCCCGCGACGCCGGATTCAGCTATTTCATCAACGGTATCAGCAAGAGCAATATTCTGCGCTCCTTTCTCGCCGACGATTGTTGCAAGCGTGCAGGTTATCAGAATAAACAGGATCGTACCGTTCAAAACGCTCTCATCAAGCAGCCTGACAGGATCACCTTTAAGAGTATAACCGGTAATAATATTATAACCGATCAATACCGTTGCAAGAGCGAGCGCCGCATGTGCGCTTATCAGTCCAAAAATCAGGCGGCGCTGATCAAGCGAAAACCCGAAAACTCTCTGGGTAATCCAGGCTGAAAGATATTTTGCAACCGTAGCGGCAAAGGTTATAACCGCTGCAACTTTGAGAGTGTTATAATCCTTGAACAATGCCCGGATATCGATAAGCATCCCGACACCGATCAGAAAAAACGGAATAAACAGGGCATTGCCGACAAACTTGACTCTGTTCATGAGCGGCGATGTCCGGGGAATCAGGCGGTTCAGGGCGAGACCACTGAAAAATGCCCCGATAATAGCCTCAACACCGGCGGCTTCGGCAAGAAAACCGCCAAAAAATACCATAGCCAGAACAAAGAGGTACTGGAGCACACTGTCGTCGAAGCGCTTGAAAAACCATCGGGCTATTACAGGAAAAAGCAATAGAACAATAAGGCTGAACAGCGTTAACCCAATCACAAGCCTAATCCAGAATCCTGTCATCAACTCTCCTGACGAGATTCCGGCAATAACAGCCAGCACCAGCAAGGCAAGGGTATCGGTGATAATGGTGCCGCCAACAGCAATAGTGACAGCCTTGTTCGTGGAAACACCAAGCTTACTGACAATCGGATAGACTATGAGCGTATGGGAAGCAAATATACTGCCGATGAGAATCGATGAAAAGAGCGAAAAGTCAAGGATGTAGAGGCCGACAAGAATACCGAGAAGAATAGAGATGAAAAAGGTATAGAGACCGAAGAGGATACTGTTTCTGCTGTTTTTGCGGAAGTCCTCAACATCAATTTCCAATCCGGCAAGAAACATGATATAGAGCAGGCCAACCGTTCCAAAGAGGATGATACTGCTGTCGCGAAGCATCAGATTAAACCCATGGGGCCCAATCACCGCTCCCGCAATTATAAGACTGATCAGACTCGGAATTTTCAGGCGGTTAAGCAGCAGCGGGGCAAAAAGAATGATAAAGAGTATCAGTGAAAACTGTAACACCGGATTCTTCAACGGTAATGAAATATCAATCAGACTCATCAAGACCATCGCAATACAATCCAGTAGTTAATATCTGTACCTGCAGCAAGTATTAAATATGCCGTTACAATACCTTCCACTACATCAGGCAATACTGTAAAAAGGGCTGAAAAAGAGGTTTGGAGCCAGAAAAAAACAATAAAAACGGACTATCATATGTTCATCGGGAAAAATAAGTTATCCGGCAATAAATATGCATATCTTTTCAGTTGAACACAAAACTGCAGAATGGGCAGCAATCCGGATGGAAGGCTCCCAAGGGTCAAGCAGTATGAAAATTTCCAACGTGTTCACTAAACTTGCGCCAACACTTTTTATTTTCTTTTTTTACGGGCTGAGATTTACCTTTCTTTCGTTAACGATCAGGGAGTTGCCTGTCGTAGTGGCGGGGTTGCATTTCAGTCAGGAACAGGTTCACTAAAGCATGAAAAATCAACAACCTATATATAGGAAAATAGTCGTAAAAGTCGGATCTAATGTGATTACCGGTAAAAACGGAGAGCTTGACCTTGAGATTCTCCAGAGCCTTACCGCCCAGATTACCAAACTGCAGAAAAAAGGCATTCAGGTCATTCTTGTTTCATCGGGCGCCGTCAGTGCCGGCCGGTCGGTAATAAAACCTTGCGGGACCCTGACACCGGTTGCGGCGCGCCAGATTCTTGCTTCTACGGGACAGATAAAGCTGATAAGCACCTATAATGAACTTTTTCTCCGGCATAACCTGATCACTGCACAGATTCTTGTCACAAAGGGCGATTTTCGGGACAGGCAGCACTATCTCAACATGCAGACATGCTTTACAGCCCTTCTGCAGCAGAGCATCATCCCCGTCGTTAATGAAAACGATGCCGTTTCAGTTACTGAGCTGATGTTTACCGATAATGATGAACTTTCAGGGCTCATTGCCTCGATGATGGATGTGGAGGGCTATATCATTCTTTCGCATGTTGACGGCCTGTTTGACCTTAAAACAGGTGATGGATCCATCATCCCGGTAATTGATCCATCAACAAAACATTTCCACCAGTATATCCATCCTGGAAAATCTGAATTCGGAAGAGGGGGCATGCTGACCAAATGCCATATAGCTCAGAAACTTTCAAGGCTGGGAATAACAGTACATATCGCCAACGGGCGAACTCCTGATATCCTGCTCTCGATTCTCGGCGGGAAACAGACCGGCACAAAATTTCTGCCGCAAAAACCAACTCATGGACCAAAACGCTGGATTGCCAACAGCGAAGGTTTGGAAAAGGGGGCCGTCACCATCAACAAAGGGGCCGAAGCTGCGCTGGTCAGCGATGAACAGGCAAACAGCCTTCTCCCGATAGGGATTGAATCGGTTGTAGGGATTTTCTTTAAGGGTGATATTATTAAAATCTGCTCAACAGAGGGTCATGCGATCGGTTACGGGATGGCACAATACAGCTCTGAAAAAACACTTTCGATCATTGGACAGAAAGGGCATAAGCCTTTAATCCACTACGATTATCTTTATATAACACCCTGAAACGGAAAAAGGCACTATAGGAACTACAATGCAGGAAACCATCACCGAACAGCTCAAAGCTGTACAGCAGGCAAGCCGGGAGATTGTGACGCTCAGTGATGCCGCCATAAACACTCTGCTGCTTGATCTTGCCGACAGCATTCCTTCGCACCATGGACTCATTCTCAATGCAAACCGGAAAGATCTGGATCGTATGGATCAGGCTGATCCAATGTACGACCGGCTCCTCCTGAACGCTTCGCGGCTTGAAGCCATTGCCGGGGATATCCGCAATGTCGCAACCCTTCCCTCTCCTCTTGACCTGACCCTTGAAGAGCGGACCCTGCCGAATGGACTTGGCCTGAAAAAAGTGACCGTTCCGATAGGAGTGATCGGCATCATCTATGAAGCTCGTCCCAACGTGACCTTCGATGTCTTCGCGCTCTGCCTGAAATCAGGCAATGCCACTGTACTGAAGGGCGGAAGTGATGCCATGTATTCGAACATTGCCATTGTCGAACTCATCCATGCAGTGCTGAAGAAGCATTCCATCAATCCTGACGTACTCTACCTCCTGCCTTCTGAACGTGAGGCTGCGGCTGTCATGCTCAACGCTGTCGGGTTTATCGACATGATCATTCCCCGGGGCAGTCAGAAACTGATCGACTTTGTCCGTAATAACGCAAAGGTTCCGGTCATCGAAACCGGTGCGGGTATTGTGCACACCTATTTTGATAAAAGCGGCAATCTTGAGCTTGGTCAAAATATCGTCTTCAACGCAAAAACCCGACGTCCAAGCGTCTGCAATGCACTTGATACCCTGGTGATTCATCAGGAGCGACTTGATGATCTTGCTCGGCTTGTGAAGCCGCTCGAGGAAAAAGAGGTTGTACTTTTTGCTGATGACGCAGCTTATCAGACACTGAAAGGCTCTTACCCAGACGCTCTGCTGCACAGGGCTGAAGCGGAACATTTCGGCACAGAGTTTCTCTCTCTGAAAATGTCGGTAAAAACCGTTGCATCCCTTGAAGAGGCGCTTCGGCATATTGCACACTACAGCTCACGCCACAGTGAGGCAATTATTGCGGATGACCCTGCAGCAAAAGAGATCTTTTTAAAACGAGTCGATGCTGCCGTGGTCTATGCAAACACCTCAACGGCATTCACTGATGGCGCCCAGTTCGGACTTGGGGCGGAAATAGGCATCAGCACCCAGAAACTCCATGCAAGAGGTCCAATGGCCTTGAAAGAGCTCACCACCTACAAATGGATTATAGAGGGCAACGGCCAAACCAGACCTTAGGACAACATGCTCGAAGCAAAAAACATCAGTAAATCCTATACACTTCCAGGTCAGCGTACTATTCCAATCCTCCGCGGATTAAATCTTACGCTCGGTGAAGGTGAAATGGTGACGGTCATCGGAGCTTCGGGCAGCGGAAAAACGACACTGCTGAACATGCTCGGTACCCTCGATACACCAGACGGTGGCGACATTCTGTTTGACGGTGAGCTCCTGTTTACGAATAAAAAATACACCCTTTCTCAAAAGGCACTGGCAAAATTCAGGAACCGCAAAATAGGCTTTGTCTTCCAGTTTCACCATCTCCTTTCTGACTTTAGCGCTATTGAAAATGTAGCTATGCCGGAGTTCATTGCCACAGGAAAGCTCCAGCCGGCAAAGAAACATGCCGGAGAACTGCTTGCCGGACTTGGCCTCAGTGAGCGGTTTGAGCACCTTCCCTCAGAGCTCTCTGGCGGTGAACAGCAACGGGTTGCCATTGCGCGTGCCCTGATGAATAACCCGAAACTTGTTCTGGCGGATGAACCGAGCGGCAACCTTGACCGCAGGAACAGCCATATGCTCTATGAGCTGATGGCAAAACTGAGCAAGGAGCGCCGAACCTCTTTTATCATCGTCACCCACAATGAAGAGTATGCCTCAATGTCCGACCGGTGCCTTCGCATGCAGGACGGGCTGTTGCAGAATTGCGGGGAGTGAAACTTGATAAAAAAAAGCAATGATGACAGAAGAAACAGAGAGCCGCTTTATTGAGGTTAACGGGTTCAATGTTCATTACCGCCTGGCTGGCAGAGGAAAGACGCTTGTTGTACTGCTGCATGGAAGTTTTTTGAGTCTCAGATCGTGGCGTCTTGTTTTGGACGGGCTGGCTGAAACTGCAACAGTCATTGCATTCGACCGCCCTGCTTTTGGCTTGACTTCACGTCCTCTCCCTTCAAAAGCCACGAAGGTGAGTTACACTCCTGAAGCCCAGAGTGATCTGCTTATAGCACTGATACATAAACTCGGGTTCAACAAAGCAGTGCTTGTCGGTAATTCAACGGGCGGCACAATAGCGCTGCTGACTGCCTTGCGGCACCTGGAAAGTGTTGAGGGGCTGGTACTTGCGGACGCCATGATATACAGCGGCTATGCAACCAGTGAAGTGCCCGCAGTTATAAAGCCTGCGTTGAAAGCTATGAGCCCTCTTTTTGCAAGTTTGATGAAGTTCATGATCATCAGGCTTTATGACCGGCTTATACGTGCCATGTGGTACAACAAGGAAAGGCTGGGGAGTGATGTTCTTGCAGCGTTTCGCAGTGACCTGATGAATGGCGACTGGTCGAGAGCGTTCTGGGAGCTTTTCAGCGAGACGCATCATCTCAGACTGGATGAACGGCTGAAAACCATGTCGCGACCATCCCTCGTCATTACCGGTGAACACGATTCAATGGTAAAAAAAGAGGAGAGCATCCGACTTGCAAGTGAGCTTCCATGCGCTGAATTACTGGTTGTGCCCGATTGCGGACATCTTCCACAGGAAGAACAGCCGGAAGTGTTTGTTCTGGCGGTCAGGAAGTTTCTGAAAAGAATAGAGGAATAGGACTAATAGGACCTATAGGGCGTATGGGAGTTATAAAAAAGATGGATCCTTCGGGAATACCTCAGAATGACAATTTTTGGGAACGTTTGGATTAATCATTCAGGACACTAATTCTATCGGAGTGCCACTCTCCTTTTTGGAGAGATGGCACGGGGGATAGATTCCTCACGGGAGTTCGGAATGACAATGGGGGAAGATGCCGGACTTCAGGCGAGCAGGACTGCACAGATGTGCTCGATCTCTTCGTCTTTCAGGTAGGGGTGCATGGGCAAGGCAAATATCCTGCTGCTGAGATCTTCGGAAACCGGGAAGTCGCCTGGTTGATAGCCTAGAGATGCATATGCTTTCTGGAGATGGAGAGGGATTTTGTAATAGATCATCGATGGAATACCCTCGTTCTGCAATGCCTGCATGAGCTGCTCACGCTCTTCAAATGAAGCGGCAAGCACAGAGTATTGTGCCCATGCCGAGGTGTAGTGTTCCTGAATCCGGGGAACAACGACTCTATGCTGCAACCTGCTGCTGTAGAAATCGGCAACACGCTGACGTACCTCAAGCTCTTCGTCAAAGATGGCTAGCTTTTCAAGAAGCACAGCTGCCTGGATTGAATCGAGCCGGCCGTTTATCCCGATACGGTCATTACTGTACTTGTCGACGCCGCTTCCATGGACCCGGATAGACCTCAACACTATATCGAGCTCTTCATCGTCAGTAAATATCGCACCGCCATCACCATAACAGCCAAGGGGTTTTGCCGGAAAAAATGAGGTAGCTCCTACAAGACCGAAACCTCCCGCTTTATGACCATTGAAACTGCCGCCGAAACTCTGGGCCGCATCCTCAAGAATCCATAATCTGTATGCATCGGCTACCGCTTCGATACTGGTGTAATCAGCCGGCTGACCGAAGAGATCAACTGGAATAATAGCTTTGGGCTTCAATCCCCTGGTCACGGCCTCTTCAACAGCCCGCCCTATGAGTTCCGGATTGATATTGAATGTTTCGGGGCAGACATCAACAAACACCGGAGTGGCTCCGGCAAGATTTATAACTTCAGCTGTTGCAACAAAGGTAAAGGGTGTTGTAATAACGGCATCCCCCGGCCCGATACCTTTTGCCATAAGAGGCATAAGCAGAGCGTCTGTTCCTGATGAGCAGGAGACACAGTAGCGCGAGCCGACATAGGAGGCAAGACGGGACTCAAGTTCAGTCACTTCCGGGCCCATAATAAAATGGCCACTGTCCAGAATGCTTTCGATGCGATGAAGCAGTGAAGTGCGAATCCGGTCTTTCTGGGAAAGGAGATCTATAAATTGCATAACTGTAATGTTTGAAATCTATTAAAACTGTTCTGGCTAAAATACAGATTCATTTTATTTCTTTTACTGTATGGCTCGTTTCTTTAGAGAAAAGAGCAATCATTCAAACTCTTTTTCTGTTCACCTGCAAGGTGGATCCAAGCAGTGTTGCAGTTGCGCTCCACTCAATTTTTATGTATATAAAGCCAGTACGCACCATCGTGCGCTCCCTTCAATCTGAAGACAATCTTTCTCAAGATGAGTTCCATCTACTTTATCGGTATAGGCGGTACAGCAATGGCTTCGGTAGCCGTAGCCCTTTCACATGCCGGCCATGCCATTACCGGCTCAGACACACAGCTCTACCCTCCGATGAGCACCTATCTCGAAGAGCATAATATCCGGTACTTCAATGGTTTTTCAGCTGAAAACATTAAGCATGCTACACCTGACGTGGTCGTGGTCGGTAATGCGATAAGCCGTGGGAATCCCGAACTCGAATATGCCCTCAATCACCATATTGAGCTCGCATCAATGCCGAACCTGGTTAGAGAGCATCTGATCGGCAACAATACGTCGTTAGTGGTAACAGGCACGCATGGCAAAACAACGACAACATCGCTCATTGCATGGCTGCTCGAACATGGCGGACTCAAGCCGGGGTTTCTGGTAGGTGGTATTCCTGAAAATTTCTCCATCGGGTGCAGGGCATCAGGACGCAGCGATGAGGGGTTTTTTGTTTCAGAAGGTGATGAATACGATACGTCATTTTTTGATAAGCGAAGCAAGTTCCTGCTCTACCGACCCGACATCGCCATTATCAATAATATTGAATTTGACCATGCCGACATTTTCGACTCTCTGGAGGATATCAAACGCAGTTTCAAACTGTTTGTGAACCTTATTCCTGAAAACGGTGCTCTCTTTGTCAATGGGGATGATCCTGTAGCCGTTGAAATTGCTGCAAAGGCGTTCTGCAAGGTGGAGCGGTTCGGACTGAATACAGATTCGGAATGGAGTGCCAGCAACATCTCTTTAGAAGGGGATGCATCGTCCTTTGATGTTTTTTATAAAAACACCCTTCTCGGTACTATTTCTGTTCCGCTTTTTGGGAATCATAATATCATGAATGCTCTTGCTGCTGTTGCTGCAGCGACCAATACCGGGCTCCCATTCGAGGCTATAAGGCAGGGCATGGCTCTCTTCAAACGTCCGAAACGCAGGATGGAAATTATTGGGACCTTCCCCGGAAACATAACCCTTATTGAAGATTTTGCTCACCACCCCACTGCGGTCAGGGTTACACTGGAGGCAATCGAACAGCTCTATGCCGGAAGACGAATTGTAACCTGTTTTGAACCACGGTCAAACACTACCACACGAAACATCTTCCAGCAGGAACTTTCTGAATGTTTCGGGCCGGCTGCAATTGTCGTCATAGGCAAGGTTCACCGTCCAGACCGCTATCCGCCTGACCAGTCTCTTAATATATCTCGGTTAAAGGAGTTACTGGAAAAACAGGGGAAAACGGTTTTTCTTGGCGGGCAGAATTCTACCAATTACCCGGATGATATCGTTGCATTTCTTCAAAACAAGATATGTGATGGTGATGTTGTTATTCTTCTGAGCAATGGCAGCTTCAACAACCTGAAAACCCTTTTATCAGAATTTTTTCAAAAAAACTGCTGAATATTTCGAGTTTCATATTATATCTTGAGGAACAGTTTTTTGTTTTGAACAAAAGATTTTTATAAACAAGCAGCACGAACACTAATTTCCAATACAATACCAGGAAGACATTATGGCAAAAGTGAAAGTCGGCATTAACGGATTTGGCCGCATCGGGCGTCTGGTTTTTCGCCAGGCATTGAACAACCCGAATTATGAAATTGTTGCAATCAACGATCTATGCGACCCAAAGACCCTCGCACATCTTCTCAAGTACGATTCCACCCACAAAAAGTTCAAAGGTGAGGTTGG
>Ga0209697_10004157_pt1 | contig 19081 bp, 17 predicted proteins | sample AliMusrvi5mmetaG_FD_184115 | JGI IMG/M metagenome (GOLD analysis project Ga0209697, IMG submission 184115) | Freshwater lake bacterial and archeal communities from Alinen Mustajarvi, Finland, to study Microbial Dark Matter (Phase II) - Alinen... | ecosystem: Environmental > Aquatic > Freshwater...
CCTTCCTGGATGGCTTTTAGGGCTGCTGAAAAATCGAAGCTTTGGTTTTCTTGGGTCATGTCAGTTCTCCTTGTTGCGCTGAATATATCAGCTTGAAGTTAACTGACACAGAATTTTGAACGTCCTCAGAGACCACAGGTCCAGCCTTGTTATTTTATCTATGACTGATCATTCTCCCCCTGCTGCTCGTGTACTGCTGACTACCTGCGTCATTGCCTTCGTCTGTTTTCTCGGGTCCTACATGCGCATCCCGATAGCTCCGCTTTTCGCCATTTCCCTTGGGGCGGATACGGTACAGGTCGGGTTGATCAACAGCGCCTTCATGATCATGGCTGGGTTCCTTTCCATTCCTACGGGATTGCTTTCCGATCGGATCGGACGGCGACGGCCGCTGCTGATCGGGTTATTACTACTTTCCGGTTCATCGTTCCTACTCGCAATCAGTCAAAGTCCTCTGCAGATGGGATGTATTTACCTAGTTTTTGGAATAGGACTCGCCGCTCTCTCCCCCACCTTGATGTCCTACGTGGCCGACATCACCCCTCCTGAAGCCTTAGGGCAGGCCTTTGGCTGGTATACCATGTCCCTCTACAGTGGCATGACCCTGGGGCCTGCTGTTGGCGGTCTCCTCGGCGGTTTGATTGGTTTGCGCCCCATCTTTGTCTGCTCGGGAATCCTCATTTTGTTGATGTTTGGCGCCGCCTATTGTCTGCTGCACGACACAGCGGACAAGGAACGGAAATGCCACGCTTCAATTGATCTCCGCGCCACCTTCAGTGACCTGCTGCATAACCGTCGCCTGATTGCCTGTCTGCTGACCACTATCGGTGGCTGCGTCGGCTTTGGAATGTTCATCTCCTTCATGCCGCTCTATATCCGCAGCTTGGGCATGCAGACCATGGCTGTTGGATTTGTTTGCGCCACCCAGGCGCTTGCTAATGCCATAGCCCGTATCCCCGCCGGTTGGCTCTGTGACCGGGTAAACGACCGACGCATTCTGGTCTTCTCAGGTACATTTGTGCTCTCCCTGGCAATGGCCTCCTTTGGACTCTGCCATACACTACTTGCCCTGCTGGTGACCGCTGCTGCCATGGGCTTCAGCATGGGGATTGCTTTCACAGTTATCTGCGCCCTGATCGCCGATGCCGTGCCCAATCGGATGCGAGGCCTGGCCATGGGGTGTTACAACACCAGCGTGTATTTAGGGATGATGCTCTGTGCTTTGGGCATGGGGATAGTGATCCGTGAACACGGATTTCGGGCTGGCTTTTATCTCACTGGTGGTATTATTTTCGGCTCAATGATCCTCTTTGGACTGGTGTATGGATCAGAGAATCGTGTGCAAAAGAATCCCCTGTGAATAGATAAGGTGGCTTAATGGGCATACCGATCCGGATGGCTGATGAAACGCAATCCGGTTGAAAGAATAGCGTTGGTTGTTCATTCACTATCAAATCTGAAGCCATGTTAAGGCCAATTCGGCTGAACTTTCTATTCTCCATATGAACCTCGGGTGCTTCTATTTAGTTGGTTGATAGTCACAGGGGTGAAAATGAACACCCTATATAGCCCAAAATCTGGATCTACAACGCCGAAGCAAGAGCAGTTGCCATGCTAAGCAATTCCTCGCCATCTTCCAAACCGTCTACTAATCGTTTGGGTATATTTGCATATCCTACCTGAGCCCCTACAAGCGCGCCTGTAAGTATAGCACGAGCTTGATTCTGACCACCACCGTTTATAGCATGGAGCACCGCAGATTCAAAATTGTTAGGAAATCTTGCTGCAAGATAATATGCTGCAGGAAGCTGATGATATATAGCACACGGCATTCCATACACAATGGATACTTTCCATGCAGGCTCGATATGAATATTTGGATCGATAGCCGCTACAACCATATACGATGGGGTAAGTAGGGCATCCGGTGATGCAAACAGCCCGGCCCTGGGAGGGTCAGGATCTCCTGGACGAGGAGGCTGCAAGTTGTCCCGAGTTATAGCATGAAACGGCAGTTCTCCTTTTTTTACCAATTCCATGAGTTTTTCAGAAAGTTTAGTGTCGAATTTATGCCCTTGGACCAGCAGGCCTAAAACCGATCCGAATGCCACAGTCATAGACACAACAACATCATCAGTCTGGGTCAAAACAGCGTTTTGAGCAACAGCAGCGGCAAGATGAGAAGGTTGATTTGCATACCGGACAGCAATAGCCAAGGTTCGTTCAATAGCTTCAGTAGTATCGGCATGGCCACCAACTTGTCCCCAAGGTAGATTCAACTCTACCCGCCGCCGCCATGCTTCACGGATAGATTGGCTGGTATAGAAACCAGGCCCGTTGACAGGTGTACCATCAAGTAGAGGAAATAAATCTTCATCCATCCGGCGGCAAAAGTTGGCCTCATCATATCCGTCACTTTCAACAAGAGAATGGACCATGAGGGATAAGATATACCCGGCCTGAGAAAGCTGCCCGGCCGTCAATCCATAATGGTAACGCCCAGGTTTTGGAGTGGTATATGTGTCTATCCAATCGCCATAGTCCTGACGCAGTTCATCTAAATTATAATACCAATGCGGACCTACCCCCAGAGCATCTCCTATGAAGGCTCCCATAATAGCGCCAATAGCACGATCCTGTAGTGCATTCAACATACGTTTGCCTCTCTTCTCGTCAATTAATTAAGCCTACTCGAAAAGCAACTTTATTTATGACCATATGTTATTTGGATAAAAATTAGCCAATACAAATTATATCACAATCTGCAGTTGAGCTCCAAAGTTGATCAAAATTGATCTGGTATGACGAAATTTGCAGAACCCGTGTAGAATCGACGAAAAAAGCCCCCAAAAGGTGCTATTTTCAGTCATCGCATTGAACAAGAAATTAGCAAGGCTGCATTGCCGTGGGCGCATGACCCATAAGAGAGATAAACTTCCGAGCCACAGAGGTGTGGATTGCCTGACCGCAGGAATCGCCCGTTGATGGATCGGCCAAATCATCTAATAATTGCCCCTTAAATTCATTTCATTACCTGACGGGCACCCTCCCCACCTGTCTCGCCTTGAAAAATCTGTTCAGCACGATTACAGCCGTTATCCTGATGCGCTTTGCTGGTCGATCAAGAAGAGCTTCTAGAAGGTTTAAAATCGAATATTTTTAGATGTGAGTCATGAATTTTATCTTAGTGTTTTGACCAAGTAAGAATTTATACTTGTTTACCGTCGCCTTCACCTGTTCAATTATTAAATCCATAACCACTCATGATGGATTAGTTTCGGAAACTATCAACACCGTCGTTAATTGGCGCACACTGGTTGATTCAATCAAACCATAATAAGTTTCCATTTATGACCAATTATTTGTGACCAAACCCATCAAACCTGTTCGTTGATCACATTTCCAGATAGCGAATTTCCTGATAAATTACTGGAAAAAAACTGTAAAAAATCAGACAATGCCATATTGTCACTCGATCCACCTAGAACACCTACTAAATTTTGAAAACTTTGATCTAGTGAATTTTGAGTTGTATTAGTTGAATTTGACAGAATATTAGGGTCTGACAAAATCAGACTATTAAGTGCTAAATCTTGCACTAGACTTTGTATGTCATTTTGACTATTGAAAATATTACCCATACTATCAATATTTGAATTTGCACTGTTCCCAGTCTGGATGCTTTGTGAATGCAGAGACGCTATTAAACTCTGCATGAAACCACCCAACGCTTGAACCACGTCTTGGGGTGAGAAAATTGAAGCCGATGAGTCCGCCAAGGATGTTGACAGACTATTTGCCAAAGGACCTGAAGTTTCGACAGAACCAATTTGAGATAATGATTGAAAGATAGCAGCGAGGAAATCACTGACAGTGGGAGGAGCCGTTGATGTCTCGCTGTTACGGATTGCTTGTTCTAACGGATTACTACTACTAATTGCTTGATTGACCTGCAACGTCGGGTTGATGCTTGAAATGCTATTGATATCCATAACCTGCTCCTCATTTGGACAGTATCCAAAGATTCTGCCTAGACTAAACGGCTTTCAACCCCCTCGCGAACCATCTTCTCCGCTTGTTTGAGAATGTAACCATTCTTTGAGACTCCAGAGAGGTCGTAGACTCGAATAAAAATTATTCAATTTAACCATTCTCTTACAAGTAATTAATAATACTATTATTAATTACTGAGTCAATCTCCGAACATTGCGACTGAGGGCTTCTGGCTAATTTGGCTAAGCTTCTCGAATTTATACCAAATAAGCAGAATGGCAGACCTGGTTATGTTCGCTGATTAACGACCTGGTTAATATATTCCCATGCCCCCCGCTTTCATTATGGATTCATACTGGCAGGTTATCGATTCCGACTATTATCGAAATTTACTTTCTTACAATGTAAGAAATGGCTAAAAATTGTACGTAGCGAAAAAATCGTCTCAAGAACAGCCGACAGCAACTGCGTTTACGTGCGATAGTCGGAAAAGAAATTGCTGTCGGATTACCAGGGAGGATGATCCATGAGATGGTTAACATCTGGGCCGTAGAGTTATGGATTACTTGGCCGCAAAAACCGCCCGTTTATGGATTGTCTAAATCATCTCAAAATTGCTTCTTAAATCCATTTCATTCCCTGACGGGCACCGCCCCCTGGCCTTACCTCCAAAAATATTTTTAACCGCTGCTGTAGCCATGTTTCAGTTATTCCTTGATCAGCCATTTATGGTTCGACTCCTGGCTAAAGTCTTTTGTCATTGGATATGGATAAAACTCTGCCGTATTAAGGGTGGTGGAATCCATTGACACGATTTTCAATGCATGTTACGTTTCGTAATACGTTCGTATATAGGTTTGTTACGTGCCAGGGAGATAGTAAAATGAAAGGTCGTTTCGTAATCTACTACAGGGTGTCAACTGACAAGCAAGGCCGATCTGGCCTGGGTCTGGAGGCTCAGAAGGCAACCGTCATGAATTACTTGAACGGTGGCAAGTATGAAATTGTCGACGAATATACCGAAGTCGAAAGCGGTGGTAAGGACGACCGGCCAGAATTGGAGAAGGCTTTGAGGTATTGCCGCTTGAAGGGTGCCCGGCTGATCGTGGCCAAGCTGGACCGGTTAAGCCGTGACCTCGGATTCATCACCACGTTGCAGAAGGCCGGGGTTAAATTCACCGTTGCTGAGATGCCAGACGCTACGGAGCTGACCATTCATATATACGCCAGCATGGCCCAGCATGAGCGTAAGCTGATCTCTCAGCGAACAAAGGACGCTCTGGCTATGGCCAAAGCAAAAGGGGTGCTACTAGGCAATCCCTGCCTTCGTCGTGGTGAACGGATTCCCGGCGGTGGGGCTCCTGCCAATGCAAACGCCGCCAGGGTAAGCAAGGCTGACGCTTTCGCCCTGGAGATTGCCGGGATTATTCAAGAGCTGGGTGGTAGATCGTTGCGGGAAATTGCTGACGGGCTAAACAACGCCGGATACCGTACCCCCAGAGGAATGGAGTGGCACGCAACCAGCGTCAAGCGAGTTATGGAAAGGGTGGCCGCATGATCCACAATAGGCAGATCTTCGAGCCCCACAAGTATGGATCACTTGATCGGAGCCGCCCGTTCACAGAAGATCGGCCATCCAGTACCAGGAAAACATGCACTCGGCACTGATGACCATATCTTCCTGGTAGGGCCGAATGGTTTGCAGAAAGGTATCCGGCTCGGTTTTGATGTTGCGATGCAGCAGTGTCTCTCCCTCCTGATTGAGAATACACAGGTACATTTTGTTGGTGTGCAGGTCGATTCCACAGTAATGTTTGTGTTGTTCGGTGTAAAATCGCATAAGAAGGCCTCCTATGCATTTGGTTTTCCCTGATCCCATTATAGCGGCAGCGGGCCGTTGGGAGCTCAGGGGGCCTTCTGTATTATCAAGTCAATAAACCTGACCGGAACAAAGCGCGTTCTTAAAGAGGGCAGCGTATCGGCTGATAGGTTATTTCACCATTATACTATGAAAAAGATAATTAAAGTAAACCTAGCAAAACTAAGAACACCTTTTAAACATTTTTTTTATTTTAGCGGACTACAATTTGTCTGGGAAAAGTTTGTCCAAAAGAAAGGAATATTCCTGCGACATTTCCACTATGGATAATAGGTATTTATATTGCTCTTTTCGGAATTGCGTCTAATCGATATGAAAATAAAATCCAAAAGGTTGAAAATAGGATTTCAGCTTTAGTCGCACAAATGTCTTCTAGTGATTCTAATGTATTCAGAAATGCAGTTACCAATGTGTCAACGATACAACATTCTAAAATACCATTATCTCCAGATATTTTTAGTCCATATTCAGTATTAATGTCATTTTTTTCATATGAAAAAGAAGGTGATACATTTATTTGGTTGAAGCAAATTGTAGAAAATCACAGAAGTAAATTAGATGATATTAATTTATCTGGTATAAAGTTAAATAATACATTTATGCCTCACGGAAATTTTGAAAAATCAGACCTGTGGGATTCTAATTTTACGAAATCGGCAATCCTTTACTGTAATTTTAAGAATACTAATCTCAGAGTTGCCAGATTTGATGGTGCAATAGGACATGGTGCCAATTTCAGCGAATCTAAACTTGAAAAAACAAATTTTAACTCTGCTTATTTGCCACAATCTTTTTTTCAAAAAATCGATGCTGATCAGGCAAGCTTCAAGAATTCACTATTAGTTCAAGCAAACTTCAATGAAGCTAAACTTGCTGGGGTAGATTTTTCCAACGCAAGCCTTGTAGGTGCATTTTTTCGGAATGCAATTTTTAATCATGTAAATTTTAAGGATACTCTTTTAGTTGGGGCTGATTTCTCAGGAAGTAATATAAAATTTGAAGACTTGATAGAAGCCAAAAGCCTTTACGCGACGTAAATACCCATAGAACTTAAAAACAAGTTATTATCTAGCAATCCAAATTTGTTTATAAAACCGCAACTTTCTTTTCAGGACCCTTTTCTTGAGGAAATGCTAAAAAAACATTCGGCACACATTTTTTGAACAAACAGTATGTATAACCAATCAATAAGCATGACTGGAATAAAGCGAGTTCTTAAGGGTAGTATATTACCGGCGGGTTACTTCACCAGCAAATCCACATTTTTTTATTCCACCGTTATTTCATGCAGTGATTTTTTATCTTGAGCGTGCTAATTCGTAAGAATAAGCGCATGCACGGATATATTGCGATATCCATTTCATAGAAATGGCATAGAAATAAAGTCATTAAAAGCAAAAAACACCTAACTATTTCTAGCTAAGTGTTTGATTTTACTTGGAGCCGATAAGCGGACTTGAACCGCTGACCTACTGATTACGAATCCCTTTCCTCCGAGCCTCACAACCTCATCAATTGTGGCAACTTGTTGAAAAGTAAAGAAATAAATTTTCCAGATTTTATCCGATTTTTTATCCTTTCACTGATTTTGGATTGTTTCTCTCACACAGACTCTCACACGGACCTATTCCCGTGTTTTGAAAACAGCCGAGTGAGTGAGTGTAACAGGCTGCCGTGTAATGTAATTACAATCTGACAAGTCTTGTAATCGAAACCTCTCCAAAGCATGTTCTTGCTCGAATATAGCGTAATCACACTGTTTCAAGCACTTGTCAGGTTGTTTTCGGGTGTCACGCTTCCGTATTCATCGTAGAATCAGAGCTAATCCAATCTCAAACTATCCATCGAAATACCTGCCAATCGCAGGTAAATTCAACATAAATTACTGAATATAAGAGCGTACTGGATATAAGAGCGAGAATCAATCGCCGACAAGCAGGGTTTAAGCTGAAAATTCCTGTCGTTGTTCTTCGTAAATCCTATCAATCTCTGAAAGATTGATATTTAAAACGAGATCATTCCATTTTGTCATAATTCGCTTTTTCCCTAGTTTGCACGCTGAAATTTCGGCATCTACCCCTTCAATAATTAATTTGAACGTAGCTTGTAATCGTTTAAGGTCATTATCAAATAATGAAATCGTATTTTTAATTTTCATCTGCGTTTCTAACCGTTTTTTATTTGTATCTATAACTACCTGAAATGATTGTTTTTGAATATCATCGGTAGACATCATTCGTTTCTCTTCTAATTGTTGAATTTCTTTTTCAATTGAACGGACAAGTTGTTCATTTTTGCCATTTATTGATTTGTAATTCAATCCAACTAATATTTTATTAGTCATTTTATTTATCCACTCAAAATTTTGCGATGAAACAAGATTTTCGTTGTTTTCCGTAAAATAATCTCGGTCCTCAAGCGCACAAATCGTTTTCCAGGCAAGCTCAAACAAAGAATCCAGAGTTAATTTTTCGCTATATCTAAATTGTTTTCTAAACTGTTCCACACGACTTGCATGGGAGTATGTTCTCGAGAAATTTTTTTCGAAAAATTCTATTCGATTATTTAATGATAAATCCAATAGTTTTCTATCATTATCCCTAATTTGCACTGTAACGTAGGTTCCATCTTTCACAAAGAGGTTATTTTTCACTCCTTTCAAAGAAAGTAACTTTTTTTCAACTCCATCACATCTTGTGCGATATTCATTTTTTATATGATTAATTTTATTTTTAATAAATTTGAATGTATAATAAATCATACCAGCAATAGTGCATAATATTATTCCAATAATTGTAAGTGCTGGCACAATAGATGCGTTATCGTCCATTCATAATTCCTTTAATTTTATATATAAAATATTTAGTGGTAACCATTTGGTTATCATGAATTGCATAACTATTATTCTACATGCAACAAGGTGACTACAGGATACTGTAATTACAAGATGACAAGTCTTACAAACGAATCATGAAACCAGTTTTCTATGTAATGTTGAGTGATTACAATATTGCAATTATTAGGGGAGTTGTTTTCGTGCCGTCCGGTAATCCCTTACGAGACAGAAGAATCTTACTAACTGGTTTTGCTTCCAGGAAACCTATCAGGCGTGTATCTTATAGACTTCAGAACACAGCTATTTTCGATTCAATTCGAGCTAATAAATTAAAATTAGTTCGACATTCAGAGTTGGTGTGCCATGATTGGCCATCTACACCTGTGCAATATCTAAAACCTGCAATGCGTTTAGATGCTGCATTGGTATTCACGCTTGATTCTTTTAAAATTTTAATTTTGCCATCTACTTCGTTGCCTGATGTGTTAGTATCGTTTGCATGTTCATATTTATTTTTTAATTCTTCCAATTGACGCTTCAGGCTTTCAATATCGCCAGAGTTACCAACAGAGGTATTATTTTCTTTTTGCTCACTTCCACTTATGAGAGAATCTCTGTTTTCAACAGAACCTGAACGTAATCCTGAAAATACATTATTTGACATGAAAATAGACAACGTGAAAACTGTAGAATAAATACAAAAAATATTTAATTTTTTATTCATCTGCAACTCCTGTTGAAAGAATATTTTGTATTTGTTTGCGTTGAAACCTATATTCTATTTAATATTTTTAATAATCATATCGTTGTTACTGATTTCGTATTCGCAATCAATACGTCCAAGTAAATTATTAAATGCATGATCGTAATCATCATCACTGCTAATTGAAACATCAACAGCATCTTGAGGGTTGGCTCCTTTCTTCCAAATAACTCTATTAATTTTTTCTCCATTTAGACGAGAGTTGGCCACGTTTACCAATCTATCTATTACATTTCCTATAGGAATTGGTCCATCAGTCGTCTTAAGTGTTGCCCCTATTTTTAAATCTTTCAAATTTCTTTTCTCTAATATAAATTTACTTCCATTTTGATTATCATTCGCATAATCACCCTGTTCTGCATGACTATTTGCATTTATAAGTGCTAATAAAATTGTAATAATTATCAAATTATATTTTTTAAAAAAAGATATATTTTTATTCATCCGTAAAACCTTGAGCGTTAATATGTAAAATAAAATTTATTAGTATACACCATGCGCTTGCATGCACGCTTGATGGCAACTTCTACTGTATTGATATTTATTTACAGAGCAATCCCTTTCGCATACAGCATCAATTTTATTCCTTTCCTCCCTCATCTCTCGCTCTATCGCTTCTCTCTTTCTGGAAGCTGCCCTCTCTTCCATCTTTATTCTCATTTCCTCTTCTTTTAATTTAATTTCAATCTCATGCATTTTCTTATTATCTTCTTCAATTTGCCGAGTTATCAATGTAATTTTTTCGTATGCAATGTCTTTATTGTCACCTTGTAAAGATTCTTTGTAATAGCCAAGAGCTAAAATATTATCATTTTTTACGCATATTCCGTATTCATACATTTGAGCCATGTATATATAAGAAGAATTCAATTTGTCTATAAGGGCTGGTCCGTATATGTTGTATATTATATTTTTGCAATCTTTAGTATTTATAGATTTTTCAACGTTATTTTTCCATGCAGAATCATATGGATATATTAGAGATTTTTTGTAATAAACAGAATCTACATTAACTTTATCAAAATATTTACCACTATCAGTGCAATATATTTTGCTGTTATCTGATTTAATATTATTGCATTCATTCATATCATTTCTATTGTTGAATATTTGAAAATCAAATTTACTTATTTCAATTTTTATATTTTTCAATTTATTTATCAACGATTTATTAGAATTGTTTTCCTTTACTGCATGCTCATATAATGTAATTGCTAATCCAATATCTGAATTTACACATATTCCTTTCTCGAACAATCGTCCCATATATTCATACGACTTTGTACTGTTATTAATATAATAACTTCCAAACAAATTAGCTATAATATCACTGCATTTTCCATCTTCAATTGATTTTGTTATTTTATTCACATCGAAATTGTATGGATATATTTTAATACCATTATAATATATATTCACATCTTTTAATTCATACTCCAATGAAGTTCTTGTTGATTTATCCAAGCATTTTATTGAGTTATTTTTAGATGCGAACTTACTACAGTCTATCGTTTTATTTTCATGTACTGGAGCTATTGAAAAATCTCCAGCTAACGCATTGTTATAGAAAATAGATAAAATACATATAATTAAATTATATCCAATGTATTTACTGTTTAATTTTTTATTTTTTATAATACTTGAATGATGCATTAAATGATTTGCCTTTTTAAGCAGATTGAATGCCGTCTTATGAAGTTGTATTGTCATTTTAACAAAATATTAAATCTTAAATTGAAATTTAGTTTTAAAAAATACAATTCATCACCGCCTTGAAACCAATAGAGATTTTTCTAATTCTTTTGTATTGCTACAAATAATGGGTAGGGATTGGCGCGTCCCCTGCGTTTAAAGTTCGGGTTTAATAAGTACAACTATTTTATATTATTAAATATCATCATTAGCAAACCAAAAGTTGTCTCCGAGTCAATAAGCCGTCCGCCCTATTTCGTACATCCTCCCACGTTGTGGTGATTGAATAGTCACCAGCCGCCTCTGCTCGTTACAAAACCACCCGCTGAAGTTGCAAAGACAGCATTTGGTGGTTCATCTGTTTTTAAAAAAATAATTCCTGGCCTTTCGAACCCGCACAATACTTATTCCACTCATTTGGCTTATTCCCAAATAGCCCTACCCCCTTAACACCCTGGATACTGCTGGCACCTTGAGGCAGTGGCCAATCCACGTTTTATCTCAAGTCTTCAAGTAGTGGTATTAGCATTACGGAGCAACTTCCAATGGCCAGCATCGTTTTCGGTGTTGGCCTTTTTTTATGTCCAAATACAGGAGGCAAATAAATGAATGAGCGCATGATGTCAGTACTACAAGGTATTTTGAACCAGTTTGAATCTGGAGATGTCCCAATGACAATCATAAAAGCGATGTACCCATTCGCGCATATTCCGAGCGAAAAATGGTCTCTCACCAATAGGCTTCTGATGGTTATATCGGGCACCATTGACGCCAGAGGCTACAGGCAATGGAAAGAGGCAAGCAGATATGTGAAAAAAGGCACCAAAGCTATCTATATCGTTGTCCCTTACATCAAACACAAAGATATAGACGATGAGGAGACAGGCAGACTCACCGGTTTTGGCCTACAGCCCAGTATTCAGGGTTGAGGATACAGTTGGAGAGCCACTTGAGTATGAACAATTAGTTCTGCCGCGTTTTCCCTTTATTGAGCTTGCCGAAGCGTGGAACATATCGGTCAAGGCTGTACCAGGAAATTATTCCTTTTACGGTTTTTATTCTCCCGAGCAAAAGCAAATCGGACTGGCCACCCCAGAGGAAGGCACCTTCTTCCATGAGCTGGCCCACGCCGCCCATGAGAGGGTCTGTGGTAAGTTGAAGCATGGTCAAGATGCTATTCAAGAGATAGTTGCCGAGCTGTCAGCTGCTGTTTTGTGCCGTATGGTGGGTAAGGAGCTGGATACTCTGGGCAATTCATATCGCTATATCAAGAGGTATGCAGAGAAACTGTCCCTCTCACCGCACCAGGCTTGCCTGAAAGTGATGTGTGATACAGAAAAGGTGCTTGGCTTAATTCTTGACTCTGGATACGAAATTTAAAGCAGTCCAACCCGCTGGAGGAAAGACGATGACCAATATATTCGATGATGGCTTGAGTGCCGAGGATTTGGCGTTTGCCTTGGGCCTTGCCGAAGAAATAGCCGAGGAAGAACGTTACCGACAACAATGGCTTCAGGAAGACGAACCGATTGTTCTCGATGAATCCGATGATGATGACTTGGAGTGGTACGAGAAAGATTAATAGCGCAGGGCTCTGCTTTGTCGAGTGGAGCCCTTTCTTTTCATTGATGGTTGAATTTTGTCTGGCATAAAAAAATAGATAATTTGCATACATGGTTTTTGCGGGGTGGGGGCGGTTGTTTGGTTGAGCTGGTTAAACAGGCCGCGCGCAATTTTATATGACGCCTGTGCAAACAAGAGGTTTGTGGGTGATTGGGCGTGGAACTTGCCTGGAACAAAATAATTTCCTGATTTGCATATATGGTTTTTGTGGTGGGTGGTGGCGTTGGTTGAGCTGGTTGTGCCGGTTAATCAGTTCGAGGCCGATTGTACATCATGTGTTTGCAAACAAGAGGTTTGTGGGGTGGTGGGGCTTAAAAGTTAGAAATGTGAAAAGCCTCCTGGATGTGCATACCTGATTCTTGTGGGTGGGGGAGGTTCTAACGGTCAGCAGTGTGCTGAGCTTAACTGATTAGTACTAAATATCAATCAGTTAAGTCATTGAAAATTTTAAAATTCAACAGGGTTGTCTTTCCAAGGTGGAAGGGCAGCCCTTTTTTTATGGAGGATGTATGGAATTAACAATAAATCATGACAAGTATAGTCCCGATGGACTTGGAGCAAAGGTTCAGCCTAAAAATGGATACGGTACTAACGTAACAGGGAAATGGCTTGAGGATGCCGTTGCTCTTGACGCGGCTATTCTCGGCGCAGCCCCGGACATTATGGCAATCGTTGATAAGTTGTTCCCCAAACTTTTAGATGCTATCGCCAATAATCCTAATAGCAAAATCAAAAATACAAAAACGACTGGGAGCAAATCCCGTATCAAATACGCCTGCAAAACTGTCTTGTTCAATCTGTATGTTGCCTACTTGATGGATGCCCCTGTCAGGTATTCTCGGCGGAAGGGGAGCTATGCAAGAGATGAACGGTATGGACAGATATTTATCCATTATGCTCGTTTGACTGCCACAGTATCTGCTTTTGAAACTCTTGGCCTTATACACCAGAAAGCAGGACTATTTGACCGCAAAAAATCCCTTGGCAGGCAATCTCGGATGTGGGCATCTGGAAAACTCGTATTCTTGTTCAAAGAAGCAACTCAAGATTTGCCTCAACCAGTGTATCAAGAAGAGCGAGGGGAACGTGTCGAACTTCGAAATTCGGACAAGAAGCCGATTGGTTACATTGACACTAATCAAACGATTTTAATTCGGGATAACCTGAATCAGTACAACGACTTCATTTCCCAGCAAGAAGTGAAAGTACTCGCGGATGGATCTCGTAAGATTAGTTTATATGGCCTCAATAGCAAGATGCTCTTGTCGCTACTGAAAGGTAAGGCTACTATGTTAAACTTAAGTTTGTTGAATAATCATGAGTACTACTATAAGTACAAGAATAGTATTCATAATTATAGTAGTAATATTATCAACCATGACAGTAGTAATATTAATATAGTAAATAATGATAGTAGTATCATACTACATAACTATTATAATAATATATTAAGTAATACATCCATGACTGGGTCTTTTTTATCTCTGTTATCAGATAGACGTATCAACTATCGTAAAGATAATTCCAAGTATTTTGATTGGTTATTTCCAGAAGATAAACAATTCACTTATGGAAATTTTATTAATCAAGCTACTTTTGAGAATATACATAATCTTAATTTGTTATCGAGATTTATTCAAAAGAAGTTACTGGCCCATAATAATAAACCGAAAAAACTCAAGGCGAAAGCTATCAAGAAAAAAGTCACCTTGAGAAATTTTGGTATCGGCCAATTTGATTTCGTTATTAACAGTAAGAAATTATATAGGGTTTTTAATAACGACTCTTTTGAGCAGGGTGGGCGATTCTACGGAGCACTCTACCAAACTATGCCAAAAGAGTTTCGGAGGGATATTCTGATTAATGGTGAGCCGACTGTCGAGTTGGATTATGCCGCTCACCACATTCGAATGTCGTATCATCGTGAAGGGATAGATTACAGGGAAGACCCATATACCCCCTTTGCCGATGAAAAAGAAAGACGCAAAGTATTCAAGAAGCTGATGCTGGTCTCCCTTAACGCTGAAACAGAGAAAGAGGCTGTCAAGGCATTCAGGAGTGAGTGTATTGACATTGCCTGGAAAACAAATCTGTCGCTGACCAATAAAAGCATTCTCGGACTGCTGGAAAGGGCAAGAGAGATACATCATCGAATTGCCAAGTACATTCATTCTGATCGCGGTCGGGAACTGCAAAATCTTGACAGCAGGATTACCGAGAAAATCTTGATGAGGATGACAGATAAGGGGGTTCCTTGCCTGCCGGTGCATGATAGCTACATTGTACCGAGACAATTCGAGAATCAGTTGAGGGGGGCAATGAATGAGGAGTACGAGGCTCTTCTCGGCTTCGAGCCAATAATCGGTTGAATCAAGCAGGGAATCATCACTACGGTCATTGAAGGAAGGGGGCTTACCTGATACCATCCCGGTAAGCTTTCCTTGCCTCATACATCAAAAATATCATCTATATCGTTCAGGCTTTCCTTGGCAGCAAAGAAAGCTTGGGCAATGCCCTTTAGGCAGCTAAAGATATCCGATGCCAGAAATGTTAATGAAAAATTTAATTCTCCAGCCCGACAGATTCCCCCTTAAATGTGAAAATCCAGATTGTGGGTGTTCTTACGATATCGAAGGATTCATTAACCTCCTTTTGAGGCGCGGGTTAATTTATACTGATTGTGGAGAGGTTATATATCAAGGGTTTTCTTGCCTCGAATGCAAACACGCCACCCTCATCAGGTGTTCAAGAGAGGAACCGATTGTAGATGTGACGGATTTCATTTTACAGCCGCGCTCGACGCCCTTCAACAATATAAAAGAGATACTTTGGCTGACAAGAAAGACATTTCACCCTGAATGTTATTTGAAGTTCAAGACACTCCCAGCATGGAGGGACGGACAGCGTCCTTCATACCCTACGACTCTCCAGGATGTGCTTTATAGTTACGATGAGGTTGTGACATTGTTTGCCAACGAAGATGACGTTGAGCGACGCAGATTTCAAGAAAATCAAACTGGATTGATTAAATTAAGACGACTTTACCTTGACATCCCTTTCTACCGATGCTTGCTGACTCTCTCAAGTAACAATCAAGTAACGAACGAATACGAAACAGGGTTTAGCGATGCTTACTCCTCCTTGGAAGAGATTAAAGAGAGGAATAAATCAATAATCCACCTGAATGAATTCGCTGATAATAAAACGATTCGTCAATGCATTGAATTTGAAATGAAAGAAATGGGCGCGCTAACAATTAACGAGGATGATTACGCAAATGTATATGATACGAATATTTCGTATAATTATTGGACAAAATATGACATATTAAATATTTCTGAACATATAAAAACGGTAGGGTGGGAAGATACAATATTAAATAAAATTAATATAAATGAAAAAATAACAGAAATTGTTGAAGGCATTCTACAAGAACTTCCTTATAGAAAAGCAAGGATTGAGCTTAAAAAATGGATTACTAAAAAGAAAACAGGGATTGCTTTATTTGTTGATGCTCCAATGGGATTTGGAAAAAGTTATTCAGTATTTGATATATTATCGAATAGCCCATCAGTTTCTGCTTGTATATTTATGCCAACAATAGATTTATGCAAGGAGATGAGCGTAAAATTAAGAGAATCAATTTCAAGAAAAAACAAGAATCATTTCAGTAATAATTTTAATGGAATAATTTCTGAATCAGAAGGTTTAAATTTCCCTTCAATTTATAGCAATGAATATATGAAGGATGAGGTTTATTTTGTTGAAGGTATAAACAAGGATGACTGCCTGTTTTATGTCGAAATAATAGATGGTTACAGGAGAAGGTGGGGCAGGAAAAGTAGTTATTGCCGGAATTGTCCTAAAAATAATGCGAATGACTCGTGTAAATTTCTCAAATGGGTCTCGGAAGCATGTAAGGCCAGAATCATTGTTGCTACACATAAATTGTATGATGTTTTTAATAAAAACGAATTACTTCACCATTGGGAGATAGAGGGGGAAGACAAAAAGAGATTGAGGGATGTATTTATCGTCGATGAAGATTTGGTGATGAATAATTGTTATGCCCCTATAGTTCTTAAGATTGACGAAATAATAAATTCATGCAGTACATTTGCTGATTTTTTATCAGCAAATTTTGCAAATCATGAACAAAATAAATATATTAGTGATAACATTAACATGTTGCTCGGGTTAATAATAAAACCTGGTAAAAGTGCCGTTATACCTCCTATAGATATTAAATTTGAAATTTCGATTGATATTAGGAAAAGTTGGGAGGGTTCGAACAGAATAATTGGAGCATATTTGCCAGATTATATAGAAAGTAATGAACTTGTATTTAATTTATTAGATGTTATCGAGCATGGAATAAAATATGGGGTAGTTGTTCAGAAATACTATCCTAAAAACGAAGTGTTATCAGTTGATTCACGTATTAATGTTATGCATGCCGTATATTTTCCAAATCCAAAAAAATATGATTTATGCGGTCGTCCTCCTCATGTTTTTTTTGATGGAACTAAAATAAACAATAAATTTTTATCAAAAAAATTACATGGCGTTGAATTTGAGCCTTTCGAGATAGAAAATGAAATTTTCAGAAAGCACAAGATTTACCAAAATATTAATACAGATTTACCATCTTCAAAAATAGTAGCTGAACGTGAAAAGGTAATAAAATTCCTTATTGATATTCTACTTGAAAACGGAAAGGGGAAAAAATATTTTATACATACTACAAAAGCGATTAGGGAGAATTATCTCAACACGTTTAGAGGCTTGATGGATGAGTATGATATAAAGATAGAGCATTATGGAAATCTTCGAGGGAAAAATCTCGCTAAAGACTGTAACATCCACATAATGTTGGGAAGTTTTGCACCTCCTGATACTTTCGAAATTGCTTTGGGGCTGGAATTTATGCAGCAGGAATTGATAGGCAAGGAGCCATTATCCACTCGATACAAATTCTGGGATTTTCAAGGCAGCAATTCGATGAAAAAGTATAAGTCAGGTTACGAAGTAATTGAGGAGCTTTCAAAAGCATACCGCCACGCCGAACAGCGTCAAGCTTTGGCTCGAACACGTTATATTTACCATCTCGTTACCTTTTATATCTTGGCTAAAGAGCCTGTCCATGAATATGAGCCATCCTTGCCAGAGCCAATTACTTGCCAGTATCGAGATGACCTGTTTCCACCTCGTAAGCAACAAGGTGACGCCAAATATGAACGTATCAAAGATGAGATAGTGAAGGCTCTCACACTGCCAGACGGTAATGGTGAGATAAAAAACAAAGTCTGTGATTTTGATATTCACAAATTGACCGGTATTCACAGAGCGACAGTTAAAAAATATAGAAAGCAACTCGTAGAGGAGGGGTTTCTGGTTAAGATAAAGACCCGATTTTACAAACTTTCATCATGATGTAAATATTAATGTACAAACTGCCTATTTATTTTATTTGGCGGAATGTACAAAAAGAACACCAAAAAGGTTACTGATACAAAATTCCCACACAAAAAAATACCACTAAACCCCACACCCCACACCCCACTTTTGCATCGTGTTTATACGAATGTAGTTTTTGGCGGAAGTGGGATTTGTTTGTCTTTTTTTTCAAAAAGTTAAATGTGTTGAATGTCAAGCGAATTTTTTAAATCTACAAATATTTACCGTTTCCAACACGTAACTAAAACCATACAGCTGATAGCTGATAAAACGGAGGTGACAACGATGATTTTATAACAGGATTAAGGTCTGCAATAACAAAGTGATTCATATAACGGGGCACACTCCCGCCCGAAAAACGTCAGCACTGATAACTCCAAGCCAATTTATGGGTTGGACAGTGTCGGCACAGGGAGGAATAACTATATGAATACACAAGAGGAACAAGGAAGATTTTCAATCTTTACCAAGACTGAAGGAGGGGTGCAAACAGTCGTAAAGAAGGAAAAAATAGATAAGATAGCCATAAATGCTTTAGTGGAATTGTTAGTGGCCATCATAGAAAAAAAGAACAAATCAAAATAAGTAAATGGGCGTTTAAATTTTATGTAAATTTAATTTATATGAGGTGGCGACGCCCAAAGGAGTTAATTATGAGAGTAGCATTATATATTAGGTCAAGTAAAGACCAACACAATGTTTCATGTGAAGTGCGTATTCCGGTTGAATCCGGACAGCATTCCGGCGGGAAAAAGACCACCGTTCCGATGGGAAAAAGGCCAGCATTCCGATTCGATTGCGGCCACCATTCCGACGAAAAAGGCCAGTGTAGAATGAG
>Ga0209697_10004160_pt1 | contig 19072 bp, 25 predicted proteins | sample AliMusrvi5mmetaG_FD_184115 | JGI IMG/M metagenome (GOLD analysis project Ga0209697, IMG submission 184115) | Freshwater lake bacterial and archeal communities from Alinen Mustajarvi, Finland, to study Microbial Dark Matter (Phase II) - Alinen... | ecosystem: Environmental > Aquatic > Freshwater...
GCTTCAAGCGCCACCTTGGCCTTCAAGTCACTGCTGAAAATTTTTCGTGTCCTTTTTGTCATTACCTGCTCCTTTTGAGGGCAAGTTAACATCTTAAACCGCTGTCTAAAAATCGGGGTCCACTATACTCCTTAAGTTCTTTAGAAAGTCTTTTTGCTCGGATAATATCTTTTGATTGTGTTGACTTATCTCCGCCAGCCAATAGAAAGTAAGTTGTATCCCCTATTCGGGTGTAGTATACTCGATAACTTGGGCCGACATCAATCTTCATCTCTGAAACCCCTTCACCGACCGGACTACAATTACCAAAGTTTCCAAACATGGCATTTTTTAGCCGAGCCAAGATTCGATATTTGGCTGTTCTATCTTTGAGATTTGACAGCCATGAGTCAAAATCGGTTGTTTGTTTAAAAGTATTCATGAGAAATAACGTATCCTTTTGAATACAATTAAGCAAGCCCTGACATCAGGGCACCAGTGCAAACATAAACATCCTTCAGTCTTTCTTCCACACTGCTCAGAACCATTGAAAAAGTAATTAGTGAGGAAATATAACATTCAGCCTGGCTAACTACCGGGTTTTTTATTGCCCTCACCACACCTAAACACCCCTGAAATTATCGCGGACAAAACCGGCTGTTAATAACATTAGCCTATCACTAAATGAATTCTAACCATTTAGACGATAGGCGTTTATGAAACTCTACGGAGAAATCAGCAAGACCGAAGCTCAGGATGACGGCACCATCAAAGTATGGGGTTTTGCTTCATCTACCGCTGTTGATTCTGACGGTGACACAATCACCGCCGAAGCAATGAAAGCTGCGCTCCCTGACTACATGAAGTTCGGAGCTGTGCGAGAGATGCACCAAGCGAAAGCAGCTGGTACCGCTATCGAAGCCGAAGTTCAGGAAGATGGTCGCACCTATTTCGGGGCACACATTGTTGATTCCGAGGCAGTGAAGAAAGTCAATGCAGGTGTATACAAAGGCTTCAGCATTGGCGGTAAGGTCACTGGCAGAGACGAGTTGAAAAAGACAACGATTACAGGCCTTAAGCTGGTAGAGATTTCGCTGGTTGACAGACCAGCAAACCAAGAGGCCGTTTACACTCTGGTAAAATTTGAGGACATCGACAAGGTCGAAACAGTCGACCTCAAAAAGTATCTGGGAGACAGCTCTTATGATGCCAGATTTGCATCCTCCATTCTCAGTGACGTTTACAGTCTCCTGTATTCAGAGATCGGTGACAGCGACGAAGTCGGCGGAAAAGAACAGATCGACGTGCTAAAGCAAATCATCACCAATCTTAAAACCTTCATTGCTTCCGAGATTCAGGAACCTGATCCAGACCTCGATGCTGTTGGCTCTCCAGGAGCTGATGCTGTAGCTCTTGCAGCCACAACCGATGAGCTCAACAAAGCCGGAGCCGAAATCAGTGCAAAGAACAAGGAGAAGGCGCAAGCAATCCATGACCATTCAGTGTCACTTGGTGCTAAATGCTCCCCTGATGCCGGTAAGGCGGATAGGAGTGATGACCTTCACAAGCTTGAAGATTTGCAGAAATTCGAAGATCTGCAGAAGCAGATTCACGGTGTTTGTGTTGAAAATGACACCCTCAAGAAATCCATAACCGGTCTGACCGAAGAACTTGAAAAGATCAAGTCTGAACCAGAACCCCCCAAAGTGGCATTGAACGATAAAGGCGTAGTGGTATCCAAAGCAGAAGATTCCGGAACACTTCATCAGGCAGATAATGAGGTGTTTGTGAAGGATGTTAAAGGAAACATCAACGAAGCAGCAACACTGATCAAGCTCAGTCACAGGAGTGGCGGCCTTGCAAGGCACTAATACAATTTGATCTTAACCCAACCAAATACAACCTATGAGCGCAACATCAGAAACCCTTGAACTCCTTAAAATCGCGCAGGCGACTGGCGACCAGGAACTTGCGAAGTATTTCACTCAGACATCGACAGCAACGCAGGGATTCCAGGCTTACAATCTTGAAGCTCCATCTAAAAAGTTGATTCCAGTACTTACGCCGCTTCGTAATATGCTTCCTCGCGTATCAGGTGGTTATGGTGTGCAGGCTAACTGGAAAGCAGTCACTAATATCAATGCCGGTAACGTTCGTGCAGGTGTAGCGGAAGGGAAAAGAGGTGGCGCGATAAATCACATTCTTGCCGAGCGCAACGCCGCATTCAAGAGCTTGGGCCTTGAAAACTATATCACTTTCGAGGCTGAATATGCAGCTAAGAATTTTGAAGATATACGTGCTCTTGCAGTGCAGTCAACCATGACCGGATTAATGATTCAGGAAGAACGGGTCTTGCTTGGCGGCAACAATTCTGTTTCACTTGGCATAACTCCTACACCTTCACTCGCAGTGGCTTCTGGCGGTTCACTTACTGACGTATCGACCTACCGTGTTATCTGTGTTGCACTTGGTCTTCAGGCTTATCTTGATGCCATCGGTGTTAATAACGGTTCAACCGGATCAGTATTTAGTGCTGCCACAGCAACAGTTCCCGGTTCGCTCACAAGAACCAACATTGATTCCACAACAGATACTTTCGGCGGAGGTTCTGCACAGCAATCTGTAGCAGCGATACAGGCTACATCTTCTCCAAACCTTAAAGTCTCTGCAACTGTAGCATCAGTAAATGGTGCCGTTGGTTACGCATGGTATATCGGCATCGGAGCAGGCAACGAAAGACTGAACCAGATCACCACGATCAACAGCGCAGTATTTACCGTCAATAGTGGAGGAGGAGCCCAGCTTGCATCTACCCTGGCCGCTACTGATAACTCAACATCTACGCTTGATTATGATGGTTTGCTTTACCAGGCTGTTAAATCAGGCTCAAACGCCTACGTCACTGCATTAGCAACTGGAACGGCAGGCACAGGTTCAACACTGACTTCAAACGGTGCTGGTGGTATCAATGAATTTGACATCGCATTCCAGTACTTCTATGACATTTACAGACTCAGTCCGACAGTGATCTTTGTTTCAAGTCAGGAGAGCCGAAACATCAGCAAGAAGATTATTGCCAATGCCGGTGCGCCTTTGCTTCGTCAGATGGTAGGAACTAGCGCTGAATCCAAACTTGCGTCAGGATGGAAAGTTACGTCAGTCGTCAATACAACTACTGGTGATGAAGTTGAACTCAGAATCCACCCGAACCTTCCAGCAGGAACGGTACTGTTCTTCACGGAATCACTTCCTTACCCACTCAGCAATGTTGGAAATATAGCGCAGGTTTTGCTTCGTCAGGATTACTTCCAGATCGATTGGCCTATCACTTCAAGGACCCGTCAGCATGGTGTCTATTGTGACGGCGTTCTTCAGCATTACGCACCATTCTCTCTTGGTGTTATCAGCAATATCGCAAACGGATAATCTTTTCAGGAAAACGCCCTGTTGCAAGGCAGGGCATAACCTTATACAGTCACATGGCAACCATCAAAATGAAAAACTCAGACGGAGTTTCCAGCGTGTTCGTTGGCGGTCAGAGCTATGCAGTAGGGAAGAAAGGGATTGTCGAAATCCCTGCAGAATATGAGGATACAATGTACTCTTTCGGTTTTGTGACTGTGGGTAAGAATATACCCGCAGACTTGGTAACTGATGATACAGCCACACTTGAACTGATTGCCTCACCAGCCCCAGCGATGGTGCCTGAAGTCGCTAAAGCCGAGCCAATAACAGTCATACCAACCGCCGCTGAATCCAAATAAAAATGGCGGACCTCGTACAAGTTGAACAGGTAAAAGCATACACCGGTACAACACATACCACCGATGATATGCTTTTATCGTCGCTTATCACAACGGAGAGTGCGTTTATCCTTTCATGGGTAAACAGGGCGTTTGTGCCCGCTTCCTATACTGACCTCTTCAGTGGGGGAGGCGGACAGGAACACCTTTTCAGGAACTATCCCGTAATCTCAGTGGCGAGCGTGTTGATTGACGGGCATACAATACCGTCGGCAGCTTCAATTCAGGACAAAGGGTACATAATTTTTGATGATAGGCTGTTGCTGTTCGGGTATCAGTTCGCATGGGGGAATTATAACTGCCAGGTCATTTACCTCGCAGGACAAGACGTCCCGGCGGACGTGCAACAGGCTTGTATTGAACTTGTTGCGTATCGCTACAAGAACAGAGACAGTATCGGGCAGTCAAGCAAAAGCCTTGCAGGAGCGTCAACGGTATATATGACAAAGGACATGCCTGACCATGTAAAAACAATCCTTAACCCTTACAGGAAAGTGTTTCCATCATGATTACCGCACGGATCACAAAAGGAGAGAATCTTGGCAAGAAGTTCAGAGACTCCATACCGAACATCGAAAGCGGAGTACAGAAAGAGGTCATGCGTCTTGCTCTCAAGATGACTGGCGTGGTAATGGGAAAACTGAGCGGGGCCGTTTTGAATGTAAGGACTGGCAGGTTAAGACGTTCAATTCATCCGGAATGGGAGTTTAAGCCGGGTTATTCTGGCGCAACAGTCGGCAGCAACGTCGAGTATGCAGCAATACATGAGTTCGGAGGAACAATAAGGTTTCCTTCTCGGCCATTAAAAATCTACACGAAGAACTACAAAAACGGAGAGTCGAAGAGTTGGGTGATGCAAAAAGGTAAGCGGATGTATGGCGGTGGAGGCGAGAGTAAGGCTTATGAGCTACACATGCCGGAGCGTAGCTTTTTGCGTTCAGCATTGCGGGAAATGACACCTGAAATTATTGAGAGTTTACGGAAAGCAGTGGCGACGGAACTACAGAAAATCAGTCAATGATTAGAGAACAGATATACAACTCGTTGTTCCAGCTTCTGTCAGGAGTCTCAGGCATTAAGACTATCAGCCGGAAGTTGATGCACTATAGCGACGTTCCAGCATCTGAGCAACCGGCTCTCTTTATGACTGTGGGTAATCAGAATGTTACGCAGACAACTGGACTTCCGGCTCGGTATGTTCTTCAGGCTAAGGTGTGGATTTACACATACACAACCGATCCTTCACTCTCACCGTCAACGGCTATAAACAACATTCTTGATCAGATAGACAGTGTCTTTGAAACTCCTATAGTACAGGACCATCAAACGCTCGGCGGTCTTGTTGATGACTGCAAAATATCAGGCGAGATACTCACTTCCGAAGGTTCGCTGGGAGATCAGGAGATAGCAACCTTCCCAATAGAGATTTTAATAACAACGTAAACAGGAATAAGTCATGGGGAATATGTTTGGCTCAGGCAGATTGTGGGCTATCCCTACATCTGACTATTTAGGCAACACAATCACCGTCCCGACACCGGTACAGTTTGGATCGCTTCAGGACATCTCGGTCGATTTCGGCTTTGATGTAAAAAAGCTATACGGCACCAGGCAGTTTGCTGACGCTATCGCCAGAGGAAAAGGAACCATTCAGGGGAAGGCTTCTTTAGGTAAAATCAACGGCGGACTGCTCAACACCTTATTCTTCGGCCAGCCAATGTCGTCAAGCATTCTCAATGGCTATAACGACATCACCGGAGCGGTTGTACCTGGAACACCTTTCACGATTACACCAACACCTCCTGGTTCTGGTGTATGGTCAGAAGATCTCGGTGTAACAAATGCCGCAGGTCTTACCCTTACCCGTGTCGCTTCAGGTCCAACCACAGGCCAGTACAGTGTTACAGCAGGTGCGTATCTCTTCGCTGCGGCAGATACCGGTATTACCATGTATATCAACTACCAGTACACCGGAACAAGTACGACAGCGTCAACCGCGACTTTGACAAATCCGGCGATGGGATCAACACCAACGTTTCAGGCCGAGATTCTTTTCCCCGGAAGTGCAGGGGGTATTTATACCGGTTTTACCCTACTCAACTGCACAAGCACAAAACTGGCAGTAGCATCAAAACTGGATGATTTCGGTATTCCAAATCTGTCTTTTGAGGCGTCTGCTAATACGGCAGGGCAGATCATCAAAATGTCAACATCTAACTAACAGGAAAGACGATCATGCGCAAAGGAGTAAGACACACCTTCGAGGACGGACAAGGGGAACGGATAATCCCCCCCTTGTCAGCAGGATCAGTGGAGATACTTGAAGAGAAGTATGGCAAGCTCCATACATGGGGAAGAGGTGGAGATACCGAAGTATTATTTGAGGCAACAGTTCACGCCCTTCGAAGGAATTATCCTGAGCTGACACCTGAGTACATAAAAAACGAGATGCTCGACCTTGGGAATTTGGGTGAAGTATTCGCAAAAGTGATAGACGTTAATGGCCTGATACGCAAAGATCAAGACGAACAGGGGGGAAAGAAGCCGGGGAAAAAATAGAATTGACATGGGATGAGTTGTTCATTCACCTCGCGATCAGCACGGGAATGTCGATCGAAGAGGTGAGAGAGCAGTTTGATTTTCCTCGGCTTATCGCCTACAACAAGTACGCAAAAAAGAACCCTGCTGTACATCTGATGCTTTCTAATTTTCTCGGTTACAACACACCAGAGGAACCCAAGGTCAGTGATGAAGAAAGTACGCAAGAGTTTATATCGCAACTCATGGGATTATTCCCCGAAGCATTTTAAACAACTTGAATTATGGCGGACGATCAGAATACCATAGTAAGTTTTGGAGCTGATACGAATGCTTTAGAGTCCGGAGTAAAGCAGGCGGCGCAATCTGTTGATGACGCGACAAATAAAATCGCTGACTCATGTAAGAACGTAGGATCATCTTCACAAGTAGCCTCTGCAACTACTGTGGAGAGCTTTCAGGCAATGGTTGCTGGACTTGCTCCAGTAGCTGAAGAAATGAACGGTCTTGTTTCAGTCGCTACAGGTGGTTTCTCAAAAATCATCGAAATGGTTGAAGCCGCTGCTGCCGCACTGACAGGCATGGCCGGTGTCAGTGCTGTCAAGGACGAGGCAGCTGAGATTAAAAAGCTGGTCAATACTTTTGGATTATCATCTGAAGCCGCGAGTAACCTCAATACTCAGTTGAAGAGTGTCGGTCTTTCTGCGGAGGAGTATGCTGGCATGGCAATGAAGATGGATAGACAGCTCAAATCCAATGAGACAGGCATGAACGACATGGGAATTAAAACCCGTGATGCTTCAGGAGCCTATTTATCCCAGCAGGATATAATGAGCAATGCGTCAAAGGCTCTCCAGAATTACCAGATCGGTACGGACAGGAACGCTGCGTCCATGGCTATTTTCGGCAGAAACTCTGAGGGAGCTGCTGCATTACTGAAACTCAATGCGGATAATGCAGCGAGAGCTGCAGACATGAACGAGAAACTCGGCATTACAATGACAGATGAGAAACTGGCGAATGTCAAGCAGTTTGGAATTGCGATGTCTGGTGCCGGTATAGCTATAGAGGCTCTGGGTATTAAGATAGGAGAGGCAATTATGCCGACTCTGACGATGTTCGGAAACATGATACTCCAACTCGTCGAAAACATCATGCCCGTATGGGACGTAGCGGCGGAAGCCTTCGGTGTGATCTTTCAAGCAGTAGGCACTATTATCGGAGCAGCCGGAAGCGGGATAATGGAGATCTTCACAGCCATAGGTACTGCCTGCCAGCAGATATTTGGTGCCTTACTTCCGCAAGACTTCAGCATGAGCGAGACAGCAATCCGCTTGATCGTCGGAGCTGTCGGTATTCTGAAAAATGTGTTTCTGGGGCTGATTGATACCGTCGTTTATATCGTGCAGCACATCGTTACCGACTTCACCACTATGTATCAGGTGCTTGATGATATTTTCAAGCTGAAGGACCCAACAAAGTCATTTGAGTCCGGTATGGCGAAGATTGACGCCATAAATAAAGAGTATACCGATAAGATCATTGCGCGGTCCACTGACGCTGCAAACGCCGTAGCAGGGATAAGTGGCCACGGAGCAACGGGAGATTGGGGGAAAACCGGGACTAAAAAGAACGAAGGAAACGACAAAAAGGAAAAGGGCAGCGGAAAATCCGGAGTAGCCGGAGAGGTGAGCTATATCGAACAGCTCACTACCGACCTCGCAACCCAAAAACTGGCGTATGAACAATTTTATGCAAATATCGGCCAGCTCAGACAAGTAAGCAAACAACAGGAAGCCGATTACTGGAAAGGTGCCCTCGATCAAACCAACCTGACAGAAAAAGAGCGGGCAGCGATAACACAGAAGTACGCAACGCTGGAACTTGCCATTAACCAACTGAAGATTAAGGAGGCCCAGGAAATCGGGAAGTTACAGCTTCAAGACGCGAAGATAGTCGCCGATGGAGAGATGACACTCGCTGAAGAAAACGCAAAAGAACAAAACCAGTTAGGTGTCACCTCAAAGGCAGAATACCTATCCATCCTGCAAGGATTCCAAAATCAGAAAAGGCAGATCGACGTCCAGGCACAGCAAGAAGAACTCAACCAGTACGAGGTGGGATCGGTTTCATACGAAAAGGTTAAGCAGAAGATGCTTCAGGCTGACCTTAAGTATTCTGCAGAAGCGAAGAAAACGAATTTCCAGATCACCCAGGAGGCGACCAAGGACTGGACAACGATGTTCACGTCTATGGAAACTGGGTTCTCAAAAGCGATTGCCGGGTTTGTCGTAGGGACCATGACATACCAGAAAGCGATGAAGAGCATGTACGATTCTGTTATTCAGTCCTTTGCCACGTTTATCGAAAAACAGATTTCCGGATATTTGACGACAAGCGCAGCTCAACTTCTCGGCCTTGGAGTTGCAAAATCGGAAGCTACAGCGAAAGGGACATCGGCGGCGATTGGAGCGGCAGATTCTGTCGCAGACATCCCCGTCGTCGGCCCTGAACTTGCTATTGGAGCTTATGCCAGCATCATGAGTATGGTGTCAGGAGGGATAAACGCGATTCCTTCAGCTGCTGGCGGTTTTGATATTCCGGCAGGAGTCAATCCCATGACTCAGCTCCATCAAAACGAGATGGTACTTCCTGCACATCTGGCGAATGCCGTACGTGACATGGCAGGCAGCGGAGGTCGCGATGGAGGATCTCGAAGCGGAGATGTTCATCTGCACGTTTCAGCTCTTGATGCTCATTCAGTACGCAGGCTATTTGAAAGCAATGGTTCAACACTGGCCGACGTCCTTAAACAGCAAGCAAGGAACCTTAAACGATGAGCAACGCTGTATTTCCGACATTGACCGGGATGACATACGATACAGTCAAAACGCCGATATATAATACGGTTACGAAAAAGGCTGTGTCCGGCAGGGAAGTCAGGATAGCATATATGGCGACGCCTATGTATAAATGGAAGCTGAATTTTGAGTATTTGCGTGACCAGATGGGTGTCCAAGTTCCTGTTTCTCCTTTCAACGACATGAAATCGTTAATGGGATTCTATCTCGATAGGCAGGGATGCTATGATTCATTCCTGTTCAATGACGTCACCGACAACATAGTGACGGCTCAACAATTCGGCACCGGAACAGGAAGTAAAACATCCTTTCAGCTATCGAGAGATATGGGTGGAGGCACAACGACACTCGAACCTGTTATGAATTTTAACGGGACTCCATCAGTCTACGTTAATGGCACACTGACCACACCAGGAAGCATCAGTAGCTCAGGAGTTGTAACCTTTTCGTCAGCTCCAGCCTCCGGCGCCATTTTGACATGGACAGGAAACTATTATTTCAGGTGCAGGTTCGATACCGACAATGTAGACTTCACCCAGTTTCTCCAGAATTTCTGGAGTCTTGGAAGTGGCGGTATGACGTTGTACGGATCACTCAGCAATAAGTTGTAGCATGAAAACACCAACAGGAAGCCTCACAAGTTCATATTTACTTGGCAATACTCAATTTCTCATTGTTGACCTTTATACGCTCTCAGTAGTCAATACTGCATGGGTAAGTGGCCTATCCGTAACCTACACCAATTACTACTATTCTGGGTCAGAATACGACGTCGTGAATGGCGGCCATACCTTCACAGGATCTGATGCGATATTTGCCAGAGACGGATTGAAACAGACGATAGGCCTCGAAGTAGCAACCATGAATATCACGATCAATGCGACTCTCTCGATGCTGGTTCTTGGCGTGCCGTTCATGCAGGCAATTACTCAGGGAGTCCTCGACGGCGCGATGATTAAGGTGGATAGAGCATTTCTCAACGTTGATCATTCCGTTATCGGTACGGTGAATTGGTTCACAGGTCATGTAGCGAAAGCATCACCGAGCAGAAACGGAGCATCTATCACCATAAACTCCCTTACCGACCTTTTAAATGTCAACGTCCCTCGAAATGTCTACCAGGCAGCCTGTCAAAATTCGCTTTATGATGGAGCATGCTCTTTATCACGATCCGCATATTCTGCATCCGGAGCGGTCTCTTCAGTGTCGGGGGTATCTATATCCATAACAGGATCAGCCGCAAGCCAGGCCGCAGGGTACTGGAATCAAGGCGGAATTGTGTTTACATCGGGAGCTTTAGCTGGAGAAGCCAGAACGGTAAAATCATGGGCAGACGGGGTAATTGTGCTGCTCAGTCCGTTTCCTTTAACGCCATCAACTGGAGACACCTTCATGGTTTATGCAGGTTGCGATAAACAGCTGGCGACATGCAATACAAAGTTCAGTAACAGTGCAAATTTCAAAGGCCAGCCATTCGTACCAATTCCTGAAACTGCCGTATGAGAAACAAAGTAGTTCAAGAAGCCAGAACATGGCTCGGTACGCCTTATCATCACCATGCAGCCGTCAAGGGTGTAGGTGTGGATTGCGCACAGGTACTCATTGAGGTATATGCAAATGCTGGAGTGGTCGAAAAAATCGACGTAGGAGACTACCCGCACGACTGGCACATGCACCGCTCAGAAGAGAAATACCTTGGTTGGATTAAAAAGTATTGCCGGAAAGTGACGGCGCCAAAGATGGGAGACATAGCCCTCTTCACCTTTGGTCGGTGCGTCTCTCATGCGGCAATTATAGTCAACTGGCCGGGCGAAGTTATCCATTCCTATATACGCCAGGGAGTTGTTTTGGCTTCAGCTGATGACGCAGAACTTAGAGGGCGACTCCATTCATTCTGGACACCATTTAACGGGGAATAATGGCAGGGCTATTTTCACACCCGGCATCAAATAACGCATCTCAGCAAGCCGCAGCTCTTGGTTTATCTGTTTCAACTTCAGTATATGGCTTGACACTACCGATCATATATGGAGCGACCAGAGTGCCTGGAAATATGATCTGGTACGGAGCATTCACGGCTACTCCTCAATACAGTCAGTCAAGTTCAGGAAAGGGAGGAGGGAGTCAAACGACACAGACAGGATATGGTTATACGTCATCGTTCACTCTTGGGATGTGTGAAGGACCTATAACAAGTATCAATACAGTCTGGAATAATGGAGTAGTGGACACCACTGACACGTTCACGACGTTCACGGGATCACCTTCACAGTCTCCATGGGGGTATTTGAGTACTCTCGACTCGACGAAAGCTCTGGCGTACAGGAACCTGGCTTATATCGCTGCTGCGAACTACAACCTCGGAAACACGGCATCCTTACCACAGCTGACCTTTGAGGTTTATGGTCTTGGTTACGGGTCCAGCGTGTCAGGCATTCCCGATGTTGATCCGGTTTTTATCATAACCGACATACTTACCAACGCCCGGTATGGTGCCGGATTTCCTGCTGCAAATATTGGTATATTGACAAGTTATAAGGCGTACTGCATAACAAACGGTCTGCTATTCTCCCCTGCATACGACACTACGCAAACCGCAGCAAAAGCTATAACTGAGTTGTTGGCTTTGACTAATTCAGAGGCGTACTTCAGCGAGGGACTGCTGAAGATCACACCGTATAGCGATACGGCGATCACCGCGAACAGCTACACCTATACACCAAATATCACCCCGATTTACGAACTCGGTGACGATGCCTTTGTAGACAACGGATCATCCGACCCGGTTCTTGTTGAGCGAGGATCACAGGCAGACGCTTATAACCAGATCGATATCGAGTGCCTCGACAGGACGAACAGCTACAACAAAACAAGCATCAGGGCAACAGACCAGGTCAACGTCGATGTTTATGGGCTCCGCTCGATGTCGAATGTTACGGCCCACCAAATATGCAACACAGCAATCGCGCAATCGTCCGCGCAGCTCATCTTGCAGCGCAATTTGTATATCAGGAACAAGTATACATTCACGTTACCGATTCAGTACATCCTACTCGAACCGACAGACTACGTGACGCTTGATGATGCAGCTCTCGGACTTGTATCAATACCCGTCAGGGTTTTAACTATCGATGAAAGCGGAGACGAACTGCTTATCACCGCCGAAGATGCTCCAGCTGGAGTAGGATCCCATGCCATATACGGCACGCAGACCGGCGGAGGCGGAGGAGTCAATAACCTCGTTCAGCCAGGCAATACGGCAACGCCTCAAATCTTTGTCCCACCAAGTGTACTCACGGCAACCGGCCTCGAAATCTGGATGGGTGCCTATGGTGCAACACCGGCAACCTGGGGAGGGTGTGAAGTATGGGTAAGCTATGACAACGTAAGCTACGCATACGTAGGAGCGATTGATTCACCGGCAAGGATGGGAACTCTGACAGCGACACTTGCAACAGTAACCGATCCCGACACAACGAACACCATGGCGGTTAATGTCTTGAGCGGTCAGGCATTGGGAAGCGCAACCACGGCAGAGTGGAATAATTACGCGAGCCTCACCCTGGTCGATGGAGAGTATACAGCGTACCAGACGGCAGCGCTCGCTTCGGCAAACCACTACAACCTCACAACCCTACATCGCGGGCTTTACGGATCCACAATCGCGAGCCACGCTTTAGGCGCAAACTTCATGCGTATCGATTCGGCGATGTTCAAGATGCCGTTCACTCCTGACAAAATAGGGCAGACGATTTACGTCAAACTGCCAGCTTTTAACCAGTTTGGAAACCAGCTGCAGCAGCTATCATCCTGCACTGCTTCGACTTTCACCATTGCAATAAGCCAGGTTCCAACACTATCCGGAATCACCCTGACGCCGGTATTTGGGGGATTTACGATAAAATACGCAATCCCTACACAGTCGGACTTTGGAGGTGTTAACGTCTACATAAGCGCCACGAGCGGATTCACTCCAGGAAGCGGCAATCTTGTTTATTCAGGGCCAGATAGCCTGATCACGATCACCGCCGATGCTTCAGGAACGGCTCTTGTCGGAGGTGCAACTTACTATGTGCGCCTTGCAGGTTATACGACCACCAGCAAGGCAAACATGAGCTATAGCTCAGAGTACAGCGTCGTGCCGGTAACGCCATCCAAGAACGCCATAGCGTCGCTTTACCAATGGTCATCGGCAGCACCGTCGAACCCATCCGGAGCGTCAACATTCACCTGGTCAACATATGCAAGCTCGGCATACACCGGAGCAGGAGGATGGTCGGTAGCAGCTCCAGCGAATCCAGGGACGCCAGGCGTACAGCTATGGATTGCAAGCAAGGTCGTAAGCGATAACGCCACAGCGACAGCAACGACGGTAAACTGGGCGTCAGGTTACTCTTTTGTTATTGCCGGAGCGAACGGAACAAATGGTACGAATGGAACAGCCGGATATCAGTCAGCAATCCCGACGGTTTATCAATGGGCGATAACGATTCCTGCCGCACCTTCAGGAGCGCCAACCTACACTTGGGCAACAGGATTGTTTGGCGCCGCACCATCGGGCTGGACGCTGACGGCAGGGATAGCACCATCGCCGGGATTTACGCTGTGGGCCGCGAAAGTAAGTATAACGGACTCAGCAACAGCGACAACAACAAACTTCAACTGGACGTCATCCTCAATAGTCGCCGTAGGGTACGCAGGAGCAAACGGAACCAATGGAACGAATGGAACAAACGGAAGCAGTTCTACCACTTCTCTGGTTGTTCAGGTTTACCAAAACGCAAGCTCTGCTCCTGGAGTGCCATCCGGAACCATTACCTGCACCTTTGCAACTGGCGCATTGACGGGAGGAACGATGGGGAGCTGGACAGTCACACAGCCGACATCCTCAACGACGCCGACATACATGACACAGGCGACCTTCACAGGAACAGCCCCAGCGACAACGACCACGACAAATGGAGGCTGGTCAACACCTGTTATTGTGGCGCAGAACGGCACAAACGGCACGATTGGATCGAATGGGAATTCTGTTTATACCGGAGAGGTGTATCTGCAGCAGGCAAGCGCACCCGGAGCACCAAGCGGCGGGTCTTTCAATTTCACCACATCAGTGCTGACAGCCCCGACGTCATGGTCATCAGCACAGCCGGCATCCACAACGACGCCAACCTACATGGCGAAGTTTACCTTCTCAGGGACAGGGACTGTAGCCGGAGGGACATGGACGACTCCAGTTATTGTTGCTCAGAATGGTAGCGCAGGAACCAGTGGTACCAACGGAACGAACGGAACTGCTGGAGCGCAAGGAGCGTCATACGTTACGGCGTATTGTGCATCAGCAACGGCCACAACGACCACAACTCCAGCAACGACATCAGGAGTAAATAGTGTTCCAGCGACAAACGATGGAGGCATAACAGGGACTTGGAGCAAGACCGTCCCGGCGCTTTCATCAGGGCAGTTCATGTACCAGGTCGACGGAATATATCAACCAACGACAGGGTACGTAACATGGAGTATCCCTTACTGGTCAAGCTTGAAAGTCGGAAGCCTCTCAGCGATAACCGCCAACCTTGGATCGATAACAGCAGGGGATATGTCAGGCACAAGCCTAACAGTAGGAAACCCAACATGGGTTTCTGGTTCAGCAATGACGGGAGCAGGCGCACAATTCAATGGCGCTAATGGCGCTTTTATGATAGGGAACTCCACAGGGAGTATAATTTTTGATTTAGCAACAACGAGGATAAACGGGCCTTTAATTTATACGGGAAATCTCCAAGATAATGCAGCAACGCTTGTACAAAGTGTATACACTGTTGGCGGTGTCGGCATGTCAATATCAGTCAACCCGACTGACGTGACGGTTCAGACAATATCAGTGACAACGATTGGAGGGCAAGTAACCATACTCACTTCAATGAAAATGGCACCATACACTTTCGTCGCTAATAGCGCCACATTCTTCATAAAAAGGGACGGTGTGTCGGTATATACAAGAGCAATGGGTACAGCGTTTGAGGCAATGATTGCAACACCTTACGTAGACTCACCGCCAGCAGGATACCATACGTATACGATAGGATTCACCATGACGACATCACAGCCATCCTGTGGTGCATACCAAAGACTTATGTCAATTTTTGAAGCACGAAAATGAAGTTATTCACAGCATACAAAACAGCTACCGGGGAGATACTCAGAACAGGCTCTTGTGCCGATTCTGACTTTGAACTCCAAGTGCAAGAAGGCGAAACCGTCATTGAAGGGACGGCAAACGACATAATCCAATACGTCCTCAACGGTGAGATCACAGACTACACAGGAGAAGAATTGGCAGCCAAGACGGATCTCGCCTACGGATGCAAATGGCAGATGCCAGAAAAGATCGTGGTTCAGGATTTGACCGATGCAGAGATAACCGCTTACCTCGCAACTCAGGCAAGGGCAAAGAGGGATCGACTACTCACGTCCTGCGACTGGACGCAAACTGCAGATCAGGCAAACGAAACGAAAACAAAATACCAAGCATATCGGCAAACATTACGCGACCTCACGAATCAGCCAGGCTTTCCGTTCACTATAGTCTGGCCAACCATTCCCGTATAGATCAAACATTATCGCGGACAAAATCGGCTGTTTAATCCTTTATTCTAAGAAAAAAGGAGAAAAATGCCCGCTGTTAATGCGATGATTCAAAGCCGGATCGTCATCGCGACACAGCGGTGGCTGGATGAATTCTCCATTACAAAATTCTATGATGCGATAAGGAGTGCTTGGACTTATAAGGAAAGCTCCCAACCTCCATTCGCTGCAAAAGGGAAGTATGCCATCCTCACGAGAGATACCACGCGGGCCGCATTATACGCATTGCTCTCATGGCCAACAATCACAACCACTTAACATTGCCGCACAAAATAATACTAAGGATAGCAGCGCAGACGGTCGACTGGACTGTGATAATAGCAGGGATGAGCGCCCTATTTGTGCCAATTTTCGGAGTACGCTACACGGAACTCGGCGCGATACTCGCAGGATTAGGCGGGTTGCTCATCGGATGGGGAAGGCTTTCCGTGTATCGGGCAACCGCGAAAAAAATCAAGTTAGAGACAAAACAAATGGATGAACACATCGATAAGGAAAATGTATGCAGGCTTGAGAGACTTGCCTGTCTTAACGCACCGGTATGCCAAACGAGAAGAGAAATCCGACACTACAACCCGGACGAAGATTAATAATGATAAGCAGCAGAAAGATTGAGGATCTCCATCCTCACGTACAAACGCGTTGCGAAAATTTCCTCGCAGAGTGCAAGAAATCAGGCATTGATATTTTAGTCACCTGCACATACCGCGATATAGCCGCACAGAACGCTCTTTATGCCCAGGGAAGGACAACTCTAGGGCACGTGGTCACTGATGCTCGTGGAGGTCAGAGCTTCCACCAATATTGTGTGGCTTTCGACACAGTCCCAATTGTTAACGGCAAGCCGATATGGGATAACGAGCAGACTTGGCTGAGTATCGGACACATCGGCAAGTGCTGTGGATTGGAGTGGGCCGGAGATTGGATCCATTTTAAAGAAAAACCACACTTCCAATTTACAGGCGGGTTGACATTAAAAGATTTTCAAAACGGGAAACCACTACCCAATTAACCAGGAATAAAAAAGCCATGATCACAACGCCATTCCAGCCATTAGGCAATACAGTAGCCGTCGCTGCAGGAACAACGGCAGGCCTTGGTGTTCAGGTCAACAACTCACTAACCGCGAAGCTGTCACAGCAGCACAGGATATATAACGGAAACACCGTCGTGTCTTTTGTCGGAATCGGAGCAACGCCAGCGATAGCACAGGCATGCGCAGTTATCCCAACGACAGGAACGCAAGGAACAGCAGCGATCCCGATCGGGCCAGGTGCTGAGCGTGTTATCAGTTTTCCGGCTGGGTCATGTTTCTCAGCGATAGCCACAGTAGTCGGGACGATTTATGTAACACCATGTGAGGGCATTTAACCAAAACTACAACCAATAAATCAAAGGAGAACAGGACTATGGATTTTTCAACATTTGCAGGGATCCTCGGAACCTTGGCCACGGCAGCAGCGGCAACTTTCGGTGTTCTTAAATGGATCGGAGGCTATCGTGCAGATCTTGTGATAGCGCAGAACATCGCAGCGGCGGCGAAGGTAGGAGCCGAGGGAGCTCTTTCTCTGTTGACGGAAATCATCGCTGTGTCAGATAAGAACAGTATGACAAAAGCTGACGTGGACCAAATTGTCGCGACTGCTTCCGATATCCCAGGAGCATTAAGGACAGCTCTCAAGATCGGAAGCGCAGCGCCGGAAGTGACCGCGACAGTGGCCACCAGAATAACCGCAGCAGTATGAGTGATTGGATAACGAAAGTTACCATTGCCATTATTCTTGGTGTGTGCAAGGCTTTAGCCTCCCCTGGGGTTCTCCTGGGGTTGGTTAAGGCATGGCGTCAGGCAAATGAGCCTGAACAAGTAATCGCAAGTAAACCAACAAAAGATGATGATAATTTTCTCAGGTCAGCGCAGGTGGATGGCTGGGCTTCTGGTTCTGTCACTCCTTAGCGGGTGTGCGGCAACAGCAGATCGTGTTGTTTATCTCGGCAACGCATCCACAAAAACTGTCAGGCTAAGAGAGGCGATCAAAGACGCAAAAGTCTGGTATAAGGATAGCACAGGGGTATCACTCCCAGGAGTATCTGACCTTGCAGAAGGCGGGTATTATCGAAGTGACTTGAATTAACAATTAACCATCTAACCAAAAGGAAAAAACATGCCATTAAATTTCTCACAGATCGCAGGACTTAGCTCGGCCATCGTCAAGGGCTCGCAGACAGCCGTCAACTCAGCCTCACTGCTCTCGACCGTACAGACACTCGGAAGCGCAGCATCACAGATCGATGCGGACATCAACGACGGACTTTCAAATCTCAACACAGGGTTGCAGTCTGCCTTTGCTGGAACACTCGCTGATGCAGATTATCAGACTTTGATTTCGGCAGACAGCGAAAACGAAGCGAATCTTGCCAGCTTGAGCGAAAGTATTATTTCAGCCTTGGCTGTCGAAGCTCCATCTCCGGCTTCAGTTGTCGCTCCTGCTTCGTTAGAAGCTCCGGTAGAAGCTCCAGAGATCGAAGCAACTCCTGTATTGGACCCTGTCGCTGAAGTTGCGGCCCAGTGACTGAACGCGACTTTTATGATTCAATGCGGAAGAAAATAGCTGTGAAAATGTTATAATATGCAAAGTGGTTCGTGATGGTCATTGCACTATCATTTGTCGCTCCTCGTTGCCTCTCGACTTGTCATCGGGAGGCTTTTTTTTATTCAAGACGAATGGATTATATTTCCTTTTTAAGACTTGCAGTCCATGATTTTTGAAGAGCAGATTTAATTATCAGTATATTTTTCGGTATATATTCTTTCATTGATAGTTTTGAGCCCTTATGAATAGGACATTTTCGACTCCCGCCATCTCCACCAAAAAGCCCGTTCAAACGAACGGGCTTTTTTTTACCCTCCATCCTGATGTATAACTCCTATTAGCCATATAAGTCATATAGGCCCTATAGGTCCTATTCCCCAACAGTGTCCTCTGCCAACTCAATCGTTTCCTTCCAATTATTTCATTAAATTAGCGGCTGTAGCATTAAAACCAAAAAAAGGGCGGTAAGTGATGGGTCAGGATTTTTTTCGTGAAAAGATTATCGCTGCTATGCTTTATGGATTTCGTGCCATCAAAAAACCCGCAACAGTAACCGTTCATCCTGAATTAATGGTGCAGATAAGAGCTCAGTTCAAGGATACGCAGCTTGCACCCAAAAACATTGGTGGTACAGAAATGTTTTTCGGTCTCC
>Ga0209697_10004163_pt1 | contig 19062 bp, 12 predicted proteins | sample AliMusrvi5mmetaG_FD_184115 | JGI IMG/M metagenome (GOLD analysis project Ga0209697, IMG submission 184115) | Freshwater lake bacterial and archeal communities from Alinen Mustajarvi, Finland, to study Microbial Dark Matter (Phase II) - Alinen... | ecosystem: Environmental > Aquatic > Freshwater...
ATGAAGGCTATCCGGGTCGCAAGAGCGGCATGGCCTACCTGATGTCCAGCTACGACCCCAACTGCTTCGACAACGTCAGCGTAACGCCGTAGCGGTGAATTCGGCAGACCCAAGGGATCTTCGCAATGACAATAAAATCAAGACTCACAACACTTGGCAAAGCAACGAAGTTGGAAATCACTTCCACCGTGGGCGGAACACTACGACTGTTGAACCCGTGGACGGGTAAAATCGTTGAGCATGTGACGCAGTCAGGACAAAGGCTGGCGTTCACCGGGCCGGAATGATCGACGAAAAAGCTGGCGGTCTATTGCGTTCAGGGCGGGCACGGCTCCTAACTATTATTCTTTCAACGGCCGGCCAAAGTCCAGATCGACGTCCACCCGCTGCTCCCTGCGGCGGTACTGCGCCGGCGTGATCCGCGCGTAATTCTGTATGATCGCCGTCAAATACTGTTCGGTGGCATAGCCGGCTTTTTGGGCCACCAGCTTCAGCGGCAGATCGGTCTGTGTCAGCAACATCTTGGCCCGCTCCAATCGCACGCGCCGGATTTCTCCATGCACCGTACACTTGAGCGTGGCCTTGAACAACTTGTCCAACAGCGAGCGCGACACGGCCAACTCCCGCACAAGTTGATCCACGGTCAAGCCGTCGCAGGCCCGTTGGCGAATCATCCGCACCGCATCGATCACGTGCCGATTGTCGATCACCAACAGATCCGTCGACTGCCGGGCGACCAGGCCCGCCGGCGGGATGCAGTAGCGCTGCTTCTCCGGCCGGTGGCCGTCCATCATGCGGTCCAGTAGGGCAGCCGCCTCGTAGCCCAGGCGGAAGCAGCCCTGCTCCACGCTGCTCAAGGGCGGAGTGGTCAATTCGCACATCAACGGGTCGTTGTCCACGCCGATCAACGCCACGTCTTCCGGAACGCGGAGATCCAAGGCACGGCAGGCCTCCAGCACATGCCGCGCCCGCGCATCGTAACAGGCCATCAGGCCCACCGGCGTGGGCAAGGTCCGCAACCAGCCGATCAATTCATCCATCAGACATTGCCATTGCCGCGATGTCGTGTAGCGGCCCCTGAACACCCGACACGGGTAGCCGCGGTTGGCCAAGGTCTCCAAGAAACCCTTGCAGCGTCGGGCCACCCACGGATTCACGCGGGTGGCCGGATAGCCGCAAAAGGCAAAATGTTTCAGACCGCGATGCAGGAGATGTTCGGCGGCCAGCCGGGCGATGTTCTCGTCGTCGGTCTCCATGTAAGGAATGCCGCGACCTTCTTCATGCCAGCCCAGCCCGCCGCCGTAGGCAACCACCGGCTTGCCGAATTTCATGGCCGCTTCGGCCGCCTTGTGATCGTCGAAATTCACGATCATGCCGTCGCCGTGCCATTGCCGCAGATCAGGCATCTTGTGAACAAGCTCCTCTTCCACGTACAGTTCCCATTGGCCATGGGCGCGGACGTAGGCCGCGATCCCGCGGAGGATCCGCTGGTCGTAGTTCTGGTAGAGCATGGCGAGAACGGCAACCTTGCGCATGCTTCAATCCTAGGTCAGACCGCGCAAAACCGCAAGCATTTGCGTGCCAGATTGTGTAATGGAATTACCGGATTTAGTAATTCCCGACTAGGAATCATTGTCCGAGAAAATCCGCTCGATGTCGCGGGACGCATGGACGACCCGAACAATGTCAATGCCCCCGACAACAGGACGATAGAAGATAACGCGATTTCCAAAGCCGCGAATGGTCCACATGCGAAGGCCCGCGGTTTGCGGGTTGGCAAATCGGCACACGGTCCCCATTTCCGGCATTCTGCTCAGAACCGCAAATGCTTCCTCTGCGGCAACAAGAAAACGCTCGGCAGCCTCCAGGCTGTCGCGAGCGATATAGTTGGCCAGTTCAACCAGATCCATGCGGGCTTGAGGAGTCTTTGCGACCTGTACCATCCGAGAACCCGACCAGAGGGGTCATGCTTGTTCGCACTTTGCGTGGCGGTTGCGGACCTCTTCGCGAATCGCGTCCCAGTCCGCGAGAGTCATGGGCGTTGACGGACCGCTGTCAAGCCCCTTGAGAACCTCCGCCTCCAGTGCCTCTCGTTGCTTGCGTCTTTGGTCGGCGCGGATCAAAACGTGCATATATTCACTTGCGCTGCTGAAGTCGCCCTGAGAGACCTGTTCCAGGACGAACTCCTTCATCGATTCTGGCAAGCCAATACTCATCGTTTCCATGTACTTGTTCTCCCTCTCTGTCCATCCTAACGGTATCGGCGATATTTGTCAAAGGGAGTCATTCGAGAGGGAACCCTTTTCTTCGAGACATCCTGCTCTTACGACTCTCCCCCTCGCATTCCCCGCAAACAGCGCGTACCAGATATTGTAAAATAATAACCATATTTAATAATTGCAAAAACGGTCAAATGGTTTAATATGAAAGCCGTGCCGGGAATGCCGGACATGCCGCCTAACCCGGCAGGCAAGGATTTACCAGATTTCATAATTGCGAAAACGGCATCCTGGTTCAGGATGAAGGATGAAATACTTTTAGCCACGGATGAAACACGGAAAGAAGGCCACGCGGGCCGTTCGCATGGCAATCCGTGTTTCATCGGTGGCGCTGGACTGAAAACGGTGTACTTTGTACTGAAATTTGACCACCCTCCCTGCGGGGCGATGGAGATGCTTTCCCGAGCTTGGCATTTCCATCGTCCCAAGGGGGGCAAACTCTCCTGTATTTTAATTTTCTGTCCCGTCACATTTCTGTCGAAGGATTTTTTTGAACCCTGGACCAGCTTACCGACCACATACCACTAACCACTTTTAACCAACAACCACTTTTCTCTATTTCCTTTCTTAAGGGGGTCTTTCCATGTTCTGCAAACTGAGTTTCGTTTCTGGCGTTCGCAAGGTTAAATTGGGGGGGGGCGGCACTTTGGGGTGCCATAAGAGCCTTTCTCTGGCAGGCCGCCGGCTGGCGGCTGTCATGTTAGTGGGGGGGCTGTCCCTCTGGGCTAGTTTGGCAGATGCGGACACGTTCGGCTGGACGGGCACTACAAACGGCAACATGTCCGGTGATGCCACGAACTGGGGTAGCCTCGGCATCCCCGGCTCCGGCGATGTCGCCTGGTGGAACACCGCTACTTATACGAATGCACCCACCGCCAGTGCGGCCATGGACCTGGGCAAAATGCTCTTCGACACCAGCAGCGGCAGCCTCACCTTCGGCTCAGGTGCCAGCACGCTAACCCTCCACGGCATTTCGGACGGCACCACGAACATCGGGATCCAACTGAACGCCGGGTCTGGCACGGTAAGCACCGGCAGCGCGAAGTTCGCGATTGCCGCAAGCCAGACATGGCTGAACAACTCCGCCAATCCGTTCACGGTCAATGGTACTATCACGAACACCGCCAACTCTACTCCCTACACCCTCACGATTGACGGCAGCGGGAGCACCAAACTCAACAACATTACGAATGGTGGCGCCACCGGCACCTTAAGTCTGATCAAGACCGGCAGCGGCACGTTGACCATCACCGGGTCTAGTGCAAGCAGCACCTACACCGGCTCAACCACGATCACGGGTGGGACGTTGATTAGCGGCGGTGTCAAAGATAACAATAGAGGAATCAGTAATACCAGCACGATTTATCTGGGCGATACCACCGGCAATGCGGCGGCGACGGTGGAACTGTCACCCGGCTCTACGACGGGCTACAGCAATAATGTTGTCGTCCAGAGTGGCAACACCGGCACGATGTTATTGTACTTAGGGAGACTCCTCAACTTCCCGGGCACTATAACCTTGGGATCGTCCAACTCGGCAGGCCACGACCTCACCATTGAAGAGCAATCGTGGCCCTTGTCGTTCAATGCAGCCATCCAGGATCCGGCCGGCATGACTCCCGGCACCGGCGGGATCCTCACGGTCAAAGCCGACAACAGTACAACGATTACTTTTAACGCTGCCAACACGTACACGGGCAATACGCGGATCGCGGCAGGCACGTTGATCTTGACCAATGCCTTGGCCCTGCAAAACAGCACGCTGGACATGCACAGCGGCGACGCGGGAACGCTTACCCCGAACCAGAACTCCACGCTGGGCGGGTTGATGGGTTCGCGTAACGTGAACATGAACGCGAAGACGCTAAGCATCGGCAACAACGGCCAAAACACGACCTACAGTGGCATTTTGAGCAACGGTTCCTTGACCAAGATCGGCACGGGCACGCTGACCCTCTCCAATGCTAGCAACGCCGATAGCGGCACTACGATCAGCAACAGCACTTTGGCCATCAGCAGTCCCGGCAGACTGAGTGCAACCAGCGGTGCCCTGGCCCTGGGCGGCGGCGCGCTCGATCTGGGGACCACAACCCAGACCGTCGGCGCGGTGAGCATCACCGCGGCGGCTGGCAGCGGCGACACCATCCAGAATGGCAGCCTCAGCGGCACCTCCTATACGGTCAGTAACGCCACCGGCAACGCCGTCATCTCGGCAAATCTCCAGGGCACGGGGGCCACTCTTAACAAATCCGGAGCGGGCACGCTGACCCTGGCCGGCGCCAACACCTACAGCGGCGCCACGACGATCAACGGCGGCATGCTCCAGATCGGGTCAACGGGCTCGCTGGCAAGTCCGACGATCAACGTGTTGAGCGGGGGAACGCTGGACACAACGGGTCTGTCCAGCGGGCTGAGTCTCGCCAGCGGGCAAAACCTCACCGGAAACGGGATCGTCAGTGGGGCGGTGACCCTTGCCACCGGCGGAAAGGTGACACCAGGCATCGGCGGCACCGAGACGCTGACGGTGGGCAGCCTGACGGCAACCGGCGGCGGAGTTTTCAGCTTCGCGCTGGGCACGCCCTCACTTGCTCCAGACGCCAGCAGCACCAACGGCCGCATTGCCGCCACAACCGTGGCGATCAGCGGCGCCAATTCGATGCAGTTCGTGCCCCTGTCGGTCCTTACCACGGGTTACTACCAGCTTATCTCGTCCACCAGTCTCACCTGGGACGGAACCCCTTTCACTCTCCCGAACCTCGGAAGTCGCTATACCCAATCGATTAGCGAAATTGACAACGCGTTGTACCTGCAACTGAGCGCCCCGAACTTTGGCGAGTGGTACGGCGCGGGCGGCAGTTGGACCACGCTCAATCCGGGCACCGGGCCGGGTTGGAGCGGCCAAGTCGTCCCCAGCCTGGCTTCGGACGTGGCCAACTTCCTGGGTAACGGCAGCGGAACAATCACGCTAGATGCGTCCGAGACGGTGGGCATCGTCAATCTGAATAACACGAGCGCCAGCTATGCCATCGGTGCCGTTGGCGGCACAAACATCCTCACGTTGGACAACGGTGTTGTCAGTGCGGAAATCAATAACACAGGCACCCACACCATCAACGCTCCGCTGATGCTCAACGGGGCAAACCCCCTGGCGGTGACTGTTAACGGCAGCAGTTCCGGTCTGACGATCAACGGCGCTATTGGCGGAACGACCGGCATTACCCTGAGCGGGGGCGGCACCCTCACGCTGGCCGCCGCCAACAGCTACACCGGCACCGCGATCAACGGCGGCACGCTGGTCATCAGCAGTCCCGGCACGCTGGGTGCGACGGACGGCGCCCTGGCCCTGGGCGGCGGGATGCTCGATCTGGGAACCACCAGCCAAACCGTGGGAGCGGTAAGTGTCACCGCGGCGGCCGCTAGCGACGACACCATCAAGAATGGCAGCCTCACCGGCACCTCCTACACGGTCAGTAACACCTCTGGCAACGCTGTCATCTCGGCAAATCTTCAGGGCACGGGAGTCGCGCTCAGCAAGTCCGGTGCGGGCACGCTGACCCTCTCCGGCGCCAACACCTACAGCGGCACGACGACGGTTAGCGGCGGCACGCTGAACCTGAGCAACCAGAACGCCCTGCAATACAGCACCCTGACCACGGGCGGCACGGGCATCGTGTTCGACGCGTCGGTCCCCGGCCATGCCTTCACCTTCGGCGGCCTCAGCGGAAGCACCGACCTCGTACTGCGCGATAACGCCGGCCTTCCGAACGGCGTGGCGCTCACCGTTGGCGGCAATGATGCCGATACCGTCTATACCGGCGCTCTCAGTGGCTTCGCTGGCAGCCTGACAAAGATCGGCAGCGGTACGTTGCACCTCGGCAGCAACAACAGCAATTACACCGGCTCAACCACGATCAAGGCCGGGACTTTGATCGCCGGCGGAAATGTTAACGGCGTTGAAGTGTCAGGAATCAGTATTAACAGCACCATTTATCTGGGCGATACCGCCGGCAATTCAGATGCCACGGTGCAACTGTCACCCGGTGCTTCAGTGGGTTCTTACCAGAATAATGTTTTCGTCCAGAGTGGTAACACCGGCACGATGATGTTGTACTTCGGGAGAGTCCTCAGCTTCCCGGGCACGATAACCCTGGGATCGTCCAACTCGGCAGGCCACAGCCTCACCATTCAATTGCAGTCGTGGAGCTTGTCGCTTAATGGAGTCATCAAGGATCCGATTAACATGATTCCCGGCACTGGCGGGACCGTCAGCATCATTGGTGGCGATAGCGACGGCGTGTTCTTTAACGCCGCCAACACCTACACTGGCAATACCCGGATCACTTCAGGCAAGTTGACGCTTAGTAATTCCTCGGCCATGCAGAACAGCACGTTGGACATGAACACCGACTCGGGCACCGTAACCTTCAACCAGGACTCCACGCTGGGCGGATTGATGGGTTCTCGCGACCTGGACATGGGCGGCAAAACCTTGAGCATCGGCAACAACGGCCAGTCCACGAGCTATAGCGGCGGGTTGAGCAATGGAGCCTTGACCAAGATCGGCTCCGGCACGCTGACACTGGCCGGCGGCAACACCTACAGCGGCCCCACCACGATCAGCAGCGGCGTGCTCCGCGCTGACGCTGTCGGCACCCTCTCGCCCAATTCCGACGCAACCATCTCCGGCGGCACGCTCGACGCCGGCAACTTTGCCCAAACCGTCAAATCCTTGACGATCGGAGCGCTGGGCATATTGAACCTCTACGTCGGAGATATTTTGACGATCAGCGGTACGGCCGACTTCGGCCTCGGCACGCTGACCCTCTCCAACACCGCCGGACTTCATAGCGGCACGAACGTACTTTTGACCTATGGCGGTACGCTGCTAAACCAATTTGGCACGCCACCCTCGCTTCCCGCCGGGTATACCCTGAGCTACGCGACACCCGGTGAACTCGACATCGTTAGTGGTCCAGCGTCGGTCGACGGCGTCTGGTCGGCAAGTTCCGGCGGCGGGTCCACGCAGTGGTCCGAGTCGGGCAATTGGACTCCTGCGGCCGTACCGAAAGCGATAGGCGATTCGGCCACTATCGGCACCGGCACGCAGGCCACCATCGATCTCGCCGGGTCCAAGCCGACGGTCTCGGTCCTGACTTTCAACAATAGTGGCAGTGCGAACTATCTGGTCTTGGACAGCACCGGCACCGGCAGCCTCACGCTTCAGGGTACAGGCTCTTCGTCCGCAAGCGTGACCGTTACCACCGGCTCGGATTCGATCGGCGCGAATCTCGTGCTGGCGAGCGAAGTCGTGTTCAGCGGCAGCGGCACGCTGGCCCTCAGCGGCAGCATCTCCGGAACCGGCCCCCTGACCATGAGCGGCACCAACGGCACTTTGATCCTCAGCGGCACCGGCCTCTATACCGGCGGCACGATCGTGAATGCCGGCATCCTAGCCGTGACCACTAGTACCGCCCTCCCCGACGGCTACAGCCTGACCGTTGGCGCCGGCGGGACGCTGATCTTCGATCCTTCGTTCTCCGCCTCGTCGATCGTGGCTTCCGCGGTCTCCCCGCTTGCGGCTTCGCCCGTTTCCCCCGTTCCCGAGCCGAGCAGCCTGGCTCTCTTGTTCGCGAGCCTGGCGGTCGGATTGGGCGTGTGGAGAAGGGGGAGGATTGAAAATTGAAAATTGAAAATTGAAAAATGGGGGGAAGTGAGAAGGGTGCCTTTGCCCCGGTGGGGCACCCGAGAATAGCCGAGTTCGGCGCAGGGCTCCCGAGCCCGCCGAAAGGCCCGACCGAAGGTCTCCCGGTGAAGGTGAGACCTTCGGTCGGTGTTGTGGCTCGGTCGGGAGACCGGCCACAACAGGGGCGAGTTCGTCGAGGTTCTCCCGACCCCGACGCAACAACCGACCGAAGGTCTCCGAGTTCGGCACTTTGCGGTCTTTCGCGGTGAATGAACAGAACCGGCGAGAAGGAGCAAAGGAATAAAGCGGTGATGAATCACCGCACTCCAAATTACCCGGCTGCCGTGGCAGTTGGATCGACGAGAAACGCATCCTCTACCCCTTGTCGGCTTAAACCCCGAATCGGAATATAATATTGCGCCAACAGGTAAAACACACCAGAGTCTGACATGCTTCAATCTAAGCAACTCCAGTTGTCCAAACAAGCCAAATCATGCGTTTCGTCGGCCTGCAAGTGTCATGGCGGGATGAGCCGCCGCGATTTCGTGGGAATCGTCGGATTAGGAACGGCCGCAGTCCTGACCGGTAGCCTGCCCGTGATGGCCGGGCCGTTCACTCGCGAGGATTTCGAGAAACTGGTGCCGACGGACAAGAAACTTAGCCTCGAATGGATCAAGTCGCTTTTTGCCCGCGGTGAGCGGACGGTTTATCGCGGCAAGGAACTCGAGAAGATCGGCATGCCTATTGGCGGCATCTGCACCGGACAGCTTTATCTCGGCGGCGATGGAAAACTCTGGCATTGGGACATTTTCAACCAGCCGAGACGAACCGACGGTTCCACCTATCTGCACCCCCTTGAGCAGACGTCGCCGCTGGAGCAGGGCTTTGCCCTGGAGGTCACGGTCGATGGCAAGAAGGAAGTGCGTCCGCTCACGCAAATGGGCTTCGCCGAGATCAGCTTTTGCGGCGAATACCCGGTAGCCAACGTCGAGTATCGCGATCCACAAGTCCCCGTCACCGTTGCTTTGGAAGCCTTTTCGCCGTTTGTGCCGCTCAACACAGACGACTCCAGTCTGCCGGCCACGGTGCTTCGTTACACGGTCAAGAACACGAGCAGCGCCAAGATTGAAGTGCGACTGGCGGGCTGGCTGGAAAACGCCGTCTGTCTGGTTTCCGCTCCCGGCAATGCGGCCAAGCGCCGCAATCGCGTGCAGCGGGGAAATGGGATGCTGCTCATTCAGAGCGATGTCGAAGACGGCCCGGCGGAGAAAGTCTTACAGCCCGAACTGATGTCTGAAGTGGACCTCAAGCAGCCGTTGGACATGGGCACCATGGCCCTCGCATTGCTGGAACCCCAAGCATCTGATAGAGCCGCGGCGGCTATTGGCGCCGGCAATCTGCCAGAGGCGGCTTTTGCCGCCGTGCCTGCCGACCAGGCCGGGCAACCGAAGGGGCGCAAGCTCATCGGGTCGCTCATCCGTTCGATGTCGCTCGAAGCAGGGCAGGAGGCCACCGCCACATTCCTCATCACCTGGCACTTTCCGTACTTGGACATGCAGAAATGGCACATCGAGCGCATGGAGACCTTGAAGGATAACGGCCGCCACTATGCCACAAAGTTTCCCTCGGCGGCGGCCGTCGCCGAATATATGGCGTCCCATTTCGCTGCGCTCCACGCCCAGACGCGGCTTTGGCACGACACCTGGTACGAATCCACGCTGCCCTATTGGTTTCTCGATCGCACGATGCTTAACACGGGGTGCCTGGCAAGTTCGACCTCGCACCGCTTTGCCACGGGACGCTTCTGGGGATGGGAAGGCGTCGGTTGTTGCGAGGGCACCTGCACGCACGTCTGGCACTATGCCCACGCCGTGGCACGCCTGTTCCCCGAACTCGAGCGCGATGTGCGGAAACGCACCGATTTCCGCATCGCCATCGAAAAACCCTCGGGCGTTATCCGCCACCGCGGCGAGGGTTTTGGCCTGGCTGTGGACGGCCAGGCGGGTTGTATCCTCCGCGCGTATCGTGAGCACCAGATGACTCCGGACGGCGCATGGCTGAAGGAGCTTTGGCCGAACATCAAGCTCGCCATGCAATGCCTGATCAAGATGGACAGGGGCGATGGCCTGCTCGACGGCCATCAACACAACACGCTCGATGCCGGTTGGTACGGGCAGATCGCCTGGCTGAGCGGCTTGTATCTGGCCAGCCTGCGGGCCGCAGCGGAAATGGCGGCCGACATGGGCGACAATGCCTTTGCCACCGAATGCCGCAAGATCGCCGACACCGGCCGCGAGAGCATCAAGCGGCTTTTCGATCGGGAGTATTTCATCAACCGGATCGACCCCAAACATCCCGAGGCCATCAATTCCGGCACCGGGTGCGAGATTGATCAGGTCTTTGGCCAAAGTTGGGCCTATCAAGTGGGGCTGGACCGCGTGATCCCGCAGAAGGAGACGCGAGCAGCGCTTCAGGCCCTCTGGCGATATAACTTCACACCCGACTGCGGAGCGTATCGCAAGATCTACAAAGGCGGTCGCTGGTTTGCGTTGGCAGGCGAGGCGGGGATGCTGATGTGTACGTTCCCGCGCAAGGATTGGAGCTTTGAAAACGCCAGCGGCAAAGGTAACATGGATGGGTGCTGCAACTTATTCAACGAGGTCATGAACGGCTTTGAATACCAGGTGGCTGGCCACATGCTCTGGGAAGGCATGGTTCAGGAAGGCATGGCGGTCACCCGCGCGGTTCATGACCGCCATCATCCGTCCAAACGCAACCCGTGGAACGAAGTGGAGTGCGGCGACCATTATTCCCGCAGCATGGCCAGTTATGGCGTGTTCCTCGCGGCCTGCGGCTTTGAATACCACGGGCCGAAGCAGCACATCGGCTTCGCGCCCAAGCTGACACCGGAGAATTTCAAATGCGCCTTCACCAGTGCCGAAGGGTGGGGGAGCTATGCGCAAAAAATCGAAAACGGAAAACTCAAGGCGGCGATATCCCTGTGCTGGGGGAAAATGAAATTGAAGACCGTCGCGCTGGAGGTTCCGGAAGCTGCCGCCCGTTCCGTCAAGGTGGAACTCGCCGGAAAAAATCTCCCCGCGCAACTGGCACGGAGTGGTTCGCGCTTGGTGGTCTCACTCCCCGCCGGAGTGGAACTCCAGGCTGGCCAGTCGCTGATTGTTTCCTTAAACTGATCTCAACGTAACCAAAACAAATGAAAGAAACTCAAATAAATCATCCCGAGTCATTCCAAGCCCGCAACCTCACCGGCCTCGCTGCGGCGCTGACCCTGGGGCTTTTCGCCATCCCCGGCGTGAGCCGCGCCGATGCCGATAGTTCGCCACGACTGAAACTCGTGGTCGTTAAGACCTTGCCCTATCCAGTCATCAACAGCAAGACACCAGGTGCGGAGAAAATTCCCGGCGGTTTCGAGGGTGGCAACACGGTGAAGGTTACGATCCGGGGCAAATCGGAATACCACCTCTTCGCCCATTCCTACGAAACGCTTGACTGGAGCCACTGTCGGCTGGATCACTGGATTTCCTCGGACGGCCTGCATTGGCGTCACGACCAGGTGCTGGTGCCACCCTATACCGACAAAGCAACGAAGCTATGGACGCTGTCCTGCTCGCCAATGCCGTTCTTCGATACGGAAGCGGATCGGTGGCAGATCTACTATGCGTTGTTCGCCAAGCCGCAGCAGAACTGGAGCTCAGGCGGTGCCTTGCGCTGCGCATCCTCAAAGGCTAAAGGACGGGATGGCATCAGCGGCCCGTACGATTTCCCGGGTGAGGAAGTCCTTAAGCCGGGCGTCAGCTACCCCAAAACGGCATGCGTCAACTCGGTCAGCACCCCGTTCCTCGCCAAGGATGGCAAGTGGCTGGTGTTCTATGGCGGCGACAATTATTCGGCTCAGCAGCCCGACACCAAGGCCTGGGGAAAATGGTGGGTCGCCCTGGCCTCCGCGCCTTCGCCGCGCGGTCCCTACACGCAACTGGGAAATAAGCCGCAACCGCTCATCGATCCGACCGGCTTCAATGAGAACCCTATGCCGATTCGGATTCGCGGACCCAAGAGCGGCAAGGACTACTGGGTCGCTATGTTCGATTTTTTGCATGATGAAGTGGCCGGGCCGAACCTTTCCGAGATCGGCTTCACCTGGTCCTCGGACGGTCGGGATTGGCCGGCGGAGCATGGACAGGCGGTGGATATACGTGCCGGATTCAACGCCGGAGAAAAGCCCTGGTGGCACGTTATTCGCACCCCGCACGATCTCATTGACGACGGAGACGGAACGTTCACCTGCTTCTTCACGGGCACGAGCGAGGATGACCATGGCTTCCGTGGCATCGGGATGGTAAAGTTCAAGATCGAGGAAGTGGTCGATGGATTGGTCAAGTGACGTGACGCCAAGTCCGCTGAAGTGATGAAAGAAGAAACCATGCATCCCAAAGAACATACGCGCCACAACTCTAACAAACTTGCGTTTGGCCGCATATCGGCGGCCATTTCCGCGACCGCCCGCAGGCTGGCCAGATACAATCCGCTCAAGCACGCGACCGGCCCATACCACGCGTATGACCGCCCGGCGGGGTATTCCATTTATGTGTCCGACGACAAGGCCAATTGGGGCAAGCCGGTGGCAACTGGAACCGGGGAGAGGTGGGGAATCACAACGGCCAGGTTCGCGACGAAGGCCGGAAGGTATATCAAGGTTGAGCAGACCGGGACGAAGAACCAGGTCTGGTCAATTTTCGAACTCGATGTCTGGCGTATGCAATGAACTGACGACAATGAAAGGGATAAGCAGTATGAAGACCTTATCAGTCTTGGCGGCACTCTTGCTTGCCGCGGTGTCCGCCCGGGCGGACGTAACGCTCAGTCCGATCTTCGACGACCACATGGTCCTCCAGCGGGACATTCCCGCGTCGGTCTATGGCACGGCGGAACCCGGGGAGAAGGTGACCGTCGCCTTCGCGGGCCAGACCAAGTCGGCGACCGCTGACAAAGAGGGTGCCTGGTGCGTCAAACTCGCCACCATGAAGGCCAGCACACTTCCTGCGGTGATGACCGTGAGTGGTAAGAACAAGCTGGCCCTCAAGGATGTGGTAGTGGGCGATGTCTGGATTTGCAGTGGCCAGTCCAACATGGATTTCACCCCCGGCGCCTACCACAACGCCCTGGACCCCAAGCCCTACGATGAGAAGGATTTCGATGTTCCGCTGCTGCGCCAGTTCCATCTCATCAATGAGCCGTCGATGCACCCGGAAACCGACGTGAAAGTCAATCGCGGGAATGGGACTTCGGAAGAAAGCGCCGCGTGGCTTCCCTGCAAGCCGACCACGGGCCACCGCTTTACGGCCGTGGGGCTCTATTTTGGCCGCAAGCTGCAGTTGGAAACCGGCGTTCCCATCGGCCTGATCAAGACGGCCTGGAATGGCACCCGCATCGAGCCTTGGATCTCGCCCGCCGGGCTGGCCGCCGTGCCCGAGTTGCCGACCGTGACCGGTCTGCCGGCCGAGTATAAGTCCGACGGCGGGTATCCTTCCACCTGGCATTGCCTCTATAACGGCAAGATCCACCCGCTCACGCGTTACGGCATCAAGGGCGCGATCTGGTACCAGGGCGAATCCAACGGCGACGAAGGCGAGACCTATTATCAGAAGCTACGGGCTTTGATCGGCGGCTGGCGGACGGCCTGGGGTGAGGGCGACTTCCCCTTCTACATCGTCCAGTTGGCCGGCAGATTTAGTTCGGGCTACACTCCTGCGGGCAAGGATGCGGCGGGTGGCGACGGCTGGGCGAAGATCCGCATGGCCCAATCCAAAGCCCTCACCATTCCGCACACGGGCATGGCGGTGGCCATGGACCTTGCCGACGTCAGGGAGCCTGGCGATATCCATCCCAAGAACAAGCGGGATGTGGGCGAGAGGCTCGCGCTATGGGCCTTGGCCAAGGACTACGGCAAGAAGGATCTGGTCTACAGCGGCCCGTTGTACAGGGAGATGAAGATTGAAGGCAATAAGATCCGGATCGTTTTCGACAGTGTTGGGTCCGGGCTGACCGTGGCCACCAAGAAAGGCTTTGCTCCCGTGGTCAAGGAACCGCAGGGCAAATTGCAGAGATTCGCCATCGCCGGGGAAGACAAGAAGTGGGCTTGGGCCAATGCCGTCATCGACGGCAAGACCGTGGTCGTCTCCAGCCCCGCAGTATCCAAGCCGATCGCCGTCCGCTATGCGTATACCATGTCTGGCGATGACTGCAATCTATACAACAACGAAGGCATTCCAGCCTCTCCCTTCCGCACGGACGATTGGGAGAAGTAGATTGATCCCACAGATGATAACAATAGTTGGGAACAGAAAGAATGAGCGCATGAATACAACTCGCATCAAACTCTGGTTTTGGCTTTGCCTCGCGTTGTTGGCGGCCAACACAAGCATTCAGGCGGAAGGCACTAAAGCGACGCTAACCCTGACATCCCCAATTTCCTGCCAGGTTTTCCAGCGGGACAAGGGCGATCAGGCCGATATCCTGATCGAAGGGACCGTCAGCGCCAAAGCCGACGTGATCGAGGCCAAAGCCGACCTGGTACCGGGTGCAAATCGCGGCACTTCCGTGAAATGGATTGCCATCACTCCGCAGGGGCAGATCGTTCAAAGAAGAGTCTCGGGGCGTCTGACGTTGCCAGCGGGCGGCTGGTATCAGGTGACCGTCCGTGCGCGGTTGGGAAGCCGAATAACTGCGGAGCAGACGGTGGGCAAGGTGGGCGTCGGAGAGGTGTTCGTCACGGCGGGGCAGTCCAACTCCGCCAACTATGGCAACCCACGGCAAGCGGCTCAAGACGACCGCGTGGTCTACTTTGACGGCAAGGGGTTTGCCCGCGCACAGGATCCGATTCCAGGCGGGTGCGGCGACGGGGGCAGCCCTTGGGCCTTGCTGGGCGATCGGATTGTGGGGTCGCAACAGGTCCCCGTCTGTTTCCGTTCCGCCTCTTTGAACTGGACCGAAGTCAAGGCGTGGCTCCCACCGGATACCGAGCTCTATAGGAATCTATCATCTTGTGTGAAGGCATTCGGAAAAAACGGGGTTCGCGCGGTGCTTTGGCACCAGGGCGAATCCGACACCTTGGTCAAGACTTCCGCCGAGACCTACCACGATCGTATGAAGGCCATCGTCGCGGCGCTCAACAAAGATTCGGGGTATGAGATACCGTGGCTTGTGGCGCAAGCATCCTTCCATCCGGGGTCGCAGGCACGGGAACAAGCACAGGTGGCCAAAGGACAACAACTGCTCTGGGCCAGGAAGATTTGTTGTCAGGGGCCGATCACCGATGACCTGTTAGGCCAGGAATACAGGCATGACGGCGTACACTTCAATCAGAAGGGGCTCGCCAAACATGCGGAAAGGTGGTTCGACGCGTTGAGGATGACATTTAAATGGAAAGCATATTTTCCCAAGGGTGATCACAATGAATAGATCGGCATGTGTCTTGATGCTAGGCGATGCCCTGGTGGAACAGCGCCTGGGGGTGGATGCCAATCGTCCGGTGATTTGCGTGGAGGCTCAAACGGCGAAGCCAACCACGGCGTCTGCCTTGATTGACCTCTGGCGCAACATGACCACGGAACTGCCGGACAAGACGTGCAGTGATGTGCTCAATAGCGGAATCATTCCCGAAAAAACCGTGGTGGAACCCGACACCGTTCTCAGCGACCTCATCATCCATCATCTATCACCCACATGAATCATCACATCATCCACATGAATCATCACATCACCCGCCGCCTAGCGGCCTGCCTGTTGGTCGCCGCGGCCATGCTCTACTGCATCCAGGCCGCCTCTGCCGCCGATGTGACGAACCTGCGCTGCGAATACCGCGACAACCCGCTCGGCATCGATGCCGCCAAGCCGCGCCTGGGCTGGATCATTGAAAAACAAATATCAAATATCAAATATCCTCAATCGGAAATCCCCCGCGGTCAGAAACAAACCGCCTATCAGGTGCTGGTTGCGTCGTCAGCCGAGTTGTTAGCCAAAGACCAGGGCGACCTGTGGGACAGCGGCAAGGTGGCGTCCGACCGGAGCATCCAGGTGGAATACGCGGGAAAACCGTTAGGGTCGGGACGGCTTTGCCATTGGAAGGTGCGGGTGTGGGACAAGGACGGCAAGCCGTCGCCTTGGAGCGCCCCGGCGGGTTGGTCGATGGGTCTGCTAGACGCCAAGGACTGGCAGGCGAAGTGGGTCAGGCCCGACCCCTGGGTGTTCGGGACACGGGGCCTCGACCGCTGCGCCTGGATCTGGTTTCCGCATGCCGGGGCCACCGTCGAGATGCCGGCGACCACGGCCTATTTCCGTGCCCGCTTGAAACTGCCGGCGGATAGCGCCCTCCGGCGCGCCTCGGTGACGATGTGCGCCGACAACGACTTTGTGTTGTTCGTCAATGGCAAGGAAGTGCTCAAAGGCGGCAGTTGGAACTCTCCCGAAAAGGCCAATCTCACGGCCCTCTTGAAGGCCGGTGACAATGTCTTTGCGGTGGCGGCAGGCAACGGCGGAGACAAGCCGAACCCGGCGGGATTGCTCGGCTGCGTGACGGCCGAACTCTCCGATGGCCGCCAACTCACGCTGACAACGGGCCCTGCCTGGAAGTCCCAGTCGAGCGAGCAGGCTGGCTGGCGGGAGGCCGGGTTCGATGACGCGTCTTGGCCCGTGGGGCGGGAGATGGCAAAGTTTGGCGGTACCCCCTGGGAGCAGATCAAGGCTCAGGTCGCGACGATGGAGAATTCACCCGCGTCCTGGTTGCGCAAGGAGTTCAATCTAGCATCCGCACCCGCACGGGCGCTGGCCTATGTGAATGTGAAGGGCTATTACGAATTGTATGTGAACGGGAAAAAAGTGAGTGACGATGTACTCGCCCCTGCGGTGTCGCAGGACAAGAGGCGCTCGCTCTATTCCACTTATGACATCAGAAAGCTGCTGCGTGCCGGTTCTAACTGCGTGGGCCTGTGGCTGGGACGCGGTTGGGCCAAGGACGGGGCGATCGGCCGGGTCCAACTCGACATGTCTGTTGCCGGCCAGCAGGTGGTGGTGGGGACGGACCGCACCTGGACCGGCATGGTCAGCACCCATGCCTTGCGTGGCCCATGGGAATGGAACAACATGGGCGGCGAAACCATTGACGCCCGCAAGGATATCGCGGGTTGGAACGAGGTCGGCTGCAAGACCGGCGACTGGCTGCCGGTCGTGGAGGTTGCCGCACCCGAGGGCGTGGCCACCGCCCAGTCATGCCCCCAGAACCGCATCAACAAGGTCATTCCTGTGGCGGCTTGCACGAACAAGGGCGCTAACAACTGGGAGTTGGATTTCGGCACCAACCTGACCGGCTGGTTAAGGCTTCGTCTGCCGAAGTTGGCGGACGGCCAGCGCCTGACGATCTCGTATGCCGACAAACCGGGCCAGACGTTCCAACAGGTCGATGAATACATCTCGGCCGGCAAGCCCGGCGAGGTGTTCTGTTCCAAGTTCAACTATCACGGTTTCCGCTACGTCAGCGTGGATGGACTGGCCGAAAAGCCTGCGCCGGGTGATGCAGAGGCGTTGTTGATCGAATCGGACCTCGATCCGGTCGGCACGTTCGAGTGCTCTAACGATCTATTCAACCGCATTCACCAACTCAACCTGTGGACGATCCGCTGCCTGAGCCTGGGCGGCTACATGGTGGATTGTCCGCACCGCGAACGCCTGGGCTACGGTGACGGCCAGACCTCGCTCGACACGCAAATCATGAACCGCGACGCCCCGGCGTTTTACGCCAAGTGGGCGACTGACTGGCTCGACGCGCAGGATCCTGTCACCGGCCGCTTCCCATTCACCGCGCCTTTCGTGATCAACTCATGGGGCGGCCCGGGCTGGGGCGGGATTGGCACGGTGTTGCCTTGGAAAAATTATCTCTATTACGGCGACCAACATTTGTTAGAGAGCGCCTTCGTGGCAATGGATCATTACTCCGCGTTTCTGGACGGGCAGGCCCCGGACGGCTTGATGCGTGGAAACGGCGATCAGGCGCAGTTTCTTGGCGATTGGGTTCCTCCCGAGCGGGGCATGGATACCCAGAACTGGCCAAAAACACCGGCCTGTGAAATCTTCAACAACGGCTATCGCGTTTACTTGTGGCAAATTCTCGAACGCAGCGCCCGTGTCTTGGGCAAGACCAAGGAGGCGGAGGATTACAAGGCCAAAATCGACAAGACCAGGAAGCTGATCCACACGACGTTCTATGATGCCCAGAAACAGTTCTATGGTCTGGATGAGCAGGCCTATCAGGTGATGCCACTGATGACCGGCAGCGTCCCCGAGGATTTGATAGCAACCGTACAAAAGAAACTCGAAGAAATCATCCTGGTGAAGAACAAGGGGCACCTTGATACCGGCATGCTCGGCACCTATTTCCTCATTCAATACCTACAGGAAACCGGCCGAAATGATTTGCTCTACACCATCTTCAACCAGCAGACCTATCCCGGATGGGGTTACATGCTGGCGCAGGGGGCCACCACGCTGTGGGAGCAATGGAACGGGTATTACTCCCATATCCACTCGTGCTTTGCCAGCCCCGGCAGTTGGTTCTATCAGGGACTGGCCGGCATCCGCCCGGATGAATCCGGCCCCGGCTTCAAAAAGATCCTCATCAAACCCGCCGTCGTTGGCGACCTGACCTGGGTCAAGTGCGGCTATGTCTCGATCCACGGCCGCATCGTGAGCAACTGGAAGCGCGATGGCGCCAAACTGACCATGGACGTCACGATCCCGATCAACACCACCGCAACCGTCAATGTCCCGGCCAGGGACGCCGCGGGAGTGACCGAGTCCGGCCTGCCGACGGCCAAAGCGGCTGGCGTGATATTCCTGCGCATGGAAAACCATGCCGCCGTCTATACGGTTGGCTCAGGAACCTATCGCTTCCAATCCACGCTCCCTTAACACCTACGATGTCCCCCTGCAAACATGACCAATCCCATAAAATACGCCACCCTAGCCATGTGCCTGCTCTTCGTCGCATTTCCCTGCACGGCTGCCGACTTCTTCTTGAAGAACGGCGAC
>Ga0209697_10004164_pt1 | contig 19056 bp, 10 predicted proteins | sample AliMusrvi5mmetaG_FD_184115 | JGI IMG/M metagenome (GOLD analysis project Ga0209697, IMG submission 184115) | Freshwater lake bacterial and archeal communities from Alinen Mustajarvi, Finland, to study Microbial Dark Matter (Phase II) - Alinen... | ecosystem: Environmental > Aquatic > Freshwater...
AGACAGCCTTTCGCCAACCTGTCAAAGGCTTCATTTATTTGCTGTATGTTGATTAATTCAATATCGGCAGTGATATTGTGTTCGGCACAGAAGTCAAGCATCTCCTGAGTCTCGGCGATACCCCCGATATTTGAACCCGAAAAACTATGTCGTCCTGAAACGACACTGAATGCACTTACTTCGAGTGGCTCTGGTGGTAATCCTACCAGAACTACGCTACCATCGGGTTTCAGCAGATGAAGATAGGTATTCACATCATGTTTGGCAGAGACAGTATCCAAAATGAAATCCATTTTACGGGTAAACTTTTTCATTTGTTCTTTGTCGGTGGAAAGTACGGCTTCGTTTACTCCCAACCGTTTGGCATCTTCTACCTTAGAAGCTGAAGTAGTGAACACAACCACATGAGCTCCCATTGCCTTGGCAATTTTAATCGCTATGTGACCTAAACCACCGATGCCAAGGATACCGACTTTTTTACCGGGGCCAGCATGCCAGTGTTTTAAAGGGGAATACACAGTGATTCCAGCACAGAGTAATGGTGCAGTCGCTGCCAAATCAAGTTTTTCGGGTATGTGTAGCACATAGTCTTCGTTGCATACATAAGTTTCGGAGAAACCACCATAGGTAGCTCCCCCCAGAATTTTATCCGGACTATTGAATGAAAAGGTTACTCCTTCATCACAAAATTGTTCCAAACCATCCTCACAATATTCACATTTACCGCAAGAATCGACAATACAACCCACAGCGGAAAGGTCACCAACTTTAAATTTTGTGACATGGTCGCCGACCCTGGATACCCGTCCAACTATTTCATGACCGGGAACAAGAGGATACATCGCACCCCCAAAGTCATTTTTTACTTGATGTAAGTCCGAATGACAAATTCCACAGTATAGAATGTCCATTTCCACATCATGGGGCTGGAGTTCTCTCCTATTAATCGTTAATGAATGTAAAGGGGCAGATGCTGCCTCCGTTCCGTATGCTTTAATGTTTTTGGTTTTCATATTGGTCTATTGATGATTGTTTTTATTCAGGTATTACTTCATTTAAACATTTCAGTCCATTTAAAGTCCTTGGATATCCTACATAGGGCAACAATTGGGTCATTAAACTCAAGAGTATTGTTTTATCGTTTCCAACATTCACATTACCCTGAACATGACCTTTTATTTGAGATTCAGTTCCACCCAATGCGATAAGCATGGATAAAGTCAAAAGTTCTCTTGTTTTAATGTCCAGTCCAGTACGGGTATAGAAATCACCAAAACAATTTGCCGATAAATACTGTTGGATGTGAATTTGATTTTCAGGTGATTCATGATACATCTTGTCAATCATTTCCCCGAAGATTTCTTTTTGTACTTCAAATCCCTTTTCGTACCGGGTTTCGGGTGTCGTTGTAGATTGTCCAGTTAAAGTCAAAGTTATTCCCCTGCTTAACAATATTTCATTTGTAGCATGGATGAAATCCAAGACTTTTGAAATCCCGACATACGGTACAGACTGGTATAAGACTTCTTTAACTTCAATGGGTGTTACACCGACATTCAGAGCAGCACCAAGAATCGCTTTATACTCACTTAGAGCCTGACATCCGATAGTTGATGCTAAAATCATCATTACCCTTGTCCTTGTATCCAAGTTTCCATAGCCAATTACTTCATCAAAGGCAAAGTTGTCAAAAACCTCAATCAACTCCGGGTCGGTTATTTGAAGTGTCGATTTATGATTGGGAAACAATTCCTCATGGTTTCTGATGGCATTTTCAGTCAATTTGACCTTAACAGACTTACCAGTTACAGGCTGAAAACTGTAATATTCTTCATCTGTTACAGGCTCCAACCATTCAACAGCACCTTCTTTAGAATTGTTTGTGACAACTATATGTGTAAAACTACTGTCATATGCAGCACCGTGCCAGTGTTCGACCTTAGAGGGGATTATTACCGAATCGCCTTTAGACAGTAATCTTGCTGGTTTTCCTCTTTCCTGATAATAACCTTTGCCATCAGTAACGAGTAGGATTTGTCCTGTCGGATGTTTATGCCAGTTGTTTCTGCTTCCCGGCTCAAAAAAGACATTCCCTATTGAATAAGTTCCTGTTTCATCCTGTGGAACAAGGATATTCAACCATGCCGTTCCAGTGAAGTATTCAGGTGATACTTTTTCTCCTTTCGGAAAGATTTCGTTTTGATTTTCCAAAGTAATCATAATGGCTTCTCTTTTTAAAGTCCTGTTCTTTTTTCCAATTCCTCAGGGTAACGCTCACCCACCACTTTGATTTTTCCGAGGGCAGAGTTAATCTCGTTCAATTCTTCTGAAGTCAGGGTGATTTCTGCCGCTCCTATGTTTTCCTCAAGTCGGTTCAACTTGGTTGTACCGGGAATCGGGACAATCCAAGGTTTTTGTACTAACAGCCAAGCGAGGGCAACTTGACCGGGGGTTACATTTTTTTGTTCACCCACCTTTTTCAGTAAATCAACTAAAACCTGATTGGCTTCCATTGATTCTGAGGTAAATCGTGGAACAATACTACGAAAATCCGAACTACCGAATTTAGAATCCTTATTAAAACTACCTGTGAGGAAACCCTTACCTAAAGGACTGAATGGCACAAAACCGACTCCGAGTTCTTCAAGTGTTGGCAACAATTCTTCTTCAGGTCGTCTCCACCAGAGAGAATATTCACTTTGAACAGCAGTAAGAGGCTGGACAGAATGTGCACGGCGAATGGTCTTAACTCCCGCTTCGGACAACCCCCAATGTTTCATTTTACCTTCCTGAATCAAATCTTTAATTGTGCCAGCTACATCCTCAATGGGTACGGTGGTATCTACCCGATAGGGCCGACACCTCCAAACCGCTTTGTCCTAATTTTCTTTTTTTCATATCCTTCTATTTTTTTGATTGACCCTTTTGAGGTAACAAGTTTTGACACTGCAAATTTCATCTGAAAAAAGGAAGCGGGTAGTATATGAATTACTGTTTCTCATACCATGATTACTGATTTGGCTTATTCAAGATGTTTTACTTCCTAATCTGCTTTACCTTTGTTGAAGATTTTAACAATGTAAAGATGGAAACCCTCTTAAAAATTGACACTATTTCCCAATACAATGCAAGAATGGGAGTTGAGACCCTTCATCCGCTTGTGAGTGTCATTGATTTTTCAAAAGTAAAGCCAATACCGGGTTCTCGAAATCAATTTGGATTTTATTGTGTTTTTCTCAAAGAAGTGAAGTGTGGGGACTTGAAATATGGGTGTAATTATTATGATTATGAGGAAGGAACAATGGTATTCATTGCTCCCGGACAGGTTCTTGGAATCTATAAGGAAGAATTAGTTCAGCCAAAGGGATGGGCCTTACTGTTTCACCCTGATTTGATTCGTGGAACTACCCTTGGGCACTCGATGAAAGACTATACATTCTTTTCCTATGAAGTAAATGAAGCTTTGCATCTGTCAGAAAGGGAACGGGAGAATGTAATAGACTGCTACAAAAAAATTGATTATGAGTTAAAACAAGCGATTGACAAACATAGTAAAACACTGATTACAAACAATATCGAACTTCTTTTGAATTATTGTGTGAGATTCTATGACCGGCAATTTGTAACCCGAAATCATGTCAACAAAGACATTTTGGTGAAGTTTGAGGGATTTCTGGATGACTATTTTAATTCAGAGAAAACACAAACCCTTGGATTACCAACAGTTAAATACTGTGCTGATAATCTTCATTTATCGGCAAATTATTTAGGAGATTTAATCAAAAAAGAGACTGGAAGGTCACCCCTCGAGCACATACAATGGAAAGTGATAGAACTTGCCAAAGAGAAAATCTTTGATACAAGTAAATCGGTCAGTACCATCGCTTACGAATTAGGGTTCAAATACCCACAGCATTTCAGCCGGATGTTCAAGAATGAAACGGGACATTCTCCCAATGAATACAGGATGATGAATTAATTTGGAGAGAATAGGGCAATCAATGCAAACAATGGCTGGTTCCTGTCCTTCAACAATATCAACAGCTACCTGGGCAGCTTCACCAGGGCTGCCGGCTTCTCCGCCCGTTGCGTAAGAGATAATTGAGCGACGTGAGAGCACAGTTACGAAGGGAACATACCCTGTAAACCGGACCCGTAACTGTTGCAATATAGATCTAAATGTGATTTTAATAGTATAACCCGGGTAAGTGTGGTTATTTTTTTTATCATACTTGTACATACAAATTATTGTTTATCTTTGCCCCCGATATGGCGGATAATATTTCCTACTGTAATTGTCTGTACTACTCTTCCAATGCCCTGGCGAGAATAATCACAAAAATGGCGGAGGAGGAGTTTTCGGCGGTGAACCTTGCCCCGAGTTATGCCTTTATCGTCATGACTGTTAATTTGAATCCGGGGATCCAGGCAGGCAGGCTGGCAGAAATCATGATGCTGACCCCATCTACGGTAACCCGCCTGGTAGAGAAACTTGAAACCAGGAATCTGGTTAAAAAACACGTGGAAGGAAGGACCACCATGATCTATCCGACTCCCGGATCGGTGGAGATCAATGAAGCCATAAAAGCTGCCTGGTATAAACTCTATACACGCTATTCCGGTCTTCTGGGCGAAGAAAACGCACGTCAACTAACCGGGAACATCTATCAGTCGGCAAAGAAAATGGAAAAACAGTAAAATTTTAATTCGTAGCTTGTATATACAAATAAATAATCACTTAAACCCATAAAAATGAAAACCTATGTAATAACCGGGGCAACCGGAAAAATCGGGAAAATCCTTGCTGGCGAATTGCTGGCACAGGGCCAAAAAGTTAAAGTAATAGCCCGTTCCGCCGACAAATTAAAGGAACTGGCTGACCAGGGGGCGGAGGCCATTCCCGGCAGTATTTACGACAGGAATTTCCTGATCGAAGCATTTAAGGGCGCTGATGCGGTTTTTTGTCTTGTAATGCCGGATATGTTTGCAGCAGATGTTCTCAAAGAGCAAAAACTGATCGCAGAAAATTATTTTGAAGCCGTGAAGGCAGCGAAAGTGCCGAATGTTGTTTTGCTCAGCAGCGTTGGAGCCCATTTGCGCAAGGGGGCAGGAATTGTCGACGGACTTGGCTACATGGAAGAACTTTTCCTTCAGCTGAAAGGGTTAAATGTTTTGAACCTCCGTCCGACCTATTTTATGGAAAATACGCTGGGACTGATCGGAACGATCAAACAGATGGGCATTGCAGGAACTCCTGTGAACGCAGACGTGAAATTTCCCATGGTTGCAACGAAGGATATTGGTGCGGTAGCCGCAAAAAGATTGCTGGAGTTGAATTTCACGGGAAACACAACGGAATACGTGCTTGGCCAGCGGGATATCAGTTACACGGAAGTTACCGCCATTGCCGGTCAATCGATCGGGAAACCCGGGTTGCAATACATGCAGTTTCCGTATGAAGATGCCATCAAAGGGATGGTCGCTTCAGGTTTTTGCGGTACGGACGCGGCACGGCTGATGGTCGACCTGGCGCGGGCGATCAACGATGGCACCCTTCTCAGTGACTACAAGCGAACCACGGCAAATTCAACCCCGACCACCTACGAGGAATTTTCGAAGGTCTTTGCATGGGTTTATCAGCAAATTTGAATCAGGAAGTCCTGGAATATCAGTTGTGAATTCCTTCTTGTCACTTTACCTGCCTGACAACAATGATGTGTGAATGATGTAAGTTAATTCCAAAGTTGTGTAACACTCCCATAAGGAATGTTTTTCACCTTTGCAGATTTATATTGGGCAGAGATGCCAATGAATCAGCAAATTGACAAACATGGTATGGCGCAGATGGAAGCAACGAACCTCAACCCGGTAATAAAAACAACATCGAAAGCAGGTGAGGAGAGTACAAAACATGCGGAGCACCGCCCCGGCAAATTCAGGACTTTTATGCACAAACGCTGGCTCTGGCTGGTTGGCATATTGATCGTTGCAGGTGCCCTGGTGGCCGGTGGTTTTCTGGTGTTTGGCAAAGCCAAAGTGGTTTACACCACCGCTGCTGTCGAACGCGGTGATGTGGAAAATACGGTACTGGCGGCTGGAATCGTGCAGCCTTTCAAGTTGTTTGAATGTGAAATCTGAAATCTGAAATCTGAATTTTATGCCTGGCCACCTTCCCCCCCACAACTTTTCCTCCTGATCCGGTTTCAGTTCCTCCGGTTTTGGAAAATTTCATCCTTTACAATCATACGGCAAAGATGACGTATTTATTTTAGTTTTACCAGGCCGAAGCGGAGCTGAAAAAAGGGGAATGAAACCGGACATACGTATACTTTGATCGCAGGCAAGTAATCTTCACTTATCCCGGGCGGTGTTGGAACAGCTACCTCATAGCTATTCCATAGCTACAGGTTAGCTACAGGATAGTCCCTGCATACTAGGGGGATAAAGGGTTCCTTGATCCGGGATGATAGGAGGAACAAGGGTGATTCATCGAAGAGATCATATAAAGCAACTGTATTTCTGCCAGTTACGCTTATAAATCGGAATAATGCAGTTGTACTATTTTCACTCGTCACTTGTCATTTGTCAATTGTCAATTGTCACTTGTCAATTGGTTCTCCCGTATAAAGCTTATCATGTAAGATTCTATAGCGGAGAAAAAGTTGCTTTAGAATGAACGGATAAAAATGTAGGGGCTGGTGAAAAAGAAGCAACCATCAGTACCTTATCACCCTGATCGTTTCGACACGTGTCTCCGTCATCACCCGGACAAAATAGACTCCGACCGGATGACCTGATAATGAAAATTCGTGTTTGCGTTCTCCCTTCAGGACCGATGAGAAAACCTTTTCTCCCCTGATTCCATAAATGTCGACCATTGTTTTATCAGCAGGAATTTCAGAGGGCAACTCAAGCAGGAATTTTCCCGTGGTGGGATTGGGGCATATTCTGACACCTGATGATCCGGAAATATTTGGATTTCCGGTGTCGCTCATAACAGCTGCGGGCAGTGTGGGAGATATGCAGTAGGGGCCTGCCGGAGCAATGTAACCAAGCAAATAACCCCCGGCCCGGACAGCCGTACCCGGCAAATATTGAATATTCAGGCCGGCGATCATGGTTGCGAATCCTCCGGCCTCAATAACAAAATTATTTCCGTTTCCGGCTACGATAATTGTTTGCGTAGCATTAAAGCAAAAACTCTGTCCGTTTGAAATGGTAGTGGTGTTCAGGTTAACCTGTGCGGGAATTCCCTGGACCAATCCATTGTTATAATAATTTCCTGTAGGGATATCAAGCATTGCAATTCCTGAACTACCGGCAAATTCACAGTCGGTACCGTCATTGGAGGTATTGTTCCAGGCCAGGGCCGTTGAACCGCTATGGAAATTGAAATAGAGGTCAACCATTTTGCTGCCTGTCGGGATTGTCTGGGGAGATGTCCCCGACCAGAAAAACGAAAGCTTATGCAATGCCGGGGAGAGGGTATGGTCGGATATGCTTAACCCTGCCAGCTGTGCTGCCACATTCGAAAATTCTATATAGGTCAGCACGGCCGGATCATATTCCAGGTCGAGGGAAAAAGCTGTTATCCCGGTGAAATTTTCGACATTTACCGGCACGGAAACATACGAATTATCCGGTGCAACAACCTGTCCGGCCGTGGTGACCGGGGCAGAGGGTTGCCCGATGATGGTAACAGTTACGGGTCCGGCCGGAAGTGATTCATATACGCCATATGCAGCCCTCACGATGTAGGTGTGCGGGCCGTTGGGCACCCCAGCGTCATTAAAGAACACACTGGCGACAGGGGCCAGATTCATCTTTTTTCCGTCGCGGTAAACATTGTATCCCGACAACCCGGTACCTGCTATGGGTACTGCCCATGTAAGGCAGGCTGTATTTTCTATCGGGACCACCACCAGGTTCCGCGGAGGATAAAGGAAGTGGGAGATAAAGGAATAACATGCCAGCGGGCTTGTGCCGGTGTTATATACAACCTCCACGCAGGCATTGTAATTCTGCTGATATACGGCATATTGAGGTGGTATGGTATAACTCGTATCCTGTATCGTGGCAATCAGATTGTTGTTTAAATAAAAGTCATAACCGGTGATGCATGGGTTTAATCCTGAAGCATCGCTACTTTGCACTTCAATGTTGTCAATATTCCAGTTGTTGATGTCATTCGAATTAGCACCGGATGCATGAAAACGGATCCGGAAATCAGGGCTGCTGCTCACTGACGTGATATCCACGGCCTCTGTCGTCCAGGGGAAGCTTCCGTACTGGTTGTTATATGCTCTCAGAACCGACCAGGCCGTTCCGTTCCAGAGCTCGACAGCCATGGAATTAACTGATGTGGTACCAATGTTGTCAAGAAAGATGTCGTATAAAAGAATCATCCGGGCGGCGGCAATACCCGCAAGGGATTTGCTGGTTAGGTACTGGTCGTAGCTGGTCGCCACCGGGGTCCACGTAAAGATTGCCGAAGGAGCCGGATTTCCGATCGTAGTGGAAATCTGCCAGTTCGTACCCCCGGAAACGGTCCATTGGTTGGTGGTAAAACTTCCTGACGTAAATCGTTCATCAAGCTGCTTATAAACAACCTTAGGGGGTTCCCATGTTGCGAACAGGGTGCTGTCGTTGACCGTTAAATTTGTCACAGGGTCAAGTTCCTGAAGGAGTGTTACCTGGAAATTTTGTGGTCCGGTGACCGTCACAGGCTGGGTATATGCCTGGAACATTGCACGATGTATTGTAAGCAGGTAATTGCCCTTCCAGACATTGGTAAAATGCACGCATCCGGCAGCATCCGTTATCTTTGAATAATTTGTATCCGGGTAATCGGTATTTACCAACTGAACGAAGGTTCCGTCGTGTCCGAATGCCGGACATGAAAGTTCTACACAAACACTCACAGGCGCTACCCAGTTTTTACCAATAACATTGGAGAATGTGGCGGCTGAAAACCGTTGTCCCGGGGGAGAATAGATTGATTTGACTGCCCAGCGATAGGGGCCGCTGGCAAGGGCCGGCCAGGAATTATCCGTTGTATAGGTCGTGTTGCCTGTCCAGACCGTATTCCACAGGGTCGAGTCACTTTCCTGGCCCTGTTGCAAACGCCATACCTGGTAATCAACATTCAGGGTGCCAGCCGGAGAGCCATTGATGTTAAAAGGCACCCCCTGTCCGTAAGGATCGATCGGCACATATCCTGTTGCGGTTCCCTGGAATTGCAAACCGTTCCCGGTAACGGGGGTATTGTTAATGGTCACATAGGGGCACCACGGTCCGGAGGGCAATGTGCCAAGTGCTGCAAATTCAACCCAATAGGTACCCGGAGGTAAGATGAGCCCGGGTGTGTTCATTTCGATTTTCATGATCGGGCGTTGGTTGTTCCCGGATACAGTAACACGGTAAATGTTTGAAAACACACTCCCCGACAGCCTGTTGGTAATGGTATCGCCCCACACGACCGTTGTTCCCGGCTGCCCGGGTATGCCACTCAAAATTCTGCAATAGGCAGCCGTAATGGTTGATGTTGTCGTTGAACCGGTCTGGTACCCGAAAAAATCGATGGAAGAAACATTCCAGGCCACGCTGGGTATGGTGAAGTCATCGGCTATGCGAAAAAAGGCGGCATGGTTGAATACAGAACCATAACTTGAAACGGGAGACTGGAGCATGCTTTCATCCGCGCCTCCGAAGCCTGTTCCGAAACTGGTAATCATCGGGCCATTGCTGTAAAGCAGGTTGGAAGGTGCATCAAAAGGCGGGCTCCAGCTGAGATTAACGGCAACCGGATTGGCCGGGTTGTTTAATACGGCAGTAACCGGACCAGGCGCAACGACGACAGGCAACAGATCAATATTGAATATGGTGGTGGTATTTGCGACGAGATGCACGGAACCGGTGAAAGGGACAAACCCGGTCATGGCTGCATGGATCGCCAGTGTCCCGGTATCAGACATGGCCGGGGTAAGATAGGTTCCATCGGCACCTGTGGTCGCAGAAACACTCCCCACTGTTACAACGGCGCCGCTTAAGGGCGCACCGGTGGATCCATTTTTGACCAGTCCGCCGGCTTTTGGTCCGGGTATAAGATTCAGATCCCTTTGTACGACACTCCCGCTGACAATGCTGGTGGTATTTGATCCGGGGGCATATCCGTTTGCGGTGTAACTGACAATTGCCGATCCGGGTGACAGGTTGTAAATAATGTAATATCCATCAGAGCGGGTAGTATCAATCCTGCCTCCCGCGTGAACAATTGCCCCCGGAACCGGCAGGCCGGTGGTCAAATCCCTTGCATAGCCCATCAATGCACCGGGAGTGGTGACGAGGGGTATGCCAAAACGGATGTTGGGGCGGTTTGTGGGGGCATTGTTGGTCGCAACGGTGCATTCTGTCTGGGTATCTGCATAGTGGCCGGCAGTCATGCCGGTGACGGTTGTTGAATTTACCGTGGAATAATTAGTGTAGTTTGTATTTGCAAAACAAATTTCAACGATCACATTGGAGGTGCCGTTCCAGGCGAAGGGAGTGGTGAGGGTTACATTCTGCCAGCCGGTTCCCGGTACGGAATAAGGGGTGGTGTAGTATGCAGTGAGACCGTTCACATAGCCGGCAGCCAGTGTGGTGAGTGTTGTTGCGCCCAATTTGACATTGAACCCATTCATCAGCTGGGTGGAGTTTGAGATCACATTAAACCCGACAGAGAGAAAGTTCCCGGCAAAAGCGCCGGCTGCAGCCAATTCAGCCGCGGTGAAAAGCATTTGAGTCCTTCCACCCATCCAGTATGTCAGATAGGGATAGTTCGACGAAACCACTCCGTTGCCGATGGTTGCATAGGCACCTGGTGCGGCAGGGCCTTCGGTAACATGCACCAGGTCGAGTGAACAATTATTTCCGCCGGCAGAGGTGAAGAGAAAGGCAACATAAAGCGCCGGCTTGTTTTCGGCCCCTGCAGGTAAAAGCACATGTTTGATTTTCCAGCCGGCTGCCGGGTTGTACCGGTTATAAGTACCGGCAGTTGTCCAGGTCACACTGTCCGTTGACCATTGGACATCGACTTTATCGGCATTTGAGGGAAAACCGGGATCTTCATACCAGGCGAAATCGACCATGACAAAGGTGTGGTTGACTGTTGACAGGGCATTGGTGTATTTCAACCGCGTGGAGCCCGTGGTAATGACATTGGAGTTGTAACTGACAAACTTATTCCCGTCGAAGGCAACCGCGATCGCCGGGTGGATTGAAGAGGCTGCAAAACTCACCCCCGGGGAGGAGCCGGTAACCTGCTGAATTGCCCATCCGGCAGGGGGTATAACCCCGTTACCCGACTCGAAACTTTCGGTAAGCAGGGTGGTTTGTTGCGTAAACCCGACAGAGGCTGAAACAAATATAGCCAGGGCAGTAATTAACCATGTTTTCGGCAAACGGGCAACAGTTCTCATATATTTGATATTTAAGTTATTGAGTAATGTCAATGGAACATATTGGGATTAATATTTAATTATTTTCACGGTGCCTGCAACTCCCCCCGAGGAGATATGGAGCAGGTAGATTCCGGCTGGTTTGCCGCCAAGCGACAGCTCTTTTTTCAACAATCCTGGAAAGGTTTCCTTTAAAACTGTCTCTCCCATGAGGCCGTAGACAACCAGGTTAACCATGCCTGAAGCAATCTGAGTGTCGGGTTCGACTATGAATTTGTCTGCGGTCGGGTTGGGATAGACCTTACACAACGGGTCGCCCTTTTGATCGGTGATTGTTTCATCTTGCTGGTTGCTGGTAAGAATATCGGTTAATCCGGGCTGCAGCGTATAACAATATATGCCGTTTGAAGTTATTTGGGCCTTCAAATATCCTCCTTGCAGAACCCTGGTTCCCGGCCAAAGGAAGATTTCCTGGCCTGCAATCAGGGTTGCACGGCCTCCGTTGTTCACGATAAAAGCAGATCCGTTGCCGGCAACATTAAGGATTTGGGTGGCATTGAAACATTCATCCTGCCCCTCTTCAACTGTTGTATTCGTCAAGTTTACAATCGGCTGTATCCCCTGTACAAGTCCATCGAGATAGAAGTTTTCGGAAGGAGTGTCGGGAAGCGGTTCACCGAAAGGGCCGAAATATTCACAATCGGATCCGCCGTTGGAAGAAGTATTCCAGGTTAAGGGGGAAGAACCGGTGCCATAATTGAAAATAAGCTCCAGCAATTTTGATCCCGGTGAAAGGACAGAAGATGTTGAAGACGACCAGGAAATTGTGAGTTTGTGCAACGCCGGACCAAGGTGTGTATTGTAAACGGTCAACCCGGTCAATCCGGAGGCGACATTTGCAAATCCCTGGTATGATATCACATTCGGATTATACTGCAATCTCAGATCAAACGCAGTAACATCGGTAAAACCGTTCACCCTGACAGGAACACTTACGGGTGTATTCACAGGGGCCTCCACCGTTGCGGCGGTAGTAACCGGCGCAGCAGCAGGGGTATAGATAACATTCATTTTTGCGTAGGTTCCGGGGGCAGTCCAGACAAGTCCGTCGGGCCAATACCCCGAGTAACCGGCAGAAGCATTCACGGTATACAGATAATTGCCGAAAGAATTGTTGACCGGATGCAGCGGGCTGTTGATCAGATCAATTTTGATTTCATACTCGCGATGTCCCCCATTAAAGGAGATGGCACAGGTAACCCCGGCAGGATTGTCAACCGGGGCAGAAATTGACACCCCGGAAGGAAAGGTTCCCGACATCTGACGGTACCGGATGGAAACGGTACTGTCTGTAATCCGCTGAATCTGCAGGTTCCCGTCGGTACCGTCATAAATGCCATTCGAATTATTATCAAAACTGAGCCCGATCATGTCGGCATCATTGGTAACGTCTGACAAATCCTTTGCCGCGATATATAAAGAGTTACCGATCTTTTTATAATATCCTGCAACCGATTGTGCCGGCGGCAGGTTAAAGACCCCCGATGTATTGGTAACAGGAAACTGGGTGGCATCATTCCATTCGGCAGGATCAATGATGCCATCAATTACCGGCTTAATTTCTGAATAGGCCGCCGTTTTTTCAAACCCGGTGAGATTCGACACCGCAGATACCTCGTTGGAAAAATTGGTTTCAATGCCTCCTGTCACCCCGGTGACCTTATAAAAGCAGGTCGTTCCGGGATCGGTTAATTTATCGACGAAACAGGAAGCCGGTGTGAAGGTGCCATACCCCTGGGTAGTTCCAATGAGTGTATAATTGCCTGTGGTTCCAATCCGGCGGTAAACTTTGTAATAATCGGCCAATAAGGGAGAATCAGAAACCGCGTCGGACCAGTTCAACGGAATACAGTTTTTAAATCCACTTCCGGCTATCAGCCTCAACGGGGGTGCCGGCAAGGCAATTATTACGGTACCCGGACCTATCGGGTCGGTTTCCCCGTTTGGATAGACTGCAGACACTTTGTACAAATATGTACCATTGGCCAGTGCCGGATCATCAAAAGTTACAGAAGCAATGGGAATTGGCGTGACTTGCAGGCTGTTCCTGTAGACAAAGTAGCCCAGTAAACCGGGAGCCGGTGCCGGTGCATTCCAGCTAACATGAACGTTGTTGCCGGTTGCCGTTGCCACCAGGTTTGCGGGTGGTTGCAGCAAAATGGAGGATGTGTCAATTTCAAACCTGATGTTGGGTAAGACTGTCTGGACAGCTCCTGCAGCGGTGCCTGCACACCCGGCATAGGAATCGGCATGATAATGCCATGTACTGTTGTTGACTGCGGTACCGAGTACTGTTGAATTGTTCGTATAGGAGCCATTGTTTCCAAAGCAGATTTCAACGATGATGTTGGAGGTTCCGTCCCAATAAAATGGCGTTGTCAGTTTAATATCCCTCCATCCTGTTCCCGGAACACCGTAATTTACGGCATACACGGTGTTCATGACCGGAGTGGCCCACCCTGTAAGTGCGACGGCAGCGGTCAGCCCCATTTTAATGGTGAAATTCTGCATCACCTGCGGATATGCAAGATTGACATTAAAACCAACACTGTACAAATTTCCCGCAACAGCGCCTCCGCTGACCAGGTCGGCGGCGAGATACAACATTTGCGTTCTCGAACCCATGTAATTGGTGTAATATGGATATCCTGAAGTCGCTGTTCCCGATCCTATCGTAACAAATGAGCCGACATTTGCCATCACAGGGCCCGCGTGTTGAGATACAAGTGAGCTATAAACTGCTGCCACCGTATATTTATATATCCCCTTGACCAAGCCCGAATCAATGTATGATTGCCCAATCACAGGAACCAGGTTGATCTTAACACCATACCTGTAAACATTGTATCCATCAAGCCCTACTGCACCTGAAGGGGCATTCCAGCTCAGGTTAATGGCAGAGACGCCTGCAACAGCCTGGAGGTTGGCCGGGGGTAAAACACCCTGTTGGGTGACGGTCACCGTATATTTCCGGGAATCGCTGGTTGTTACAGTTATGGAAGCCATGCGTGGAGTGGCGGAAAGATTTTTTGAAAAGGCAGCCGTCACGCTTCCATTCCCGGTTCCTGAAGGGGTAACGGTACACCACGATTGATGACTTGCCGCGGTCCAGGCGCCAGTCGATTTCAGGTTAAAAACAGCAGTGCCTGCTTCGGGGCCGACATCCTGGTTATCGGGGGATATGACCACCGAGGTAACGATAAACCGGATGTTTGGCCTGGGGGTGGAGGTGCCGGTATTGGATAATGGCTGGAAACATTCCTCCGGGTTGTTATCCTGGTAATGGCCAATGATACCACCCGGAACGAGGGATCCGTAAACCGGTGAATAATCCGACCAGCTGTCGTTAGCGTAACATATTTCCACGATAATGTTTGAAACTCCATCCCACACGAAAGGGGTGGTCAGCCGAATATCCTTCCAACCGGTACCCGGCACCGAAAATGGTGTGGAATAGTTGGTTGTCAACCCGTTGGTCCACCCGGTAAGCGTATTGAAGGTGGTGGCGCCCATTTTAACGTTGAACCCGTACATTGCCTGGGATGAGTATGAAATCACATTAAACCCGATGGAGGTAATTGTTCCTGCGCTTGCTCCTGCATCGATCAGTTCAGATGCCTTGTACAACATCTGGGTCCTGCCACTTCCCCAGTAAGTGGTAAAGGGAAAATAGGAAGGAATGGATCCGCTGCCGATCGTAACTGTATCGGTAATGATAACCTGTACAGGTCCTGCCGGGGCTGATGTGCCGAATTGTTCAGGGTAGCCGTAAGGGGTCAGGTCATATCGGGCGGTAACCTGGTAATTGTAAATTCCCGGCGACATGTTTTTATCATCAAAGAATACAGAATCTTTACCGGCATTGAATTTTACAAATGAGCCATTCCGGTATATGTTGTATCCAACCAAACCGGGGGTATTGCCACCGACAATCCCCGCAGTAACGGGAAGTGTGGCACCGCCTATCTGATCCGGGGTTGAACTCAGCATGACCGACGCCCCGGTGGTAACATCAACCGCCCTGATCTGTGCGGCACCGGCAGTATTGTTATAGGCTGCCATCATAATGGTACTGGTTGCCTCATCAAAGAACATACACTGTCCGTAATTGGCATCGAATCCGATGGATCCGACCACAGTGGCAAGGCCTGTGGTTTTGCTGACCGAGTAAAACCTGTCGTTAACAAGGTCATATCCCCATAGGTTTCCGAGTTTATCACCTGCCAGGCCGATCATGCCAGCCGAATTGACAGTGGGACCGATCAGGGTGGCGCTGGGAACTGCAGGATTAATCTTCCAGAGTTTATCCGCCGAAAGGGAGACAGACGAAACCCCATAAATAACCCCGGTGTTGCCATCTATGGCAAGGTCGAGCATTTGATCGGTTGTGCCATTGCCCATGCTGCCAAGGTCGGTAAAAGCACCGGTGGCCCTGGTTACTTTATAGAGATGGTCGCTTCCGTCCCTGATGGCATATGCATAATCAGTTTGATTGGCCGGCATTTCCATGTCATGCCAGAAATCGGTGGTATTGGGAAGCGAAGCTACAAGTGCATTGCCCGCAACATTGTTAACATCAAAATTGATCGTTGAGTATGTTGACATGTCGATTCCGAATGCGTTGGAACCCAACGGCTGATCAGTTTGCAATGTAACTGCACCGGAAGGATTTTTCGGGGCAATACCGGTATGTGAAGACGAATGCTCTACCACACCACCGAAGGCAGGTATATGCGGTGCATCGCCCATGGCAGCAACTCTTGGTCCGTACCAGGCAAGATGAATATTCATTTTATTGAGCGATGCCTGCAAATTTGTCGGAGGCTGAAGCCCGGATTGAGAAACAGTAACGATGACAGTATCTCCGGGCGAACCAACGACGAAAATCGTTGCTGTGCGCGATGCGGCACCGATATTCGATGTGTATACAGCTGATATCAAGCCATTTCCCGTCCCCGAAGTTGTCACGGTACACCATGGTTTGCTGCTGAATGCCGTCCACCCTGAAGGCGAATTAACGGTAAACGTGGCAGTTCCTGCCATCGGTCCGACATTTCGCACAGGGGGCGTTACGGCAAAGACTCCCGAAGCATCAATATCCGATTCCCATAGCCCCCTTCCGTATGTGGCTGCTTTTAGTTTGCTGTTCAATGGATTGGCGGTGTTGTAGTAGATCTCTATTTCCCTGACATCCACCACGGGTAATCCTGTACTGAAAGGTACCCAGTCGGGCATCAGTGCGTTTTTATAAAAAACCCCGGTCTGGCAGCCAACATAGAGCCCTTCATTGGATGTCTTATCATAAACGATGCAGTTGATGAACACATTTGGCAACGTACCGGAAATATCTGTCCAGTTCATCCCTTTATCCGTTGATTTATAAACTTTTGTACCTGAAGTGGCATAGACGATGGCGGGGTTTGTCGGATGTGCCTCCAGGTCGGTCAAAGGGTTGGTTCCCGGATTTATAAGGGTAACCCATGAAGGGTTTGCCGCGTTGGCATTATCCGTTCTTTTCAGCACACTCCCCCTGCTGACATACAAAATATCAGGATTTGCAGGAGATTGTTCCAACACATTGCAGTTTGCGGTTTCGCCCGATGAAATTGCAGTCCAGGTCACGTCGGATGAAGAAGGAGTATTTACATTCGTGCTGCGCCAGACATTCCTGTACCCAGCAAACATGGTTGAAGGCAATGTTTCATGTAAAATATAGGGGGTGACCCAGCCACCGCTTTCGCTGATGCCGTTTGAGCCATTGGCAGCGATCGTTTCATAACCGCTCCCGGTTGACCTGCGGATGTCGCCGTAGTACAATTCGCCGTAACGGACATTCATATCGGAATAATCGATGATACATTCCATGCCATCGCCACCGATCACGGTTGTAAAATCATTCGACAGGTTGCTGGCTGTCCCGTTGTCCTGGAAACCATTCATAACCAGCCCGGCATTTGTGGCACTCTGACCTATCTTGTAAACCTGGGCGATGGCAAGGCCTGTTGAAATATCGGTCCAGTCCGTTCCCCCATCGGAGGTTACATAGACGCCACCATCGGTACCCGTGTATAACATTCCATTCACCGGCGACCAGTCGAGAGAATGAATATCGGCGTGAACTGACGGCGCGCAGCCGTAGCCCCAGGAAGATCCGACCCAATGTGAATTGATCGCCCATGTTGATCCGCCATCGGTGGATTTCCATATGTTCACCCCGCCTGTGTAAACGATCTCCGCATTGTTCGGATCAATGGAAATGCAAAGGTCGTACCATGCCTGGCTGCTGGTCCCGCTTCCATCACAGGAATAATCCATGATATTCGGGGAAGCAGAACGCGTGGAGAACGTGAGGCCGCTGTCCGTTGACCGCAACAGTCCGGCAAAAGGGCCATTGGTTTGCAAAATATAGACATAAGCCGGCTGATTTGGACTGACCCCTATCACCATCCGGTTTCCGGCAAGGACCCCGGATGTTATTTTTGTCCAGGTCTCGCCGGTATCGGATGAACGGTAGAACTCTCCGCCTGCAGTCGCATAAACAACTTGCGGATTGGCCGGTTTGAACCTGATATCCTTATAATTTGCAGTATTTGATGATTTAAGAACCCATGTTGATCCTCCATCAATGGATTTATATATCCCGGTGCTTGTCGCCGCCAGAATGATATCGGGATTTGCGGGATGCCTGATCAGCATTCCAACCGTGGCATTGCCCAGCCCGGTAGCTGATGAAGTCCAGGTCAATCCCCCGTCCAGGCTTTTATACACGCCAAGCCCTGGTGCGTCCCCATGATCACGATCACCTGTTCCGATCAAAATATGGTCCACATTCAACGGATCAATCAAAACTGAAGAAACGCCGAGCGTCGGAGTATTCGTGGTGAGCGGGATCCAGGAACTGCCGCCATTTGTCGTTTTCCACAACCCCCCGGAGGGAGCGCCGGCAAAAATAACATTGCCATTGGCCGGGTGAAAAGCGAGGGCATTTACCCGGCCCATTCCATTGGGCTGCGATGTAGCATTGGCCGGTAATGTAGTCGGGCCGAGCTCAACCCAGTTCCCGGAAGGCGAAAGGGAGTGGTGATCGCCCTGGTATTTTCCATATTCCCTGGTAACCGCATCGGGTTTCGGTAACCTGCCGTCCTGTCCAACCCTGTATTGATTGATATATTCCCACCGTTTGAATACCTTCCAGCCGTTTCCTTTAAAATCACTCCTGCCTTGCCAGTATTTTTCAAAGGCATGTTGCGTGGCGTTGAAATTGGCGTTGGGATCCTGCATCATCCCAACCCAGTAAGGGTAGTGAACTGTGTCACCGGATGTCTTATCAGCATAAAACTGGGCCTGAAGGCTGGTTGCACAAGCAACAAACAGCAACAAAAAGAAGAGGAGTGATTTCATACAAATGGAGCTAAGATGAATTGATTGTGGTTTGATTGAATAAAAACAATCATGTTGATGTGGAATGCAAAGTATAAAATTTTATTATAATATCGGCAATATATTTCATTAACATAACAATGTTTTTCCATAATATTGTTTTTATGTTAATTAATCT
>Ga0209697_10004166_pt1 | contig 19050 bp, 9 predicted proteins | sample AliMusrvi5mmetaG_FD_184115 | JGI IMG/M metagenome (GOLD analysis project Ga0209697, IMG submission 184115) | Freshwater lake bacterial and archeal communities from Alinen Mustajarvi, Finland, to study Microbial Dark Matter (Phase II) - Alinen... | ecosystem: Environmental > Aquatic > Freshwater...
GCCATTGCGTTCCGGCTCTGGCCGGCGATGGTGACCGTTACCTTCTCGCCGGGATCAGCCTTGCCCCAGACCGGCGCCTTGCTGCCGGCCTGCAAGACCAGGCCATCCGAGAAGAGCGGCGGCAACACAACTTCCGCGCGCACACCGCCACACATCACGGCAAACAGCACAACCAGTAGCCTTCGTTTCACAGCATCACTCTCCTGTGTTTTTCGTTAGAAGTGGCAAATTCCCGGTAAAGCGATAAACACCGGCGTCGCACGCCAACACGGTCCGTCCGGCTTCCGTTCTCAGCAGGAGAATGCCAGCAGACTGAGTCAGGGGTTTGCCGTTCTCCAAGATTTCATCGGCATGATCCGCCGGCACATGGACGGTGGCGCTGGTATTGGCCGGGATCGTCACGTCCATCGTGAATTGCCGGCCACGCCGCTGCCAGTTGCTGACGATGCGCCCGTGCACGGAATCGTAATGGCATTCCACCCAATGCAGGTTGTCGACCAGATTGGGTTTGATGATGATCTTCTTGAATCCCGGTCCACTCGGGTCGGGCCGGATGCCACCCAGCGAAGAGAAGTTCCAGAAAGCCACGGCGCAACCCAAGCCCGGCATCAAGGCCGCGCCACCACTCCAGGTCTCTTTCATCACGTCGTTATCTGTATCCACGGTCATGGCGTACCAGGAAGGCGCGGCCCTTTGGAAGGCCATTTTCTGACCGGCCTCCGGGGCCATGTCGGCCAGCACTTCCAGCAGGTAGCGCGTCGAAACAAAGCCCGAAGAGATGAACCCGTCGTGGGCTTCGATCTCGGTCAGCAGCGACTTCTCGGCCAGTGGACGCATCTCGGTCGGAACCAGATCCAGTCCCAAGGCCAGGGCCTGCGCTCCCTGGGTGGGAACCCGGCCGCCAGGCTGCCACCAGACCCGGTGATGCAGGGTGGAGTTGCCGGCCGCGCCGCCGATGCCGGCGATGGGCTTGGCGTCGGGCAGGTTGTAGATGCCCGTGCCGGCCTCCAGGAACTTCCGGTTGAAGGTGGCCTTGATGCTCTGCGCCAGTTCGGCGTAGGTCTGCTCGTCCTCGTGCAACCCCTGCATCGCCGCGACGCGGCTGACGATTTGCGCGAACAAAAAGTACGCCGGGGTGCTGACCAGCATGGGCGGCGAATCTTCGATCGCCAGCCAGTCCGGCAGCCCCCAGTCCTGCATGTGATCCCTGGTCTGGCGACGCAGGAATTCCATGTATTTCTTCATGGCAGGATAACTCTCGACGAGAACCTGCAGGTCGCCGTAGATCTGGTACAACTGCCACGGTCCCCAAACCCCCATGCCGCCAAACCAAATACCATTGTATTCGTCAAAAAAAGGACCCGGCGTAATGTTGGGGCAGTTTCCATCAGGCGCCTGACCATCAATGATGTCGGTCAGCCAACGGTCAAACAGTCGCTGTGAGTCGAATAGATAGGCTGAAGGGTGGAAGGCATACAAAATGTCACACGGCCACCCCTTCTTTTCGCGCGTTGGATCGTTGGGAAACCCCGTGACATAATTCATATACGTGCGAATGACCGCTTCCTGGAGCCAGTTGAGCGTGTCGTCGGAGCAGCGAAAAGATCCTGCCGTTTGAAGATCGGCGTTCACCTGATATCCGACCAGGTCGTCGAGGGTCGGGGGTTGTGTCGTGCCTTTGATTCCAATGGAGGTGACGGCGTTGTAGTTAAAACGAGGGACGTACTGCTCGACCCCATTGCCAGCAAGGATGAATCGATTGGAGTACCCGCTATTATACCCAACTGCCCGGCACTTGGGAGGGTGGACAAGGATTTCGACCTCTGTGCCGGCAGGTCCCGAGGTTTGGAACTGCACCCAACCCTGAAATTCGCGTCCGAAATCATACCGGTACCGATTGGATTTCGGATCGTGCGTGAGCGCCTGGGGTCGAAGCGTCTGGATCACCCGTGTCGGCGGTTCTTTCTGGCACGCCATTTTCCCGGCGGGGCCTTGCACCAGGGCCACCGGCTTCCACGCGGAATCGTTGTAGCCGGGTTGATCCCAACCGGGCATCGATTGACGCAGGTCGAGGTGTTCCAGTGACACCCAGTTCTGAATGATCGGACCGTAACTCCACTTCCAGCTTTCGTCGGAGGTCACCACCTGGGTGCCGCCGTCGGTGAACTCCAATTCCAGATCCAGTAGTAACTTCGGCTTGTCGACGTAGGGCAACGTCTCGAACTTGTGAACCCAGGGATCCTTGGACAGGGCGTACCAGCCATCCCCCAAGAGGGCGCCCAAGGCAAAATGGCCGGACGCGGCGAAGTGCCGGGTGACATCGACGACCAGATAGGGTGTGCGAATGTGGTAGCTGGTGCTGCCTGGTGAAAGTTCCCAGTCGTTCACCCGCTCGCCGTTGATGGCTAGCTGCGACCAACCCAAACCGCTGAACGAAACGGTGGCCCGGCGCACCGGCTTGGCGACGGTGAACTCCGTGCGCAGATGCACCGCCGCATGCTGCGGATCCTCGCTGGCCCCGATCCAACGTCCCCGCCAATCACTCGCCTGAAGTTTGCCCATGCTGAACCGGGCCGGTTGACTCCAGGCCGTTGGCGCCGCGTCCTTGTCCCACAACATGACTTTCCAGAAACAAAGACTGCCGGAGGCTAGAGGTTTCCCGCCGTACTCGATCCCAACCGAACGATCCGATTCAATCCTCCCGCTATCCCAAAGAGTGCCCTGATGGGCATCTAATTCCGCGCGGCTGCCGGCCACCAGCACGCGATACGCCGTCTGTCGTTGCCCGCGCCCGTTGCCTTCCAGGACCCAACTCAAGCGCGGTTGCAGCGCATCGACTCCCACCGGATCCACCTGATATTCGCAACGGAGATTGGCGACAGCGGGAGCCGTGACTTTCGCCGGAAGAATCGGCAAAGACAAACCCGGCGCCTCCCCGGGTGAACCGAAGACCTCAACCTCGGCCAGTTGGAAATAGTGCGCGCCGTCCACCGGGCGTAATCGGGAGGACTCGACCTTGATGAAACGGGCCAGGCAAGGCGGAAACTCAAACTTTTGCGCGTCAGGACTCGTGGGTTGCGCGTATCCCGTCTTCTCAACGACCGTCGTCCACGGTTCAGCTTCCGGGGAAACCTGAATGGTGAAATCCTCGGGAAACCCTTGGCCGACATTCTTCCCATCGGCGCGTGGAAACAGATGCACCGCATGAATCCGATAATGTTTCCCCAGATCCACCACGATCCACTCCGGATACAACCGGTGATCCGGAAACGTGGCGAACGCCCGACTGCTCCAGAACTTGGCCGTCGCGTCTTTCTGGCCGTCAGTCAAAAGCGTTTCAGGGGAGTCGCCCAGCGAGGAAAACGCCTTGACGGATTTGTTCAGGGCGAGATTCGCGGAAACGTTCTTGGTCGCATCAGCTTTCATGTTTTGATCCCACACTCCTAGTTAGCCTGTCGGATCGAGTTTGCCACCGGCAGTGTCCACGGCGCCGGTGACGCCCCATGGCGCGAGAATCTTCTGCAGCCGTTCCGCCGCGGCGGTGTTGCAGTCGTTCGTACCGGTGACGATGGTCACGCTCTGTTTCACGATAGCACTCCTCCTGTTGATAGCTCCGGACGTTCCCGCTCCTATTGAACCGGATAGCGTCCGTATTCCAGGCACGCAGCATAGACGGCCTCGAGATTGGCCATGGGCACGCAGGGCGGCAAGTTGTTGCCCTCCTGGAGGATGAACCGGCCCCCGGCCATGATGCCCGATTGCAGGATCGCCCGAGCCCGGTCATGGCATTGCGACGGCGTACCGTCCTTGAGCAGAGCCACCTCGGGGCCGCCGCTGATCTCCACGTCTGGCCCCAACTCCGCCCGCAGTTTGCCATGATCCACGGGGAAGCCTGTGTCGAAACTGTCAATGCCGAGCCTCCGGTGCAATAGCGGGAAGTGCCGGGTCGCGTCGCCGCACAGGTGCATGTTGCGGCGTCCGCCCGCCACCGTGGTGTTGGACATCTCCGAAAGCCAGTACTCATGGACCGGGATGACGATCTCATCCAACATCTCTGAACTGATGAGGGCAATGCTGTCGTCGGGAATCCCCCAGGAATCCGGCTTCTGCCAGCCGCCGGCCAGTTCCGACAGGGCTCGATTCCGCACGATGGCTGCCCGCGTGATTGTCATGAGTAGTTCCCGGGCCTTGCCAGGGTCTTCCGCCATCAACACGAACACGTCGGCCCCGAAGAGATTGGTGGCCACCGTGACCGGGCCGTCAAAGAACACGCCGAAGGGATGCACGATCCCCTTGCGGCCCAGGTATTCGAAGGAGGACGCCGCCCGGGTCAGCCTGGCATGGAAATCCAACCGGTCACGAATCCATGAATTCTCGAGAGGGCGGGAGAAGTCACGGGCGATGAACGCATCCACATCGTCGAGCGTCATGAACTGATGGGTGACGGGGACCTGGCTGGGCGCAAACAACACCTCGGCGCCGAAGTAGGCCGAATCATAGATGTTCTGGTTGTCCACCGAGAAATTCCACTGGGCGGGCAATTCACACACGCCATCGCAGGTGCGGTTGAGCACGGTGGCCACATATTCCTGGAACCGCGACTGGACGGCAAGCGTCACAACCGGATCGGAGAAATAATCCCGGAACGTCCAACCCTTAGGGTTCAGTTGGGGATTGAGGAGGATAATGCGGGCGTTGACGTTCCACCGCATGGGAACGCGGACAGGCCGCCTGTCGCCGTAGCTTTTCCAAACCTCGCGCTTCTCGATGTCGGACGGCGCCTTCATCATGACGCCACCTTGTGTTCCTGCAATGCATCCAGCAACCCGTCTAGCGGCGTGCGCGCCATGGCCACGCAGCGGTCGGCGCCCCCATAGGACATGTACAGGTATCCGTTGTGCAAATACCCACCCACGGGGAACACGACATTGTCCACGTCTCCGAACTTCTCGTAATCCGTCTCCGGCTCGAGGATCGGGTACGGCAGGCGTCCGATGACCTTGGATGGGTTCTTCAGGTCCAGCAGGGCCGCCCCGGCGCGGTAGGTGAAGATGGGCTTCCGGTTAGGATGGTCTTCCACGCCATGGTAGATCAGCAGCCAGCCCTTATCCGTCTTGATGGGCGGCAGGCTTCCGCCCACCTTGCCGCTCTCCCACGGGTACGCCGCCTTCATGACCGTGGATTGCGCGCAGCGCTTCCTGTCGTACTTGTCCCAGAACCGCTGGTCCATCAGGTCCTCGATGGAGTCGAAGTAATCAATCTGGATGTTGGGGCTGACGCGATGCATGAAAGCCACTTTCCCGTTGATCCGCTCAGGGAAGATGCAAGCGTCCTTGTCCCATGTGTAGTGCCCGATGACACCGAGCTTCTCGCAGGTCTTGAAGTCCTTTGTCCGCGCCAAGCCGACGCGGGGAAGGTCCTTGCCGACCGGGACCGTGTTCCGGTCCCAGCCGCAATAGATCAGGTAGAAATGCCCTTCGAAGGGAACGATGCGGGGATCCTGGCAACCCGTGGAATCCCACGGCAGCGACGGCTGGAGTAACGGCCGCTCCGTGTCGCGGATCAATTTTCCCTCCGGCGTCAGGCACGCATACCGGATGTCATCCACGACGTAACAGGATTCGGCGCGCTCGTCATACCCATGCCTGGCCCAGACCGCGAAGCGGTAGGCCATGTGCACGATGCCATTATCCAGCGCCATGCCGGCATTGAACTTCGCCACGGTCTTGAATTCCTTCCCCCGTGGCTCGAGTACGACACCCAGTCGTTCGAAGTTGATCTTTTTCATCGGATTCCTTTCATGCTCAGATTGAAACGGCATCATGCATAATTCAATCCTGTTTCATACATCGTGACGACGTTTTCCGTGGGAGAATTGTCCTGTAGCATATGGGTTGGTGCAAAACAGTAGCCACCGCCCGGCGTCATGATATCCAGTATCTTCCGGCAATAGTCGGCAGTCTCACCGGGCGTACCGGTCGCGACCGGTCCGGCAGTGCTCACACACCCATGCAAGGCCAGTCTGCCGCCGAAATGCTTCTTCAGATACTCGGGCGCCATGTTCGTGGCTTCCGGTTGCAGTGTGTCGACGGCATTGACTCCCATGGCGATGAAATCCTCATAGGCCCAACTGCTGGAACCGCACGTGTGCATCATCACAGGTATGCCGAAACTTCTCGCCAGATCGATGAACATCTGGTGCAACGGACGGATGTTCCTGCGGTAGAGATCGAGACTCAAGAGGGGCGCGATCTGTGTCCCCAAATCCTCGCCGATCCAAAGCAAGTCAATCTGTCCTCGCGCAGCCTCCAGAGTCCGCCGTGTGATTTCGAGGTTGATTTCCGTACGCCGCCGCGCCAACAGGAGACCGGCCGGGTCGTCGGTGACCAGGTCGACGAGCGTCTGTTCCATGCCGCGAAGCATGCCGTTACCGTTGATGATGTCGCAGAGCCCGCCCCCACCCAAGTAAATGGCGAACTCCTTGGCGCGATCACAGTCGCTGCCCAGATGACTGTAGTCGAAATCGTCCGGTGATGGCATCGGCCACTTTGCGACGACCTCCGCGTCGGCGTCAGTCAGAGGGAACTCGCAGTAGTCCCAATAACCACCCGTGCCGTGCTCGATCCAGCGGCGGCGAACGCCCCAGTCATCAACGAGGACGCCGCGCCCCGGAATGTCGGGGTGAAGTTTGCCGCCCGTGTAGCGGGGTGCGACCCCCCGGAAATCCACATGGAGCGCGCGGAGCAGTCCTTCGCTGTCATCCGCTTTCAATCCGAAGTGGTTCTTCAACCGGGAATCAATCCCCGGATTGGCAAGATAGTTGACGGGAACACGATCCGGCCGCTTGCAGGCCAATGCGGTCAACACTCGCTCTTTTGATGTCATCGGCATTCTACTTTCGGATGTTATTCCAGCGTCATGCTGGCGAACGCCTCGGGCCGCGCGAAACAGCCGTATTCCGGGGGCCAGTTTGCCTGATCGAAAATGTCGGCGCCCATGATGGGATTGTGGTTGATGGCGATGCCGAGCAGGAAGGTCTTGCCGCTGGCCAGCGGATCCAAGTTCTTATTCGGTAACCCGGCCAGCGCCGCCGGGCCCAGCTTGAACTCGATCGCCATAACCTTGCACTTGGAGAGATCGAGGCCGGAGCTGCCCTCAAACGCCTTGCGCTCCGGGATGTCGGCGGCTGAGTCCAGGACCGTGATCGAGCGCGGCGCATCATCCACCTTGAGCAGCGAGTCCATGCCCCAGCGATCGCGCAGCACCATGTCGCCCACGCCCTTGATGCGGGTGACGTTGTATTTCCAGCCGCTCCAGAAGGTGTCGATATTGAGTTCGACCCCGTCCTGCCGGTAGTGCGCGCGGGGACTCGACTGGAAGAGCGAGATCGTGTCGGCGAACTTGATCACCTGCACGTAGAGGCCGTCGTCGGCCCAGGCCAGGCGGACATGGGCGCTGCTGTGGGTCGGGTTGTCCGCGCCGATGAGGATCGGCGTGATGCCGAGGCTGCGCCACTTGGCCATGTCGCCGTTGATCGGCAGCGGCGCAGCGAGTTTCTTGACCGTGAGATGCGGCGGCGGGACCGAAGGCCAGGCCGGCGTCGGCTTGGCCGGCTCGGCGGCCAGGGCCTGCGCGAGTGGAGCGGAGATCGCCACCTTCTGGGAATGGTGGCGCACGGCGTCCGCCCCCGTGAGCGCCAGCCAGTGGTAAGACTGGGCCGCGTAGTCGCCGACCACCAGGTACGGCTTGCCATCATTGCCGGTGAACCCCTGCATCTGGCGCGTGTTATCCAGCCACATGCCGCCCCACCCCATGGCGGCGGGCGTGCCCAGCGTCCCGGTGCCCAGGCCGTCGGCGTCCATGGTTTCGAATTCGCAGTTGATGCCGCGGCCGACAACGGTCAGCCCGCCGATGCGGGTGGTGCCGCCGCCCAAGCCCAGGCCGAGCCCGGGCGGAAGCAGAGGCGAGAACCAGCGCAGCTTGCCGGCCGCATCGAACCCGGCCACGCTGTCCCCCTTGCTCCCTTCGCCGCCGGGAGGTCCTCCGGCCGTCAGGATCTGGGCGGTGAAGCTGCCGTCGGGGGCGACGCGCACGATGGGAACATTTTGCAGATGGAGGCTGGAAGTGCTCTTCAGGTCAAACGGGGAGATGAAACTGGTCGAACCCTCCACGGTCGGCGCCACGAACTTGTGTCCGGCGAAATCATACTGCGGCACGCCGGCGGCGTCCAACCCGGTCATCCGCACGAAGAGCACACCATTGCGGCTCGGGAGCACGAGATTGCCCTCGTGATTCTCGTTGAGGGCGAAGAGCGGTTCGGTCACGTTGATGGTGATCGGCTTGCCGTTGGCGTCGAGGATCGGCGTCTTGGGGTCGGCCTCGGTGATCACGCCGTCGCTGTTGGCGCGCTGGACATACATCCCCTCCTTGGCATACCCAAAGCGCTCGAGCAACCGCCCCACGCCATTCGCCTGCAGCAGGCAGATGTCCAGGTACTGATGCTCACGGCCGCCGCCCGGTCCCACGCCAAAGGTCTTGCCGCCGGCGGCGAAGCAGAAGAACAGCCCCGAGGGCAGGCTCCAGTGCGTGCCGGGCAGCCACTGGCGGGTCTTGGCATCGAGAATGATGTCGTGCGAGCCGCCGGTGTTGAAGTAGTGCATGCGGTCGTCATTGGCGAACCAGCCGCTGGCATAGTACTGCCCCCACATGCCGATGTGCATCCTGGCGGTGCCGGTGACCGGAAAGAGGCAGGTGCGGTTAACTTCGACGAGCGCCACATTTCCGTCCTTGTCAATGGCCAGCCAGCCCGGACCCCAGAGGCGCTCCGGGATGATGGGGCCAATGCCGTCGTCGCCGGTGCCGATGGTGCGAACCGGCTTCAGCGCCAACTCCTTCGTGTCATAGACCGCAATCTTGCGGGCGGCATCCGGATAGACCGCCAGGTATCCGGCGGACGCGGTGAGCAACCGCGGCGCGGCAGCAGGTGCTTCGCGAAACAGGATCTTTCCGGACGCATCGAGGGCGACGATCTCCTTGCCGCTGATGGCCCAGATGCGGCCGTTCACGGGGTCGGCCGACGGCTGCGACACCTCGGGCACGGCAATCTCGCCGGCGGGCTCGAGCGTTTCCCCGGCCAGGATCCGCAGCTTTCCAGCCTTGGCGTCCGCGCAGTAAAGTTTGCCATTGAGGAACGCCATGCCGCTGGCAGCGGTCAAGCCATCCGCATATTCCCGCGCCACGCTGCCATCGGCGAACTTGACGTACTCGCCGGTGGCGACGTCGATCCGAATAAGGCTGTTGCCCCGCATGACCAGCACCCGCCCCTTGTCGTCCATAGCGATGCCGGTTGCCTGGCCGCCCCCTTGCACGGACCAGAGGAAATGGGTCATGGCCGGGTCGTAGGCGCGGACATGCTGCCCGGACTCGAAGCCGCTCTGCACCACGACGATGCGGCCCGTGGCATCGAAGGCCACCGCCTGCGGCTCGAGCGAGACGCGCTTCTCGAGGCTGCCCGGATAGGCCTTGCCCATGGCCGGATCGCCGTTTCCGGCAGGCGAAATGTAGTCGAGGCCCAGTTTCGCCTCGGTCAGCTTGAGCTGGTAGTCGCCGGCCGCAATGGGGCGCCCCTGCCAGTCGCGCGACGGCAGCCAGAATTCATACTTGCCCCTGGCCATCGGCTGGTTCTGGAAAAGATATTGGACGCAGGTGCCGTCGGGCCGGAACAACCCGGCGCTGGTCACCCCGGCGCCGGACTCCACCTTGAACGTGCCATCAGCCGGCCTCGGCGCCGGGAACGAGGCCTGGTACGCGCCGAGATCGAACACGTCCTTGCGCGACACGCCGTCGATGTCGGCGGCAGGAGCGGCGATACTGTTGAGTTCCTTCGCGCCCCACCCGCTGCTCGTGGCGCGAATGGGCGCCCACTCCATCGGCGAGACGGGGCGATAATCGCCGGCGGCCGCGTCACGGTAGGTCACGCCCAGGGTGAGCGAATGCGTGTCCAGTCCCGTCAGCGACGCCCAGTCTTCCACCCGCCGGCGCATGTACACGTCCGGCTCGCGGCCGATGATGTTGCAGGCGTAGAGATTGTGGTCCACGGCCAGATTCTGGTTCCCCTTCTCCAGCACGATGCCCGACGGACTGCCGGTCAGCAGATTGTTGAACGCCGTGACCTGGTCCGACCCGCTGATGCGCAAGGAGACGCCGTCCGAGTTGGCGATGGTGCAGTTGATCAGCGCGGTCTTCCGGCACTCCGTCAGGCTCACGCCCGCGGTGTTGTCGGCCAGCACCAGGTTCTGAAAGCGGCCATCCACCGCGCCACGTACCAGCAACCCGGCGCCACAGCGGCGGATGACGATGCGCTCCAGTGTCAAGCCCGCTGCGCCATCGACCTGGATACCGGCCCCGACGGCATTGAGGATGGTGAGGTCGCTGACCTTCGCCGCCGTTGCGCTGCGCAGGATCAGGCCGTGCGCCTTGCCGGTGGCGTCCAGAATCGTTTTGCCGTAGCCTGCGCCGGTAATGCTCACGCCCTCCGGAACCGTGACGTCCCCGAGTTTGAAAGCGCCTTCCGGCAGACGCGCAACCGCGCCCGACTTGGTGCCGGAAATGATTTTTGCCACTGCCGCGCCGTCAGCGGCGTTCGCCGCCTCGAGAACCGGAGTGGCCAGCCACCCTGCCAGAACGAGAATCATTGCCATGCGTTTATTCAGTATCATGCTTTTCTTCACGTCATCCGTATGCCCCATCATATCCACCGCTTTCCTGGTGATCGCCTTTCCAACTGATTTCTGGAGGGCCTGCGGCCTCGCCGGCCTCGCCGGCCTCCAGGTCGCCGAGGCCGGCGACCCTCCAAAGTTGCAACTTTGTCATCTCGCGTTTCCGAATACCCATGCGCCAAACCGGTTGTAGTCATGAAAGTTCGCGGCAGTCCGCGTGTCCCACGCCCAGTGTGAACAGGGCGCCGCATCGTAGTCGATCCGGTAGACATTCGCGCGCCACTGGTCCCCGGCCTTTGGAATTGGACACACACCGCACAATAATGCAAACGGGATGAAGCATTCCACCGTCCAGCCGGTCACGGCCGCACCGGGCGCCCGTTCGCCGCCGCGCACCGTGGTTGCCCCCTGACAACGCCGCTCCCCTTCATAATGCCACGGCAGCCACCCGTGAAACGTCCCGTTGTGGTTCGAAACCAGGATGGGCAGTTGGGCGCCCAGCGGGGAAATCTCGTATTCGAAATAGAGCGGATGCCGCTCATCGGGCCACAGGAACAGTTCCACCACGTCCTCGGTGAACAGGTTCCCATAATCCGGTAGGCCGCTGCAGGTGAGCTGGCGGTCCTCGCAATCGCACAGGAGATAGATCCCGCGCGGCGACCAGGCCGCCTTGAACCGGGTAGCATACGTGGCCGTCCCCTCGCCCACGCGCCCGAGCGGCTGCCAGTCGATCTTTGCCCAAGCCGCCCCTCGGCCATCCCCGGTCACGCGGAAATCCTCGACCAAGGAAAGTTCAAGATTCTTGGCAGTTTGCATCGCGTCTCACCCTTGTTGCGCAGCTTGAGAATGCCGATTACGCCACAGCACCCAGACCCCTGTGACGGCCCATGTACAGAACTATCCCAAACGCCTTCCGTCACGGCAAATGAATCACAATAGGATCATAACGCGAACCTGTAACGAAGGAGTCATGGACGCCCTTACGGCGGCCTGTCCCGATCGAAGCCGAAGGGCCCTCGCTGGCCTAGATTTTCTGGAGGGCCAGCGGCCTCGCTGGCCTCAGGTCGCCGAGGCCGGCGACCCTCCAAAGTCAAAGCTGCAATACCTATACGTGTCATGGCTTGATCGGCCGCGATGCCTTGAGATCCGCCTCCGTGCGTCCGAGCAAGATGCGGTCGAAGGCCGCGCTGCCTCCCACTGCGTCAAGTAGAAAGCCCCGGATGGACATCGGTTTCCCGTCGAACGGTTTCTGTTCACTCCGGATTTTCCAAAGGTCGACCCGCACCGTGGTCCACGCAGTGGAAAGCTTATCGGCGAGGGGAACTTTCGATGCCCAGGCGCGAGCCTTCCCGTCGTTGCCAACAATGAGGCTCTCCCCCTCGAATGGCTGGCCGATCATCACCCAAGCGCCCTGCGTCTCCGGTGCGAGCGCCTTGCAGGTGAACTGCAGCCAGCGATACTGGCCGGGTTTCTCGGGTTTTTCCACAATCTCAAAATCCCAGTCCCGCATTGCCTGGCTCCCGATTTGCCGATCGGCCGGCACCGCCAGGTACTGCGCGCCGGAGAAGGCCTCCGGTCCTGTCCGCCAGTCGGCCCCCTCCATATAATCGTCGGTCTTCTCGTCGAACAGCACCGCGACCGGGCGGTTGGCTAGTGCATCGGGTTGCGAACAGCCCAATCGATCGCCATGGAAGACAACCTCCGCCAGCCACAGGTTGCCGGTGCCCCAGCCGGCGCCATCGGGCTTGGCCAACCGGAACTTGCGCGCCTCGATCGGCTTGACCAGTTGATGCGTATGGACAGCAACATCGGAGGTCAGGTACTGAGCAAAAACCCACTGACCTTTGGTCACATCCCAATATTCGAGGCGGGCGTCGCGGATCCAGGACTCGGGGTGGGCCGGATCCTCAACCAGAGTAATCGCATTCACCCGCAACTGGGTGCGAGTGGTATCGAAAACCAGACTGAAATCGCCGCGCCAGCCGGAGTTGATCATCTCGGCATCATGCCACCCCAGCCGTGGCTGTTCCGGCGGAGTCGGATTGCCATCGAACAGATGATCCTTGTTCACAGCCATGCCGCTGGTGCCGGCGTAGGCTTCGACACTGACATTCGTGGCGTCAAACAGATTGGGTGTCAGCGGCCACGGTGTCCGCTCGGCATTGGACCAGGAAGTGATGCGCGCGGTCGAGAGTTGAGGGTTGAGGGTCGAGGGTTGAGGGTTGGACGGAATGTCAGCCAAGTGGACGAGCCACTTCTCATGCATATCACCCTCGAACCGCACCACCGTCCCCATCCAGGTCGCAGCCAGTAGATCGCCGTCCGGCAGCCAGGCGGTGGTGGCAATGGCGCCCAGGTCGGTTTGATGCAGGAGGCGGCCATTCGGGATGTCCAGTACATACAACGTCCCCAACTCGCTGGAAACCGCGAGGCGTTTGCCGTCCGCCGCGGCACGCGGGAAACGCAACAGCGAGTCAGCGGCAAAGCTCCACAGCGGCGATCCGACAGCGGTGTACACCTTCAGACTGCGCTCCGTGGTGGCGGCAAGCCAGGTGCCGTCTGGCGCGAGTACAACCGCGTCCGCCCCAGTGGGAATGGTAGCCAGAATCTTTCCATCGCGGACGACGAACACCCGCCCGCCCTGCGTGCTGGCGCGAACGGCAAGCGTCTTCCCATCTGCGCTGGCGCCCAAGCCTTGAATCTCTCCGGCGCGATCCAGCGTCAACGCCCACTTGCTCTTGCCGGTCCGCGGATCCAGGGCGCAAAGCTGCATCCCCTGTGCGGTCAGCAGGGTCTGGGCATCGGCAGCCAGGAGGCAGGGTGACTGCCGCTTTTCACGGGACCAGTCCTGCGACCAGAGCAACGTGCCGTCCGGCTTCCAGGCGGCCAGGGCGAGATTGCCGGCGGCGGCAACCCAGGAACTGTCGGGCGCAACGGCGAAGTTGGCGATGTGGTCGTTCAGGTTGGCAGTGAAGCACCAGGAGACCATGCGCGCCGGTAAACCGGGCAGCGCGAAGCGGCGTTGCGTCCGTCCCTCCGCGTCCATGACGTAGAGGTGATACCCTTCGCCCGTGGCCAGATCGAACCCTTGCGCCGCGAAGCCGTTCCCAAACGCCACAGGCGAGAAAGCAAAGTGGTCGCCGATCGTGCCCGACCACGCCGGCTTTCCGGTGGCCAGATCGAGGCTGTAAAGGTTCTGCCCCCAGTTGAAGGCATTGAACAAGGCGGACTTGCCATCGGCGGAAACGGCCAGATCGCGAAGGTGGGGACCGAAGCGAGTGTTCAGTGTTCGGTGTTCAGTGTTCAGAGAAGACACTCCTGCCGACTTGCCGCTGATCAACTCGGTGGCGGCTATGGTGAAGGGCGGCTGACCGTTGACAGGCACGTTGAAGGCGCCGGAGCCGGTCGTGGTGAACCGCTCCTCGACCACTGATCCGTCGCCGTCCAGCAGACGGACCTGAAGGGGTAGCGAGGCCCTGATTTTGCTGGAACCAAACAGCCTGTCGACCAGGGTTCCCGATGATTCAGCCAGCACTCCAGCCTGCCATACAACCGGCACGCCCGGATTGATGCGCTTAGGCGCATCGAGTTTCACGCCGCCGATCCGGGTCGGCAGGATGGCATACAACCGGGCGCAACTGAAACGCAGATCGGCATCGAACTGGATTCCTGAACCCTGAACCCCGGATCCTGCAACCTCTTCCCCGGAGAACACGTCATACACCACCTCGCCCTTCTCCACCGGCAGTCGGACCTTGGCCACGACCGGCAGGGTGGCGGCCATGCCGGCGCTGACACGCCAGTGCACGCCGGGTTCAAGCGTGGTGCGGGCATTGTTGACCAGCCACAGATAGCGGGCGCCACCCGGACCGCGCCGCAGGGTGGCCAGCACGCAGGGCTGATCCACCTCCACTACCGGGGGAACGACTCCGGCAAGTTTTGCGGCCAGTTTGGGGGCATCCGCCAGGAAGGTGCGCTCGTCATTCCAATACGCGATGTCTTCATTGAAACCGCCCAGTTTCTCGTTGAACGCAAGGTCCAGCGGCGTGGCCCCTTTCACCAGGGATTCGCGGCAGGAAGCGTCCGCGAAGATCGTGGCACCCGACTTGCGCGCCGTCTCCACCATCGCGTGGAACGCCGGCTCCGGCTCGTAGCGCAGGCCGACCAGCAGCACGGCCTTGAACCGGGTCAGGTCCGGCTTGTCCTCCGCAAAGACAAAGGTGGCCGGGCGCCGGGCGTAGAGGCAGTCCTGGTAGGCGGTCCACAATCGGGTGAAATACACGCCACCCACACCGCCGCCGCCAAACGAATCCAGGGTGACATGGCGGAAGGAGACCGGGATGGCGACCCCGTCGGCATTCTCCAGCGTGCCCAGCCACGGGCCGTACGCCCGGGCAAACTGGTTCAGGGCGCGATAGACCGACGGCATGCCGGCATAGGCGGAACGAGGATCTGAGGCGATGGGACCCCACTGCGGAATTGCCCCTTCCTTGCCGATGCCGTCAGCACCGCGCATGAGCGCCAGGAAGGACATGGGTAGGATCTGCTCGCCGGTGCCGGTGTCCCCCAGGAACTCGGGGTGGATCCAGGCGGGCTTGCCTGCCCTCCGTAGCCCATCGGGCGAAGGAGGGCCTGGGCGCTTGTAGAAGTCCACGGCGTGCGGCGTCCAATTCGGGGTGGTGATCTGCTCGGCCTGGAAATGCAGATCCACCTCGTCGACATTGGAGAAGCAAACCGGCGGATAGACCTCCGGCCTGCGGTAGGGGCCGGACGAGGCGGTGCGCCGATGCGCATCCAGCTTGTCCAGCGCATCCTTGAAGCATTGCTGGGTTTCCGGCTGCCAGTTGATGATGCGGTTGCCCACCGTGTCGAGAACCGGACTCCACGTGCCGGTCGCATTGGCCTGTTTCACTGCGGCCTCGTATTGGGCTTTCTCCTCCAGCGTGGTCGTGCCTTTGTCCCGCTGCGCCCACCAGTTGGCGGCCCAGTCCCAGCCGGCGAAGGCGGGAAACGGCCGGAGCGGTTCGGTGTATTGCTTGATGGCGGCAGCCGTTCCATCCGGGGTGATGGGGCCGCAGTATCCCGGACTGGTGCCCATCGGCAACGTCGAATCCATGTAGACCAGCATCAGCCACTCGCGGATGCCATGGGCGCTGAAGGCGCCGAGCACATGCGCCTGGGTGAAACCGAACTCCACCTTCTGCGTCGCCACGCCATCGGGCTCCGCCATCAGCCGCTTCTTCATCCGATCCAGCAGGCCATCATTGTCCGCGAACGCCAGCGGATAGCGGCCGGGGTGCATGCGGTTGACGTACTGGTTGACGCCGAGTCTCCGCGAACGGTCCAACATGTCAACCGCGGTGTCCGCGAAACTCCACGCGTCGGCTGTTGGGTTCAAGTTGCCGTAGTCGCCGTAAAGCGTGACGCGGAACGGCGAGACCGCGTTGAGCGAATCCCCGATCCGGATGGGTTGGGACACGCAGGTGAAGCCGGGGAGGTTGGCGCGCAATTCATAACGGCCCGGGGAAAGCTGGGCCGTGAAGCTGGCGGGAATGAGGAAGGATGCGGGGGTTGGAGGGCCAGCGGCCTCGCTGGCCCAGGCCGCCGGGGCCGGCGGCCCTCCAGGTCGAATCTCCCTTAACGTCACCGTAACGGCATTCACAATGTTCGTCGTCCGCACGGCCACACTGACCGGAATCGCTTCGCCGCGTCCCCACCAGACGCGGTTCAGCGGCGTCCAGACGCTCACAGTTCCTTTGCTATCCGGAGCACGGACCTCGACGACGATCCGAAGCGTGTACTCGGACGATGCCTCCGCATTCAGTGTCGGCGCAATGCGAACTTGGTAAAGCCCGGCGTAGTCGGCAGGAACCTGGAGTTTGCCATCCAGAAACTTCAACTCGCGCCAGTCCGTGTCGCCAAACGGCGTGGCCCGGACGTGCCAGTTCAGCGGCAGGCTCCCGGCATTCAGGGTGAACGGCTCGGCCTCTCCCGCCGTCCACGCCAGGCTGGGGAACTCGGCGCTGACGCGCTCATGGGCTGCTTGCACCGCCCGCTTGAACTTGCCGGTGGCCAGGTCATACACCTGGAACAACTCCGCCGGATCGGCGCGTTTGAGCAGAAGCTCATCGCCCGCGACGGCGAACTGCGTGATCCGCGCCTGCGAACCGCTACCTTCTTCCAACTTCAGTTCCGGCAGGGGGGTGCCGGCTGCACTCCAGCGCTTCACGCTGCGCTCTATGGCATAGAGGGTACCGGCGGCATCCACGGTCCAGACGGCATGCCCGCCAGAGGGCACCGTCTGTGCCCAGCGTTCAACTCCGTCAAACCCAAGGCAGTGCACCTGGGCGTCCAGGGATAGCAGGTACAGTGCCCCGGCGGCCTCGCTTACCCGCATGTCCAAGCAATGTTTGGCGATGCCGGGGAACTCGATCACCTTCACGATTTTTCCCGTCGGCGAAATCCGCAACACCCGTTTCACCCCATAGTCGAGGCCATAGAAGTCGCCGCTTTCGCCCGCCTCGACACCCCGCGGGGAATCGTAGTTTGGGGGCTTGAACTCGCTGCACTCGGCGACATGCTTGAAACTCCGGTCGTAGAGGTGCACGTGGTGCTGGAAATGCGCATTGTTGACGGCGATGATCCCGTCGGCGTTCGCCGTGGCGTTTCCGACGCCATCCAGCACCACGTCGCCGCCCAGGCGGTGCGCGCCGTCGCGGCTCACGCGCAGGACATGGCCGCCGCTGGACAGGTACACATTACCGTCCAGGCCGACCCGCATCAGGGCACTGGCACAGTCGAACTTCGGATCTTCGCGCGAGATGATCCGTTCCAGCAGTTCGGCCGGAGCCAACCCTGCGCCCAACAGACACCCTGCAAACGCCATCCATCCCATCAGAATCGTGTTTTTCGCTTTCATTTTGCTCCTGTCCCATCCATGCGGACACACAATCGTTCACATACGTAACGGAACGACTGCGCCGGTCATGGCGCCAGCACGCGGATGCGATAGAAGCGGGTGGGCGTACCGGTGGCACCCCCGACATCCACCACATTCGTCACCACACCCAGACCGCTTCCGCCGCCGAGAACATTCGTCAACGACCTGACCAGAAAGGCGTTGCTGAAGCCACCGTCGACTAGCGACGGCGCCGCCTCCAGGATGTTCGTCAGCATCATAGGTCCACCCTCGTAACTGTTGTCGCCGTTGGCGCCACGATAGGTGATCACCAGGTCCGTGCCGTTGGTCTTCTCGATGCCGATGATGTGCAGATAGGCGGCCTCGTTGGTGGGATTGAAGCCGGTTAGGAAACGGGTCCGGTTGTCGAAGCCCCTACCGAATGGGTCGGACGCATCCGCCGCCACCCCATAACGGCTCTCCCAGGACTGCTGGGCGGTGATCAGGTGGACGTTGACTGTCCCGCTGTTCGGCCCGTTGCCGAAGATGGAATTGCTGGCACACAGCCGGTAGTAGTAGGTCATCCCGAACATGAGATTGCCATCGGTGTAGTCGGTGGCGCCCGGTGCGAGGATGACCGTCGCCAGGTTCGCCGTAAAGGCGGCGTCGGTCGCACGCACGATCCGGATCGCCTGATACGCTGAGAAGCCATTCGTGTTCGCATTGTTCAGCCAGGCGAGTTTGATCTGGTCGGTCGCAACCGCCGCCGCTCCCAACTGGCTGGGCGGGGCGGGAAGATAGGCGAAATCCGTCATGGAATTCGTCCGCACATACACGTCGTCAAAGGAAACGCGGCAGGCGCCCGCCCCGCCATCCAACGCGGCCAGGTTAACGGCCAGCGGCGAACTGTCGTAGGCGATGGAATAGGAAGAGCCGTCCGGTTGCGGCGCCCCCTCCGGCCACACATACCACAGCACATAACTCCCCATGTCGAAGAGTTTCAACCAATACCAGACCCCATTGGTCCAACTCATCGAGTAACTACCCAGCACCGCCCCATTCCGCTGCAGATGAACTCCCGCATGGGTCGTCTGGAATACCAGGCGATAGCCGTTCGTGCCGGTTGCATCGGAGTTGAAACATACCCCGGCATGGCAGTTGGTATCGCCGTCCGTCCAACCATCCACACGAATCTTCGCCAGGATCGTACTGCCGGAAGGGAGAGGCAGATCTCCGTTCCGCAAATTGGCCAGTTTGGGGCCCGCCGCGCTCGTTGACGTTTGCGATAGAATCCCGCCGGCAAGGGTCCAGGCGCCGCCCAGCCCCTGCCAGACATTGGAGAGCACCGGACCGTCAAAGTGATCGGCAAACGGCCAACTGGCGCCCGGGAAGGACCAGGGATCGGTCGGACTCGTGCCGGCCAAGTACTCCTGG
>Ga0209697_10004179_pt1 | contig 19006 bp, 21 predicted proteins | sample AliMusrvi5mmetaG_FD_184115 | JGI IMG/M metagenome (GOLD analysis project Ga0209697, IMG submission 184115) | Freshwater lake bacterial and archeal communities from Alinen Mustajarvi, Finland, to study Microbial Dark Matter (Phase II) - Alinen... | ecosystem: Environmental > Aquatic > Freshwater...
CGCTCGGACAGACCAGTGCCGCTGCCAGCGCACAGGTAAGCGCGAGGTGTAACCACTGCCGTTGCTGCATGATCGGGTTTCCTTTCCCAGGAGAATTATCCGATTATAACAAAAAATTGACTCTATTGCGGAAGGAAAGCCCGTTCCGGCTCAGTAATAGCAAATGTCGTAAATCCGTTCGGGTAATCGTCCTGCTACGGGGGTTGCATAGGCAATTCACCTACCGGGTCGATGGCATGCTGTGGAGCCGTAGCGAAACCATGGCAACACGCTGCTGGCTCGCGGGATACGCGTTATTGAAGAAACACCAACAAAGGAATTTCACCATGACCGACCAACCGATTGCAATTCAAGGTTTTCACCATCTCGCCATGCGCGTGCGGGATTTCGATGCCAGCGTGCGCTTCTACACCCAGGCGCTCGGTTTTACTTCGAAGATCACCTGGGGCGAAGGGGACAAGCGCGCGATCATGCTCGATTGCGGCAACAGCAATTACCTGGAGATCTTCGCCGGCGCGCAGGCCGACCGGCCCGAAGGCGTGCTGCTGCACTTCGCCTTGCGCACGACGGATGTGGATGGCGCGGTGCAGCGTGCCGTCGCCGCCGGTGCGGAAGTGACGCTTCCGCCCGCCAATACGATCATTCCCGCCCATCCCGCTCCCGTTCCCGTGCGTTATGCCTTCCTCAAAGGACTCGATGGGGAGATCATCGAGTTCTTCGATAGCGAAGCCGTCTAGTTCAATCCACCAGCATAATCGAATCGCACAGCACTGGGAAGGCGAGACTCCGTTCGCGCCGCGGGAGGGCGATCAGGAACGACCGCCTTCCCGGGGCGCGAACACCCCATCTGCCCCAGCACCAAGCTGCGTAAATACTCTCCCCGCGATCAGCGCGCTTCAGCGTGCTTGCCACAATTTGCCACGCCCTTCAGGGCGTGGCAAACAACAGGATTGCCTGCATAACACCGCATGTTCTCCGCGCAATTTCCGTTGGAAAGAGAAGGAATCTCAAAGCAAGTGGCGAATTAGTGCCATAACAAACATAATTCGGTCTTCTTTGCGAAGGCCGTCAACGATTGAGCGCGCTGAACGGAGTTACAGTCCATGATTACAGCACATCCGTCTAGACGCTGCGCCGCGCGTACCGCTGGTCGCGTGTCGTCTGCCGCGTGCGTCACCGGTCCCCGTGAAGCTGTTCTGCCAACGCATGCCGTCGTGAGGATACCCCGATGAAAATGACGGCATTTCGCGTGCAAAACTACCGCTCGGTCATCGACTCCGGGTGGTGCGATCTCGATGAACTCACCGTGATCGTGGGCAAAAACGAGTCGGGGAAAACCTCGCTGTTGAAGGCGCTGTGGAAATTCAACCCGTTCGAGCCGGCGCCGTATGATCTGGGTCGCGAATGGCCTCGCGGTCACCGCCGGCAGATGCGCGTCGAGCAACCGGTCGTCACCGTGCGTTTCGCCTTCACGCCGGAAGAGCGGGAGCAGTTGGCCGCGCTGCACGAGTCGGCTGCCGATCTCACCGGGGTGGAAATTCAGCGCAATTACGCCGGCATCTTCCGCTATCATTTTCTGCCGCACCAGCCGATGGCGTCCCCGCCGATCGCCTCCGCGTTCGAGACCTTGAAAAATCTCTTCGGCGGCGTGCCGCAGGCCATGCTGCGCCAGTTGAAAGACCGCTCGACCGCCATCCTGCAGGAACTGCTGAAATTGAATCGTCCCGAAGACGCCGAGGAGCCGACCGAAGCCGCCGCGCTGGTGCAGGAGATGCTCTTCAGCGTGCCCGCGCCGGTGCGGGTGGGCGGCGATACCCTGGATCCCCTGCAGCGCTCCATCGATCAGGCGGTTACGGACATCAGCGGGCAACTCCCCGCCCGGCAGGCGGTCACGCTGGTGCATCAATGGCTGCCCACCTTCATCTACATGGATGACTACAAGATCTTCCACGGCGCGGCGCAGTTGGATCAAATGGCACAGCGCAAGCGCGAGCACCGGCTGACCGGCGAAGACCGCACGCTGATTACCATCATGAATATGGCGGGGCTGGATCTGGATGACGAGGTGGAGAAGATTGCCCAACCCGACCGCGAGCAGCGCATCCTCGATCTGAATGACGCCAGCCGCACGCTCACCGATGAGATCGCGCATCGCTGGTCACAGAAAAAGTATGAGGTGATGTTCCAGGCGGACGGCAACCATTTCATCACCTTCGTGAAGGATGTGGCCACGCATATCCTGGTGCCGCTGGAAGAGCGCTCGAAGGGGTTCCAGTGGTTCTTCTCCTTCGACATGACTTTCATGTACGAGACGCGCGGGCAGTTTCACAACGCCATCTTGCTGCTCGATGAGCCGGGCCTGCATCTGCACGCCGCCGCCCAGCAGGACCTGCTGGCGCGCATCCGTGAATATGCCCACACCAACCAGTTGATCTACACCACCCACCTGCCGTTCATGCTCGACTTCTCGCGCCCGAGCGCCGTGCGCATCGCGGAAGACAACGGTCAGGACGGCACCCGCATTTACACCGATTGGGACGGCGTGGATCAGGATGCCCGCTTCACCCTGCAGGCGGCGGTAGGGCTGGCCTTGAGCCGCCAATTGCTGCAGGACCAGTACAATTTGATCGTCGATGAGGCGTCCGACTACTGGCTGTTGTCCGCGCTGGCCGAAATGTGCAGCGATTCCGGCGCGCCCGGACTGGATGAACGGCTCATTGTCACTCCATTGGGCGGGGCAGCCACCACCGCGGTCGCCGGCTTGCTGTTGCAGCGCCGGCAGGTGAACGTCGCCGTGCTGGCGGGGTTGAACACCATCGAATCGACGACGCTCGATGAAGCGTCGCGCCGGTGGATTCGCGATGATTCGCGCGTCATCGCGCTGGATCGCATCCTCGATTTACCCTACCCCTGCACGCTGGAGGATGTCTTCACCGACGAGTATTACTGCGCGCACGTACAGGCCGTCTACCGCATGGAATTGGGCGCCTTGCCGCTGCGCCTGCCGCCCGCCAACGCGCCGCTGATCACCCGCGTCACCGAGGCGCTCGCCCAGCGCGGCATCGTGCGCTTCAAGAAAAGCCGTGTCGCCCGCCATCTGCTGCAGCAGCTCAACGGGCAAACGCTGGAGATGCTGCCGGAAATCACCCTGGAGCGCGTCACCCGCGTCGTCGCCGCCATCAACCGCATCGTCGGCGGCTGGGACAACGAACTCCCGGAAGCCCCCGCCACCCCCACCCCCGTCAGTCAAATGATTACCTTTTCCGGGCTGAATAAAGGGTAGCAGGATGTGAAGAGGTGTCGGGGAAATGTGGAGTGCGGCACCGCCGTGCCGCACTCCTTCCCCCTGCATAGCTACCAACCCGTTCGTAGTGAACCACGTAGCGCAGCGGAGTGGTGGCGGTTTCCGGCAAAGTGGACGCCAATACTGGGTCTGGTTATGTACCCCGGCAAACCGAACGTAAAAAAAGATAACCTACTCCTGTATTTGTTAGCTAATGATTAAGTTATTCTATACTTATTTACTGTAGCAATAAACGAATCAGGCCTATCAGGCGTAACCACAATATATCTATGGTGGCCAGCGCGATTATAACGTATTACCACTACGCTTTTATCATATTTATTAAGTAACAGCTTAGTGTGAAATCGGAATTCGCTATTATATATTATATCGTGAAATAACTTCCTAATATCAGACTTATACACATCTACAATATCTTTATACTTTACAAGGATGAATCTCCCCCTATATTGCCATTGTGTGTATATATAATCAGCCCCAAAATTATAAGTGAGAAATACTCTTAGGCTATAATAGAATGATATAATCATGGTAAATATGCCAAATATTAAACATATAATAGATGTATAATCAAATTTGTTATAGTACATCTTTGTTTAAGCTCCTGGGGCTTCTTGCACAGAAATAGTTCAATGCTTTCACCTGCTTTTATGTATTCCGGCAAACCGAACGTAGAAATAGATAACCTATCCCGGTAACATGCGCCAGCTCGAGCATTAATGGTGATTCGCCTTGCTCACATGGAATTGCCAACTGCCATCGTTACCTCGGTCCCAGACATACCCGTAGACCTTCGAAACACTGAATAATCCCCCACCCTTCGTTTGGACGGCTTGGATGCAGATATTGGTTGATTGTGTGGCGTCCGCGTGTTTTTCGGCCTCGGGGAGAAACTGTTCGGCAATCTGACGGTTCTTGTCGATATTCGCGACGTCATCGGTTTGGAATTTCCACATTACGACGCGACTGCTGCCGTTTGATGAGTTGAGGTTGATGACCTGGCGGGAATAGACCCTGGGTGTGCCTGACAAGGGAGTGGTCGCAACTTGCTGCTGCCGGCATCCCGAACATACCCCCATTACCAAACAGCACACCATCAATATCGCCACCACGGAAACGGAAGAACCAGTTTGCATGAGCATCCCTTCCTCATTCGCTTGGCGTCCTTTGCGTAGCAAAAGGCTACCTCAAGCGCCTACCAGTGTATGTTCGTGGTTTTAGCGTGACCTCCTGCATTGCGCACTCATACATATGGTTATAATGCAAGTTGTTGTGGCCACTATCTATCACCGGTTAACTCGATTGGCAATGAGAATAACGTATGCTATAATAATTAGCACGGTGGCAAAGTCGAACGATGACCGATCAACTCGAAACTCCACAACCTGATGCCATACGGAAACCCTTTAGATTTCCGTATGGGCAAACGGTCGGCGCCATGGTGTATCTTGCCATGCTCATGGCGATATTTGCCCCACATCTGCGCGTGTTGCTGTTCACCGAGGAATTCAGTCTGGCGCTTGGTGCTTCGGTGCTCTTCTTCATCACCCACTGTCTGCTGGGCGTGGGCCAGCAAAAGTGTCGGCAATGTCAGCCTTTTCGCTATCCGCAGTTGGCGATACTCGCCGTATGCGTTTCCGCCGTCTTGGCGCTACTGTGCTTCGAGTTACTCATCACGGCCCAGGATATCCTCGAACAGCGTTTCCACCTGCATCTCACCCTTGCGGTGATCGGTTGGGTGAGTTGGGTGAACTGGTTGGGCTGGGATATCTTCTTGTTTCGTTACTACCTCGACCACGCGCAAGCACGCGTCATCCGCGGAATGGTGGGCATCGTCAATCTTGCGAGTCTGCTCGTTGCGCTCTGTGCGATCCACAGTTCCTCGGTGTTTGCCCTCGAACCCTATACGAAGATATTGATGGAATGTGCGCTGTTCGTCAGTAGTATGCTGCTCTTTTCCAGCCTGCTCTTCAGCGGTATGCTGCTGGTCTCACCAACCGCGACCGATCCTCCGGTGGCAGTGCGCATCCCGATGCGGTACGGTGTCTGGGTAGGACCGGCTTTGGTGCTGTTGCTCGGATTATTGCTCCAATATCGTTGTCCGCTGCTGCTGTGTTGGTATGGTGGAACAGTCTGGCAGCCGGTATCACCGGGTTTAGCTCAGCGTACGGTACAGTGTCTCACGATTACCGGTCCCGTGCGTGTCACTGCCGTGCGTGCCGCGCTGCCTTCCTGGCAGCTTCGCGTAGTCGATGCACATCAGGGACGACCTGGGAGCGGTGGAAGCGCACAGCGATTATGCCCCTCGGTCGGTGCCATGATCAACGCGAACTTTTTTGATATAGAAAACCTCAATCCGCTGGGATTAGTGATTGCACGCGGAAAAACGATCTCCCCCGTGAAGCATGAAAACGGTTGGTTCGGCAAATGGGGAATCTTCTACGTGTGCCGAGGGCATGCCGAGATCATGCCGGCGGAGCAACCGCTGCCCGCCTTGGTGACTGAAGCGGTCCAGGCCGGTCCCATCTTAATAAAGCAAGGGAAAATCAACGCGAATCCCTTGCGCCAATATGCGCCACGGGCTGCGCTTGGATTGGCTGCGAATGGACAGGTGATTTTCGCCGTCGCGGAAGGATACCTCAGTTTCGAGCAATGGGCGATCTGTTTACGCGATCGACTCGATTGTCATGACGCCATCAATCTGGATGGGGGACCGTCAGCGCAACTCGCCTTCCATGGCGTCACCTCGTATTGCACCCCCGATACGGTTTCAGTTCCCATCTTTTTGCAATTGGTGCCTGGGAATAAATAGCTCTGCAGATAACAACTCTTCTCATTATCCCCCTCTACCTCACTCCCCCATCACCTTCACCACCACCCGCTTCCGTCGCTGCCCGTCGAATTCGGCGTAGAAGATGGCCTGCCAGGGGCCAAGGTCGAGGTTACCGTTGGTAATAGGGACGATGACTTCGTGGTGAACGAGCATGCTCTTCAGGTGGGCGTCGGCGTTGTCTTCGCCGGTCTGATGATGGCGATAGCGCGGATCGGCGGGGGCCAGGTGCTCCAGCCACTGGTCGATATCCTGCAGCAAGCCGGATTCGTTGTCGTTGACAAAGACGCCGGCGGTGATGTGCATGGCAGAGACCAACACCATGCCTTCACGCACGCCGGACTTGCGAACGATCTCGGCGATGGCGTCGGTGATGTGCACGTATTCACGCCGGCGGGTGGTGTTGAACCAGAGATATTCGGTAAGGGTAGTCATGCGCTAACCATACCACGTCGGAAGGGCGTCAAGCAACCGATGAGGGACGAGAGCCTGAGCGGTTACTTTTGATAATACGCCGTCACTACAGTAATAACATATGGTTAACATGATTAACCCAGGGCAGTTATAATGCTAAATATTATACGATACGTTTCACATAGGATGGAAGCAGATGAGCGGTCACGGAGAGATGATTCTCGTCATCGATGACGATGCGCAGATACGGCGCGTGCTGAATGCGGTCTTACGGACACAGGGGTATCGCGTCCTGCTGGCAGCCTCGGGGGAAGACGGAATTACCCAGGCGCTGGATCAACAACCCGCCCTGATTGTCCTCGATCTGGTGATGCCGGGGATGGGGGGCATGCAAGTGTGTGAGGCCTTGCGGACCTGGTATCGTGATCCCATTCTGATTCTATCGGTCCTCGAACACGACCGGGATAAAATCACCGCCTTGAAACGCGGCGCCGACGATTATATCAGCAAACCCTTCTCGACGGGAGAATTGTTGGCACGGATCGAAGCCCATTTACGCCGCCGGCAACGGATTGCTGCCCCAGCACAGCCTCCCGTCATTGTCACCGGCGTGTTGTCGATCGATCTGGTGCATCGTCGGGTGACCCTGGCGGGCAACGTGGTGAAGCTGACCCCGATCGAATTTGAGCTTCTGCTGTTGTTGGCCACCAATGCCAATTGTGTCGTCTCCACGCAAACACTGCAGCAACACCTGTGGGGTGAGACGGGGAGTCCGATTGACTCCAGCCGACTGCCCACCCATATTACCCATCTGCGTAAAAAGATTGCCGTCACCCCATCGCCGATTCAGACCGAACACGGCATCGGCTACCGCTTCGTCATCGAAGCGGCTGACGGTCAGCGCAAGCAATAGCAGTTCGGCAATCTGCATTTGCGGGAAGGCGACGCTCCGTCGGAGCCGAAAACTCGCCGCAGGCGATCCCTTTTCGCACCGGTCGGATTTTGCTCCCCCGCTGACCCTAATTTTCTTGATAATAAGCTGCACAATCAGTGAAATCGGCGTAGGAATTCGTCTATAATACCGTCTGAAGGTAGGCAGGCGGATATGGAGACCATGGCGGATATTCAGTGGGTGGCGGAGCGGTTGGCGGAGGCATATCCGTATATATTCGCACAAAAACGGCGGGAAGGGGTATTGGATGATGCGCCACTGGATAGCTTGCTGCGGGCGATGCTGAGCCAGAATACCACTGACGTCAATCGCGACCGGGCGTTTAGCGCGCTGCGCCGGCGATTTCCCACCTGGGAAGCGGCAGCCGTTGCGCCGGTCGAGGAGATTGCCGCGGCGATTCGTGAGACGAATTACGCGCCGACCAAAGCGCGGCGGATGCAGGCGATTCTACAACAATTGCGCGCCGAACACGGGATGCCCACGCTGGATTTCCTGCGCGACTGGCCCACGCCGCGCATCCTGGAGTATCTCACCGCCCTCCCCGGCGTGGGGGCGAAGAGCGCAGCGATTGTCTGCCTGTTCGCGCTCGGACGTCCGGTGATGCCGGTCGATACCCACGTGCTGCGCGTTTCCGAGCGGTTGGGATGGATTCCCCCGCGCACCAATGCGGAGCGCGCGCACCGGTTGTTGCAACAACTCATCCCCGCCGCACTCATCTTTCCGCTGCACATCGGCATGTGGGAACACGGTCATACCACCTGCCGCCCGACCCCGCGTTGCGCGCAATGCGTGATCTACGCCGGCTGCGTCTATCCGCAGAAAACCGCGCCGATGCCGGCGGTGGCGGAGGCGCTGCAACGGTTGGAGGAACAAGGCAAAAAGTGACCGTGCAGTTCCCACTGGCGCGCGAGCGTCCTCGCGAGCACTCCGGTGGTTTCGATACGCCCATCCATAGTCTACTCAACCACCGGAGTGCTCGCGAGGACGCTCGCGCGCCAGTGGGGACTGAACGATGACTTATCTGGTACGGAGATCGCCGGCAGCGGAGTGCCGGCTCCCAGGATAGCCATTTTCGCCTTGACGGAAGCGGGGCAGGCCGATATGATCGGGTATGAGAGGGGTGCAGGATGGTTGAGCGGACGGTTGCGGAGTATCTGGCGGATGCGCGGGAGATTTACGGGGTCTTCGGACAAGGGAAAAAGGCGTTGACGGCGGTGGATCGCGCGTTGGCGCTGGAACCGGAGCACGTCGAAGCGCTCAACCTGAAAGCGGCGATCCTCTATGAACTCGACGATGACGCGCAAGCGATGGAGTATCATCGGCGCGCACTGGCAGTCGAGCCGTGTTCGGTGGAAGGCTGGCACGGGCTGGCGGCCATCGCCAACGATCGGGAGGAGTTTGCGCAGGCATTGGAATTCGTCGAGCAGGGGATTACCTGCATCCCGCGCGATCCGCTGCCGGAATTCACCGAAAACGAGGATTACCGCCAGCGGCTGATCGCCGAACTCTACAATGAAAAAGCCTTCGCCCTCTGGTACAGCGACCGGAAGCCGGAAGCCATCGAGCTTCTCACTGTCACCGGCCCGGCCGCCTGCCCGATGGAAGTGGAAACCTTCGAAGACCAACTCGACTGGCTGGAGCAGCATCCGGTGAGTCCGGAGGAGTGAATAGCCCAGTTTGGTCAGTTATGATAACACTTTAATAGTTAGATGAACCTATTGACGGCATTGAATTTCCCTTCTATGATGCTATCCATCCACTCAATCGCATTATTTTACCGGAGGTGATCTCATGCCGAATATAGCCGATACCATAAAGTCCGAGCTTGAGTATGCGATACCAGAAGGAGAAAACCTTCTCGCAGTGGCACAAACGCATTCCGGTGCGCTGGTGTTATTTGCTTTGACAATGCAGATGGGCTTGTTGGGAGGGTTATTGCAGAATCTTCTTTCCATTAAAAAGTATTATGCCGGTGTTACGGAAACGCGGTTGTTGCTGCTCCCATTAGAACGCACCTGGTGGGGTGGAAGTGTGGAGAGCGAAGTTATTACGCTTCCCTTCAAGGACATCCAAATAAACGGTTCGCGGATTGTATGCCGGATATCATCCACGATGACAGAGATTAATATTCGCGCCATGGATTTGGCCTTCGGTGGCTACGATGCCGCAGAATTTATGAATACTATTCGACGGCAGAAAGTGCTGACATATAAAGTCGAGAGAGCATAGTTCGGCAACAGGCTGCTAGCCCAGGAACGCGCACCATAAGGTAACTAATCGGAAGCCAGGCCATTTTCAGTTGTATTATCGCATACTTGATTTGCCAGAACGCATCGCAAGCGAATTATTAACACAGGATGGGCAGAATAAGCAGAGGTTTCGCCTTCACCAAAGGCAAAAATCCTGCTTATCCTGCCCATCCTGTTACGTAAATGAACTGCGACTTACCCGCGCCGTTCCACCACCCGCAGCCGATTGATGGCGCGGGTCAGGGCGGCTTCGGCGCGCTGGTAGTCGATCTCGTCGGTGCGTTCGCGCAGGCGAGCTTCGGCGCGCTCGCGCGCCTGGCGGGCGCGTTGGACATCGATCTCTTCCGCCAGTTCCGCGGTGTCGGCCAGGATGGTCACGCGATCGGGCGTCACTTCGACGAAACCGGCGGAGACGGCCAGCAACACCGGCGGTTCGTCAACCGGCGTAATGGTCACCTCGCCGACCGCCAGCGTGGAGATGAGCGGGGCGTGGCCGTGCAGCACGCCGAAATAGCCGCTGCCGCCGGGCACCATGAGCGATACCGCGCGACCACTGTAGACTTTGCGGTCCGCCGCCACCACTTCGATCTCGATCGCGTGCTCCATCACACCTTCCCCTTACGGACGTTTTCGAGTACGTCGTCGATGCCGCCGACCATGTTGAAGGCCATCTCGGGAATGTCGTCGTAATTGCCTTCGATAATCCCCTTGAAGCCGCGAATCGTCTCGGCGATGGTGACGTATTTCCCCGGCGTGCCGGTGAAAGTTTCCGCCACGAAGAAGGGCTGCGACAGGAAGCGTTCGATCTTGCGTGCGCGGGCAACAGCCAGCTTGTCATCGTCGGATAACTCGTCGATGCCCAGAATGGCGATGATGTCCTGCAATTCTTTGTAGCGCTGCAGCACGGCTTGCACGTCGCGCGCCACGCGATAGTGTTCTTCGCCGATAATCGACGGATCGAGCAGGCGCGAGTTGGAGGCCAGCGGATCGACCGCCGGATAAATGCCGCGCTGGGCGATGGCGCGCGACAGTACGGTGGCGGCGTCCAGGTGGGTCATGGTGGTCGCCGGCGCCGGGTCGGTGATGTCGTCCGCCGGGACGTAAATGGCCTGCAGCGAGGTGATCGCGCCGCGCTTGGTCGAGGTGATGCGCTCCTGCAGCGTGCCCATCTCGTAGGACAGCGTGGGCTGATAGCCGACGGCGGAGGGCATGCGCCCGAGCAGCGCGGAGACTTCCGAGCCGGCCTGCACGAAGCGGAACATGTTGTCGATGAAGAGCAGCACGTCCTGGCCTTCCACGTCGCGGTAATACTCGGCCATCGTCAGGCCGGTTAACGCGACGCGCAGGCGGGCGCCGGGCGGTTCGTTCATCTGCCCGTAGACCAGCGAGGTGCGCGCCAGCACGCCGGACTCTTTCATATCGCGGTAGGTGTCGTTCCCCTCGCGGGTTCGCTCGCCGACGCCGCAGAAAACCGAGGTGCCGCCGTGCTCGGTGGCGATGTTGCGGATCAGCTCCATCAACAGCACCGTCTTGCCCACGCCGGCGCCGCCGAAGAGGCCGACTTTGCCGCCCTTGGGATAGGGTGCGAGCAGATCGACGACTTTGAAGCCGGTCTCGAAGATCTCGTTCACCACTCCCTGCTCTTCGAAGCTGGGCGGTGGACGGTGGATCGGCCAGGATTCCGTCGCTTCGACCGGACCGAGATTGTCGATCGGCGCGCCCAGCACGTTGAACAAGCGACCTTTGCAGGCTTCGCCGACCGGCACCGTCACCGGCGCGCCGGTGGAACGCACCGGCATGCCGCGGCGCAGCCCTTCGGTCGCGGCCAGCGAGACGCAGCGGACGGTGTCATTGCCCAGGTGCGAGGCGACCTCGACGATGACCTGGCGCTCGTGCGTGGGATCCTCGATCTCCAGCGCGTCGTAAATCTCCGGCAGTTGCTCGGCGGGAAAGCGCACGTCAATAACCGGGCCGATGACCTGGATGATCTCACCCATCACACCGGCGGTATTTTTTGGTTCATGGATATTGGTTGCCATCGTATTTACCTTTGTACGGTCAAAAAGCCCATCGCTTCAAAGACCCGTTGCAGCGTCGGTTGCGCAAGTTCCCGCGCCTGATTCGCTCCATCGTGAAGAATAGCCAACAGGGCGGCGCGATCATTCATCAGCGCGTGATAGTGCTCCTGGAAGGGACGCAGGGTTTCAATGACCACCTCGGTCAAATCATTTTTCAGCGCCGCGTTGCCTTGATCGGCGTAGCGCGCGGCGACGGCTTTCGGAGTGGCGTTGGTCAGCGCGCCGTAAATGGTGAGCAGATTGGCGACGCCGGGGCGCGCTTTCGGCTCATAGGTGATTCCCTGGATGGAGTCCATCACCGCACGGCGCAGCTTCTTGCGGATGATGTCCGGATCGTCGAGCAGGCCGATATAGCTCATCGGGTTCTCATCGGATTTGGACATCTTTTTCGTCGGTTCCTGCAAGCTCATGATGCGCGCGCCGACTTTGGGAATATAGGCTTCCGGCACGGTGAGCAGCGGCCCGTAGCGTTTGTTCATGCGCACGGCGATGTCGCGCGTCAGCTCCAGGTGCTGCTTCTGGTCGGCGCCGACCGGCACCATATTCGCCTGGTAAAGCAGGATATCGGCGGCCATCAGCACCGGATAATCGAACAGTCCGACGCCGACGCCGGCACGTTCCTTGCCCTTCGATTTCGTTTTGAACTGCGTCATGCGCGATAGTTCGCCCATGTAGGTGTGGCAGTTCAGCAGCCAGGTGAGTTCGGTATGCGCGCTCACGTGCGACTGGAAGAAGATGATCGCCAGTTTGGGGTCGATCCCGGCGGCGATATACTGCGCCGCGAAGGACAGGCAGCGGTCGGTGAAGCCGGCGGGATCCTGCGGCACGGTGATCGCATGCAGATCGACAATGCAGTAGATACTCCGGTATTCGTGCTGCAACTTCACCCAATTCCGCAGCGCGCCGATATAATTCCCGATCATCAAGTTCCCGGACGGTTGAATGCCGCTGAACAGGATCGGTTTGTTGGTTTCCGTCATAGTTATTCCCATTACATGCTGATGACCCCCGGCATTAATGCCGGGGCTATTGAGATGCGCCCCATAAATGGGGCTTGCCATATAATTTTACCAAGAACCCCATTCATGGGGTGTATCTCAATAGCCTGACGGTTTACCGTCAGGGGGCACTGCGCCGATGATGCCGCTGAATCAAATCCACCAGTCACCGTTCTCTTACCGCAACGCTTCCGCCGCCCCTACGATGTCGCTGAGTTCGCTGGTGATCGTCGCCTGGCGGGATTTGTTGTATTGCATGGTCAGCGAGTTGATCAACTCGTCCGCGTTCTCGGTGGCCAGCGACATGGCGGCTACCCGCTCGGCGTGCTCGGCGGCGTTGGCGGAGAGCACGGCGGTATAGAGCTGCGTGCGCAGGTAGCGCGGCAGCAGCAGGTCCAGCACCGCGGGGGGATTCGGCTCGTAAATGAATTCCCCGCTGACTTCTTCCTCTTCCGGGGTGACGATCGGCAGCAGTTGCTGTCGCGTGATGCGTTCGCCAAAGGGGGTATAGACGAGAAACACGCGGTCCCAGCGGTGGGTGGCATACAACTCGCCGATATGATCCGCCAGCGCGGCGATGACGCGGAAATCCGGGGTATTCCCCAGCGGCGACAGCGCGGATTCCACGGTAAATTGTTGCCGTCGCATGGCCTCGGTCACCTTGCGCCCGATGGTGATCACTTCGGCCTGGTATTCGCGCACCGTCGCCAAGGTTTCGCGGATGATCGTGGTGTTGTAGCTGCCGGCCAGTCCCTTGTCCGCGCTGATGGCCACCACGCCGGTGGTGAGCACTTCGTCGTGCACATCGAGCAGCGGGTGCGAGTAATCGACCTCGCGCAGGCGCGAGGTGATCTCCCGCAGCGCGGCGGCGTATGGACGCGCGGCGAGAATGCGGTCCTCCGCCTTGCGCAGCTTGATGCTGGAGACCGTCTTCATCGCCCGGCAAATCTGCTGGATATTGCGAACGCTGCGTATTTTGCGTTTAATGTCACGCGTGGAAAGCACTGAAGCCCCCAACCCCATTTTTCATCGGTTGTTTATCTGAACAGGCGGTAATGCCCCCATATCGGGTTCACTACCGGAACGTGTTTTCTCTCAGGGTCGCGTCCTGGGAAGTTAGACCTTGAATTCTGCCTTGAATTCCTTGACCGCCGCGACGAGTTGTCCGGTCAGCGCATCGTCGAGGGCTTTTTTCTCGATGATGGCGGCCGGGATCTCGGCATGGCGGTTATAGACGAAGGCGAGGAATTCCACTTCGAAACGCTGAATGACGGCGGTCGGCAGATCATCCAGGTGGCCGTTGGTGCCGATCCAGATCAGCATCACCTGATCTTCGACGGGCATCGGCTTGTTCTTCTGCTGTTTGAGCAATTCCACCAGGCGCTCGCCGCGGTTGAGCTGGGCTTTCGTCGCCGCGTCCAACTCGGAAGCGAACTGGGCGAAGGCCTGCAACTCGTTATAGTAGGCCAGATCGAGGCGGAGACGGCCCGCAACCTGCTTCATCGCTTTGATCTGCGCGCTGCCGCCCACGCGGGAGACCGACAACCCGACGTTGACCGCCGGACGCACGCCAGCGAAGAAGAGGTCGGATTCCAGATAAATCTGCCCGTCGGTGATGGAGATCACGTTGGTCGGAATATAGGCCGACACGTCGCTCAACTGCGTCTCGATGATCGGCAACGCGGTGAGTGAACCGCCGCCCAGTTCATCGGAGAGCTTCGCCGCGCGCTCCAGCAGGAAGGCGTGCAGGTAGAAGATGTCGCCCGGATAGGCTTCGCGGCCCGGCGGGCGGCGCAGCAGCAACGAAATCTGGCGGTAGGCGACGGCGTGTTTGGACAGGTCATCATACACCACCAGCGCGTGCCGCTTGCTGTCGCGGAAATATTCGCCCATCGCGCAGCCGGCGTACGGCGCCAGATATTGCTCCGACGCCGGATCGGCGGCAGTAGAGGCGACCACGGTGGTGTAGTCCATCGCGCCATGGCGTTGGAAAGTATCCACGGTCGCGGCCACGGTCGATTGCTTCTGCCCGATCGCCACGTAGATGCAGTAGACGCCTTTGCCCTTCTGGTTGAGGATGGTATCGACGCAGAGGGTGGTTTTGCCCGTCTGCCGGTCGCCGATCACCAACTCGCGCTGCCCGCGTCCGATGGGGATCATCGAGTCGATGGCTTTCTCGCCGCTCTGCAGCGGCTCTTTCACCGGCTGGCGTTCGATGACGCCGGGCGCGCGGGATTCGGTGGGGCGGAACTCGGTGGCGGTGATGGGGCCTTTGCCGTCGATCGGCTGGCCCAGCGCGTTGACCACGCGGCCGACCATCGCCTCGCCCACCGGCACCTGGGTGATGCGCCCGGTGGTATGCACGGTGTCGCCTTCGCGAATCTCGCGGTCGGAACCGAGCAGGATGCAGCCGACGTTATCTTCTTCCAGGTTCAGCGCGATGCCCATGACGCCGCCGGGAAACTCGATCAGTTCGCCCGCCATCGCATCGGACAGCCCATGCACGCGCGCAATACCGTCGCCGACCTGGATGACCTGGCCAACGCCCCGCGTCTTCAACTCGGTGCCATAGGACTCGATTTCCTGGCGAATTATGGAACTGACTTCTTCCGGTCTGATATTCATTGCCCAAAACCTCTAGCGCCCTTCCGGTAATAACTGATCGGTCGGGTGCCTACCACATCTGCGCTATTCATTCTTTCGACAGCGTGACCTTTATAAATCCTGTACTACCCTCGCATCGCCTCGCGCAAGTCGTCTAACGCCGTTTTCGCGCTGGCGTCGATGACGTGGTCGCCGATCTGGACGACCATGCCGGCGATCAACGCGGGATCGACGGCGCGCGCCAGTTGGATGGTTCCGCCGGTGCGGCGCGCCAGTGATGCGGTTAACGCCTGTACCTGCGGATCGGTGAGCGGCGTGGCCGACGTCACCGTCACCGGCACGATCGTGCGCGCGGTATCCCAACGCTCGACAAAGATCGCATGGACGGTCTCGATATCCGGATCGTGCCCACGCTTGAGCAGCAGCATCAGCACCGCCAGCACCGGATCGGCGATCTTCCCGCCGAAGGCGCGCGCAATCACTCCCTGCTTGCGCGGCAGCGGGATCTCCGGGTGGGTGAGCAGCGCTTGCAACTCCGGCATGCGCGCGATCAACTCAGCCAACGTGGCCAGTTCGCGCTCCCACATCTCCGTCTTTTGCTCGTGTTGGGCGAGACCGAACAACGCTTCCGCGTAGCGACTCGCGATTCTTCGTGGCAACATATGTTACTTTATGCCGAGGTTACGTGGTCCAATTCGGCGATGACCTGGTCGTTGACGGCGGTCTGTAAGGCCGGCGTCAGTTGCGCGCGTAGCGCTTTGCCGGCCGCCATTACCGCGATGTCCGCCATCTCGGTGCGGAGTTCACGCCGCAGTTGCTCGCGTTCGAGTGCCAACTGCGCCTCATTGCGCCGGTGCAGTTCGTCGATTTCCGTTTTGGCGCTCTCCAGCAGGCGTTGGCGTGCCGCCTCCGCATCCCGGGTGGCTTGCTCCAGCTTTTCGCGCGCTTCGTCGGCGATGCCGGCCAGATGCGCCTCATAATCTTTGCGCAACGCTTCCGCTTTCTCGCGCTGCGCGTCGGCGTTGGCCAGATTATTGGCAATCTGTTCTTGACGCTGCTGGAGGATGGAATTGAAAGGTTTGAAGAGAAACCGCTGTACCACCACCAGCAGGATCAGGAAGGCGATGGCCTGCGCGATCACGACCTGGGGCTCGATCCCCAAACTATGTAAAATATCCACGGCCGTCCCTTTCCCGCGACTGCAATCCTGACAGGCTTATTTCAACAGCCCGGATTGCATCAGCTTCATGATGTCGGCGGTGGCCGGCAGATACGCTTTCAACTGAAAGCCCAGCAACAGCGCGTAAATCGTCAGCGATTCGATCAGCGCCAGGCCGAGAATCATCAACACCAGAATGCGACCTTGCGCTTCCGGCTGGCGGGCGACGCCTTCCAGCGCTCCACGCACGGCAGTTCCTTGACCGATGCCGCAGCCAAAGGCGGCCAGCGCCGTGCCCAGCCCGATGGCCAGTGCAAGAGCGGCAAAATATACCATGGTTGTTACCTCCAGAATTGTTCCATTCCGGATCGCTCCGGAAAAACTCGCTATCTTCGAACGCGGCTACCGGATGTCGAACCCAGTAGCTAAATTATCCTGACACCCGACACCTTCAATGCGCTTCGGACGCCTCTCCGTGTTCATCGCCGTGTTTCTCGGTTGCCAATGAAATATAAACAGTCACCAGCAAGGTGAAGACCAGGGCTTGCAGTACGCAGGTCAGCAGTTGCAACGGCAACAGCATGACGGCGAAGAGCGGCCCGAATTGACCGAGTTGGGTGGCCAGCGCGGACACCACCTGCTCCTCGCCGAAGATGTTGCCATACAGACGAAAAGAGAGCGACACCGGGCGCACTAATTCGGACAAGATTTCCAGCGGGAGGATTAAGAAGAACATCCACCAGACTGGTCCCATAAAGTGCGCCAGATATTTGGGGCCGTGCGCGCGAAAGCCGAAATATTGCGTGGCGAGAAAGGCGGTGATGCCCATGCCCGCGGTGATGGACAGGCTCGCGGTGCCCGATTTCAGGAACGGAATCAGCCCCATAAAATTCATCACCAGGATGTAGAGGAAGAAGGTGGAGACGAAAGGCGCATATGCCCGCCCGCGTGGTCCCATCACCATCTCGGCGATCCCGTAGAGCGATTCCACCAGCATTTCGAGGGTATTTTGGATGCCCGCCGGAATCATCTTCAGCCGTCGCATGCCGAGAATCGCCACCAGACTGATGATGAGGAACGCCCCCAGCGAAAGCGCGAAAAACGGCCACTGCGAAGTGGAAGCGGCTTCTCCCTCGCCGGTCGGCGGCGCGGCCGTCGTATGCGTGGTCGTCACCGCGGGCGTTGCCTGGGCAAGAAGAATCGACGTCGAATTGGAGGCATTTCCGTCTGTCATGCAAGCGAACCTGACACTATCACGCTAGTGAACCTTTATGTACGATTAACCATCCGTATAAGGTGCCGAAAATCACCGCGAGCGGCAATACCGCTGCGCCGATGGCAAATCCCGCCGCATCGACCTTGACGACGATGATCAACACCGCCATCGTGGTCCAGAGCAAGGCTTGCAGCCCATACAGCGACAACATGATACGGGCGAAATGTTTCGATCGGATGAACACGCGACCGGTTTGTAAGGCAATTAAATACAGGCCAATGGCCAGTGCCCCGCCGGTGAACAAACCCAGCAGCGCCGGACGGCAGATGAGCGTTCCCATGACGACGGCGACGGCCCACATCCCGAGCATGATGCGCAAAATCGTCAACAGAAATGCCGGCTCGCTGACGTTCCAGCGTTGTGCGTCCGCTTTCAACCGACTCACCAATCCTCTGTAGTTATCGGAACCGCCCGCGCTCCCAGCACGGTAATCGTTTATTCCCGCCGGTCCGCCTGCTCTTCTTCCTCATCCGTGGTTGCGCGCGGTGATATCGGCGGTTGTGCCTGCAACAGGCGCGACGCGATCAGATACAGGTCGAAAAAGCCGAGTATCGTGCCCACCGCCGTACAGATGATCGTCCAGTGCATGCCAGTGGCGTATTTGTGATCGAGCACTGTGCCGACAAAATACCCACCGAGGGTGGAGATCACCAGTGATATGCCCCCGGCAATCAGCACGAGTCCCGACCAGGAAGTATCCCGCGGCTCCGCGCTCATACCTATCCCCTTAACAGGCAGTTTGGTGGAACACTGGTAGCATAGCAGCGTGAGCGTGCGTTGTCAACTTAATCGCACAAAACCATAATGAATAATCGGAATTACCGTTTATCGCTAGTACGGTTAATAGAGCACGAAGACTGAAGCGTGTTTGCGCAAAGGAATCATTAAGAAACTAACTACCGCAGTTGATGATTCCGCGACCTGGCGGTAAACCGCCAGGCTATTAAGATACGCCCCATGAATGGGGCTACCTGTCCTGATTGATCAACAAGTCCCATTCATGGGGCGTATCTCACTAGCAGCCCGCGGATAAAGTCTGGCATCGGTCTTTTCTCGTAAAATATCGCTGATCAGGCTAAAAATACCAAGGAGATTTGCGTCCACCGTCGAAGAGTAAGGGTATGAGCCAAGGACAGAAGAAA
>Ga0209697_10004181_pt1 | contig 19001 bp, 12 predicted proteins | sample AliMusrvi5mmetaG_FD_184115 | JGI IMG/M metagenome (GOLD analysis project Ga0209697, IMG submission 184115) | Freshwater lake bacterial and archeal communities from Alinen Mustajarvi, Finland, to study Microbial Dark Matter (Phase II) - Alinen... | ecosystem: Environmental > Aquatic > Freshwater...
GAGTTAAAGAAATATTTGTTGCTTTAGAAGGCATATCCTTTCTTATGACTGGTTGTACTGGGCTAGTCTCAGCTAAACCTTTAGATCCCACTCTAGCCTTAGACGGAGGCGACAATAAATCAACAAGTAATCTTAAAGCTTTCTTACCAAATTCTGTGATCATGGCCTCATCTTCATGGTTGAGCGAAGATGTTATTTCTTCTCCCTCTAAAGTAAACTTCCCTAAAAAAAATCCCCCGGAGAAGTATTTCCTAGGAATCATCTCCCCTGTTGTGGGGTCGGGTTCTTCCTTGATGTAGTTATAGACGCCTTTCTTAAAGGCCTTGAGGTAGCGTTGGTAGATGGATTCAACATTCATGGTATCCACAAGGGCACCCCTTGTGGGTGCCCTTTTTGGGGCGGGTTGAGAACCCGCCCCTACGTTATCCAATTGAATTCCTTCAATCTTGTTTTGATCCACATATTTCCTGCCCAGTATACTGTCCTTCATCCTTTTCTTAAACCACACCGCCAGAATCAATGAATAATACACCTGTCGCAACGGCGCAAAGTTTAAGCCCTCGTTGACTTCCTTCTCAAGTTCGGGAATGACGATTTCGCGGACTATCTGTGAACCCAATTCGTTGATTTTTTTGCCGATTGGGTTCACTTGGGCCCCTACATCGTGTTTCGTTAGGGATACGTAATCCTCCTCAAGCATGACTTTTAACCTAGCCTTGACTACGTATGCCGTATTCCCGTGCTCATACACCTTTGCATGCTCGGGTACTATCCAGACCTTATTAAAGGTGTTCACCGGAATGTCGGTCTTGCCATACCTCTTGGCTGACTCCGCGTACACTCTCTTCCAAAACTTCTTGCCAAACTCCTCTTCCGGATAAATTAAACTGGACGTGATTTGTTTGAGTAGATAGTCCTGCGCTAAAAGGTCTCGGCCCATATCCGTCTGGCCAAAGCTCTTTGGAATGATGCGGTTCTTCTCATAGGGGCTGAGATTCACCCATAAATCTTTCTCCGGTGTGGTAATAGAGGCTAAGAAATATTTAATCAGCTTCTTTGATTCATCCTTAAGCCGATCATTGCCTATGCCGCTGTCCCCCTTATCAAGAATGAAATCGAAATGGAAAGGATTATTTGGGTAAACTGTAATTCCCTTTAAAACGGGAGGATCTAATGGCGGGCTTAAATGGATCCTCACTCCTGGCAGAGGCATTTTTAACGACACCATCTCTTGCCCATAAGCCATCCCAGGCAATGGCCCAAGGGTATTGAACACAAAGGCTATCAGTAAAACTATATGGATTAAGGGGTCGCGCATCATCAAAAACCTTCCATTTATTTATATACGTCTCTACATATAAATATACCACATAAATCGCAAAAAGCAAGGCCTTGGAGGGGGTTTTGAGAAAACGCTAACTTAGACGAGGATTACTGACTTGATGAAAAAATAATTTACAATTAATCCCTGGAATCTTAAAAAACTTCCTATTTGACGTCTTGAGAATATCAAAAAGTTTTTTGAAATTTCAGCGGATTGAAATTAATTAAGAAATCATCGCAAGGAATACAAAGCACATTTTGAATACGGAGCCGCTCTTTGCCTCTATATAACAACATCACAGATGCTTGAGGATAGTCTTCTTTAAATGATAAAAGACCACTAAGGTCCTTAGGATGTATAGTTTTTGAACCCTTAACTTCAAAGGCCCAGAAGACATCTTGACCATAAAGGACAAAATCAACTTCCACTCCAGACTTTGTACGCCAATAATAAAGATTTACTCTTTTTTCTGCGTAAGCTTGGTATGCTTTGAAATGTTGCGCGACGAGTCCTTCCAACGCAGCACCAGCAATATCTTGATCTGTATTTAAAGGACCTCGAGGACGTAAACTTTGGAATACTCCAGCATCAAACAAATAAAACTTTGGATGCCCGACCATATGTCTTTTAGCCTTTTTGATAAACACAGGAACCCGAAAGGCTAAAAGTAAATCCTCGAGAATATTAATATAACCTTCAACCGTTTTACGATCCACCTCACACTCTCTTGAAATTTCACTAAGACTAAGCAGAGAACCATGAGAAAGGCTGGCGGCCTCAAGAAAACGAGTGAAATTACCAATATTACGTACAAGCCCTTCCATTTTTACTTCTTCGCGTAAATAAAGCCCAATATAGGCATCTAAGGTAGTTTTAGCATCTTGCGAGGCCCACACAATAGGCAAAAGACCGATTTCAAGGGCCTTATCTAGCTTAAAATCTTTTCCTAGTTCAGCCGCCATAAAAGGGTTTAAATGCTTGACACCCGCTCTGCCGCCTAAAAGGTCAACACCTGTTCTTTTTAACTTACGTGAACTGGAACCTGTAAGTATAAAACGCAAAGATTTATCCTTCTCAATCAGACGGTGGACTACACCCAAAACTTCCGGAATTCTTTGCACCTCATCAATAATTATAGTTTTCTCACTAGGATTACCTTCAATAAGAGCTTCAAGCCTTTCTGGTGACGAGGAATAGGCGCGTAAAATTTCCGGGGAAAGAAAATCAAGATAAATGGCCTTTGGAAAAGTTCGCTTAAGCCATGACGATTTCCCGGTTCCTCTGGGGCCAAACAAGAAAAAACTTCCTTTAGGTGCTTTTAAGAATCTGGACTTTGTTTCCATTTATGCTTCCTTTTTGGAGTTAACAACTCCAAAAGTTTGCCATACATTGGCCCTCTTGTCAAGATCTTAAACTTTTTCAACAATGTATATATTTAGCAACTTGTGTCTCTGCGAGGAGCGAAGCGACGAAGCAGTCTTTTAAAAGATTGCTTCGCCCTAAAAAGCAGGGCTCGCAATGACACTCTACTGAGTAATTCGCCTTAAACTAGCGCCATTGGGGGTTAGGGGGAGTTTATTCTAAAAAATGATAATAATACAAAGAAAATACCAAAGAAGATTTCTATTTCGGGACACTCAACATAACCCTAATTAAGGTTACTGTGAGTGTCCCGAAATTCCGAAATTTAAAGAATAGATCAACTCAACTAATGACTCAAAAACCTCTCCGCTTCCAAAGCCGCCATGCAACCGCTGCCCGCGGAGGTTATGGCTTGACGATAGATCTTGTCCTGCACGTCCCCTGCCGCGAAAACGCCAGCCACACTGGTTTGGGCTGTTCCTGGTTTGGTCTTGATATAACCGGCCTCATCAAGCTCTAGCTGGCCCTCTAAAAAAAGAGTGTTAGGCACATGACCTATGGCATAAAACAAACCGCCAACATCCAAAACTGATTCAGCATTAGTCAGGCTGCTTTTCACTTTTAAACCCGTGATGGACTTCTCCCCCAACACTTCAAGAGGCAAGGTATTAAAAAGAATTTGAATTTTAGAATTATTTTTGGCCCTCTCCTGCATGACCTTGGATGCGCGCAGCACATCACGTCGGACAATCAACAAAACCTTGGAGGCAAATTTCGTTAAATAGGTCGCTTCCTCAAGCGCGGAATCTCCCCCTCCAACAACCGCCAAAACTTTATTGCGAAAAAACGGCAAGGCCCCATCGCAAACCGCGCATGCGGAAATACCCCTTTGCCATAAACGCTCCTCCCCTGGAAGATTCATGCGTTTAGCTGTGGCTCCCGTGGCAATAATGAGCGCCTGAGCTTCGTAGGTTTGATTTCCTACAAAAACCTTAAAAGGCCTGCTTGATACATCAAGCCTTTCAACAGTCTCCGTCACAATCCTAGTGCCGCAATGCTCGGATTGATGACGCATCTTTTCCATAAGTTCCGGCCCTGAAATACTCAAATACCCAGGATAATTCTCAACCTCGGTGGTGGTCGTCAACTGACCGCCCGCCGCAACGCCCGCCGCTAAAAGCCCCTCAAACATCAAGGGTTTTAAATTGGCCCTGGCTGAATAAATGGCCGCCGTGTGTCCCGCGGGACCTGAACCTATAATAATGACATTTTCCATGAAGGACTCCTAAATAATAAAACCATCCAAAATCTTAGCGCGGTCTTTAGGCTTAGCATTTTTAACTAAATTATGCAAAACTTCATCATAACGCGGTTTATTTTTGTTCTGATAAAAAAGACCAAAGTACCGGCGGTCAGCAGCGGCATATTGAAAGGCCTTAGCTATATCCGAGGGGTCATGCTCAAGAACTTCCGTATTCGCCGCCAAGCGCCTATCCGGCTCTATACCGTTTGGATGCTTTAAGAATGAAAACCACGACGATGATTTATGGTCAAAATTGCTCGGATCAAAATGCGGACAGCGCTGGGATATATGCACAAAAGCAAACCCCGGATGATCAAAGGCCGTCTTTATGGTATTGGTCAAATGGTCCGGAATCCAGTCCGCGGTGGAAGCCACAAACGAGGCGCCTAATCCAATCGCGATACTAATTGGGTTCATCGGGTTTAAGAAACTGCCCTGGGGTTGGGTGTTCGTCCAATGGTCTTTGCGCGTCGTCGGAGAAGTTTGGTTCTTGGTCAAAGCATAAATCTCATTGTCATACATCATAAAGACACATTTAAAATTCTTGTTGATGCCATGGATTAAATGGTTGCCTCCAATACTTAAGGCGTCCCCGTCTCCGGCATGCACGAACAAATTCAAATCCGGACGGGCCAACGCCAGCCCCAAAGCAACGGTAATGGGACGGCCATGGATGGAATGCACCCCATAAGTGTTAAAATAAAATGGCGCCCGGCTCGAACAACCAATACCTGAAACATTGACAGTCTGGGCAGGCTGCAGTTGTCTTTCCACGATAAAACGTTTTAAACCCATGATAATGCCAAAATCCCCGCAACCGGCGCACCAGCGGGGGTTCTCAGTGTTAAGATCTTTGACTGCTAGAGGAGTTTTAGACGGATCTATAGTTTGTGTACTCATTGGGATAGTACCTCCTTAATTCTTTTTAGAACAATACGGGGACGAATGGGGCGGCCTGTTGCCTGGGCAATCAAGGGTTTGATATCCACAAGCGTATGGGCCCTTAAAAGCATAGCCAAGGGCGATGGCTTTAATTCATCACCATAGGCCACTTCAACCGTCATAACCTTCTTATATTTCGCGAAAACATCTTTGAGCATAAGCGGCAGAGGATAAACAATACGTAAATTCATGCCCGCCACCTTCAAATTTTCTTTTTCACACAGATGGACAGCTTCTTCCAAGGCCCCGCGTGTACTTCCCCAGCCTACCAGCAATAGATCACCTGACTCGGTTCCGAACATTTCCGGCTTTGTCAAAGCACGGTTAACATGATGCACTTTTTCATTACGGATTTCATGGGAACGCTGACTGGTCAGGGAAGTATAGCTGACCTTACCTTGATTGTCAGTATTTAATCCTGACACACGGCGCATCCCCCCTTCCACTCCAGGGTTGGATTGGACTGTGCGCACCATTTCAATCTCTTTAGGCAATCGGTTCATATGAAAACGTTCCAAGATAAAATCAGGAATGTCTTCGACATTATCCATCTGTACCACTTGAGGCTTACTGATGACCTTATAACTGTTGGCCGTCTGGAAATCGCTCATGATAAACACCGGCAAACGCAATTTCTCCGCCAGATAGCGGGCCAAATGCGGAGCGTAGAAACAATCAATCACATTGCACACACTAATCACGATCTTTGTGTAATCCCCATGGCTCCCAAAAATCACCGCGTGCAAATCGGATTGTTCGGTCTTCGTGGGCATCCCCGTCGATGGGCCGCCGCGCTGCACATCAATGAGCACAAGCGGAATTTCAGCCATCTGGGAATAACCGATAAATTCCTGTTTCAGTGATAAGCCCGGGCCCGACGTACACGTCACGGAAGGCACCCCTCCGAAATAAGCGCCAATGGCCGTACCGATGGCCGCGATTTCATCTTCGGCCTGGTGGACAAGACCTCCATAGGAAGGAAATTCTTTGGCTAAGGTATGCATAATGGAAGAAGCGGGCGTTATGGGATAACCGGAAAATAATTTAAAACCAGCGTCGATAAGGCCCATGCTTAAGGAACTATTACCGTCGATAAGGATTTTTTCTCCCTCTCGAGGCCTGCTCTCCACTTGAATTCTAAAGAATATTTTCTCCTTGGCCAGGTGATACCCATTATGGTAAAGGGTCAGGTTCTTTTCCATAATCTCCGGTTTTAATTTCTTACCAAAGGTATTTTGTATTTCCGCTTTAACAATCTCCTCATCCATATTATAGATATAGCTTAACATCCCTAAATAAAACAGGTTCTGCCCCTTGCCGGCGAGGTCCTTGAGGATCGCCTTAGAGACGTCATCCATCTGAAAAGGAATAACACTTACCCCCTCCTTGGTGCAGCGCTTTAAGACCTGTTCATACGAATCAGGGTTGGATTCCTTATCTCCCATATCCAAAAGAACAACGCACTTATTGTTATATTCATTGTCTTCCAGACGACGATCGAGGACGATTTCATGAGAGGCCAGAATCAAGTCTGTATCATTACCGATATTGGTAATGTCAAAATCCGCTAAACGAATAATGACACCCGAAAGCGCGGCCCGGCTTCTTGCTGGCGGAGAAATCTCCGCGGGGATCATGGGCTCAACATAAATGTATTTCCCCATGGCCACAAACGCCGCCAGTAAAATGTCTCCGGCCTTTTGGGCCCCGGTACCGGCATCCATAAGAAGCTCGAATCTTGTCACGGATCTTTGTTCTACAGACATGTCACGCCTTCTTTCTTAAGATGTTGAAAATAAAAACTTCTTATTAGAACAATAACGATTTGTTATAGGTTACAAAAGAAATAATGCTTTAATATAATCACTGGAAAAGACTTTGACAATCAAAATTTAAGGTTTAAGTGCAGGGCGCAAATCATTGAGGTCTTTTATCTTAGGTTTTAAAGTAAGGCCTTGATTCATCTCATCGGATAACAAATGCTCAATATCTTCATCTGATTTAATTTCAAACCCTAAGTCCTTGATCATGCGCAAAGTCTCCGCGTTGCAAGAGCCCTTACTGTTTAAATACCCTTGCAAAAATAAAGAATTCGCAGGATAAAGCGCTAAGGCTTGCATACTGCGCAAATGTTCTTCTCTGCCCGCCCCCACACGGACTTCGGATTGCGGATTTAAAAAGCGGAACAAACATAAAATCCTTAAACAAAACTCCGGGGAGAGCCCCGTCGGAATTGAGAGCTGATTGCCTTCAATAGAAATCAGGAAATTAATCGGTATCGATGCCGCCTTAATGTCGCGAAGCCGTTTGGCGACTTCTATAATGTCCTTATGCTGCTCCCCCATACCAACAATCATCCCCGAACAGACTTCTATCCCCGCTTCACGAGCAGCCTGTACGGTGTTGAGCCTATCGGTATAGGTATGAGTTGTGCAAATATTCGGATAAAAACTTTCAGAAGTGTTTAAATTATGATTGAGCCTATCAAGACCAGCTTTTTTAAGCTCCCTGGCGCCTTGCGAATCCACCAGGCCCGTTGAAACACAAATTTCATGTTTGGGAAATTGGGACTTAATTTTAGAAATCAAACGGGACAAGCGTTCAATGCGCTTTTCAGACGCGCCGCGGCCGGCATAGACCATGCAATACCGATACGCTCCCTTGGAATACGCCTGACGCGCTTCCTCAAACATTTCCTCATCGGATTTTAAGCCGTATTCTTCAATATCCGCCTTGGAAGATTTGGCCTGGGCACAATAATGGCAATCTTCCGGGCAATGGCCATTTTGGGCATTGTTGATAATGTGAATGACCACTTCATTGCCACGAAAATGTTTGCGCACACGATAAGCGGCATTAATAAGAGGTAAAAGTTCCACGCGAGAGTCGCCTAGCACCTGCGCGCAGGTGGCATCGTCTAGTTGTAAGCCAGCGATACTTTGATTTGCCAATTCATCATAAAATTTTTGATCCATAGTGTGAATATTATCTCTTCATTTCTTTCTTTGTCAACCATGTTGTAATTTTTAGTAAACAATTAAAAGCCAAACAACAAAGAACATATTCTAAATAGAAATATCAATTGGATTGTGTTATCATCTGAAAAAAAATATGACCTTATGACTAAATTCAACGAGAACGACATACGCCAATGGGCGGGACATACAATATTCTTTAGAGGCAGGGAATACTTTCTTGATGAAATGGTTTTAGACTCAAGCTGGGCCAACGGAATTCTTCGCGGCCAGGTAGAGGGCAGCCTTAAATTTCCCTATAAAGTCACCATTAATTTTAATAGCGATATCCCTCGCCCCTCATGCACCTGCCCTTTTGAAGGCGGGGATTGGTGCAAACACGCCGTGGCCCTGGCCCTGGATTGGTCCCACAAGAATTCTTTTGCTATCGAGGAAAAACCTCAAATCACAAAATCTTCGATGCCGTCTATTCTTCAAATCAATGATAATGACAGCGTATTTCAAAAACCTATTATACGCATGATGTTTCCTGACCAAAAATTCTTTGGCCTTTCTTCCAAAGGATTAAAAATAAAGATACTTATCAGTGATAAAGGAAATTTCCAAGCGTTCAACAATTGGTACTACCTGAAAGAACAGGATGAGTATTCTTACCGAAATTATTCTCATTATCCCTCTATCTTGTCCCAGCTCAATGCCGGTCAAATCAATGTTTTAAAAACCCTTTGTTCTATCAGCAAAGACCGTTATAACTACAATAACGAACTCTTCATCGATGAACATCTTTTAACTATTCTGTTTACCCAAATGGAATCCGTTGAAGGAATTGAAATCTTCGCGGGTAAAAAGCTTCCCCTGACCTTAAGACGAGATAAAATTGTTCCCGCGAGGTTGGAGTTGTCCATCAATACAACAGGAGGCATCCTTGCCGAATTTCATCTGCTTGATCCAGATAATCCATCCCAAAAAATCGATGGGCACATAGTCTTTGGCCGCCCTTGCTGGTTTTTTGATTTTCAAAATGGACGAATATTTGCCCTTGATAAAATCATTACCCAAGAATTCTTTAAAGATTGGTTTTCACTTAAAAGTGCCACCCAAATCCCCCCTATAAAAATACCCGCTTTATTAAACGACCTTGTCCCTCGTATGAAAAGCTTTTGTGAGATCATTTATCACGATGACCGCCTCAAAACAATAGAAAGCCAGGACGCTACGGCCCATTTCCAAGTTTACTTGGATTACATCGACAATAAAGTACTCGCACGGCTATTTATAACCTACTTAGATAAAATCTTTAAAGCCGAGACTCTGCCCATTGGCCAGGAATATATCCTGCAGGATGCCAAGAACCCTTTTTCCTGGATCAAGCGCAACCTCATGGCTGAAAAAGAAATGGTTGTTTTACTTTTAAAAGACTGCCGATTTAGATACGAAAATGAGACCTTACATTTAAGCAATCCTGATGATATCGCGTCGCTGTTATGGGAAAAACTCCCCTCGTTACAGGCCAAGGCGGAAATCTTTTACACTGAAAATTTTAAAAATATCCAATCCCAATCACCTTTAATCCCTGAAATGATTTTTGGCGAAAGCAGCCTTGACTGGTTCTATTTTGATGTCAAATACCGCAGTAAAAACCAAGGCCAAGAATTTTCCCACGATCAAATCCTCCAACAATTATTGAGGGGGAAAAACTATATCCATCTAAAGAATGGCCAGATGATTCCCATTGACCGCGGAGGTTTTGAAAAGGCGCAGTCTCTTTTGGCTGACCTGCCAAAGCACACAGACAAACTGCCAGTTTTCCACGCGCCATTTCTTATCGAGGAAGCCAAACAATTAGATGTCAAGGCCTCCTTCAATGATTCATTTCAAGCCCTTCACCAGAAATTAAAAGAATTTGATTCGATTAAAACCGTCAAGTTACCGTCTAAATTAAAAGACATCCTGCGTGATTACCAGCGCAAAGGCGTTGATTGGCTGAATTTCCTTAAGGAATTTAATTTTGGAGGGATACTGGCCGATGAAATGGGCTTAGGTAAAACCCTGCAAGTCCTGGCCTTGATCCAAAAACGCAAAGAAAATAATTGCGGTTTGCCCAGTTTAGTTGTTTGTCCAACGACCCTCGTCTGGAATTGGCAGGCGGAAATAAAAAAATTCTTGCCGTCCTTGACTGTACTTATTCCCACAGGAAAAGACCGTCGTCAACAATTAGAAAAGATTAAAGAACACGATATTGTCATTACCTCTTACGCGCTTTTGCGCCGCGACAGCGCGTATTATACGCCGCTAGAATTTGACTATGTCATCCTCGATGAAGCCCAAAACATTAAGAACCATCAAACCATCAATGCCAAAGCCGTTAAACAACTCAAAAGCCACTACCGCCTGGTGTTAACCGGAACTCCGATGGAAAACAGTATTTCAGATTTATGGTCTATCCTGGATTTTCTCATGCCTGGCTATCTAGGAGGGCATGAATCCTTTAGAGGACGTTATGAAATCCCCATCCTTAAGAACAAAGACACCGAACGCTTAAAAACATTGTCCCGTAAAATTAAACCTTTTATCCTGCGTCGTCTTAAAACGGATGTCATTCGTGAATTGCCTGAAAAAATCGAACAGATTGGCTGGTGTGAACTGGAACCTACCCAACAGCGCTGTTATGAACAGATGCTTAGTTTAGCCAAGACAAATGTCTTAAAGGCCTATCAGGAAAAAGGTCTTAATAAAAGCAGGATGGCTATTTTAACAATCATACTTCGTCTAAGACAAATTTGCTGCCATCCCCTTTTGGCGGGCGTCAATTTGGGGCACCGTCTTCAGATATCCTCCAAATTAAATTTATTAAAAGAACTCCTATCTGAATCATTAGATGGCGGGCATAAAATACTTATTTTCAGCCAATTTACCCAGATGCTTGATATCATCACCGAGTATTTAAAGAAAGAAAAACTAACGTTCGAACGCATGGACGGCTCAACCAAGGACAGACGTGAAATTGTCGAGCGTTTCAACCAAGATCCTGAAACTAAAATATTTTTATTAAGCCTTAAAGTTGGCGGCGTTGGACTTAATCTTACCAGCGCGGACACAATCATTCTTTTTGAACCTTGGTGGAACCCCGCCGTGGAAGACCAAGCCATTGACCGGGCCCACCGTATTGGCCAAAAAAAATCCGTGACAGCCTATAAATTGATTTGCAAAGGTACCATTGAAGAAAAAATCCTAGAGCTTCAAAAGAAAAAGAAAAACCTGATTGATTCTTTGGTGGTGGCTGAAGAAGGAATATCCAAGGCCCTGGATTGGGAAGATATTAAATTTTTACTTGATATGAACTGATAGCTGGCGTCACTTAATGAATTAAACGGTATGAATACTTGACTCTTAGCAATGTTTTGTTAAATTACGTAGTGGCAAGATAACCCTGCCTATAATAAAAAAGGAAAAACAGTATGATTATTGGTGTTCTTAAAGAAACCTATCCTGGTGAAACAAGATGCGCGCTTATCCCTTCGTCTGTTGAACGTCTGGTCAAAAAAGGCGCCGCAATCGTCGTTGAAAATAACCTAGCCTCATCCATCGGTATTGCCGACAGTGAGTACCAAAAGGCAGGCGCCAGCGTTGATTCACGTTCCAACATATTAAAAAACGCGGACATGGTTTTGCGATTGCGCAAACCTCCTTTAGAAGAAGTCGCCTTGCTTAAAAAAGGATCCATTCACATCAGCTTCCTTGATCCGTTTAATGAAAAAACTTTAGTTGAAGCATTGACCCAAAATAATATTAGCGCAATTTCCATGGAGATGATTCCCCGCTCTACCCGCGCGCAAAAAATGGACGCGCTAAGTTCTCAAGCGAATTTAGCCGGTTATGTGACCGTTATTTTGGCTGCCGAACGTTTACCCAAGATATTTCCTTTAATGATGACCCCTGCTGGGACCATTCAGCCGGCCCGTGTATTTATCATCGGCGCTGGAGTGGCTGGCTTACAAGCCATTGCCACAGCCAAGCGTCTAGGGGCTCGGGTTGAAGCCTTTGATACCCGTCCTGTCGTTAAGGAACAAGTACAATCCTTAGGGGCTAAATTTATTGAAATTGACCTAGGAGAAACAGGCCAGACAGCCCAAGGTTATGCCAAGGCCTTAACCCCAGAACAATTACAGAAACAAAGAGACGGTATGGCCAAGGTCTGCGCCCAGTCGGATGTTGTGATTACAACCGCCCAGCTTTTCGGCCGTAAAGCCCCCGTTCTTCTTTCTAAAGATATGATTACCCAAATGAAACCAGGGACCATCATTGTGGATATGGCCGTTGAATCAGGCGGTAACGTGGAAGGCTCCAAGGTCAATGAAGAGGTCACGACAGCCAATGGCGTGCGCATTCTCGGGTTAGGAAATTTGCCGGGCAAGGTCGCTGTCAACGCTTCTCAAATGTATTCAGCGAATTTGCATAATCTGATTGAAGAATACTGGGACAAAGACGCTAAGACATTTAAACTTAATTTAGAAGATGAAATCATCAAAGGCGCTCTTATTACACATCAAGGCGTTGTCGTTAATGAGACCGTAAAAAATGTCAAATAGGAGTTAAATATGGAACTTATATATTTATTGTTTATCTTAGTTCTTTCAGTCTTTCTCGGATTCGCTTTAATTTCCCGCGTTCCCCCGCTTCTACACACTCCATTAATGTCTGAAGCCAACGCTATCTGCGGAATCATCATTGTTGGTGCGTTAATTGCCGCCGGGGCAGAAGCCAATAGCACCCTGACCATCATCCTTGGAACCTCTGCCGTTGCCCTGGCAACCTTTAACGTGGTTGGTGGGTATCTAGTTACAGAACGTATGCTTAAAATGTTTAAGAAAAAGGACACAACTAAATGAACATAGAATTCCTCGCTAATTTCGTCTATATCATAAGCTCTATTTTGTTCGCCTTTGGTTTGAAATTTTTAGGTTCACCCACCAGTGCCCGAAAAGGTAATCTTCTATCGGCAACTGGAATGCTACTGGCCGTTCTGGCCACCTTGGCCAGCGGGCATATGATAAGCTTCCAATGGATACTTATTGGCGTTATCATTGGCGCCACCTTGGGCGCTCTGGTCGCTTTTAAAGCCGCTATGACCCAAATGCCGGAAATGATTGCCCTCCTGCACGGATGCGGGGCCTTGGCCAGCGTGTTTGTCGACTGGACCGCCTACCATGTGCATGGCGCTTCAGATTTAACCAACAGCATTACTCTTTATTTATCCATTGTTATCGGCGGCTTGACCGTCACCGGAAGCGCTATTGCCTGGGGTAAATTAAGCGAAAAGCTTCCTGGCAAGGCAATCTTATTTGCGGGACAAAGGCTTCTTAACCTAGGCTTAATTGCGGGGATTTTAATTTTAGGCGTGATGTTCATCCTTAATCCGGCGCGCTACGACCTCTTCCTTATTATCTTAGGACTTTCTTTGGCCTTCGGTATTTTCTTAGTCATCCCCATCGGCGGCGCGGACATGCCTGTGGTTATTTCTGTATTAAACAGCTATTCCGGGGTTGTGGCCTGTACCACAGGCTTTGTGATTCACAATACCCTCTTGATTGTTGTCGGGGCCTTGGTTGGCGCTAACGGTATCATCTTAAGTATCATCATGTGTAAAGCGATGAACCGCTCTATATTTAATGTTATCTTTGGGGCCTTCGGGGCTGTAGTCAAGAAATCAGCATCGGGAGAGAAAAAAGAAGCCAAGGGCATTTCCGTTGAAGACGCCTTTTTAATTTTGGAAAACGCAAAATCTGTAGTCATCATTCCTGGATATGGTTTAGCTGTCGCCCAAGCCCAACATGCCGTTCGTGAGTTGGGTGAATTCCTTGAAAAGAATGGTTGTGATGTGAAATATGCTATCCATCCCGTGGCTGGACGTATGCCCGGACACATGAACGTTTTGTTAGCAGAAGCGAATATATCCTATGACCAACTGATGGAAATGGATGCTATCAATCCCTTGATGGAAAACACCGACGTGGCCATCATCATCGGGGCCAATGACGTGGTCAATCCTGCTGCCCGTCATGACAAATCAAGCCCTATCTACGGCATGCCCATCATCAACGCGGACAAGGCCAAGACCGTCTTTGTTTTAAAACGCTCCATGGCAACCGGTTTTGCCGGTATCGAAAATGAATTATTCTATTATGACAATACAAGAATGATTTTCGGGGATGCCAAACAGACCGTGCAGGCCCTCGTCGCGGAATTCAAAAGCGGACAGCATTAAAGAAGATCAAACGAGATGCCACAAAAAAACAGCCTCTTTGTAGAAGGAAGGTTAATTATCTTATCGTGTAATAATCCCAACATTAATATCTTACTCAAACAGCAAGAACCTCACCATCCTTGGCAAGTTCACAAATAGTCATCGATCTGGAATCCCACTCATGTGGTGTCACAGTAGCTGCTTGGATAGGGGCAAAAACCTTATATACCGCACCACCAATCATCTTGATCCTGTTCCATTGATCTTTCCCTTCAAAATCGCGAGAAACGACGACAACATCAATATCGCTGCCTTCATGTTGCGTTCCCTTAGCCCAAGAGCCGAATAGAACCATTCGTTCCACATGAACCTTCTTTTCTTCAAGTGCCAGGCGAAATTTCTGCAAAATCGCTAAAACATCGTTTTTGCCCATTTCAAAACCTCCTTAGTTTTCGCAAGTATCTCTTTAGTTAATTCCGTCGTATACAAAGAGCTCATCGCAGCCAATTCTTCCGGATAGCGTGTTGCAACACTAACCTGGTCAAGTTCAACAATAAACTCTCCGATTTCTACCGGTGGACGCAACTCATTCCTATTCAAAAGATACATCAGACTATGCGTCTTAGGTGGAATTTCAAGAAATTTCTTATGGTAAATAGCCTTCAATGCCTTCTATATGGCAAGATGAGCCATAAACACAGTGTAAATATTCCTACCTCCGCTTAACATAAATTCTGCGGTCGACAAATCATAATCCGATTGTTTCATCCATTCTTCAGGAGTATGTGCCAATTTCATTGTCCTTTCTGTCGCTAAATAATAACATCATCCAAGATAATTGCCAAATAAGAATTTTCGATAATAATGCTTGAGAGCTTACGGTGTAGCAAGGATTTTCTGACGCAATTCATCAAAAATAGGCAAATTTACGGCGGAATTAATTTCAAGAATCTTGGGTTCAAAGCCTGACACAAGGTTTAACTGGGCCATATTTTGCTCTGATAACGGCAACGGCACGCCACGTCCATCGCGCTTAATGACCATGGCAAGATTAGCAGAATTTAAATCGATACCACCTCTCATGGCTGGACTTGGAGCGGAAGCTGGACTTACGCCTACTTGTTCTTGGTGAAGTCCCTCCGCTGACGTCACAAGAGACTCTTTTTTTAGCCTGTCTTCAGTTTCTTTCTTTGCTAAATACATCAGTTTAAGTTCTTGTAACTCACTTTTTAAACTATCAGGAACCCATTGGGATTCACTCTCCATCTCATTCAAGATGGCTCCGGCCGTTGAAAGCTTGCCTTCATTTAAACATGTTCTAGCCACTTTTAATGATACATTATAATAAGAAATTCTCAGTCTTTCTAAAATCTCTTTCACCCTTTGAGGCACAACGGAAAGCGGCCATAAGTACTTCTGCATTAAATCAATAATAACCTTGGCTCTTGCAAGACTGGTTTCATTACCCACTTGTATATATCCTTCAGCTTCTTTTGATTTCTCGCTCCAGTAATAATCTCTAAGTTCTCTATACCGATAGAAATTTAGGCCCAGAACCATCCGGATTTCACCTAATATGACCCATGCTTTTGGAAAATCTTTCCCCGCGACAGCTTTCTGTCCTAAATAAAACTTCTTCTCGCAATAAGCTTTTTTAAGTCCAGTTAAAACGACCCACAAATCTTCAGCATTTCTTAATCCCCTCATATGACTATCCAACTCATCCATGATAGCCTTGGCCTCAGAGAACTTTTCTTCCTGGACATATCCTTGAGCCATCGCTGCTTTTGCGAGAAATTCTGATTTAGTTAACCTAGGTTTATTAGCTGCAGCAATCATAGCCTTGCTTCCTTTAAATCTTTCTTCACCTTCTCTAAGCTCCTGAAAAACTTCTTGAGCAAGAATCTCAATTCGTCTATATTCTGCCGCTGAAAATTCTGAAAACCTGCTCTTAGTCACTAATCTTATTGGATCCATTTGACGTTCTCGTGCTTCAGTATTTATTCTTAGAAGTTCTGTTGATACTTTTTCCGCTTTTTCCCGCCCCAGTTTAGCTTCCTCTACAACAGCTTTAATCTCATCAAAATTACCATTGAAGGCTTGACGTGCTTGTTCTATCACCTTACTAATATCCTTTATAAACACTCGGCTTGTTGGAGGTTCTTCCTCCTGCCAGAATTTTGTATTTTTCTCAAAACCTTTTAATCTTGATTTATCAACGGCTCCAAATTCCCAATTACATCGCGTTACAAACCTATTCCAAATCCTGTCAGGATGATAATCTGCCTGGGGACTTAAACCTTGCTGCCCCCCAGTTTTTCTTCCCCAATATATATCTTTAAGTTTCCTTAAAATCTCTTTCACGCTGTTTGGAGCAAGATTCCCCATACCCGCTAAATACTTCTCTATCTCATCCATAATCACTTTTGCCTCAAATGATCTATTTTCCTTTATATATTCTTGAGCAAGCTTAGACTTCCCTTCAAAGTACCAATCCCTAAGATCATCTCCAAAAGTTGGATAATTTCTTTCCAGAATCTCCTTTATTTCCCAAGCTTTCTTAAAATCTCTTGCCCAAATGGCTGCTGCCCCTCGCATATGTAGATTACTCCAATAAGCATGTATAAGATTCCCAAGAATCGCTTTCACGCTGTCTGGAGCCAAAGTCCCCAAACTTTTTAAATAATCCTCTATCTCTTTCCTAATCGCTTTTGCTTTTAAGAATTTCTCCCTACCAATATATTCTTTAGCCATCCTCGACTTCTCTTCAAAGTACATATCCCTCGCTATATTACTTATACGTGCATTTGGATATTTTTTTTCGATAGCCTTCACTATATTCCATGCTTTCTTAAAATGTCTAACCCTGAGGGCTTCATCAAGTTTCTTTGGACTTGCTTCATCTTCACTTTCAGTTAAGATCACCATCGCCAAATCAATCTGTCCTTCTGAATCTACAACTGGCTCTATCATTGCTCTTGAAAAACTTTGGGTAGGATTACGAACATCCAATATCTTAGGCAAGGTATCATGGAATCCACCCGCGAAATATTTTCTGGGGATGGCTTCCTTGGTGTACTTATCAACATCCTCCTTAATGTAATTGAACACGCCCTTTTTAAAGGCTTTAAGATATTGCTTGTAGATTTCTTTATTATTCAACGGGTTTTGGTCAACCCCTTTGACCTTGGCTTTATTGGCATAGACCTTACCAAGCAATGATTCCATCAAAGCTTTCTTATACCAAGCCGCCAATATCATGCCGCTATAAATCTGACGAAGGTTGGCGAAATTCTTACCTTCATTGACCTCCTTCTCAAGTTGAGGCAATATTATTTCGCGGACAACTTGAGAAGCCCCCGCGCTTTGATTTGCCAAAGGCAAATCAGCAAAGGGATTTCTCTCTTGGCCCTGTAGGGGCCGAGCATGCTCGGCCCCTACGGATAAATGTTTCGTCATCGACAAATAATCCTCCTCCATCATCACCTTCAAATGACTCTTTAAAATATACACCGTATGGCCTGATTCATACACCACCGCCTCATCGGGCACAATCCACACCTTGTTAAACGTATTGATAGGCACATTAGCCGTGGCTCCGTATTCCCTATAAGAGCGTTCATAAACCTTGTCCCAAAATTCCTTGCCTAAACCTGATTCAGGATATATTAAAGAAGAGGTGATTTGCTTTAAGAAATAATCCTGGGCCAAGAGGTCGCGGCCCATCTCGGTCTTGCCAAAATCTTCCTTAATAATACGATCCTTCTCATAGGGGCTTAAATTGACCCATTGATTTTCATCTGGAATGGTCAAGGAGGCCAAAAAATATTTGACCAGCTTCTTGTATTCTTCTCTCTTTTGGACATCGTTTAAACTGGTATCGCCTCTATGGATTAGGAAGTCAAATTTTAAGGCATTGTCAGGGTGAATGGTCATTCCTGTTAAATGCGCAGGCGTAAACTCTGGACTTAAATGCACCATGACCCCAGGTGCCGGCAGACTAAGGGTTTGCTCTGCGTATACGGGCATTTTTATAGAACTGCCGATAAAGGCCGCCAAGATGATAATGGCTATTACCTTGCGGGTTTTCTTTATGTTTAAGCTTAATAGGGGCATATTCGTCCTTTTTTTTACTATCAGAGAAAGTATGCACTATCAAAAAGCTGTTGTCAAGGCTTTTAGGAGGTTATCGAGAAAACGGTATCTTAAGATTTTGTCGTCGTATAAATAAAAACCTGTCCTAAGAACATTAAAAATAAATAAATAATTATTTCTTTTTTTACTTAATCTTTAGTTGATATAAACTCCCCGTAATTGATTAGGTGCGTCGTGTCATTGCGAACGAAGTCCAAGGGACGAAGTGAAGCAATCTTTTTTTTGGATTGGTTGTTCTTGTTGAGATTGCTTCGCCCCTTCGGGGGCCCCCTCAAGGGGGCCTATCGGTCGCAATGACACTCTACTGAGTAATTCGCCTTAAACTAGCGCCATTAGGGGTTGGGGGGAGTTCATATGAATATTTTAAAAATTATTTCCTGGAAAGCCCAAAAATGCAATATTTTGCCCTCAAGCGGTACACTTTTCGCGCTGAATAACACTTATACTCTTGGCGTTAGGATTTATACTGTTGGGATCACTTTCATGCGTAGAACTTATACTTTTGAAATCATTTTCCTGCGTAGAATTTATACTCTTGGTTCTAGGATTTATACTGTTGGAATCATTTTTATGCGTAGAACTTATACTCTTGGCATTTGAATTTATACCGTTGGAATCATTTCCATGCGTAGAATTTATACTCTTGGCATTAGAATTTATACCGTTGGAATCATTTCCATGCGTAGAATTTATACT
>Ga0209697_10004187_pt1 | contig 18984 bp, 20 predicted proteins | sample AliMusrvi5mmetaG_FD_184115 | JGI IMG/M metagenome (GOLD analysis project Ga0209697, IMG submission 184115) | Freshwater lake bacterial and archeal communities from Alinen Mustajarvi, Finland, to study Microbial Dark Matter (Phase II) - Alinen... | ecosystem: Environmental > Aquatic > Freshwater...
AAACGTCTATTTAAAAATAATAAAGAAATGCATTCCATGAGCCCAATTATCGAAATCATCCGCCATGATCTGTCCGAAAGTAGTAACGAGCAGCTTCAAAAAAGCACCCAGCACTTTTTCAGGGAGGGGGTCAAATGCTACGGAATAAAGAGCGCAACTGTTGGAACGATCGCCAAAACATATTTTAAAACCATCCGGGGATTGCCAAAAGCTGAAATCTTCGGATGGTGTGATGAATTATGGAAATCAGGTTATATCGAAGAGTCAATTATCGCCTGCGACTGGTCCTACAATTTGAATAAAACTTTTGAACCTTCTGATTTTAGGATATTTGAAGAATGGATAGATAGTTCGGTGAATAACTGGGCCTCCTGTGACACCTTTTGCAACCATACGGTCGGGAAATTTATAGAAATGTACCCGAGGTACCTTACTGAATTAAAAAGATGGACTCAATCCAAAAATCGCTGGATGCGCCGGGCTTCTGCAGTTTCTTTGATAATCCCCGGCCGCCAGGGAAAATTTTTAAAGGATATCCTTGAAATTGCCGATCTTCTACTCTTGGATCAGGATGATATGGTCCAAAAAGGGTACGGATGGATGCTGAAAGTAGCTGCTAACAAACATCAAAATGAGGTTTTTGACTACGTCGTCGCAAACAAGGCACTGATGCCCAGAACAGCACTCCGGTATGCCATCGAGAAGATGCCTGCCGAATTAAAGAGTAAAGCGATGGAAAAGTGAAAGCCTCACTTTGAATGAGGCTATCACTTTTCCCATGCGATGATCTTTTCCTTAGACTAAATAACTCAATACTAACGCTCCCAGTAATCCTAAAATACCAATAAGTGTTTCCATAATGGTCCAGACCAGGAAGGTTTGTTTCACCGAGGCATTAAAATACTCCTTAAACATCCAGAATCCGATATCGTTAAAATGGGAGAACATCAGGCTTCCTGCGCCTGTAGCAATCACCATCAGTTCGGGAGCAACTCCTGTGCCTGTCATAAGAGGCATCGTCAAACCCGCAGCGGTAATGCAGGATACCGTTGCCGAGCCTATTGAAAAGCGGATCAATGCAGCAACACACCAGGTTAGAAGTATTGGGGACATATGGAATCCTCCGGCCATCAGTTTAATGTAGTCGGCTGTCCCGCTGTCGATAAGCACTTGCTTAAATGCACCACCTGAGGCGATGATCAACAAAATCATGGCAACACTCGCCGTGGAATCGGACAAGCTTTTCATCACCTCCGACATCTGCCTTTTTCTCCGGATTCCAAACAGATATATGCCGATGACAACGGCCGAAAAAAGGGCAATCGTGGGGTCACTGATAAACTTTAAAAACTTGTTATCAACGTAGGAAGCAGGAACCGCCATTTGTATAACAGCACCCGAAAGCATCAGAATAATTGGGCTCAGAGCGGTGATTAAACTTGCAGAAAGAGAAGGGAGCTCATCTTTGGAAAATTCACGCGCTACAAACAGCCCATTAGGAGGCCTAAGATTCCATTTGGTATAGAACCGTGACAACCATGGACCGGCGATCAGTATCGTAGGTATGGTGACGATCATGCCGTAAAGCAAGGTTTTATTCAGATCAGCATGAAACAGAAATGCGACAGAAGTTGGAGCAGGATGTGGGGGAAGGAATCCGTGAGTCACCGAAAGTGCTGCACACATCGGTAATCCAAGATAGATCAGTGGTAACTTTGTGGATGCTGAAAGGGCATAAATCAGCGGTATCAAAACCAGAAATCCGGCATTATAGATCATAGGTAGTCCCACTAAAAAACCAGTGATCATAATTGCGAATTGGATCTTTCGTAATCCAAACAAGTCAACCAATCGGTTGGTAATCTGATAGGCAGCGCCACTCTCTTCGAGAAGCTTCCCCAACATTGCCCCAAAAACAATGATAAGTGCCAGGTTTCCCAGTGTTTCTCCAAGTCCGGAACTGATTGAACGGAGAATTGTTCCAGGCTCCATACAGTTTAGTAAACCGACCACAAATGAGGTAATTAACAGGGAAATAAATGCGCTGATTTTAAACAGGCTAATCAGAACAAAAAGGAGGACTATTCCGGCAATGATAATAATCAGTGGCATTTTCGGTTGGTTAGCAATTGCCAGCGAAAGTAAGATAAATTGATACGAATATGAAATTTGACTGGGCTAATTTCCAGCGAAGGTTTTTCGGGTAATTCAGATTTTGGGTGGGTTTAGGATATTTGTTTTTGACAACCTAACACCTGTGGACCCCAATGACCACATGTTCAAATGTTTTATACAAAAGGCCAAAAAATCTTCCGGGACTTTAGAGAACCCTCCGGGATATCGACTTTTAGAATCTCCTTTTTAATCGTAGGACCTGCTAATAGAATTTCCTGAATCCGATGATTTTTCGGACCTCTTCCAATGTTTTAGAGGCTGAAGCACGCGCCTTTTCTGCCCCGTTTTTGGCAATTTTCGACAGGTATTCGTTGTCCCTGGAGATCTCTTCGATCCGGATCCGGATCGGATTGGTAAAATTGATGATATCCTCTGCAAGCTGTTTCTTCAGATCCCCATAACGGATTGAGCAATTGCTATATGCAGTGTCAAAATGGCTCACTACATCAGGTGCTGAAACCACCTCCATCAAGGTAAACAGATTTTGAATGACTTCAGGCTTTTTCTGGTGCATTTCGGTTGGACCTTCATCAGTTATCGCCCGCATCACCTTTTTCCGGATACTGGCAGGAGATTCTGCAAGTGCCAGTGCATTACCTTCCGACTTACCCATTTTCCCTGACCCGTCAAGTCCGGGAATTTTTACCATCTCCTTCCCTTCAAAAGTATAGGCACGCGGTATTGGAAATGTTTCAACATTGTATATTCTGTTAAATCTGCGGGCAAACGTACGGGCCATCTCCAGGTTTTGTTCCTGGTCTTTTCCGACCGGAACCAGGTTGGCTTTATGGATAATAATATCGGCAGCCATGAGCACCGGATAGGTCAGCAAGCCGGCGTTTACATTCTCGGGTTGCTGGCGCGCTTTTTCCTTGAAGGAGGTGGTTCTTTCCAACTCCCCTAGATAGGCATTCATATTTAGCAGCAGGTAAAGTTCGGGAATCTCCGGGACATCGCTTTGAATGAAAATGGTTGCTTTTTCAGGATCAATGCCGCAAGCCAGGTATTCGGCCAGCACCTGTTTTACATTGGTATGAAGATCTGCCGGAGTAGGATGGGTCGTCAGTGAATGAAAATCTGCGATGAAGAAAAAAGTTTCGTGTTCATTCTGCATCTCGATGAAATTCTTGACCGCTCCAAAATAATTTCCCAGGTGCAGGTTTCCTGTTGAACGAATTCCGCTTACTACTGTTGGCATCTGATTTGCTTTATATTTTTACGCTGCAAAAATATAAAAACCATTGAAACAACGAGCAAACTATTCTTCTACTCCGGCTATTTCAAAGTTCTCCTGACTGATTAATGGCTCACCTTTAAACCTAAGCAACAACTGGGCAATGGCAAAGGTGTCTTTTTCGCAATAACGCGCAATACGCTGTATGTCAAATTCATTGTAGTAAACATTCCCAACCTGGCTTCCATCAATATCATCCTTGGGTGTTGGAATATTGAAAATTGCGCATAGTAGTTCGAGAGAGGTATAGTGCTTATAATCACCAAATTTCCACAATTGAAGGGTATCAAGCATTACCTCTTTAACTTCCCAGGGTTTTGATCCGGCAATGTCCAGAATCGTAGGAAGAGGTAATCCGTTGATCAACATTCTCCGGGCGATATACGGGAAATCGAATTCTTGTCCGTTATGGGCACACAACTTGTGCATCGGATTAGTCATAAATGCGGCGAGCATCAACGAAAATTCCTCCAAAATAGTCTTCTCATCATCACCTGCATAGGATTTCACACGATATGCCCGCTCCTTCCCTTTCCGAAACATCTTTCCGGCCGAAATGCATACGATTTTCCCAAATTCGGCATAGATTCCGGCGCGAGTATAGAGACTCTCAGCCGTCTCCCCCTCCTTCCCGATCTGTCCGGCCTTCTTGGTCCATAACTTTTGAATATTTACAGGGGCATCGGTCAGATTTTGATGCTGTGGAACAGTTTCAATATCAATGAATAAAACATGTTCCGGTAAAAGTTTTTCAAGCATGTCTGTTTAAATTGCATGGGTTGTGTCGTGCAGATGTTTTTTGATATATTGCGTGATAATGTCTATGGCTACGGTGTTGTTACCTCCCTCAGGGACAATAATATCAGCAAATCGTTTGGTAGGTTCAATAAACTGCAGATGACTGGGTCTTACCGTTTCTTCATATCGTTGAAGTACTTTGATAATATCCCTGCCCCGTTCGATGATATCCCGCCTGATAACCCGTGATAACCTGACATCCGCTTCACAGTCAACGAAAATACTGATATCCATCATTTTTCGCAGTTCCGCAGGCTGGAGGCACAAAATCCCCTCTATAATGATCACTTTTTGAGGTTTTATCACAACTGTCTCCGTTGACCTTGTGCAGGTAATGTAGGAATAGAGGGGTTGATGTACCTGTTCCCCCTTTTTTAGTCTTTTTACATTATCAATAAGCAACTCAAATTCAACACTATCAGGATGGTCGAAATTAATTTTCTGTCTTTCTTCAGGAGATAGGTGGCTATTATCCCGATAGTAGGCGTCCTGCGATAGAACGGCAACATCCTCAAGGTTTAATCGGCTGATTATTGCGTTAACGACAGTAGTCTTCCCTGATCCTGTTCCTCCGGCTATTCCAATAATAAGCATATAATTAAAGAGTTAAGACATTCCTGATCAAAAGGTCAGCATATAACGAAAAGTTCCCGGCCATATTTATAATGGTTCTATATCTTATAATTAAAATCATATTCAAAGTTAATGAAATTTTACGTCAATCTATTCCTTCTTTGACCATCCGCTCCCTTTTTTAAACTAACTTTGGGGATAAAGTGTTAGTTTTGTACCCGAATTAAAATTTGGTTTATGATTAATCATATTGTCCTTTTAAAATTAAAGGAGTTTGAAAATGAAGATCTGAAGGCCGTAGTGAGAAGTAAAATAAAGAAAGCCCTGCTTGTACTGAAAGACAGGATCTCAGAAATTAAGTATATGGAGGTTGGCGAGAATTACGACCTAAATGCGACCTCCTATGATATAGGACTAATTACACATTTTGAATCGCTGGCAGATCTGGATATATACAGGATTCATCCTGAACACCTTAAGGTGATTGAGCTCATCAATGCAAACACAATAGGCAAGGCTGTTGTGGACTTTGAATTTTAAATCAAAAAATAGTTAATGAATAATCTTTATCCGCTGAAATTTACCCCCATTTGTAAGGATAAAATCTGGGGCGGCAACAAATTACATGACCTCTTGAACAAGCAATTTCCAGAATTACCTAATTGTGGTGAGTCGTGGGAGATTTCCGGTGTTCAGAACGATATATCTATTGTGTCGAATGGTTTTCTGAAGGGGAATAATCTCGAGGAATTGATTGAAGTGTATATGGGTGATCTGGTAGGAGAAAAAGTCTATGAAAAATTCGGAGAAGAATTTCCACTTCTGATCAAATTTATTGATGCCAATGATGATCTTTCCATTCAGGTACATCCCAATGATGAACTGGCAATGGAAAGGCACGATTCGTTCGGAAAAACGGAGATGTGGTATGTGGTTCAGGCAGATCCGGGAGCCAAATTGATCTCCGGATTTAACCGGAAAATTGATAAAGCAGAATATCTTAATTACCTTAAGAACGGTCAGCTGGAGGAGATCCTCAATTACGAAGAGGTCAAAGAGAGAGATGTTTTCTTTATGCCTGCAGGCAGGGTCCACGCTATCGGCAAAGGAATTGTCGTTGCCGAAATACAACAAACTTCTGATGTTACTTACCGGATATACGATTTTAAAAGGACGGATATTAATGGTAATACACGCGAACTCCATACTGAACTGGCGGTTGATGCTATTGAATACCGTCATGAATCCAATTATCGAACTGAATATCAACCTGTAAATAACCAATCGGTTAAATTGGTTGAATGTCCCTATTTTACGACTAATATTTTACCACTGACCGCCAATATCGAACGTGATTTTACAGCACTTGATACTTTCGTAATTTATACCTGTCTGGAAGGAAATTGCGCAATTAACTGGGAAGATCAAAGTCTGACCCTTGCAAAGGGAGATTCTATCCTTGTACCCGCTCAGATCAGTAATTTTGGGTTTTCAGTCAAGAGTGGCGAAGGTGCTAAGCTGCTTGAAGTATATCTGAGATAATCGCAGATTCTCGCTTATTTAAGATTTAGCTGATGTTTAACTCTTCAGCCAATTAGTTTCAAAATAAATACTGATGATCATAAAAACAGCCGAATTTGTAATCAGCAACACTGATCCGGAGCAATGTCCAATCACCGATCAACCGGAGTTTGCGTTTGTAGGAAGATCGAATGTAGGCAAATCATCCCTGATTAACATGCTGACCGGATTCGGAGATCTGGCAAAGGTTTCTACAGCACCCGGAAAAACAAGGTTGATCAACCACTTCAATATTAATGACCAATGGTTTTTGGTCGACCTGCCCGGTTATGGTTATGCAAAAGTTGGCCGCTCTTCACGCGAACAATGGCTGTCGTTTATCCGAAAATACCTGACAATCAGGGAAAACCTGTACTGCGTATTTGCATTGATTGATTCCCGGCACAAACCACAGGCTAACGATCTGGAGTTTATGAATTATTTAGGGTATAATGAAATTCCTTTTGCTATGGTTTTTACCAAGGCAGATAAGCTCTCCCGCCGACAACTGGATAAAAATATTTCCGATTACAAAAATGAGATGCTTGAAACCTGGGAAGAGTTACCTCCACTGTTCATCACCTCTTCCGGCACGAAACAGGGCAGGGACGAGCTTCTGAGTTTTATCGATCATATTGTGAATCCTGATAATTAGATCTGACTTCAAATGTTTTGAAAACTTTCGAGGTCTTTGAGTTCAAAAAAAGATTCAAATTCAGTAGAGTTGTTGGCTCAATATATATACTTTTGCCTTCAGATTAAGGTGAGCATTATAAATTCAAAAAAGTAAATCTCTATCTATGCCAAACGGTAGTATCAAGATCTTTACCGGTACAGAATCAAAATATCTGGCCGAGAAAATAGCGGAAAACGCTGGAATCGGATTAGGCAAAGCCTCGTGTCCCCGTTTTTCGGACGGAGAATTTGAGCCTTGCTATGAGGAGACGATCAGGGGTTCGTATACCTTTATTGTGCAATCAACCTTCCCGCCTGCAGATAATCTTTTGGAGTTACTGTTTATGATTGATGCTGCCAAAAGAGCCTCTGCCTATAAAGTAATTGCCGTGATGCCCTATTTCGGTTTTGCCCGACAGGACCGGAAGGATAGACCCCGGGTCTCTATTGGGGCAAAAGTAGTAGCCGATATGTTATCAAAAGGGGGAATCGACCGATTGATAACCATGGATCTTCACGCTGATCAGATTCAGGGATTCTTCGATGTCCCCGTTGACCATTTAAGTGCTGTTGCGTTGTTCATCCCCTATATCCAGCAAATGGGTCTCCGGGACATTGTTGTAGCATCACCTGATGTAGGTGGAACTAAACGGGCCAATGTTTTTGCAAAGCACCTGAAAACCGACCTTGTTATTTGTCATAAATCGCGCAGCAAGGCAAATCAGATTGATTCGATGACCCTTATCGGAGATGTGGAAGGGAAAGATGTAATCATTGTTGATGATATTATCGATACTGCCGGAACAATCACCAAAGCAGCTGATCTGATGAAATCCAAGGGAGCCAACTCGGTTCGGGCTTTTGTAACCCATGCAGTTCTATCCGGTCCGGCTTTTGAGCGGATTGAAGGATCCTACATCGATGAGGTGCTTGTAACTGATTCTATTCCAATAAGACGCAAATCCGATAAAATCACTGTTATATCCTGTGCACCTCTGTTTGCCGATGTTATACAGAAGGTTTACGAAAATAAATCAATCAGTACTGCATTTATCTAAGATTTGTTATCTTTGCGCCCTGTTTTACAGCATACCTTTGATGGTGTGATGCGGATACCTTGCCCCAGGGAAGGAGTTCTGAGTAAACACTTAGTTACACAACAGTTAATTTTTTAAAACAAATGAAAACATTTCAAATTAAAGGTACTGCTCGTCAGTCGGTTGGCAAAAAAGATTCCAAACATCTGAGAGCTAGTGATTTGGTACCATGCGTGATTTATGGCGGCGAACAAGTTATCCATTTTCAGGCCCACGAAAACGAATTCCGCAAACTGATTTACACCCCGAAAGTTTACCAAACCGAAATTGACATTGACGGTAAGGTTTATAACGCTTTCATGCAGGCTCTTCAGTTTCATCCGGTCACCGATAAACTTCTTCATATTGACTTTTTGGAGATTCGCGAAAACGTACCTGTTAAGTTGGAAATCCCTGTTCGCCTGGATGGTTATGCCAAAGGGATACAGCAAGGGGGACGCTTAAAATCAAACCTCCGTACCTTGAAAGCCAAAGGATTTTCCAAGGATTTTCCGGATGAGATCATTATCGATGTTACCGATCTTGGTTTGAGCGAAAGTATCAGGGTTGGAGACGTTAAAGTTCCGGGCATTGAGATCTTAAATGCAAAATCGGTTCCGGTAGCTACCGTTGTGGTAACCCGTGCAGCTCGTGCAGCAATGGCTGATACTTCAGCTGCCAGTGGTAAGAAGAAATAAAACAATCACTTTTTAAAACTCTGCTGATTCGAGTGTTTTCACCAGGTCTAAGGAGTATTAAAAACTAATTATCTTCGGATGAAGTACCTGATTGTAGGTCTTGGAAATATCGGGGATGAATACGAAAATACCCGCCACAATATAGGATTTTGGATATTGGATGCCCTTGCAAGGGCGTCCAATATTTCTTTTAGCGAAAAGCGTTATGGTGCTATTGCTGAAATGAAGCATGCCGGAAGAACGCTTATCCTGCTAAAACCCAATACGTTCATGAACCTAAGTGGCCGTTCTGTCCAATATTGGATGCAGAAGGAGAAAATCGAACTGGATAAGGTTTTGATCCTGGTGGATGACCTTGCCCTTCCGGTAGGAAAACTGCGCCTTCGGTTAAAAGGGAGTGATGCAGGCCACAACGGGTTGAAAAGTATTCATCAGATTCTGGGCAGCCTGGATTATGTAAGGCTCCGTTTTGGTATTGGGAGTGATTTCCAGCGGGGTCGCCAGGTCGACCATGTACTGGGTCGCTGGACACCTGAGGAAGAGGTCGTTGTCAATTCAAAGATGGAGCGTTGCACCGAAATCATTAAGGCCTTCGTTACCATGGAGCCAAATCAGGTGATGACAAAGTACAATAGAGATTAGTATACAGGCAGAAGATAACAGGCAGAAGGCAGAAGGATGACATCAACAGGCTGAAGGCCGAAGTCATTAGGCTGGAGTTAACATTTATTCATTCTTTTCATTCCTTCATTTTTTCATTCTTTCATTCCTTATCTCATGGACGAACAGGTACGCATCGACAAATGGCTTTGGGCCGTGCGCCTTTTTAAAACCAGGACTCTGGCCACTGAAGAGTGCAAAAAAGGTCGCATTACTATTGATGGGATATCGGTGAAACCTTCGAGAGTTCCCAAACCGGGTGACATTATCAAAGTGCGTAAAAATCCGATTACCTATTCTTACAAAGTAGTTGGCATCACCGGAAAGCGGGTAGGTGCCAAACTGGCTCATGAATTTGTCCTGGATATAACGCCACCGGAAGAACTTAAGATACTTGAAATCAGGCAACTAATGAGCTCGTTTGACAGAGACAGGGGAACAGGGCGACCCACAAAAAAAGACCGTCGCGACCTTGACCGGTTTCAAGACAATGATTAGCAACTATTTCTGCTTCTGAAAATCTTCAATTACCCCTTCGCATAACCAGTTGGCCAGGGCTTGCCTATTATTTTCAAGGATTAATCGCTGTTGGTCGCGGGAATGGTTTATATTTCCGAGTTCAATAAAAACAGCTGTTGGCATTGTCTTTTCAAGCATATAGAGCTTTCGGGCAGAGACATCTCCATTATAGCCCCTGCCCGGTTGTTTGAGCTGGTATTTCCGATCTATCGCATTCCGCATGGTAACAGCCAACCGCTCACCATCTTTGTTCCCTTCATAGTAATAAAAAAACAGATCTATATTTTTTTTTGTCTCCCGCGCATCCACGTGTAGCTCTATACATCGTTTGTAAGCCACTTGTTGCTCATTACGATAGAGCGTATTGATCACATCGACACGCTGTTTCAACCGCTTAACCTGATTCAGGGGAATCTCCTGATCCGGATAACAGACTTCATCGTTGCTGCTTTGCAGGTATAGTTCATCCCTGATTCCGTCGTGTGGATCGCGGATTATAAAATAGACTTTTGCCCCATGCCGGATGAGCTCCCGTCCAAATCGTAGGGTCACATCATAGGCATATTCATCTTCACAGAGAATATTGTTCCCCATTTTTCCCATTGCCCCGGGGTCTGGTCCTCCATGACCACTAACCAGATAAAATACAGCACCCCGTAATCGTTGGTCAATAACTTCAACCCGTTCGGATACCTTTCCAAATAGGGGCTCATTAATGATCTTAGGGCTAATTGCCGTTTTATTTCCTTTCTGTCCCACCAGGGTGATACAGGGAAGGAATAACAGGAGTATAGGCATAATTAGTGCCACCTTATCCTTATCCTTAATATAGGATTTTTTACTGCTCAAAATATCGTTTTTGAAATCGGAACAATTGGATTTGATTGTTCCGGACCGGCTATTTATTCATTTGCTTACATTCATCACCTACCTTAAAACCCAGCCATTCAGGGAATAAGCAGTATAATTCGACACACTGCAATGAAAAAAGCATTTCTGAAAACAGATTCCCGGACAGGCTTGAACTTTAAGAAATAAAAAAACCGCATTAATTCGCGTTGAGTAAAACCCCGAAAATACAGGATTTGAGTGCCTGACTGATCAAACTTCCAATGGCAGCTATGCTGCTTCCCGAAGGAATAAGGCCTGTTTTAGCGGTCAAAAGCGTTCTCAGTTAAATGGAAATGTTGAGTTTACCAATCGTGCGAATTAACACGGTAATATCGTAGTTTGAAAGAACGTTTGCTTTAAATTTCTCCACTAAAATACTCATGATTTACCCGTTTTCCAACAAATACAGGCATTATTTTAATTTAATAAAATGTTTTCATGGTAAATATTGAATATGAACGGGTTGGAAAAATAAAGGAGAAAAGTTGATTTTTATTCGAATTTTATTCGAATTTATTTTGCCTAAGTGAAAATGATTCCTAAATTTGCACCACCCAAAAATAAGGAGAGATGGGTGAGTGGCTGAAACCAGCAGTTTGCTAAACTGCCGCACGGGCAACCGTGTCGGGGGTTCGAATCCCCCTCTCTCCGCCAGTTTTGGTGAGTCTGTTTTTTTGATTGATAATTTTATCAAAATACGTTCTTTTAGTGAAGTATCATTTTTTCGGGGTGTAGCGCAGCCCGGCTAGCGCACCTGGTTTGGGACCAGGGGGTCCCAGGTTCGAATCCTGGTACCCCGACATTTAAAATCTAAAAGAGGCTCTTTATCAGAGCCTCTTTTTTTGTGTTCATAAATTGTTCATCGAACTCGGGATCCACAATTGCCAGACTCTTCAAAAATAGTATTCATCATATTTTATTTATGGCTTTCACTAAAGGGCAATCCTGAACCTTGGGTATTTTCAAAAAAAATATGCGGTTTCTCAACTTTTTCATTTGTATTCATGCGTTAAAAGTATGAAATAATAGTATTTTTGCAATCGATTGCACATTTAAATTTTAACAACAGGTGGTTCTTGCTATTTCCCATTTCTGTTTCTGACTTTAAATTACCAGGCAAATTAATCTGATATAATGAAAAAGCATCCCGAAATTACGATTCATCATCTCGCAGAGGTGCTGAAAATATCAGCATCCACGGTATCGCGGGCTTTAAGCGACAATAAACGGATCAGTGAAAAGACCCGGAAAAAAGTTCAGGAAAAAGCGCTCGAAATGGGATACCGCCCAAATGTTCTTGCCGCCAATCTTCGGAGTAAGCGGTCAATGACTATTGGTGTTGTTGTTCCCCGCATCGATCGTCATTTTTTCTCTTCGGCGATCAGCGGAATAGAAGATTATGCCTGGACTAAAGGATTTAATGTGATCATCTCTCAGTCGAATGACTTGCTGTTCAAAGAGGCAAATTGTGTACGGACCTTGTTTAATAACAGGGTTGACGGGATAATAATTTCTATTTCGATGCAGACCAATGAAGATAAGCATCTAAAATTGTTTTCAGACAAAAACATCCCAATCCTGTTTTTCGATCGTTATTGCCCAACGATAGAGAGTGACCGAATATTGGTTGATGATTATAATTCCGGGTATAAAATTACCCGGCATCTGATTGAGAGGGGTTGTAAACGAATTGCCCATATTGCCGGTCCTGAGTTGCTTAATATCTATAAAAACCGTAAAGAGGGATATCTCAAAGCACTTGAAGAAGTGGAAATTCTTCCGGTTAAAGAATATCTCGAGGTAACTGGTCTTACCAAGGAAGAGGGTAAACTGGCATTTTCAAGGCTGATGTCACTCCCTAATCCTCCGGATGGAGTTTTCTGCGGGAATGATACTACCGCTTTAAGTGCCCTGGAATATTGTCAGGATCATAAGCTCAGAGTTCCTCAGGATGTGGCATTGGTTGGATTTAGTGACGAACCATTCAGTGCCGTTGTGACCCCCTCACTTTCAACCGTGAAACAACCGGGTTATGAAATGGGATATCTGGCAGCTCAAAAGATTATTGATCGTATTCAAAATAATAGTGTGACCATACCTTTCGAACAAATTGTTCTTCCAACAGAATTAATCATCCGGAATTCCTCAAAATGAACGAAAAGAAAAAACCCTATTTGCACTTAGTCCAGTTAAACTTGTCAGAAAACCATATTTATTTATAACATATGAAATCGCCATGATTGTAAAATCACAAACCAAAATGAATATTTCCTAATTGCGATTCCATTTGGCCACTAAAAAACAATTTATATACAAATGAAAGTAGTTACGTTTGGAGAAATCATGCTGCGACTGGCAACCCCCGGCTATTTACGTTTCGCTCAATGCACGGAATTTTCGGCGACCTTTGGTGGTGGAGAAGCAAATGTCGCTGTTTCTCTCGCCCATTTTGGAATTCCGGTAGACTTTGTCACGCGGCTTCCTGAAAATGATATCGCTCAGGCCTGCCTGATGGATCTACGCAAATATGGCGTTAACACGAATAATATTGTGCGTGGAGGTGACCGTTTGGGTATCTATTTCCTTGAAACCGGCGCAGTCAGCCGGGGTAGTAAAGTAATCTATGACCGAGCACATTCTGCGGTGTCTGAAATCAAGCCCGGAATGATTAATTGGGACATAGTTTTTGAAGGGGCAAACTGGTTTCATTGGACCGGTATTACACCTGCCATTTCGCAGGGTGCTGCCGATGTCTGCCTGGAAGCTATTCAAAAAGCCAATGAAAAAGGGATCATCGTTTCGTGTGATCTTAACTACCGTAAAAACCTGTGGAAATACGGAAAAAAAGCGGGTGAGGTGATGTCAGCTTTAGTTGCTGGAACAGATATTATTCTTGGCAACGAAGAGGATGCCCAGATGGTTTTTGACATTCAACCTGAAGGGGTAGATATTGTTGGAGGACATCTTCATGCAGCAGCCTATGAGTCTGTTTCGAAACAGATCATGACCAGATTCCCGCGCTGCAAAAAGGTAATTACGACCTTACGCGGATCGGTAAATGCAAATCACAACAGTTGGGCTGGAGTCCTCTGGGATGGAGAAAAGCTGATTGAATCATCAACTTACCAGATCACCCACATTGTTGACCGTGTGGGGGGTGGCGATTCCTTTATGGGAGGATTGATTTATGGGCTGCTAACCTATCCAAACGACCAGCAGGCACTCAACTTTGCAGTTGCGGCATCCTGCCTAAAACATACTATTTACGGTGACTACAACCAGGTTTCGGTGGATGAAGTTGAAAAACTGATCGCAGGAGATGCATCAGGCCGTGTAGCCAGATAAAAACAAACTTAAACCAATTGAAATGGCACGTTTTACAAGAATAGAAGTAACACAAAAGATGAAGGAAACCGGAATTGTTCCGGTATTCTATCACAAGGATATTGAGTTATGCAAAAAAGTGGTCAAAGCCTGTTACGAAGGTGGAATCCGCGTATTCGAATTTACCAACAGGGGCGATTTTGCTACGTTACTGTTTGCAGAACTCAACCAATGGGCAATTCTGGAATGTCCGGATATGATTTTAGGAGTGGGTTCTGTCATTGATGGTCCCACCGCTGCCATGTATATTGCCCTGGGAACCAATTTTGTAGTTTCACCGCTGATCGATGAGGAGATGGCCCGCATCTGCAACAAACGCAAGATTGCCTGGAGTCCCGGATGCGGTTCGGTCACCGAAATTGGCAGGGCGCATGAACTGGGATGTGAAGTGGTTAAGATCTTTCCCGGATCATCAGTTGGCGGTGCCGGGTTTGTTTCAGGAGTATTGGGGCCAATGCCGTATGCCAGCATAATGCCGACAGGTGGTGTTACACCCGATGAAGAGAACCTGGGTAAATGGTTCAAGGCCGGAGTACATTGTGTGGGTATGGGGTCTCAATTGTTTCCCAAAGAGATACTGGCCAGTGGTGATTTTGGTTTTATTAGGGAAACATGCCGCAAGTGCCTGGCTATCGTTCAGAAATTGAAATAGGCGCCCGGTTTACTGTTTACTTAATAATTTATTTCGACTGATTATCATGATGATGGACATTAAAGTTTTAATATTATTGTTTATTTTATCATTCTCTGGCAATGCTTTTGGGCAAATTAATGTTGAAAAAGAGTTTGAATTTGCAGCGCAACAATATCAGGGAATGTTGGATTCTCACCCAGATCTGACTCAATTTCCTCAGTCAACCAACCCTGACGGCAGTCCCGGTAACCGAACTTCTGACTGGTGGTGCAGCGGTTTTTTCGGCGGTTCCCTCTGGTATATTTACGAATTTACCAAAGACCCCAAATGGAAAGATGCAGCAGATCTGTGGACAATGGCCGTTGAGAAAGAGCAAAACAATACAGGCACACACGATTTAGGGTTTATGTTGTATTGCCCGTTTGGAAATGGTTATCGCCTTACCCGGAATGAGATTTATAAGCAGACATTGCTGACAGGGGCAAAGTCATTGGCAACACGCTTCGACCCTAAAGTGGGATTAATCAAATCGTGGGACATGTTTCTGGATAAATACAGATATCCGGTGATTATCGATAATATGATGAATCTGGAGTTTCTGTTCTGGGCAGCCAAAGAGTCTGGCAATAAGGAGTTTTATAACATTTGTGTGAACCATGCAGATAATACGCTAAAGAACCATTTCCGTGCTGATAACAGCAGTTATCATGTTATTTGTTACGGGCCATCAGGCGAAGTGATTGCAAAAAAAACACGCCAGGGAGCGGCAGATGAATCTGCATGGGCAAGGGGGCAGGCTTGGGGTTTATATGGCTACACGGTGATGTACCGCGAAACCAAAGATATTAAGTATCTCACTCAGGCCCATAAAATTGCATCATTTATCCTGAACAATCCCAACCTTCCTGCTGACAAAGTTCCCTACTGGGATTTTAGCAAGCCAGGGGAAGAGCGTGATGCTTCAGCTGCCGCAATTGCAGCATCCGCCCTCCTTGAATTGTGCCAGTACTCCCCAAAAGAACAAAAGAGATATTACATTTCGATGGCAACAAAAATGCTTGAATCGCTCTCCAGTCCCGCTTATAAGGCCAAATTAGGGGAAAACAACCATTTTATCCTGATGCACAGCACCGGTCACAAACCCGCAAAATCAGAAGTGAATGTTCCGCTGGTTTATGCCGATTATTACTATCTGGAAGCCCTGCTGCGTTACCGGAAATTGGAACATATTTCTATGTCCTATTAACTTGCCCAATTTAAGTCTAAAAAACGTTATAATTGAATATATTATGAATAAGTTTATTGTATTGTTTGGTCTCCTTTTTGTTTCATTGCCTGATCATGTTTTTTCTCAGTTCACTTTGGTTTTAATTGAAATTTCCAACCCTATTACGGTGAATAGAAAAGAAGAGGTTGTGGCGATCAGATGGGATGATATTCTCACAAAGTATCCCGCCCTTGATACTGCCAATTTTAAAATTGTCAACATCCTCACAAAAAAAGAGGTGCCCTGGCAATTGGAGTTTAAAGGGGATAAAAACATTCAGAACCTACTGATTCAATTGGATATAGCTGCGAACAGTTCCGAAAAGTTTGGGATTCAGAAAGGGAAATCGACTCCAATCACATCCAAAACCTATGGTCGTTATGTTCCTGAACGCAAAGATGATTTTGCCTGGGAAAATGACAAAATTGCCCACCGTATGTATGGCAAAGGCCTTGAACAAAGTCCTAAAGAAATGGCTTACGGTATGGATGTCTGGGTAAAACGGACTGATAAACTTATTCTCAATGAGCGTTATGAGCGAGGAGAGTACCATATTGACCATGGTGATGGCATGGATTATTATCACGTAGGATACACCCTGGGTTCCGGAGATATTGCCCCATATGTTCATGATTCGGTATACTACTCCAAAAATTACCGGCGCTGGAAAATTCTGGATAATGGTCCGCTGCGTACAACCTTCATATTAGATTATGATGATTGGAATGTGGATGGAATGAAAGTAAGAGTTGCAAAGAGAATATCGATTGATGCAGGTTCACAACTCAGCCGGGTAGAGGCTCAGTTTAGCATCCCAGAAAAATCTGCATTACCTGTCGTTATCGGCATTGCGAAAAGGGAAGAACCCGGAGTTATGCTCCTGGATGAACAACAAGGTCTGATGGCATATTGGGAACCTCAGTTTGGGGTAGATGGGATAACAGGAGTCGGATCTGTTCTAATGACACCCGCAATTAAAATAAAAACAACAAACGGGCAAATATTGATGCAAACCATTGCCAAAAATGACAATCCGATTATTTATTACACTGGCGCAGCATGGAATAAGGCGAATGAAATAACCTCATCAAAATCCTGGTTCGACTATATTCAATCTTTCAGGACCCGGCTTTTGAATCCGGTTCGTGTTGTACTTGAATAAGAATTAGAATTGAATATTTACATCAGTCCTTTATTCCTGCAAAAAAGTTGAAACGCTATCAGATCGCCTGCCCTCAGATATTAAAAAAACAACGCCCATAACCGTCCCGTAATAATGCAAATAGGGATGTCTAACTCTCTCAATAAGACCAGGACAAATAATTGAGAGCAGTTGAGAAATTATTCTTTGGAAAGCAGGAAGGTGGAGATAACTGCCAGTAACATTCCAATTCCTACAAACATCGAGGGCATGGTTTGGTAAAGGATCAGTGAGAGTATAATCGTAATTACCGGGGCTACAGCATTGGTTAATGGGCTTACGATTACCGCTTTCCCATACCTGAAGGCATAAACAATGAATAACGCGCCTAAAGAATTAAGAAGCTGAATCAAAAAAGCAAGATACATTCCGCTGAACCCGGTATTGATAACAGCTGAAAAATCTGTCATTAAAAGTGGGATTGGAACTAACAGCAATCCCGTAATGGTCATGTATATGAAAATGCTCTCGGCACGCATACTTTCATTGGCAAATTTCATCACGAAGGCCTGAAATCCCCAGGCTGCCATAATGATCAATGCGTAAAAAAGCCACATTAATCCTGATCCGGACCCGGAAGGTGGTGAAAGTGAAAGAAGTGGCAGAGCCACTATTGCCAGTGAGATTCCCCACAAACCACGGTTATCGACCTTTTCTTTTAAAAACAGGAACGATAAAATAATCGTGATGATCGGGCTAAGCGAGATAATCGGGAAGATCAGATGCGCCGGTCCTTCTGTAAGCGCCCGGGTAAGCAGGGCCAGTTGACCGCCAGCACCGGTCAGCCCAATAACACAGCCAAGCACAATAGCTTTGATATTATATTCCAGCTTCCAGTTTAGCCGGTAAAATGCAACAATTGCCGGAATGAGCATACTCAGTGCCCATGCAACATAAATCAGGGTACCGGGAAATCCTGCTTTTTCCGGGGTTGAACTAAACGCTCCCCAAAGACCCCAGAATACGGTGGTCAATATTGCATAAGTCAACCATGAACGAGAACCTTTCATAAAATTATATTTAATTTTCGAAGCCAAATATATGATATTATCATTTAAATCAGGCTACAAGTTGAATGTTTGCAAAAAAATATAATTTAAATTATTATGTATATGAATATAGGAATTCCAAAGGTTGTTTTAGTAGGTGGAGATTAGCCAAGTACAATATTTCCATAAAAGATTATAGGGGGGTCTGGATGATTATATAAAGGCGCACTGCTGTGCTGCTCTACAATTATTTATCCACACCCCAATTGGCCGGATTATTATCGATATAATTGGCAATTCGCTGGTATTCTTCATCGTTTCGAATAATATGATCGTGAAACCGGGTTTGCCAGGTAAAACCAGAATTGATTTTTCTGGATTCAAACGCTGTTCGCCCTTTATTCCACCGCATAATTCGGGATAAATTATCGGTTATCATCGGATTTTTATTCCCGGCAAACCCGCCTATTTTTTTGTGTGATTGCGTATTTTGCATGGATGATTGATGTTGGGACGAGGGTTAAGGCTGTCTGAAAAGGCAGCCTTTTTATTTTTGGTTAAATTACTGAAAAATCTAGGTAGTAATTGATAAGTTTTAATTTCCAGTCTTTGATTTCTGTTTTTAGTGTTCCAATTAGGCTTCTTGCACT
>Ga0209697_10004192_pt1 | contig 18973 bp, 15 predicted proteins | sample AliMusrvi5mmetaG_FD_184115 | JGI IMG/M metagenome (GOLD analysis project Ga0209697, IMG submission 184115) | Freshwater lake bacterial and archeal communities from Alinen Mustajarvi, Finland, to study Microbial Dark Matter (Phase II) - Alinen... | ecosystem: Environmental > Aquatic > Freshwater...
GAAGCGCCCAACGGCCGCCAAGATCGCTCCCTACGAGTGCGGGATCGTCCCTGGCATCGACCCCCCGACGCGGTTTCCGGTGCGGTTCTACCTGGTGGCGATGATCTTCATCATCTTCGACATCGAGATCGTCTTCATGTATCCCTTCGCCGTGGTGTTCCGGCAGCTCGGGACCTTCGGGCTGGCCGAGGTCGTGGTGTTCTCGGTCGTCGTCTTCGTCTCGCTGGTCTTCCTCGTCAGCAACGGTGCCCTCACCTGGGGCCCGGTGAAGCGCCTGACGAGGGGCGTGCCGGCACGGACATCGGAATCCACCATCGCCCGGATCACCGCTGATCCAGCGGCCAACCGCGCCGCGTAGAGGAGGGTCGTTCGCCGATGGGTCTTGAAGACCTCCCCCACAACTTTCTGACCGGCCGGGTCGAGGACCTGGTCAAGTGGGCCCGACGCTCCAGCGTCTGGCCGGTGACGTTCGGCCTCGCCTGCTGCGCGATCGAGATGATGGCCGCAGGCGCGGCTGACTACGACCTTTCCCGTTTCGGGATGGAGGTCTTCCGTAACTCGCCCCGTCAGGCCGACCTCATGATCGTGGCCGGTCGGGTGAGCCAGAAGATGGCACCTGTGCTCCGCCAGGTCTACGACCAGATGATGGAGCCCAAGTGGGTCATCTCGATGGGCGTGTGCGCCTCGAGCGGTGGGATGTTCAACAACTACGCAATCGTCCAGGGTGTCGACCAGATCATCCCTGTCGACGTCTACGCACCGGGGTGCCCTCCGAGCCCAGAGACGCTCATGCACGCGATTCTGACGCTCCACGAGAAAATCAAGACCGGTGAGATCACCCAACGCCGTGCTGAAGGTCGTCCGCTCGAGATCGAGACGACCCCGTCGAGCCCGTGGACGCCCGAGCAGCCGGTCGCTGTGCGCCTCGGGACGCCTCGATGACCGACCTCGCCATCCGGGCGCTCGATGGCGTGCCCACCACCACGGGTCCGATGGTGGACCAGATTGCCTTCCCTGAGCGGACGGCCTACAAGGCATTGGTCGAGTCGCTCAAAGGTTCTGGCTTCGAGATGTGCTCTGACCTGTGCGGGATCGACTACCTCGACCACATGACCCGGTCGCTGCCAGACGGGGTGACCCCTGAGCGGTTCGAGGTGGTCGTCAACCTGCTCTCGCTGTCGGCCAAGCGTCGTGTCCGCATCAGGGTGCAGGTGCCAGAGACCGCACCGGTCGTCGACTCGCTCTTCGAGGTGTACCCCGGGACCGAGGCGATGGAGCGCGAGGCATTCGACCTCTTTGGCATCCAGTTCACCGGGCATCCCGACCTCTCGAGGATCCTGATGCCAGAGGAGTGGGAAGGCCACCCACTCCGCAAGGACTACGGATCCGGTCGCATCCCGGTGCAGTTCAAGGAGGCTCCGGGTCCCCGATGAGCGCCTACCAGAACGAAGACGAGGTGCGGTCGGTGGAGAGACCGGCATGGTCGACCAAGGAGACCTCAGAGGGCTCCCAGGAGCTTCGTCGTCGCACCGACACACCGTCCGACGAGCTCGGTCGCGAGTCGGGCGCTGTGCTCCAGATGCCCGACGGGCGGGTGCTCGACCCCTCTCAGATCGATGTCGATCGTCCCGACGACGAGACCATGATCATCAACATGGGCCCCCAGCACCCATCGACCCACGGGGTGCTCCGGCTCATGCTCGAGCTCGATGGTGAGGTGGTGCTTCGGACCAAGCCTGTGATCGGCTACCTGCACACGGGCATGGAGAAGACGGCGGAAGAGCTGACCTACGTCCAAGGCTCCACCAACGTGACGCGGATGGACTATCTGAGCCAGATGCACAACGAGGCGGTCTTTTCGCTCGCCACCGAGGCGCTGCTCGGCGTCGACATCCCTGACCGCGCCACCTGGATCCGGACCCTCATGCTCGAGCTGAACCGAATGGGCTCGCACCTGATGTGGATGGCCACCAACGGCATGGACCTCGGGTCCACGTCGATGATGATCTACGGCTTCCGTGAGCGCGAGATGGTGATGAGCTTCTTCGAGAAGACCACCGGGCTTCGCTTCAACAACAACTACATCCGCCCAGGGGGCGTGGCAGCCGATCTGCCTGACGGGTGGGAGGACGATGTCCTCGTCATCTGCGACACGGTGCTCGAGCGCAGCTATGAGTACGACGACCTCTTGACTGGCCAGCCGATCTTTCGAGAGCGGACCGAGGCCGTCGGTGGGCTCACCGCCGAGGAGGCGCTGGCGCTGTCGGTGACGGGCCCGCTGCTTCGCTCGACAGGGGTCCCGTGGGACCTTCGTCGCACCATGCCCTACCTAGCCTACGACAAGCTGGACTTCGACGTCATCGTCGGGACCTACGGCGACAACTTCGATCGCTACTCGATTCGCCTCAACGAGATCCGCGAGTCGGCCAAGATGCTCCGCCAGCTGGTCGAGGGCATGCCATCGGGCGATTACCGGGTGCAGGACGCCAAGGTGACGCCACCGCCGAGGGCGCGCATCGACTCCTCGATGGAGGCGCTCATCCACCACTTCAAGATCTTCACCGAGGGGTTCAAGGTCCCCGAGGGCGAGGTCTACTGCGCCATCGAGTCGCCGCGTGGCGAGCTCGGCTGCTACTTGGCATCTGACGGTGGGGCCAAGCCCTACCGGATGCACATCAGGGGGCCGTCCTTCGTCAACCTCCAGGTCCTCCCGCTCCTTTTGCGCGGTGGCCTGCTGTCCGACGCGGTGGCGGTCATCTCATCGGTCGACCCGGTCATGGGCGAGGTGGATCGATGAACCACCTCACGCCCGAGATGAGGACTCGTGCCGAGAAGCTCGTAGCGCTCTACCCAGAGCCGCGGAGCGCACTGATCCCGCTGTGCCATCTCGCCCAGGAGCAGGACGGCTACCTGGTCGACGACGCCATGATCGAGATCGCAGAGATCGTCGGCGTCACACCGGCCGAGGTGCGCGGCACGGCCACCTTCTACGACATGCTCCACACTGACTCGGTGGGACGCTACGTGGTCGGCGTCTGCACCAACATCGCCTGCCTGCTCGCCGGCGGTGACGAGTTGCTCGCGCACGCAGAGGCCTCGCTCGGGGTCCGTGCCGGGGGAACAAGCGAGGACGGCCTGTTCACGCTCGAGGAGACCGAGTGCCTGGCCGACTGCGACATCGCTCCATGCGTGCAGGTCAACCATCGCTATGTGCGGACCACCACGCCTGAGGCCCTCGATTCCCTCGTGGCCGAGCTTCGGGCAGGGGAGCGCGGCGAGGAGATCCCACCGCACGGGACCTTGATCCGAGTGGAGCGCACCGTTGGCCTGGAGGCCAGCAAGGACACGATCGCAGCGGAGCGGGCTACTGCCCGGGCAGCTGCTGCCGAGCGAGCCACGGTGGAGGGCTCGTGAGCGCTGTCCCGAAGATCGTCACCTCGAGGCGCGAGTACGCCGACTCCTACACGCTCGAGCGCTACAAGACCACCGGCGGCTTCGATGGCCTCAAGAAGGCGCTCTCCATGACCCCTGAGGCGGTGTGCGCTGAGGTCGACGCCGCATCCTTGCTCGGCCGTGGCGGCGCGGGGTTCCCCGCTGGTCGGAAGTGGTCGATGCTTCGCAAGTCCGACGTGTCCTACCTCGTGATCAACGGCGACGAGTCGGAGCCGGCAACCTTCAAGGACCACCTGCTGGTCGAGCACGACCCTCACCAGCTCGTCGAGGGCGTGATCATCGCCGCCTTCGCCCTGCAGGTCACGCAGGCGTTCATCTTCCTCCGCGGCGAGTTCGCCCTCGGGCTCGAGCGCGTCCAATCGGCGGTGAATGGCTTCTACGCCGAGGGGGCGCTCGGTTCAAACATCCTCGGCTCTGGCTTCTCGCTCGACATCGTGGTGCACCCTGGTGCCGGCGCCTACATCTGCGGCGAGGAGACCTCGCTCCTTGAATCACTCGAGGGCAAGCGAGGCTTTCCGCGTATCAAGCCACCCTTCTTCCCGGCGGCGATTGGCCTCTACGGCGAGCCGACGGTCGTGAACAATGTCGAGACGGATCGTCCTGAACGGCGGGAGCGCCTTCGCTGCTCTCGGTGAGGGTCGCAGCACCGGCACGCGGCTCTTCGCCCTCTCGGGCAAGGTCCGAAACCCCGGCGTCTTCGAGATCGAGATGGTCAAGACCACGTTCCGCGACCTGATCTTCAACCCATCGCTCGGTGGTGGCGTGACCGGCAGTGGCGAGGTCAAGGCCATCATCCCCGGCGGCGTGTCGGCGCCGTGGTTCTATCCAGAGCAGCTCGACCTGCCGCTCGGTCAGGACGAGGTCGCAGACGCTGGTTCGATGCTCGGCTCCGGTTCGATCGTCGTCATGGACACGTCGACCTGCATGGTCAAGGCGGCCTGGCGGATCACACGGTTCTTCTCGCGCGAGTCATGCGGTCAGTGCACGCCGTGCCGCGAGGGATCAGGCTGGCTCGAGCGGATCCTGTACCGCCTCGAGAACGGCCAAGGTCGCATGGAGGACATCGATCTGCTGCTCGACCTGTGCGACAACATCGCCCCTGGTCTCACCTGGCCACCGCAGCAGACCACCATCTGCGTCCTTGGCCCGTCGATCCCGTCCTCGATCCACTCGGCGATCTCCCGCTTCCGCGATGAGTTCGTCGCACACGTCACGAACGGGGGGTGCACTCATGGCTGACGAGCAGGCAACCGAGGAGGTCACCTTCACCCTGGACGGGCGCGAGGTCACCGCCGAGAAGGGCGAGATGATCATCGCTGCGGCCGAAGCTGCGGGCACCTACATCCCCCGGTTCTGTTACCACCCGCGCATGGAGCCAGTGGGCGTATGCCGTATGTGCCTGGTCGAGGTCGAGGGGCCGAGAGGCTCCACGCTGATGCCTGCTTGCTACGTCGCAGTAGGCGATGGCATGGAGGTCGTCACCGACTCAGAGAAGGTCAAGAAGGCGCAGGACGGCGTGCTCGAGTTCCTGCTCGCCAACCACCCGCTGGACTGCCCTGTCTGCGACAAGGGCGGTGAGTGCCCGCTCCAGGACCAGACCCTTGTCCACGGCCCAGGAGAGTCGCGATTCGTCGAGGAGAAGCGTCACTTCGCCAAGCCGCTGCCCATCTCGGAGCTGGTCCTCCTGGACCGTGAGCGCTGCATCCAGTGCAGCCGCTGCACACGCTTCGCCGAGGAGGTCGCCGGTGAGGCACTGATCGACTTCGCCGGGCGAGGTGACCAGGTCGAGGTCGCGACCTTCCCAGGTCGACCGTTCAGCTCGTACTACTCGGGCAACACGGTCCAGATCTGCCCCGTCGGAGCGCTGACTGCGACGCCGTACCGCTTCGCCGCCCGCCCATGGGACCTCGAGCAGGTCGAGTCGACCTGCACCGGGTGCGCCGTCGGCTGTCGGGTCGCGGTCCAATCGTCGGCCGGGCGGCTCACCCGCCTGCTTGGTGTCGACAGCGATCCGGTCAATCACTCGTGGCTCTGCGACAAGGGTCGATTCAGTTTCGAGGGAGTCAACGGTGTGGACGAGGGCAACGAGGAGCTCGCCTTGCGCGATCCTCGGCGTCGCCTCACCGCTCCGATGGTTCGTCGAGACGGTGTGCTGGTCGAGGTCGGCTGGAGCGAGGCGATCAAGGCAGCGGCTCACCTACTGCAGACCTCGTCGAGCACGAGCAACGAGGAACTCGGTGCCATCGGTGGGGCGCAGCTGACCAACGAGGGCGCCTACGCATGGGCATCGCTGCTCAAGGGCGTGCTCGGCACCGACTCGGTCGACGCCCAGCTCGGCGACGGCCTCGATCCGGAGCTGATGGCGACGTTGCCGCGAGCGACGATCGATGAGGCTGCGGCAGCCTGCACCGTCATCGTGCTGAGCGGCGACCTGCGCGAGGAGCTGCCGGTCCTGTTCCTGCGCCTTCGAGAGAGTGCGCGAACCGGGCGCTCCTCGATCATCGACCTCTCGCCTGCTGCCTCGTCGACCAGCGAGCTGGCGACGGTGGCCTTGGGTGCTCGACCCGGCGATGCACTGTTGATCGCCAGGGCGCTCGAGGGCGATGCGTCAGCACGCAGCCAGCTCGCCACCCATCCTGAGGGCCGCACCTTCACCGACGAGGACCTCGACCGAGCGGTGTCGCTCATCGGCGACGACGGCACTGGCGTGGTGATCATCCTCGGCCGGCCCTCGCTCGCCGAGGATGCCTCCATCATCGAGTCCGCCGCCCTCCAGCTTCACCATCGCTACCCGAAGGCGACCTTCCTGCCCGCGCTGCGTCGAGCCAACGTCATGGGTGCCATCGACATGGGCCTCGTTCCCGGGATGGTGCCTGGTCGGGTGCCGCTGCGAAATGCATCGGCGGGGCTCCGAGAGACCTGGAAGCTGATCCCAGCGTCCGCTGGCCGCTCATCGATCGAGCAGGTCGAGGCCTTCGTCGCGGGCACACAGCGAGGCCTTGTTGTCCTTGGCGCCCAGCTCAGCGATCTGCCTGACGCCGCGCTCGCTGCTCGGGTGACGAGCGCGCCTGGGAACTTGCTGGTGATCGCAGGTCACGGCGGCGAGCTCGTCGACGCGGCGGCAGTCGTGTTGCCCGCAGCAGTGGCGCACGAGCGTCCGGGCACGACCACCAACATCGAGGGTCGAGTCTCCACGCTCGGTCAGAAGGTGGTCGCACCGGGACTGGCATGGCCGGATTGGATGATCGCCGGCGAGATCGCCTTCGAGCTCGGTCACGACTTCGGCTGGTCGACCATCGACGACGTCACCGAGGAGATCGCTCGGGTGGCGCCCAGCCACGAGGGCCTGACCACCTCGGTCCTGGCAGCACCGGCAGCGGCGGACGGCCTGGTGGTCCCGCTCAAGGGCACCTCGTCGCCGCGAGCCCTGCTCGATCCTGTGGCGACACCGGGCCTGGCCTCGCCGGAACGAGTCGGCCTCGGATCCTTCACCGGGACCCTCGCCACCGATGTCGAGGTTTCAGGTGACCTTGTGCGACTCTCCTCGCCAGACGTGCCGACGTCGGTGGCTCCCGATGCTGACGGCGACGGTCCGACCGTCCCCGCTCCCGACAGCTACTCGCTGCGCCTTGTGGCGACCCGGACGCTCTACGACGACGGCGCACAGGTGCTGGCTGCACCTGCGCTCGCTCTGCTGCGCAAGCCAGCGGTCGCCCGGGTGAACCCCTACGACCTCGACCGCTTGGGAGTCACGACAGGTGATCGTGTCCGACTTCGAACCCCCAGCGCCACGCTCGTGATCGAGGTCGAGGCGGCGGAGGGGACCCTGCGGGGCACGGTCGCGCTCGACTTCAACGTGGCGGCAGCCGATTCCGATGTGCACGCCAACGCGGTGGCGTCCCTCATCGAGCCAGGCTCGCTCGTTACCGATGTCAGGATGGAGTCGCTGTGAGCAGCCTCCATGTCCTCGCATCCAATGGCGACCAGCTCTACTTCGCTGGCGTCAATTGGGCGGTACTCCTGATCGTCGTCATCAAGGTGGTGATCTCGTTCTCCGTCTGCATGGGCGCTGTCACCTTGATGATCTGGTTCGAGCGCAAGGCAATCTCCGACATGCAGAGCCGGATCGGCCCCAACAGGGCGGGACCGTGGGGCATCCTGCAGTCCCTGGCTGACGGGATCAAGCTCTTCTTCAAGGAAGACCTGATCCCGGACAAGGGCGACCGGTTCGTCTTTAAGCTGGCCCCCTATCTCTCGGTCGTGCCAGCGCTTCTCGTCTTCACGGTCATCCCAGTCGGCGGCATCGTCACGGTGGCCGGCCACACGTTCCAGCTGCAGGTCGCCGATCCGCCGATCGGCATCCTGCTCGTGCTGGCGATGTCTGCGATTGGCGTCTATGGCATCCTTCTGGCGGGCTGGTCCTCAGGCTCGAAGTACCCGCTGATCTCCTCGGTGCGTGCGTCGGCGCAGATGATCTCCTACGAGGCAGCGCTGGGCATGACCGTGGTGACGGTGGTGCTCATCACCGGGTCACTCTCAACTCGGACCATCGTTGACGCACAGGGCGGTGGCGCGTGGCACTGGAACGTGCTCCGACTCGGGATCGTCCCCTTCGTCTTGTTCATGATCGCCGGTGTCGCTGAGACCAACCGGCCGCCCTTCGACGTGGTGGAGGCGGAGTCGGAGCTCGTCGGTGGCTTCAACACCGAGTACTCCTCGATCCGCTTCGCGCTCTTCTACCTCGCTGAGTTCCTCAACACGATCACGATGTCGGCGATCATTGTCACCCTCTTCTTCGGCGGACCTTCTGGGTGGATCCCCCCAATCCCGCACCTCGAGTGGCTGTTCCCGATTCTGTGGTTCCTCATCAAGACGGTGATCTTCTGCTTCATCTTCGTGTGGCTGCGTGGTGCGCTGCCACGGCTCCGCTACGACCGGCTGATGGACCTCGGGTGGAAGCGGCTGATCCCGGCGTCGCTGGCGTGGATGCTGCTCGTCGCAGGTTTCTTGATTTCCGCGTGGTGGGGCGTGGGTCTCGCGGTTGCGGTGATCGCCGGCGCCATCGTGCTCTCGCGCAGCTTCCGGCTCGGCGGAGAGCTGGCAGAGGCAGATCGTGCCGTCTTGCCAACGCTTGGGACCCGACCCGTTCCCCCACGGCTGCTTCGTGAGTCGACCGACGGCGAAGAGGGAGGGAACCTCTGATGGGCTTCCTCGACGACCTCAAGAGCGAGTTCAGCTTCTTCGGAGGCTTCACCCTAACGGCCAAGCACCTCACCCGGCCCCGGGTGACCTGGCAGTACCCCGACGAGAAGAAGCCCAAGCAGCCGCGCCAGCACGGTCGTCATGTCCTCAATCGCTACGAGGACGGCATGGAGAAGTGCATCGGTTGCGAGCTGTGCGCCGGCGTGTGCCCTGCGGACTGCATCTACGTCCGAGGACTCGACAACCCGCCCGACCACCCGGTGTCGCCGGGCGAGCGCTATGGCTATGTCTACGAGATCAACTACCTGCGCTGCATCCACTGCGACATGTGCGTCGAGGCATGTCCGACCGAGGCGATCACCGAGTCGAAGATGTTCGAGTTCTCGTTCACGAACCGGGCCGATGCGATCTACACCAAGGCTGAGCTCGTCGTCGATGACGACGGCATGCCGCAGAAGCTCCCGTGGGAAGACTGGCGAGAGGGCGATGACCTGCTCACCTCGGGCTGGATGCGAGCGACCGCACCGGCTGGCGCCGCGGCCTTCGAGGGCGAGGTCCAGTGGTCGGGTGAGCTTGGCTACGGCGTCCGAGCGCCAGAGGGCGGTCAGTCAGGCAAGAGAGACGATGCCGCCACCGGTTCGAAGCCGCTGCGCGAGGTCCTCGAGGCCCACCTCCTCACCGCTGACATCCCAGCCGAGCACAAGGGCATGCGGGGTAGGGTCTGGCGGGCCAAGCGCAACGCTGATCGCAACAAGGCCAAGCTCGAGGGCATGCGGCAGCGCCGCAAAGACGCCAAGACGGCCAAGAAGGGCTCGGCATCATGACGTCGATCACCCTGCTCGCCACCGCCAGGACGCTGCCTGACGTCACGGTCTTCATCGCCGGTGCACTCATGATCCTCGGAGGTGCGCTCGGGGTCATCAGTTTCCGTAATCCCGTGCACTCGGCGCTCTCCCTCGTGCTGACCCTCTTCGGCATCGCCGTGCTCTTCATCGAGCAGCAGGCCGAGTTCCTCGCTGCGGTCCAGGTCATCGTCTACGCCGGCGCCATCGTGGTCCTCTTCTTGTTCGTGATCATGTTCCTCGGCGTCGACGAGAACGAGGACACTAGGGACGAGCCGCTCATCGGCCAGCGACCGCTGGCCTTCGTGCTCGTCCTCGCCGTCGTCGCATCGATCATCGCCCTCGGTAGCGAGGCCAAGTGGGCGACCGGGCCACACCACGTGACCGGCAAGACGCTCGGTCCGTACCAGAACGTCGGCGAGCTCGGTCGATCCGTGTTCACCACCTATCTCTTCGCCTTCGAGGCAACTGCCGCGCTCCTCGTCATCGCCGTCGTCGGCGCTGTGGTGCTGGCTCGGCGCTCAGGCCTCGCCACCGGTGAGGTCGACTTCCCGGGACCCGGCGCGCCTGAGGGCAGCGATGAGGAGGTGAGCGCATGAGCCTCCCAGGGAGTTGGTTCCTCATCTTGGCTGCGCTCCTGTTCGGCATCGGCGCCTTCGGCCTGCTCATCCGGCGCAACGTGCTGATCATGTTCATGTGCGTCGAGCTCATGCTCAATGCCGCCAACCTGACCTTCGTGACCTTCTCGAGGATGCTCGGCGACATCGCCGGTCAGTCCGCAGTCTTCTTCGTCCTGGTCGTGGCGGCGGCTGAGGTCGTGGTCGGCCTCGGCATCGTGGTCGCAATCTTCCGTCGCCGCACCACCGCCATCGCCGATGACCTGTCGAGCATGAAGGACTGAGGACCATGCTCAACGTCGCCTACCTGCTGCCTGCCCTCCCGCTCGCCGGATTCTTGATCCTGGCCCTCTTCGGTCGCCGTCTCGGCGACAAGGCATCCGGGACCATCGGCACCATCGCGGTGGGGCTTTCGTTCCTCGTCGCGGTGGGGGTGTTCTTCGACCTGATCTCGAAGTCCAACCGAGAGTTCACCCAGAACCTCTTCACCTGGATCCCGGTGGGCACGCTCCAGGTGAAGGTGGCGCTGCTGGTCGACCCGCTGTCGGTCACCATGATCCTGTTCGTCACCTTCATTTCGACGCTGATCCACCTGTACTCGATGGGCTACATGCACGGTGAACGGGACTACGCCAAGTTCTTCGTCTACCTGAACCTCTTCGTTGCGTCGATGCTTCTCTTGGTGCTCGCCAACAACCTCCTGCTGACCTTCGTCGGCTGGGAGGGAGTCGGCGTGTGCTCCTACTGGCTGGTGTCCTTCTACTTCGAGAAGGACTCTGCGGCGTCCGCAGGCAAGAAGGCGTTCATTTACAACCGGGTCGGTGACGTCGGGATCCTGCTGGCGATGTTCCTCATCTTCCAGACCACGGGGACACTCAACTACCTGTCGATCTTCGCCGACAAGGGGGCGTTCAGCTCGCTCACGGCGCTCCTGGTCGTGTTGGCCCTGCTCCTCGGTGCGAGCGGTAAGTCAGCGCAGATCCCGCTCTTCAACTGGCTGCCAGATGCCATGGAGGGCCCGACGCCCGTCTCGGCGCTCATCCACGCCGCCACCATGGTCACCGCCGGTGTCTACTTGCTGTGCCGAATGAACCCGATCCTGAACCTCTCGTCTGGGGCGCAGGTCACGATCGCGGTGATCGGAGCGGCGACCGCCTTCGTCGCCGCCACGGTGGCGACCTCGCAGAGCGACATCAAGAAAGTACTGGCCTTCTCGACGGTGTCCCAGATCGGCTACATGGTCTTGGCTGTCGGCTCGGGTGCCTACATCGCCGCCATCTTCCTCATGGTCTGCCACGCCTTCTACAAGGCGCTCCTCTTCCTCGGTGCTGGCTCGGTGATCCACGGCCTCGACGGGGAACAGGAGATCGATCGCATGGGGGCGCTGCGCAAGTTCATGCCCTGGACCTACGCCACCTTCCTGATCGCGTGGCTCTCGATCGCTGGCGTGCCGCCCTTTGCCTCCTTCTGGTCGAAGGGCGACGTGCTCGACAACGTCTACCGGCGCTACCCGGCACTCTGGGTGCTGGGCCTCGTCACCGCACTGCTCACGGCGTACTACATGAGCCGCCTCTTCTACCTGACCTTCACCGGCAAGGCCCGGTTCTCTGAGCCTGGGCCGAACGGCGAGCCCGCGCTGCCCACCCCGCACGAGTCACCGTGGTCGATGAGACTCCCGTTGGTCCTGCTGGCGATCGGCTCGATCCTGGTCAGCCTGATCGACCTGCCGTGGATGCACAACCACGACCTCGTGAGCTTCTTGTCACCGGTCTTCAACGGCGACCTCTACGAACCGCACGAGAGTGCGAGCCTCCAGTACATCCTGGCCACGATTGATGCGGTGGTGGCGGTGATCGGCATCGTCGTCGCCTGGTTTATCTGGCGCACCCGTGCCATCCAGCCGAAGCTCACCCCGGCGTTCCTGAAGAACGTCTGGTACTGGGACAACTTCTACGACACCATCATCGGCCGGCCGCTCACCAAGCTGAGCACCTTCAGCTACGACGTCATCGACACCAAGGTGATCGATGGTGCGGTCAACGGTGCAGGTGCCCTGGCCACGAGGTCCGCCAGCCGTCTTCGGCGGATCCAGACTGGCCAGGTACGCCAGTACGCGCTCATCTTGACCGCAGGCATCGTGGCCCTGCTGATCTTCCTGCTGACGAGGGCGTTCTGATCCGATGACCCACTACCTGACCCAGAGCTCCTTCCCCTATGTGGCAATCCTGCTGCTCGTGCCGCTCATCGGCTCGATCACGGTCGCTCTCCTTCATGACGCCCAGAAGGCGGCGATCCGCTGGGTCGGCCTCGCCGCATCCCTGGTCACGCTCGGCGTGGCGGTCGCCCTGCTCATCGCCTTTAAGGCCTCAGACGGCGGCTATCAGTTCGTCACCCAGCACACCTGGGCATCGACGCTCGGCATCTCCTGGCTGACCGGCGTGGACGGCATCAGCCTGTTCATGATCCTGCTCACGGCCCTCTTGATCCCGATCGTGCTGCTCGGGGCCAACGAGGAGCGGCGGACCAAGTCCTTCGTGGCATGGATGCTGCTCTTGGAGGTCGGCTGCATCGGGGCCTTCGTCTCGCTCGACCTGGTCCTGTTCTTCTTGTTCTTCGAGCTCACCTTGATCCCGTCGTACTTCCTCATCACGGGCTGGGGCGGGGCGAACAGGGCAGCGGCAGCGACCAAGTTCTTCGTCTACACCTTCTTCGGCTCCGCCTTCCTGCTTGTGGGCATCATCTACGTCGCGGCGGTCCACGCCTCGCAGACCCACCACCTGACTTTCTCACTCCTGGCGCTCCAAGGGACCCACCTCTCAGGCGTGGCGGGGATGCTGGTGTTCATCGCCTTCACCTTCGCCTTCGCCATCAAGGCGCCGATCTTCCCGTTCCACACGTGGTCCCCTGATGCGTACGCAGAGGCGCCGACCGGGGCATCGATCGTGCTCTCTGCGGTCTTGGCCAAGCTCGGGACCTACGGCATCCTGCGCTTCGACCTGACGCTGTTCCCGCACGCTTCCAAGGTTGCGGCTCCGGTTCTCTTGACCCTGGCGGTCATCGGGATTCTCTACGGCGCCTTCGTGGCCTGCGCAGCGAGGGATCTCAAGCGGCTGGTCGCCTACTCCTCGGTGGCACAGGTGGGGTTCATCGTGCTCGGCACCTTCGCCTTCTCGACCCAGGCGCTCACCGGTGCGGTCCTGCTCATGTTGAACCACGGCATCATCACCGCTGGCTTCTTCCTCCTCATCGGGTGGCTGGTTAAGCAGCGCGGCAGCTTCCGGATCGCAGACCTCAAGGGCCTCCAGGGTCCCGCTCCGATCATGGCGGCCATCTTCACCATCGTGATGCTGGCCTCGATCGGCCTGCCGGGCCTCAATGGATTCGTCTCGGAGTACCTCGTCCTCATCGGCACCTTCGTGGTCCACCAGTGGTGGGCCGCGATCGCCACGCTGGGCGTGGTGGCGGCTGCGATGTACCTGCTCTGGGCCTACCAACGGGTCTTCCAGGGCAAGGCCGAGGGCGCCAACGCCAAGATCCGTGACCTGTCCTGGGCTGAGCGTGGCGTCATCGCGCCGCTGATCGCACTGATCATCTTCCTCGGTGTCTTCCCGAAGCCGGTCCTCGATCGCATCGAGCCCACCGTCAACCGGGTGCTCGACGAGATGGTGGTGGCCAACTGCCCGCCACACCTGCTGTGCTCGACGAGCCCGGTGACGATGCCAGGCGCCAACATGCCGGGAGCGACCAAGTGATCGCCACCACCGCAAAGGTCGTGCTGCCGCACATCGACTACCTCGCGATCATGCCGGAGCTGATTCTGCTCGGCGGGGCGATCCTCGTCCTCCTGGTCGCCTCGATGACCCGTGGTGGCATGAAGCGCAACGCCGCCACCGCCACCACCGTGGCCATCGGCCTCGCCTCGCTCATCGCCAGCATCGTGGGCTGGTTCCACGTCTCGAACCATGGCGCCAGCGTCACCATCGACAGCGCGATCTCGCTCGATGCCTTCGCCGCCTTCGTCAGCATCATTATCTCGTGCACGCTCATCTTGGCGACCCTGATCGGGCACGCCTACCTTGAGCGCGAGGGGATCTCGACTACCGAGTACCACGTCTTGGCCCTGGCCTCGGCCGCTGGTGCCATCATGATGGGCCAGGCGAACGACCTGATCGTGCTCTTCCTCGGCCTCGAGATCCTGTCGATCGCGCTCTACGTGCTGGCTGCCTTCAACCCGCTGAGAGGCGAATCGGGCGAGGCTGCCCTCAAGTACTTCATCCTCGGTGGCTTCTCCTCAGCGGTCTTCGTCTACGGCATCGCCCTTGTCTATGGCGCCACCGGCTCGACCAACTACTCCCAGATCGCCGACTTCCTCTCGCTCAACCAGCTCGTCCACTCAGGGCTGCTCTACGCCGGCATCGGCCTGCTGCTCGTCGGCTTCGCCTTCAAGGTGGCGGCCGTGCCCTTCCACCTCTGGACACCCGACGTCTACCAAGGCTCTCCGACGCCTGTCACCGGCTACATGGCAGCGGTGGCCAAGGCCGGAGCCTTCGCTGGCATGCTGCGTGTGCTCTTCAGCGTCTTCGGCACCCAGTCGTCGACCTGGCAGCCGATCGTCTACGCCCTGGCTGTGGCCTCGCTGGTCCTCGGAGCGCTCGTCGCCCTGCCCCAGCGCGACGTCAAACGGATGCTGGCGTATTCGTCGATCAACCACACGGGCTTCATCCTGCTCGGCGTCGAGGCTGCCACCGTCGCAGGTTTCAGCGCCAGTGCGTACTACCTCTTCGCCTACGCCATCATGACGGTCGGGACCTTCGGCATCCTGGCCCTGCTTGGCGGTCCAGGGGATGGCAACCACGACCTCGCCGGGTACCGCGGGCTCGCTCGCCGGCATCCGGTGCTTGGTGGCTGCCTGGTGGTGCTTTTGCTCGCGCAGGCGGGTGCCCCCTTCACCACCGGGTTCCTGGCCAAGTTCGGTGTGGTCGCCGCCTCGGTGGGGGCTGGCAGTTGGCCATTGGCGGTCATCGCCATGGCGACCGCAGCCATCGCCGCATTCTTCTACCTGCGAGTCGCCGTCCTCGCTGTCTCGCCGCTCAAGGATGACGACGACACCGCAGCGATCCCCTCTGACGCCTCTGCCGCCACAGTTCGGGCCACTAGCTCTCTGCTCCTCGAAGACGAGGTCGAGATCGCACCGGCACCGATCACGGTGAGCGTGGCGCCGATCGGGGTCGTTGCGGTGGTCATCGCCACAGCGACGACCGTCTTCTTCGGCGTGGTGCCAGGGCCGCTGCTCGACATGGCGCACGCGGTCGGCAACGTCTTCATCCCCTAGGCGACACCGTGCGCCAGATCGCGATCGCCACCTGCGCCAGTTACCCGCACGCCGACGACGACCAGCCGCTGCTCAGAAGCGCGCTTCTCGAGCTCGGGATCGAGGGCGTGCCGCTGGTGTGGGACGACCCGGCGAACAACTTCAACGACTTCGAGCTGACGGTCATCCGGTCGACTTGGGACTACACGTCGAAGCGAGGGTCGTTCCTCGACTGGGCTCGGGGCATCGAGCATCTCGAGAATCCGGCTTCAATCGTCGAGTGGAACACCGACAAGCGCTACATCGACGACCTTGCCGAGGCGGGTGTCCCGGTGGTGCCGACCACCTATGCCACGACGCCTGACGAGCTCGAGGTGCCGGACGCTGCCAGGTTCGTCGTCAAGCCCAGCATCGGCGCAGGCTCGATGGGGGCGAAGCGTTTTGCAGCAGACGAGGTGACTGCAGCCCGCCAGCACGTTGCGGAGCTGGCCAATGACAACAAGGTGGCGATGGTCCAGCCCTACCTCGACCTCGTCGACGACCAGCACGAGACCGGTGTGGTGGTGATCGACGGCACCGTGAGCCATGCGATCTCGAAGGGCCCGATGCTGGGCGTGACAGAGACCGATCGCTCAGGACTCTTCTTGGCCGAGATGATCGGCTCGAGGACACCTACTGACGAGGAGCTCGAGGTGGTCGACCACGCGCTGAGAAGTGTGCCGGGCACCTCGGGACCGCTGCTCTATGCCCGGGTCGATCTGCTGCCGACACCGACCGGGCCAGTGGTCATCGAGCTCGAGCTGACCGAGCCGAGCCTCTTCTTGACCACAGCAAGGCCGGCGGCATCGAGGTTGGCCGCCGCACTGGCGGCACGCCTCGACTGATACCTAGTGGTCAGCCATGGGGGAGCGCTCCTCGATGGCCTGGCCCTCCAAGAGCTCTGGTGGCACCACCATGCCGGGACGGTTCGATGGGTCGCTGGCGAGGAACCGACCGAGGACGGGGATGTCAGCCAAGGACTCGGCGCGCATGGCTGCCGCTGCGGTCGGGACGAAGAGCTCAGGGCTTGGGTAGACGAGATAGCGAGCAAGCCACGAAGGGTTGTACTTCTCGTTGAACTTCCAGAGTGACTCGATCGGCAGTACCGACGAGAGCCGGCGCAGGCCCCAGCGCTCGATCCGCTGCATCGCGCCGTCGCCCTTCTCGCCGTCGAGGGTGGAACGGAAGGCAGAGAAGTTGAGGGAGAGGCCGGTCGCTCCTTGCGATCGCAAGTGCTCGATGGTCTGGCAGAGGGCGTAGTCGAGCAGGCCGTTGGGATGCTCGCCGGTGTCTCGACGCATCAGGTCAAGCGAGTAGCCGCCGATCGCCGGCGAGGGGACGAACTGGCACATGGCGGCCGGCACGCCGTCGGGCCCCGACACGATGGCCAGCAGCAGCCCAGCGTCTCGTGGGTCGAAGAGCCGACCGAGCATCATCGAGAAGCCTCGTTCCTCCTCGCCGGTCCGGCTGAGGCTCAAAATCCCGACCAGGCTTGGCACCCGGGCGGGATCGATCGTCGAGGGGTCGAGGAACTCGACGGTGTAGCCATTGCGCTCCATCCTGGTGTTGGCCTGGCGCAGCCCCTTCATCTTTCCGCCGGCGAGGGAGAAGCCCTGGATGTCGACGATCGCCTCGTCGCCCAGGTAGAGCCAGCGCATCCCTGCCTCCTCGTAGATCGGCAGCCAGGTCTCGCCGGCGCCGATGACCGCGGCGCCCCACCCTCGACTGTCCGCGTAGGAGCGGAACGCCTCCCACACCTGGGTGCGTTCCGCATCGGGACCCACAGGGTCGGGTGAGACCAGCGCGATGCCGCCGTAGACCGCGTAGGCCACGACCGAGTCACCGTAGAAGAAGAACTGCTTGTCGTCGCGCAGTGCGAAGTAGTCGAGCGACCCCTTGCCATGGCGACGCACGATGTCTCGTGCTCGAAGCCATGCGGCCCTTCGCTCGCTGGTGGAGTGGTGCTCAGAGAGGCGTCGATCGACTACAGGTCTCGTGGCGAGGTACAAGAGGACCACGATGACCCCGATGCCGACGGTGAGCATCGAGGGCAGGACGAAGTCGTCGATCTTGTCGGGCAGATCAACGGTCGTCAGGCCGACGAGCCGCTCCGTGACCGCCAGGAGGACGAGCGGCCATGCGGGCAGCGAGCCAGCGTGCAGGTTCGACAGCTCGACGCCCAAGAACGACGCCCCGACAGCGACGACGAGCACCAGGCCGATCACCGGGAGCGCACCCCCGAGCGAGCTGCGATCTGAGCTGCCTTGGAACCAGCGCCGCTCGACCAGAAGGAAGGCAAAGACGACACCGGTCACGATCACTGGTCCAAAGCTGGCGGCGTGGGCGATATGGGATGCCATCGAGATCGCCAGCAGGACGATCGCCACCAGCCAGGATCGGCGCTGGCCGCGAAGGACCCCCCTCGAGAGCATCACCAGGCCCAGACCCACCAATGCCGTGAGCACGCCAGCTGTCTCAGAGATCCCAAGGGGCAGGTAAGTCAAGACGGTGTGGAGCTTGCCCCTGAGCGGGGGAGCGACAGCGACGAGCAGGTCAATGAGACCGGTGATGAAGATCGACGCGGCACCGATCCGACGGACACGGCGAGCTCGGCGTTGGGTGGCGGCCAGATCGGGCGGCGGCGGCCATGCACCGCCCACCGGCCAGGAGGCGACCTGGCGGAGTCCGGTCGGATCGGGTGCGATCTCGGCCACTGGCTCGCCGGCGGCAAGACGCTCCGGCCGGCTCTCGGCGGCCAGCGGCTGGTCGCGCACGAGCAGGCGGACGTGGAGGTCTGCGCCGGTCTCGATCTCGAGCGCGGTCTCGAGCCGATGATCGAGGAACACCGGCGGGAGGCCGAGGACGCCCCGGTGCTCTCTGACCACCCCTGCCGACGCGCCGACCTCGGCGAAGAAGCCGATGTCGAGGTGGGTGAGGCTCGCATCGAGGGCGCCTGAGCTGACGTAGCCCACGGCACCGTTGGCCAGCGCTGCTCGAGCTGCATCGAGTGATGTCCCGCCGAGGGCTTCTTGGCGAGCGTCGTCGAGTGCGGTCGAGAGGGCACCATCGAAGGCGCGACGGGTGATCAGCGCGACCGCGATCCCAAGGATCACCTCGGCGAGCACGACTGCTGCCGCCACCCACAAGAAGCGCACGTGCCATGGCGCATCGGCGACGCGGATGAAGACCCGACGGCCGTTGTGGTGCCCGATGCGTCGAAGGCCACTGGCGAAGAAGGTCAGGTGGGTGAGTACAGCCACGACGATGGCGACCACCGGCGGTACCCACAGCCACCGGCTCAGACGGCGATAGAGCGTCCGGGAGCTCGTGAAGCGGCGGACGGTGCTTGGATCGGCGAGGCGGTCGATCCCCTCGAGCCACGGTCGTTCCTCGACGCCGGCGAGATCAGCGAGCTCGTACTGCTCAGCGGGCGCGCCGGCGACCACCACCCGACGGATGCCGGCTGCGGTGGCGCACTCGAGCGCGACCTGCTCTGCGAGCTCGATCCC
>Ga0209697_10004195_pt1 | contig 18967 bp, 19 predicted proteins | sample AliMusrvi5mmetaG_FD_184115 | JGI IMG/M metagenome (GOLD analysis project Ga0209697, IMG submission 184115) | Freshwater lake bacterial and archeal communities from Alinen Mustajarvi, Finland, to study Microbial Dark Matter (Phase II) - Alinen... | ecosystem: Environmental > Aquatic > Freshwater...
TCTTAAATATCGGTTTACCCGATAGCTTTGTAGAACAAGGCACACGCGAAGAATTGCTAGCAATTTGTGGCTTAGATGCACCTAGTATCTTGACGCGGGTTGAAGCTTTTTGTGCGTAAGTGGTTGTTATAATTATTTTATGTCTACGGTCGCCAAGATTCTCTTATGCCGACCATGCTTATAGAGTACAGCTCAAAGCATCCAAGTCTAGTTAACTGCAGCTAATAATTAACACTTAAAATCACAAGCACTATAATCTTAAGTAAAACTGTCTATCCTATCAATTTCAAATATTTTTGATATAAGGATTCATGGTCTTCAACATGCTTAGGATCTTTATCAATACAATCTACTGGGCAAACTTCAACACATTGCGGTAAGCCATGATGCCCTACACACTCTGTACATAAATCTGGATTGATAATATAAATATCCTCACCTTGTGAAATGGCAGCATTGGGGCACTCTGGCTCGCAAACATCACAATTGATACATTCGTCATTAATAATTAATGCCATCTTAAATCCTATTTAAATTTTTCAATTAAACGTTGGTGAACAAGCTCAGGGACAAAACAAGAGACATTGCCCTTCAACATAGCAATTTCTCGTATCATCGTTGAAGAAATAAATTCATATTGTTCAGCCGGTGTTAGAAACATAGTTTCTAATTGTGGCGCAAGGCGCCTATTCATTCCAGCTAATTGAAATTCATACTCGAAATCAGAAACAGCTCGTAAGCCTCTGACAATGACATTAGCGCCCTGCTGCTCTGCACAATCAACCAATAAATTATCAAAGCCTATGACACGTACATTAGAAAACTCTGGCGTAACTAATCGAGCCAATTCAACTCTCTCATCTAGCGTAAATAAGGGCGTTTTACCTCTATTAACAGCTACAGCAACTATGACTTCATGATATAGCTTAGAAGCTCTAGAAATAATATCCAAATGTCCATTGGTAATGGGATCAAATGTACCTGGATAAATCGCGATAATATTCATGTTATAGGATGTAATAAAATACTGGTTAACAGTTTAAATTGCAAAGAATAAAACTATCAACCAGAGGGATAAACTTTGGTCTACGAGCAATCGTTGTCAGTAAATAGAGCATTAGCTAGCTCCTGTAGAAAGAAGTGTATTCCTGACTACTGGACGTTATTTACCCAACATTGACTTAAGTAAAAAAAAGCAATAAAAAAAGCCGATGTAAAACATCGGCTTTTTTGTTAAATAGTACGCTTTATTTACAAAGTATTAACAGCGTTCAATTCTTGAAAGGCTTGTTCTAAACGGGTAACCATACCTTCTTCACCAGCACGTTGCCAAACCCTAGGATCGTAGTATTTTTTGTTAGGCTTATCGTCTCCATCAGGATTTCCGATTTGACCTTGCAAATAGCCTTCATTTTTCTTGTAAAAATTCATAATACCTTCCCATGTAGCCCATTGGGTATCGGTATCAATATTCATTTTTACAACGCCATAACCAATTGATTCTTTAATTTCTTCAGCAGAAGATCCTGAACCACCATGGAATACAAAGTTTAATGTATTAGCTGGAATACCATATTTCTCAGACACAAATTTTTGTGAATTATCTAAAATGGTTGGCGTTAATTTAACGTTACCTGGTTTATAAACACCATGTACATTACCAAATGAAGCAGCAATAGTGAAACGATGACTGATTTTACTTAATTCTTCATAAGCATAAGCAACATCTTCAGGTTGTGTATACAGTAATGAATGATCTAAATTACTATTATCAACGCCGTCTTCTTCACCACCGGTCACACCTAATTCAATTTCAAGCGTCATGTCCATTTTAGACATACGTGCTAAATATTGACCGCAAATTTCAATATTTTCTACCAAACTTTCTTCAGATAAGTCCAACATATGTGAGCTGAACAAAGGTTTTCCAGTTGCAGCGAAATGTTTTTCGCCTGCATCTAATAAGCCATCAATCCAAGGCAATAATTTTTTTGCTGCGTGGTCAGTATGCAAAATAACGGGTACGCCATAAGCTTCTGCCATTAGATGTACATGTTGTGCGCCTGAAATAGCACCTAAAACAGCAGTTTCTTGGCCTTGCAACTTCAATCCTTTACCAGCTACGAATTGAGCGCCACCGTTTGAAAATTGAATAACAACAGGTGACTTAACTTTAGCTGCAGCTTCTAATACCGCGTTAATTGAATCTGTATTGATAACATTAACAGCTGGCATTGCAAATTTATTCTCTTTGCAAATTGCAAAGACTTTTTGAACATCTTCACCAGTAACTACACCGGGTTTAACTACATCTAAAATTTTTTGTGACATTTAGGGGGTCCTTTATCAGTTAGTGATTGAAAGATAAAATCAGAAATACTCTACTGATGGTTTTAACAAACCATCAGTAGATACATAGTGAATTATTTAACCTTCAAGGCTAGCCAAGCGATCTGCAAGTAATTGTTCAAGTGATTCTAATGCGGCCGCAAAGCCACTAATGCCTTCAGCTAATTTATCAGTAGCCATACGATTTTCAGCATGCATAGCTTCAAAAGTAGCTTTGTCTATAGAGATTTTTTCAATTGACAAGCTAGCAGCATTAATTGGATCGAGTTTACGTGGCAATTCACATTCAGTGGCTTGCAATTCAGCCAATAAAGAAGGCGCGATAGTTAGTAAATCACTACCGGCTAATTCAGTAATTTCACCAACGTTACGGAAACTTGCGCCCATAACTTCAGTTTTGTAACCAAATTTTTTGTAATAGTTATAAATTTCAGTAACAGAAACCACACCTGGATCTTCAGCCGGAGCATAAGAATCACGACCACTATCTTTTTTGTACCAATCAAGAATACGTCCAACAAATGGAGAAATTAGAGTAATACCATTTTCTGCACAAGCAATAGCTTGGTGAATACCAAACAATAATGTCAGGTTGCAATGAATTCCTTCTTTTTCAAGAACAGCAGCGGCTTGAATACCTTCCCAAGTTGCGGCAATTTTGATTAATACGCGATCACGACCTACGTTATGAGCTTCGTATTGTGCAATCAACTCACGACCCTTTGCTACTGTAGCTTCAGTATCAAAAGAAAGACGAGCATCTACTTCAGTAGATACACGGCCGGGGATGATTTCCAGAATTTTAAGCCCAAAAGAAACAGCAAGACGGTCAAATGCCAAAGACACGACTTCTGCAGCAGTAGCAGTTTGACCTAAGCTTACGCGTGCAGCTTTTAAGGTATCATCAACAATACCTTGGTATTGTGGCATTTGTGCTGCCGCTGTAATTAAAGAAGGGTTAGTCGTAGCATCGCGAGGTTTAAATGTTTCAATGGCTTGAATATCGCCAGTATCTGCTACGACTACGGTTACTGCTTTAAGTTGTTCTAATAAATTTGTTCCCATGACAGGCGCCTCTATATTATTTAAGTTAAAAGTTTGGTCTTTGCATGTCATTCATCATTGAATAATTGCAACAATTTGAAATTATTTAGGGTGATAGAAAATTAATATATTTAAAATTTAATACATACTTTATTAAGATATGTATCAGGAACAGTTTAAAGTAAATATAATTGTAACTTCGTATCTGCGTAAGCTTAATAATTATGCCGAGGTATTCGTAATAACATATAAACTAATTCTAAAGTGACTATTATTAGACTCAAAACAAAAAAGACACCGCTATCAATAAAGATAGCGGTGTCTTTAAATAAAGCCTAAATTAGCCTTCTTGATGGCGCATGTATTTATCAACACCCGTCTGAGAAATAGCTGGCTTGTGCTGTTCCAATAATACTTGTCTTGTCATATATTTTTCAACTCTGCTTGGCTGTGGCAGACTATCTTGATACTGCAAATACTTTGAAACACCAGTTAACTCATTTTTAGCAACAATTTGATTCATTTGTTTAGCCGCCATTACGGTTTGCATAGCCAAATATCTTGCAACCTTACTTAGTTGAGGCAAACTAGCTTGATGATTAAGATATTTTGCAACACCAGTCACTTCAACATGAATTACTTTAGCTTTTAAAGTATCAATTGCTGCCTGTTTTGCCATATATTTAGCAACATTACTGGGTTGTGGCAAGCTAGCTTGATGTTTTAAATATTTAGCAACACCACTCAACTCGGGTGCATTTTTTTTATTTTTTAGATATCTTTCAACACTAGAACCTTCATTAGCCTTGAGTGCTTGTATTTGTTGCTTTTCCACGATAGTCTGCCTGAGCATATATTTAGCTACTCCAGTTACTACGCTTTTGTTTTGTACTTGTAAATATCGAGAAACGCTACTCATTAATTGCTCAGGTTGTTGAGCAAGTTCATCTGCATGTAGTTTATCCTGCAAAGCTTTATCTTGAAAATCTAAATACTTAGCAACACCTGTTAATCCACTAGTATCTTTAGAATAGATTGGATAATTAGTATGAACTACATCTACCTCATTAATGCTTGGTCGTTTCATGAAAAAGAACAAACCTGCAACAGCAGGAAAAAAAAACCCACTCAAGTTATTTTGGTCCATTGCTTATCCTCGGTCACGCATGTACTTTTCAACGCCAGTTGCAGCATTATTCGCTGTAACTTTAGGAGCGCTTGATTGTTTCGCCATGTATTTAGCTACACCAGTGGATACTGATACCGCTCTGACATGACTTTCTACGTATCTTGATACACCTGTACCTGTAACTTTATTCAAATATTTTGCTACACCCGTATTAAGTGCATAAGATTTTTTAACAGCTGAATCAGCTATATTTGAATTTTTCTGTACTGTGACTGCACTACGTTTTTTTAAGAACATACCTGCTGCTGCAAGCACTGCTAAACCCAAAAGATAAGTTAACTGCGATGAGTCATCTTTGCTTTCGTTAGCTGCTACTGTAGAAGTTTCATCATTGGCTATAGCTTTAGAAGTCACCCCTTTAGCTACAGGAGCGGCAGTTTGTTTATAATTTTTATCTTGATATAAAACTTCTGGCTGAAAATCTGCTGCTGGATATTTTGAATCAACTACTTGATTCTTTGTAGAACTAGTATCTACTTTTTTAATTTCAGCAGGTTTTGCTGCCACTGTGCTAGATTGACTATTCTTAGCAATATAGGCGTTATCTTGATAAAGTACTTCCGGTTGGAAGTCTGCGGCTGGATATTTTTGATCTGCACTTACTACAGCATTTGCTAACAGCAACACAACAAATGCACCTTTGGACAAATTATTCTTTTTCACGTTGTTCACCTAAAAGTCGTAAGAAGAGGGTAAATTCCTCGAATATTGAATCCTATATTCATCAATATTCGAGGTGTGTTTATCCAAATTTAATATGTGTAACTATTGTAAAATTTTGTTATTACTAAAGAACAGATTCTACGTTTTTAACTACATTTTCAACGGTAAAGCCGAACTCTTTGAAAAGTTGTCCCGCAGGCGCAGACTCACCAAAACGATCGAGACCAACAATTTTACCGTTAGTCCCAACATACTTCCACCAACCATCAGTAACACCAGCTTCAACTGCAACACGTTTAGTCACAGCAGCAGGCAACACAGATTCGCGGTAAGCAGCATCTTGTGCATCAAAAATATTAGTGGATGGCATAGAAACCACACGAATCTTTTTACCTGACGCTTTCAATACATCTGATGCATTTAAAGCCAGCTCAACTTCCGATCCAGTAGCAATAATAATTGCTTCAGGTTGGCCGTCACAGTCACTTAAAACATAACCGCCTCGTGAAATATCCGCAATTTGCTGTTGAGTGCGTGGTACGTGCGGCAAATTCTGACGAGAAAAAACCAAAATAGAAGGTCCATCTTGACGTTCGAAAGCTGACTTCCATGAAATGGTTGTTTCGACTGCGTCACAAGGACGCCAAACCTGTATACCCGGAATCAAACGCAAAGTTGCAGTTTGCTCTACCGGTTGATGTGTAGGGCCATCTTCACCCAGACCAATAGAGTCATGGGTATAAACAAAGATAGAGCGTATCTTCATTAAGGAAGCCATACGCAAGGCATTACGCGCATATTCAGAGAACATTAGGAATGTTGCACCAAACGGAATAAAGCCGCCATGCAATGCAATGCCATTCATAATGGCAGACATACCGAATTCACGGACACCATAATTGATGTAGTTTGCATCAGGTTTATCAGCGCGCATCGGTCTATATGTAGACCATTCCGTCATATTTGAACAACCTAAGTCAGCTGATCCACCAAATATTTCAGGTAAAATCTTTGCAAAACCTTCAATAGCGGCCAACGAAGACAATCGAGTCGCAGTAGTCTTAGCTTCAGCATCAACAGCAGAAACAAATGTATCTGCATCAACTTTCCAATTAGCAGGCAATTCACCTACTGTGCGGCGTTGATATTCTCCCGCCAACTCTGGATAAGCTACTTTATAAGCTGCAAACTTTTCATTCCATTCTTTTTCAGCTGTAGCGCCTTTGGCTTTCGCATCCCAACCTGCATATACATTCTCAGGAATTACAAATGCTTCATGATCCCAGCCAAGTGCAGCCTTAGTCAAATTAATTTCATCTTGACCCAATGCTGCGCCGTGACATGCGTGGCTACCAGCTTTATTAGGTGAACCAAAACCAATAGTCGTCTTACAGCATATCATGGTAGGCTTATCAGTCATCGCCTTTGCTAATTGAACCGCTTGACTTATAGCAATGGCATCATGCCCATCAATATCAGCAATAACATGCCACCCATAAGCTTCAAATCGCATAGGTGTATTGTCAGTAAACCAACCATCAACATGACCATCAATGGAAATGCCATTATCGTCCCAGAAAGCGATTAAATTACCTAAACCTAGCGTTCCTGCAAGGGAGCAAGCCTCATGAGAAATACCTTCCATCAAACAACCATCACCTAGAAAAACATAGGTATGATGATCGACAATTTTATGACCATCTTTATTGAATTGTGCCGCGAGTGCTTTTTCAGCAATCGCCATACCAACAGCATTAGTTATACCCTGACCTAAAGGACCGGTAGTCGTCTCAACGCCTGGTGCATATCCATATTCCGGGTGACCCGGTGTTTTTGAATGAAGTTGACGAAAGCTTTTCAGCTCTTCGATTGGTAAATCATAGCCAGTCAGGTGCAACAAAGAATAAATGAGCATTGAACCGTGGCCATTTGAAAGCACAAAACGATCCCGATTTGACCATTGAGGATTTGTCGGATTGTGGCGCATAAAGTCATTCCACAAGACCTGGGCTATATCCGCCATCCCCATTGGAGCACCTGGATGTCCAGAGTTTGCTTTTTGTACGGCATCCATGCTTAAAGCGCGTATGGCGTTCGCTAATTCTCTACGCGAAGTCATATTATTCTCCTTCATTATTTTTTAAATTACATGTAATGACAGCTATGAAATATGTAAATCTGTCACGAAATATTTTTTATTAACATCTTATAAAAAAACAGAGCGAGTGGTATACCACTCGCTCTTTTCACATCACTCTAAGTTAGCATGCCTTTCCCTCATTATTTCTTCAGCAATGCCTTTCTCATGTATTACATGAGAAATTGTTGCTTCTAAAAATAATAAGGTTGAAAGTTCAAACACAGTACCCATTGGCATACCAAGAACCTTACCATATTGTTCTGTACGTCCAATTTGAAATACTGCGTCGGCCATATCACCAATTGTTGATTCATTTTTTGCAGAGATCAACACAATCTTTGCACCAACTTTTTTAGCACTTTTAGTGAATGCTATCAATTGTTCAGTTTCTCCAGATCCGGAGATAATAATCAATAAATCACCATTTTTAATGCTAGGAGTTACAATTTCGCCAACAACGCTTACATCATAACCACCATGCACCAGTCTCATCGCAAAAAAATTGCCAACCAACTTGGAACGTCCAGCACCTGCTATAAATATTCGATTTGCACTATCAAGCAATTGCGTTAGCTTAACATCGTACGAATTATCTGTTGCTTCAAGAATCCCTGAAATCTTTTCTATGATAAGTTTCTGATGCATAATTAAACAGCGTCTACCAATTCACGAATTTCACGAGCAGCATCAGCTGGTGATGCTGCGCCATAAATGGCTGCGCCAACTACTACAATGCTAGCACCTGCTCTAACAACATCTTGTACTGTTGAAGCTTTAATGCCCCCAGCAACTGAAATTCTAACAGGTAAGCCTAAAGCTGCAATATCGTTCAAGTCAGCAAAAGGTGTGTGGCCAGCTGCTTGTGCATCAAGACCTGTATGAATACCCATGATTTGTGCGCCAGCTTCGCAGGTAGCTCTTGCACAAGCCACTTTATCTTCAACGTTAATTAGATCGATTTGAGCTTCTGCACCATGAGCATTTGCAGCTTTAATAACGCCTTGGCAAGTTGCCAAACCAGATACGCCTAAAACTGTAACAATATCAGCGCCTGCTGCATAAAAAGGAGTGGCCTCATATTCGCCAGCATCCATAGTTTTAAGATCTACTAATAATAGTTTATCTGGGAATCTTGCTCTTAATTCTCTAACAAGGTTGATACCATTGTGTTTAATACATGGAGTTCCGATTTCAAAAATATCAACATACGGTGCTACAGTGGTAGCAAGAGCTACTGTTGCGTCGAAATCCAGTGAATCTAATGCCATTTGAATTAATGCTTTTGCCATGTTATGTGCTCCGAAGGGTTATATTAATAATTATAGTTGGTTACAAACTTGTTTTGCGGACATAACTTTAAAGTAGAATGGGGACTACTGTCAATCCAAAATATTATTGATCAATACCCAAGCCGTCTCGAATAACTTACTTTACTTACGACTCTCGCTTATTTATATCCATTAAACACTTCTAAATCAAAAAGTTAATCTCCATACTGAGCCCAACACCCCTAGATATTACTTTTTATTACTGCTCTAACATTCTCTTATGTTAGTGTCTGTTTGCTCATACTTGCTTACGTGCAGTATAGAAAAAACTACACCTTATTGGTAAATAGCATTATGCTACTATTTCTTCTTAATGGAATCATGAGGATTTACTATGCCCTATAATAATAGTCTTGTAGACGAATTAAACATTCTTATCCGTTACAATTTAAATACGACACTTGAAGGAATCAAAGTACATAAGACAGCAACAACTGATAATATAGCTGCTACTAAACGTCTTTTTGACAAAGGTTTAATTACACATGAAGACGGTGGTTATTTAACTAATCTTGGTCATGATGCAGCAGAACAAGCACAAACAGTGCTGAACCTTCTGAATCCCGCTTAAATGTATTGAGATACTGCTATCGAGCCGAACAATGGCTTATAGATGTTTATTCCTTCGCCTTTACTTAAGCGAAGGAATAATAATTTGAGAGTAGGAATTAATCTTTAAATGTGTTTTTTATAAGTTTTTTATATTTTTTAAGTACACACGATTGATTCTATCCTTATCTAACGACCGTAGATCTCAGCTTTTTCATTGCATTTTGCTCTAACTGTCGAATTCTTTCTGCAGAAACGCTATAACGCTCTGCTAACTCATGTAATGTGGCTTTCTTATCGGCTAACCAACGACTTGATAATATATCTAAGCTTCGCGGATCTAACTCAGACATTGCAACCGCTAATAAATCTTGTCCACGCCCCTCCCAGTCAGCATTCTCAAGTAATTCCAATGGATCTGTACCATGCTGATGTAGGTAATTAACTGGAGCACAACAAATATCTTCAGCTGATTCATCTACTGGCATGTCAAATGACATATCAGGACTACCCAATCGATTTTCCATTTCATATACATCACTTAGATTTACTTTTAAATCCGCAGCAATTGCCTTGGCTTCATCACCCGACAACCAACCTATTCCCTGCTTAGATTTACGTAAATTAAAGAACAACTTACGCTGAGATTTAGTAGTTGCAACTTTTACAATTCCCCAGTTTTTAATTACATATTCGTGTATCTCAGCCTTAATCCAATGTACTGCAAAAGATACTAATCGCACACCAACATCAGGATCGAAACGTTTAACAGCCTTCATCAATCCAATATTCCCTTCTTGAATAATATCTGGCATTGATAAGCCGTATCCGCTATAGCCTCTAGCAACATGTACTACAAACCTTAAATTACTCATCACCAAATCACGCGCAGCATCTAAATCACCGTGATCTCTAAATTTCAAAGTTAATTCACGCTCTTGATCTATTGTCAGCCGTGGCATCTGACGGACTAAATTTAAATAGGCATCAAATGTTCCAACTGATAAATTAATTGGCAAGGCAAGTGCAGGTGTCATAGAAAATCCTTATAATAAAACTTTTCCGAATATTAGCACTCAATAACACTGAGTGCCAATAACTTTATATTTACACCCACCATTTAATTTCAATATTCAAGAATTCAGTAAACTAAATTAATCTTGCATTTACATATAGATACTTGAAATAGCATGCTCATTATGTTTCATGACTTATTTTTAGACATGCGATATGTTTAACTAATGGTCTCCACATATAAACATTGTGCGTGATAGCTACCTTAAAATAGATTTTTAGTAAAACAACAGAATACGGATTCAATTATTCACCACTTTTAGATCAAGACTGATTAGTAATATAATTAAGTACATAGAAGATATATTGCTAATACTAAAAGACTATAAACCATAAATTGCAAATACTGAGATTTATTGAACTAGTTAAACTTAACTAATGTGATTAAAAACTCTTTCTGGCTCTAATTAAATAGGTGCGATATTTCTATAGAAAATTACTGAAAATATATGTCTTGTTTCATTATTCTGTTTCAAATAATTCCGTCATTTTAATTTAGTTGAATGCATTTGGTAACTGATTACTACCCACGATGCCAAAATTCCAAGTAGAGAAGAAATAGTTATTAATGCTAACGTATCGGTTAAACTTAAAAATAACAAATGGAAACTTCCACCATATAGATCGGATAGCCTTTCTATTCCTTGCCTTACTATTAGCATCAACACAGTTACAATAAACCATGCTGAGACTCCAGAAATAAAACCTATCCAAAAACCAGCATACAAAAATGGCCGCCTTATAAATGAATTGGTAGCACCAACCAGTTTTTCAATAACAACTTCTTCTCGACGATTATGTAATTCTATCCGAACAGTATTCCCAATAATTAGCAAAACTGCAGCGCCTAGTAATATATTTAACAAACTAGTAAACAACGTCACTATACTTATAATTGAATGTAATCGTTCAATCCATTGCAAATCCATCTGAGCTACATCTACCTCAGGTGATTGTTGAAACTCCTTTTGGAGAGCCTCTAACCCTCGTCTATCTTCCAAACTTTTTTTAGGTAAAACTTGTAAAACGATAGGAAGTGGATTTTTTTCTAACTCATTAATAGCTGCACCAAATCCGCTATATGTTTGAAATTCTGCAGCGGCTTCTTCTCTTGTAATTAATTTAACATTTTGAACACTTATATTTTGTCTTATACTTTCTGCTAATTTAGTAGCATGAACATCAGAAACATCATCTCGTAAAAATAAAGACATTTGATTGCTAGCCTCTATATGTCCAGCTAATTGCTGGATATTGACAGCTAAAATATGAAAACCACTCACAAATGAAATTGCAATGGCTAATACAGATATAGTCATGATCGAATTGAATGGCTCCGCAACAATGCGACCCAAACTTGAAAATAATGCATGCGCATGAAGATCTCTATAAGCATGCAATTTATCAATAAAATCACCACCAGCTATTTTTGTTTGCTTTTTAGTTTGCTTAAGAGAATTATCTCGTACATTTTTTCTAGTTTGAACTTTTTTGCTATATTTCATCTCTTAACTCGCAACTAATTGACCATGATCCAGCTTTAATACGCGATGATTTAGCTGAGTTATCAAAGAAATATCATGGGATGCAATCAAAACAGTAACTCCAACCTGCTGAAACTGCTCAAATAAAATCATAATTTCAGCTGATAATTCGGGATCTAAATTTCCTGTAGGTTCATCAGCTATAATAATAGGGGGTTTATTTACGACGGCTCTTGCAATTCCTACTCGCTGCTGCTCACCTCCCGACAAAGCTAATGGGTATTTCTTTTCTTTGCCGGTTAAATTAACTTTATCTAATGCTGCTCGAACTCTACGAGTTACCTCATGATGTCCATAACCTGCAATAATTAACGGTAGTGCAATATTATCAAAAACAGTTCTATCATAAAGTAACTTATAATCTTGGTATATAACGCCCATTTTTCTTCTAATAAATGGCAATTGATGTTCTTTTGCAAGACCAAGATCCTGCCCATCCAATATAACGCGCCCTCTACTACTGCGCTCCATTGCTGTAATTAATCTCAACAAAGTACTTTTTCCAGCACCTGAATGACCAGTAAGAAAGGCTATCTCTCCTTTCCGCAAATGGAAACTAACATTTCGTAAAACGTCTCCAGTTTCTGGATAACGCTTAGTGACCGCGTCGAAATTAATCATGCTTTAATCCCTTACGAATAGTGCATCAACAAACTGCTCAGCATTAAAATCCTGCAAATCATCAATACCTTCACCTAGACCTATAAATCTTATGGGAATGCCAGTATGTTTAGCTAAGGCAAAAATAACTCCGCCTTTTGCTGTGCCATCTAGCTTAGTCAATACTAAGCCGCTTAAGGCAACTGCTTCATTAAATAGTTTTGCTTGAGATAATGCATTTTGACCAGTACCAGCATCTAAGACTAATAGCACTTCATGAGGCGCAGCAACATCTAGCTTCCCCATAATCCGCTTCACCTTTTTTAACTCATCCATTAAATGAGACTTCGTATGTAAACGACCTGCAGTATCTGCTATTAATACATCAATACCTTTTGCTTGTGCCGATTGTAAACCATCATAAATAACTGATGCTGAATCAGCGCCCGTATGCTGAGCAACCACATGAATATTATTGCGCTCACCCCATACTTGCAATTGCTCAACAGCTGCCGCCCTAAAGGTATCTCCTGCGGCTAACATAACACTATGTCCTTGCGCTTGTAGGCGCTTAGCTAATTTCCCTATAGTGGTTGTCTTACCGGCTCCATTTACGCCAACCACTAATATCACAAAAGGTGTGTCTTGTTTCGGTATATGTAGTGGAATATTACAAGGTTGAAGTATGGCCAACAGCTCTTCTTTTAATGCAACTGATAGTGCTAAACCGTCGCTTAGTTGATGCCGTTCTACGCGTTGCGTTAAGTGTCTGATAATTTCTGTTGTTGCATCTACGCCCACATCAGCCATGATTAAACTGGCTTCAATTTCTTCTAGTAAATCATCATTAATTTCTTGCTGACCTATAGGCAGGCTAGCTAATATGCTATTAAGTCCAGATCGGGTGCGTTTTAACTGCGACTTTAAACGTAAATAAAGTGATTCAGGCGGCAATTCTACATAAGTTTCTACTGCAAGATCTACAGGAAGGGATGGCGCAACTAATTCCAACTTAGGCTCAAAACTTACAATAGGCAATTGTTGTTTTTCAAAGCCGTATCGACTATAAAAACTGATCGCAATCAAAGGTAACATTAATAATGCCGCCGTGATTTGATGAGCAACTGCTAGCCATAACGGCATATTCAGCTTAACACCAACAATTCCCAGCCCTATTTGCAGAAATAGCAACACACCCAACCACAAGCCCGCTGTTTTTACTGGCTTTGTAGAGTAAGTCGCTGTTGCGCTGAACATTAGCACACTAAATAATACAAAGCACAACCCAGCACCAACTCTATGTAACCAGTTGGCAGCCACTTGGGCATCGAATGAAATAACCCCCGTATAGCCGGTCAATAAACCGTTAAATAAATTTAAGGCACTTTGATAATCTGCTTTTGGCCACCACGATCCATCGCATTGCGGAAAAGTACTGCAAGCTAAAGCGGCATGATTAGCACTAACCCAAACACCCGATATAATCTCTAGCAATAACACTAGCAGTGATAATTGCGCAAAAAGACCTAGTCCTTTGCGCTGCTGGCTAAGAGTACCCGTAATGGCAGGATTAATTCGTAAATAGAGCCCAAAGAACAGCCCGAAAACCAGCATACTCAATAATACCTGCGCTGTAATTACTATAGGCATAACGCTTATGGCTGCTGCCAAAACGCCTAAAGCCGATTGTAAGCTTATAAGCACAACTATCGCTAATGATGTCATTATGTCGCTGGTTTTACGCGGCTGTTGACGCCATGACCATAAACACAATAACAAAGCCAACAAACCTGTTGTAGCCGACAGCGCCACATGAACATTGCCTTTTAATAAAGCTATCACTGGTGAAGATTGCGATAGATCAACGCCCGATAAGCGCGCATATGAACCTAAGAGTATAATTATTAACGTTAAAACAACGCCAAATACTGTTAATTTTCTAATCATGTGTGTACCACTAACCAATTTGTGAAATTTTAAGTAAATGCATAAGATCATCTTTTACTTTGTAAGTATTAAACCCTGAATCATATTGCATCATTAAATTGCCCAGAGGATCCATTAAAAACAACATGCCATCCGATAGTGCCTTGCCCTGCCTGATGTCAGTCAATTTTTTAAGCAACTCTGGACTAGGCCTAACCCTGATCAAATCTGAGTTAAGCGCGAATTCTTTATCATCAGCTCCAATTAATCGGTCTATCAATACATCATCTAACTTGTTTTCTTCACGCAGCAAGCTTAAAAAAAGTGCCTCATCACCGGGATTTTTAGTACGGTGCAATCTCGACAATAGCGTATCTTTTAACCACCATTGATCGGCCTTTGCTTTAGCCGAATCTTTAAACACAATAACAATACGGCGTGTACGTGGTAACTCCTTATTTAACATCAGCCTTAATTGCTTACTTTTAAGCAAGGCTTCAAGACAGATCTCATTACAAGCTGTTTCTGGAATGACATTGACTATCAACCAGTGACCTACAAGCTCCCCTATGTTTTTAGATGAAAACGTATCGATACCCGTAAAATCAGATCGTTCCGTAGTGACGGGAGGGATGATAAGCTGTCCACTATTAGTCGTGCCCTTTACTAAGCCTGGATACTTTTCTAATCCCCACGCTATCAAAAAGGGGATGATTGTTAAAGCAAAGATTGCCAAAATCAATAATTGATTTTTCTTTTGTTGTTTATTTATCATTTTTTTTAAAGCTATAGCCAATAAATAGTATTGTGAGTGTTATTGCCAGTGCAAACCATTGTATAGCATAAGCGACGTGCTGTTCAGGCAACATGACAGATGTTGTTTGCCATTCCCTTTTAAAACCTGATTGTTGATCTTTATCCAATTCAATTTGAAAGGGCCTTAAAGCATAGGTCAGTTTCTTTGCTAAAATGTTTACATCGACCATTTGTAAGACTGACGGCCAAGTTTCCGTCGGTATTTCAGCGCCAGCTAATTTTATGCCTACACTAGGAAAATGATTTATCCGGCCACTGACAACAGGAGATACATCCTTGATCTCTACATCAGGCAAAACCGTTCGATCAAGATTTAAAGGCACCCAACCTCTATTTACCAAAACACCGGCAGTTCCACCTTGCATAATAAAGGGCGTTAAAACAAAATAGCCCACCTTCCCCGCACTGAATTGGTTATCTATTAGGAATTGATGGGCTGTATCATAATGTCCTGTGACCTGTATTTTTTTATACCTAAGCTCATCGGCATTCATATCGATATGATTCGATAGCGTAATGATTTCAGTTGATGCCGCACCTAGTTCTTGCTGCTTAAGAAATAAACGTTTTTCTTCAGAGCGACTTAATTGCCAAGTTCCCAACGAGCACAACAGCACTAACAACACCAAATAAACCAAGGTAGGAACTTTCTCAAATCTCATCGTAGTCACTTTTTAAATAAGCAGGCATTATTAAATTTAGCTATTGGCACAATCACATTATTAAACGAAAATAGAAACCATCTTGCCACCCACACTAACTTTATCATGATTATTAAAAGCCTCATCATTATTGCCTTTATCCTGATACTTATCAGTCTCGGTTCTGCTTTGTATCATCTCGTTAATCGAAAAGCGGGAGATCAATCGCAAAAAACCCTAAGAGACCTAACCTTTCGTATTGGGCTTTCTATGCTGTTATTTATTTTTCTTTTTATAGCCGTCGCTACGGGTATTTTTGAACCACATGGCTTAGGTGTAGGCATGCAAATGCATAAGCCCGTTCAAACTGAGCGCATTAAATAAAAGACACTCATTCTCTTAGCCATGCACTGCCTAAATCCGGTCAATTTCTCGATCATCTCGACAAAAAAAAAGCGCGGACTGAACAGTCCGCGCTTTTTTGGGTCCAGTTTTTTACATCAAATAAACAAAGATGAACAAACCTAACCAAACCACATCAACAAAATGCCAATACCAAGCAGCGGCCTCAAAAGCGAAATGATTTTCAGGTTTAAAGTGGCCCTTAGCACTACGAAATAACACCACGCTTAAAATAATAGCACCGACGCAAACATGGAAGCCATGAAAGCCTGTCAACATAAAGAACGTAGAGCCATAAATACCCGACCCCAAGGTCAAGCCCATTTCTGTGTAGGCTTCATGATATTCAATCGCTTGAAAGGTAACGAATAAAAATCCTAATAAAACCGTTGCCGCCAAACCTTTAATCAATTGGTCCCTATTCTTAGCTAGTAGACCATGATGCGCCCAAGTACAAGTCACACCACTAGTCAACAAAAGCAAAGTATTTAAAAAGGGTAAGCCCCATGCGCCCATCGGCTCATAATGTCCACCGACATTACCTGGTCCATTAGTAGGCCAAGTGGCTTGATAAGCAGAATGTAATAGCTCTTTAGTTGCGCCTTCGCCCAACCAAGGCACCGACAAATTACGCGTATACCATAAGGTACCGAAGAACACCCCAAAAAAGATGATTTCTGAAAAGATAAACCACATCATACCCATACGATAGGAAATACCCACGCCATGGTTATACATGCCAGATTCACTTTCTTTGGCTTGCAAGGTAAACCAACCTACCAACATGACGATAAAAATAAGCAAGCCTATCACCATCATAGTAGGTCCAATAGACGAACCATTTAAATAATTTGCAAAACCCGCCAGCATAGTCAATAAACCTGCCGTACCAATAACCGGCCAGGTTGCTTTATGTGGAATGTAATAAGCAGTATTTGTAGACATCAGCGTCCCCTCTATTTATTTACTGATTTATCAGTATTATCAAAAAATGTGTATGACAAGGTAATCGTTTTATAACTTGCCGGTAAATCTGGATTAATAACAAAGCGCATCGGCATTATTTTAGTTTCTTTCGGTTGAAACGTTTGCTCTGAAAAACAAAAACATTGTGTCTTTTCAAAATAACTACTCGTTAAAGCCGGCGAAAAACTCGCAATAGCTCTTGCGACCATGACTTTATTGGCTTTATTTTCAGCATAAAAATTAACGGTATGATATTCACCCGGATGAACTTTTAGTTGCTTAACTTCAGGATGAAACTCCATAGGCGTTGATTCATTCAAAGTCGTCAAAAATTCTACGGTGATTTCTCTATCCATATCGACTTTATAAGTCGCTTCTGAGACTTGCTTTATATCATCTGGCCTATCTCGTTCTATCCATTTCCACTGACATAATACATCGTAAATAGGCACCAAGGCATAACCGAAACCAAACATAGCAATAGCCACTAGCACCAATATCCGAACTAGCTTAGTATGCTTTTTACTAAGCTCTTCGGTCATTGAGAAACCGCTTGTGCTACTGCAAATAAATAAACGATTAATGCTATAGCAACCAAAACAACAGCCGTTAGTAAATTTTTATTTTTTATAGTCATGATATTAGTGGCTACCTAGCCCCTAAAAGAAGGCTAGGTATTATTCCCATTATTTAGTGAGTATCTAAAACATGCTCAGTTGGCACAATTGTCGGTGGTGTAATCCACGTATGATAAGGAACTGGGCTAGGCAAGGTCCATTCCAAACCGTGCTTAGCAGCATCTTCCCAAACTTCAGCCGTTACTTTTTCACCTGTTCCACCTTTTATAGTGTCAACAACGATATATAAGAATAACAACTGACTCGCGCCAAAAATAAAGCCACCGATACTTGAAATCATATTCCAATCAGCAAACTGTATTGCATAATCAGGTATGCGACGTGGCATGCCCGCTAAGCCTAAAAAGTGCTGAGGGAAAAACAAGATATTGACCGATATTGCAGACAACCAAAAATGTAATTGACCAATTTTTTCATTGTACATATGGCCAGTCCATTTAGGCAGCCAAAAGTAACCGGCCGCCATCAAGATAAAAATAGACGCAGGCACTAAGGTGTAATGAAAATGGGCCACAATAAAATAAGTATCATGATACTGAAAATCAGACGGCGCAATAGCCATCATCAAGCCAGTAAAACCACCCATGGTAAATAACACCACAAAGGCAATAGAAAACAGCATCGGTGTTTCAAAGGTCATAGCCCCTTTCCACATAGTCGCCGTCCAGTTAAAGACTTTAACGCCGGTAGGCACAGCAATAATCATTGTGGCGTACATGAAGTACAACTCACCCGCTATTGGCATACCAACAGTAAACATGTGATGAGCCCAAACTATGAAGGAAAGGAACGCAATAGAAGCTGTCGCCCACACCATAGAGGCATAACCAAATAACGGTTTACGCGCAAACACAGGAATAATCGTTGATGCCACACCGAAGGTAGGCAAAATCATGATATACACTTCTGGATGACCAAAGAACCAAAAGATATGCTCATAAAGTACAGGATCACCACCACCAGCGGCATTAAAGAAACTGGTATGGAAAAACTTATCGGTCAGCAACATAGTCACTGCGCCGGCAAAGACAGGCATCACAGCAATTAATAAAAAGGCCGTAATCAACCACGTCCAAACAAACAGCGGCATGTCCATGA